>JADHEF010000279.1_pt1 | contig 61071 bp, 40 predicted proteins | sample 8952391 | NCBI WGS metagenome assembly JADHEF01 (sample SAMN16124439, study PRJNA663245) | bioreactor sludge metagenome | isolation source: sludge (nitrite) | place: India:Bengaluru | collected 2019-02-28 | reverse complement strand
ACCCGGCCATGGGCCGCTTCCTCACACGGGACCCGGTGTACGACCCCGCCAACCTCGGCACCCCATACACTTACGTCGGCAATAATCCCGGCGCGCATGCGGCCCCCTACAGGAGCAATACGCCCCCTGTTGATTCGCCAGGGACAGGGTCAAGCCAACCCGCTTGATTCCCGGAAATAGAGCCTGGAAGAGCGTGGTTTTACGTGGTGTGCACTGTGCGCGCGTCCATGCTCGACAAAACAGGCGCGGGATCGGGTAAAATAGGTGCGCCCTGGCGCATTTGGTAATTTTAAGAGAATATGAGGTAACTAATTATGAATGAAGAACTTGCGGTGCGAATTGGAGGGGTGATTGACCGGCTGCTGCATCATGCGCGGCGCGACGGGGAACTGCGGGGGAACCTGCGGGAACTGGCGCGGAAGCTGGCGGGGGAACTGGACCGGATGGACCGGGAGGAGGCGCAGCATCGCACGCCAAAACCCGATCCGAAGCTGGTGCAGGCGGTGGCGGGCCTCGCCGACAGGATGCGGGACAACTCGCTGGCCGTGGAGACGCCTCCCGCCGAGGAGGAGGAATACCGGGAGCGGAACACGGAGCGGGAGAACGGCATCAGCGACGGCGAATTGAGCCTGATTCAGGAGCGGTGCAGGCTGAAGTCCTCCGCGACCCTGTGGTGCATCAACCGCCGTTTTGACGGCGAGGAGGCGGACGAGGAGGGGCTGGAGTCGCGGAAGCGCGAGCTGATCGAGCGGGCGAAGGCCCTGCCTGACTGCTACCTTTGGATGCTTTACCCCTGGACCTGCACGCGGGGCAGCCGGGAGGACTGGCACAACCTAGCCGAGTGTTTTGAGAACCTGCGCCTTCTGGCGGTGCTGCTCCAGACGGTGCTGCCCCACCGGGAGGAGCAGCGGGAGTCGCTGGAGGAGGCGGTGCGCCTGGCGGCGGAGGTGCAGTCGGCGCTGCGCGCCGCTTCGGAGCGGGTGGGCAACCGCGTTCCGGAGCCGGACCAGGAGAAGACCTTCTGGTGGCTGCGCCGCACCACGGAGCAGCAGCGCATCTTCGTGTCGCGGTTCATGAAGTGGAACGACACGGCGGAGCCGGGCGAGTGGGAGGAGCTGCGCGGGCGGATTGCGCGCATGGACGAGGAATTCCACACGCTGCTCCACCTGGACAAGGCGGCGTCGCAGCTTTTGAACAAGGCGCGGTACCATGTGAAGCTCATCGAGCGCACACCGGACGGGCCCCACGACCACGACTGGCGCAAAATCATCGACACGGTGGAGAAATGCCTGGAGACGGGGGCGCAGCCCAGCAGCGTGGAACTGCGCGACCTGCTGCTGCCGGTGATCAACGACCTGCCCGAATTCGAGGAGGAGCACAAGGGTTTTGACCTTGTGGTCCGGGAGATAGACCGCTACCTGAACAACGCACCGGTGTCCTCGTCGGGCCTGATGGCGCGGGAAAGGTCGGAGGAGGTGGAACAGGCGGCGGAACTGCTGCGCGGCCGGGTGGTGGTGATGATAGGCGGGGTACCCCGTCCCGACGCGCGGGACGCGCTCCGCGCCGCCTTTGAGCTTGAGGAGCTTGACTGGGTGGACTCGCGGGAGCACCAGTCCATTGAATTCTTCCGGCCCCGGGTCACCCGTCCGGAGGTGGCGCTGGTGCTGCTGGCGATACGCTGGTCGAGCCACTCCTTCGGGGACGTGAAGGAATTCTGCGACAGCGCGGGCAAACCCTTTGTGCGGCTGCCGGGCGGCTACGCGCCCAACCAGGTGGCGCGGCAGATTTTGTCCCAGGCCAGCGGCCTGCTCGGCGGGGGGGAAGACTAATCCAAAGGACGGCGATCAGGTGAAGGTGTAGTCCTGCCTGTGCTTCAGGGCAAAGGCCTGGAGCCGCTTCATCACGTCCTTTTCGATCTGGCGGATGCGCTCGCGGGTGAGCCCGAATTCCCTGCCCGTCTCCTCCAGGGTGTGCGCCTTGCCGTTGTCCAGCCCGAAGCGGAACCGGATGATGGCGGCGTCGCGCTCGGACAACTGGCCGAGCAGCTCGTCCATCTGCTGGTCGCGCTCAATCTGCTCGATGGCCTGGTCGTTGTGGTAGGGCTCCGCGCCGTCGGGCAGCGACTTGCCGAAGCCGGCCTCCATGGAGGTGAGGTTTTCCATCGGCCCGATGGTGTCGGCGTAGGTTTCCAGCCGCTTCACCTCGGCGGGCTTGATCTCCATCGCGGCGGCCACCTCCTCCGTTTCCGGATGGCGTCCGTTTTTGATGTACAGCTCCTCCACCGTTTTCTTGTAGCGGGTGAGGTTGTCGGTGATGTACACCGGGATGCGCACGGTCCTGCCGTGGTTCGAGAGGGAGCGGGTCACGGCCTGCCGTATCCACCAGGTGGCGTAGGTTGAAAACTTGCAGCCCCGGCCGGGATCAAACCTGTCCACCGCCTTCATCAGGCCGAGGTTGCCCTCCTCAATCAGGTCGAGCAGGGGCAGCCCGTAGTACAGGTACTTCTTGGCGATGCTCACCACGAGCCTGAGGTTGGAGATGATGAGTTTGCGGCGCGCCTCCTGGGCGGCCTTGCCGCCGCGCTTGAGCTGCTTTGCGAGGCGGACCTCCTCGGACGCCGAAAGAAGCGGAATCTTGGAGATTTCGCCCAGGTACGTGCTCAATCCTGTTTCTTTGGTGTCTATCATGGTTCCATCCGCAATTGCCGTCAACCTGCCCACCAGAGTTAACGCCCGCCATGGGGGGCGTTATTTCTACCGGTGGCGGTTTCAATTGTTGCAAAAGGGCGGGCCGTATGCAAGCCCGGCGGCGGGGTTGCGCCCCCCCGCGCCCATCGGGTACCTTAAAGGTCCGGAAAAACGCGGCATCCCCGCGCGGGGTAAACGGGAAAATCCGGCCGTGCCGGCGGCCACCACAACCAAGGGAGCGTCAGCAATGAGCAGCATGGAAAATCTCAAGGCGGCCTTTGCCGGGGAAAGCCAGGCAAACCGCAAATATCTGGCCTTTGCGAAAAAAGCCGAGCAGGAGGGCTATCCCCAGGTGGCAAAGCTCTTCCGCGCCGCCGCCGAGGCGGAGACGGTGCACGCCCACGCGCACCTGCGCGCCATGGGCGGGATTAGCGACACGGTGGCCCATCTTGAGGAGGCCATCGCGGGCGAGGGCCACGAATTCACCGAAATGTACCCGCCCTTTGTGGCCGCCGCCGTGGAGGAGGGCAACAAGAAGGCGGAAATCAGCTTCAAAAACGCCATGGCCGTGGAAAAGACGCACCATGACCTGTACACCGGCGCGCTGGCGGCGGTGAAGGCCGGGGGCGACCTGCCCGCGGCGGCGATTTATGTCTGCGAGATTTGCGGCCACACCCATGTGGGCGATGACCTTCCCGACCGCTGCCCCGTGTGCAACGCGCCGAAGGAGCGTTTCGCCGAGGTCAAATAGCCCCGCGCGCGGCGGAAACAGTTTCACACACAGGACGGGAGACGGGCCAGATGTCTGCTGAAACGGGAAAAGTGTGGGTGTGCGTGGTGTGCGGCTATGTCCACGAGGGGCCGGAGCCGCCCGGGGAATGCCCCGTCTGCGGCGCGGACGCCTCCCAGTTTGAGGAGGACACCCCGCCCGCCGCAAAGGCGCAACCGCCCGAACCCGCGCGCGACAAGGCCTGGGTGTGCGTGGTGTGCGGCTATGTCCACCACGGCCCCACCCCGCCGGAAGAATGCCCCCAGTGCGGCGCGGGCGCGGACGATTTTGAGCCGGAGAAGGAAAACCCGCCCGCGGCGGCGGCGCATGAGCCAGACTCCGAATCCGTGCAACCGGACTATCTGGCGGCATGGCGGCGCGACAAGGACGAGGCGGAACCGCGCCTGGCGCGCATCCAGCAGCAGGCACTGACCGGCGTCAGCGAAATCACGGCGATGCGCACGCGCCGCGCCGTGCCCGGCTGGGAGGACATCCTGTTCAAGGGCGCGCAGCTTTACCGCCTGCCGCTGAACGAGGACGAGCCGGTGTCGCTGCGCACGGTCATCGGCCCCGGCGCGCGGCGGCCCGTCACGCTGGAACTGCCCTTCTACGTGTCCCACATGTCCTTTGGCGCGCTGTCAAAGGAGGCCAAAATGGCGCTGGCGCGCGGCGCGGCGCGCATGGGCACGGCGATGTGCTCGGGCGAGGGCGGGCTGCTGCCGGAGGAGCGGGCCGAGGCGGGAATATACATCTACGAGATCGGCACTGCCAGCTTCTCCTGGCGCGAGGAGGCGGTGCGCCAGGCGGACGCGGTGGAGATCAAGATCGGCCAGGCGGCGAAGCCCGGCATGGGCGGCCACCTGCCGAAGGCGAAAATCACCGATGAAATCGCGGCCATCCGGGGCATTTCCCGCGATCAGGACGCCATCTCCCCCGGCAGGCCCTTCCACCTGGAACGGCCCGAGGACCTGACTGCCACGGTGGCGCAGCTCCGCGAGTGGATTGACGGGAAACCGGTGGGCGTGAAGATTGCGGCGGGGCATGTGGAGGAGGATCTCGCCGTGGTCCTCGCGGTAAAACCCGACTTTGTCACCATTGACTGCCGGGGCGGCGGCACGGGCGCGGGGCCGGTCTTCGTGAAGGACAACACCTGCCTGCCCCCGGCCCATGCGGTGCACCGGGCGCGGCGTTTTCTGAACAACGCGGGCAGCGGCGTCACCCTGTGCGTCACGGGCGGCTTCCGTGACAGCGCGGACATCGCCAAGGCGCTGGCGCTGGGCGCGGACGCGGTGGCCCTAGCCACCGCTTCACTCATCGCCATCGGCTGCCAGCAGTACCGCGTCTGCCACACGGGAAAATGCCCCGTGGGCATCACCACCCAGGACCCGGAACTCCGGGCGCGGCTGGACGTGGAGCAGTCGGCGCGGCGTTATGTCAATTTCGCCTCGGTGCTGCGCCATGAGCTGGAGGCATTCGCACGCATCAACGGCCGGGCGGACATCCACGACCTGGACCGGTCCGACCTGATCACCACCAGCAGCGAGATTTCCGAACACACGGGCATTGATCACGCCTGAAAGGAATGAGCCATGGCCATGACCAGACGGGGATTCCTCGCGGCGGCGGCACTGGGCGCCGGGGCCGCCATGAGCGCGCGCGCGGAGGGGGAAAAACTCCGCGTCTGCATCATCGGTGACACAAAGAACGGCGGCTACGGCCATGACCTGCACCTGTCCTGGGCGCTACGCGGCGATGTGGAAATCAGCGCGCTGGCCGACCCAGACGAGGCGGGGCGGAAAAAGCGCGCCGCCGAGGCGGGTGCCCTGCGCACCTATGCCGACTACCGGGAGATGCTGGAGAAGGAGAAGCCGGACGTGGTCACCGTGGGCCCGCGCCACACCACGAACCACCGCGCCTACGTGCTGGCGGCGGCGGCCTGCGGCGCCCACGGCTTCATCGAGAAGCCCCTCGCCGCAAGCCTGGAGGACGCGGACGCGATGGTGGAAGCGGTGAACGCCAGGGGGCTGAAATGGGCGATTGCCTTCAACTACCGGACCATTCCGGAAATCCAGCACACCCTGCGGCTGGTGAGGGACGGGCTTGTGGGGGACATCATGGAACTGCGGGGCCGGGGCAAGGAGGACCACCGCTCCGGCGGCGAGGATTTGGTCGTGCTCGGCACCCACATTTTCGACCTGATGCGCCACTTTGCCGGACCGCCCCGCTGGTGCCAGGCCACGGCCACCGTGGACGGCAGGGTGGCCGGGCGCGGCGACATCCGCGAAGCCACCGAACCCATCGGCCCCATCATCGGCGACAGCATCCAGGCACGCTTCGGCTTTGACGGCGGAGCCACGGGCTCCTTTGCCAGCCTGAAAAGCACGGCGGGCAACGCGGGCCGCTGGGGGCTGGACATTTGCGGGACAAAAGGCATGGTTTCCATACGCAACGAGGTGAATGGCATGCCCTGTGTGCGGGTGCTGCGCTCTCCCGGCTGGATGCCCGACCCGGACAAGGGGATCGCCTGGGAGCCGCTCCCCGGCGCGCCGGTGACGGTGTACACCCACCCCACGGCGGACCGCTACGCCCCCATCACGGGCAGCCTGGTGGAGGCGATCCGTGAAAACAAGACGCCGGTGGTGAGCCTGGACGACGGACGCGCCGCGCTGGAAATGGTTTCGGCGGTCTTCGCCGCCCACATCAGCGGAACCCGCGTTGACATGCCGCTCAAGGACCGGCGGCATCCGCTGGCGCAAAACTTCTGATATTGACTGGGCCTCCCGCAAACCGCCACAATGCCGCCCATGATTGACATGCACCAGCACTACATGCGGATGGCCCTGCGCGAGGCGGAACGGGCGATGGAGGCGGGCGAGGTGCCCGTCGGCTGCGTCATCGTCCACGAGAACCACATCATCGCCCGGGGGCACAACCAGCGGGAAATGCTCCAGGATCCCACGGCCCACGCGGAAATCATCGCCATCACGGCGGCGGCGAACCACCTGGGCTCGTGGCGGCTGGAAAACACGCGGATGTACGTGACCCTGGAGCCGTGCCCCATGTGCTCCGGAGCCATCATCCTCGCCCGCATCGCCGAGGTGTACTTCGGGGCAAGCGATCCCAAGGCGGGCTGCTGCGGCACGCTGATGAACCTGCTGGCGGACCGCCGCTTCAACCACCAGCCGGTGGTGACGGGCGGGGTGCTGGCGGAGGAGTGCGGGGGCATTCTGTCCGGCTTTTTCCAGGCCATCCGCAAAAAGGGCCGGGAACCCCAAAACGGCCCGGAACTGGAAAACTAGGCCCCCGTCGCCCCTTCCGGGAGCTGGCCCGCCGCGCATTCCCTCGCGCGCGGTCCGGCGGCGCAGATGAGGAAGCACAGGGGGCTCACAATGACCCACCACCACGGCCAGGCCACCTTTGTGCCCAGCCAGCGGGACGCCATGTCTGGCTGGAGCATCCACACCAGCGCCACGCCAAAGGCCAGCGCGGCATAGACCGACCAGGTGTTGCCGCGCCGGGTGAACATGGCGGCGAGGAACACACCGAGCAGCGGCGCGAGCGCAAAGGCCATGACCCCGAGGGCAAAGTTGATGAGCGTGTCGCCGCCCCGCGCCTGGAGGTACACGGCCAGCACGGCAAAGACGGTGAGCGCCGCGCCGATGAGCGCCACCGCAAACCGCGACTCGGAAAGGCGGGTGAGGCTGATGTCATGGGTGACGACCTCGCCGCGCCGCCGCGCGCGCAGGGCGAGCCAGGGCGCGTAAAGGTCGGCCACCAGCGAACTGGCCATGGCGTTGATGGCGGACTGGAAGGTGCTCATGGACGCGGAAAAGAGCCCCGCCATGATGAGGCCCCGCACGCCGAAGGGGATGTGGTTGAGCACGAACTGGGGAAAGACGCGGCGCGTGTCCGTGACCGCGTCGAGCGGCGCGAGGGTGCCCATCAGGTCGGGGCGCTGGTAGTACACGTGCAGCAGCAGTCCAATGACCATGAAGAGGAACACCACCGGGATGGTGAGCACCATGGAGCCGATGAGCGCCATACCGCCGCGCCAGGACGACTTGGCGGTGAGCACGCGCTGCACCAGGTCATGGTCCACGCCGTGGGTGGAGGTGGTGACCACGATCATGGCGAAAAAGCCCGCCCAGACGGTGTAGGGTGCGCTGATGTCCATGGAGGTGTCAAAGAGCCGCAGCTTGCTCCCCCCGTCCGCGTTGGCGAGGGCGTCGAAAATCTGCGCGGCGGGCGCGGGAATGGCCCACCACAGCAGGCCGATGCTCACCGCCGCGGCGAGCACCACCACGCTGAACTGGATGGTCTCGGTCCAGATGACCGCCTGAATCCCGCCGAAGGCGGTGTAGACGGTGCCGATGACGCCGAGGGTGATGATGGCGGGGACAATCTGGCCGGGCTGGGTGTCGCCGTACCACATGAAGCCGAAGGCGATGCCCGACATGAACAGGCGCGAGCCGGACGCGAGCAGCCTGCCCAGCAGGAACATGACGCTCGCGGCGATGCGCGCGGGATCCCCGTAGCGCCGGCCCAGGTAGCCGTAGATGGTGACCGTGCCCGCGCGGTACAGCGGCGGCACGAACCAGAAGGCCACCACAAACCCGGCAAGGCACGCGCCGCCGTAGGTGGTCAGGTAGGTGAGGTCGCCCTTGAAGGCGATCTCCGGCGCGCCGATGAAGGTTGCCGCGCTCAGGGAGGTGGCGATGACGGAAAGGGCCACGGCCCACGCGGGCATGGACCGTCCGCCGAGGAAAAAATGCTCCGAATCGCGCTGCCGCCGCGCCACAAAGGCGCTGATGGCAAACATGCCCAGCATGTACGCGAAGATGATGACCCAGTCAACCCAGCCAAACCCTGGTTCCATGCGCCGCTCCTGCCGCTGAAAAATGAACGCACGCAGTGTAGCCAAACAGCCCCGCCGATGCATCTTTCCCGCGCCCCCGCCGTCCCAAAAATTGGCCGCAGGGAAGGGACGGCGCTACACTACCCCCATGGACGCCGATGAAAACACAGAATCCCCCCGCTCCGGGGCACTGTATGAAAGCCTGGACCGGTTTCTCGAATCGGCGGTTTTTGAGCTGGGCCTGTCGGAAAAAACCGTGGCCGCCTATGCCGCTGATCTGAACCGCTACCTCGACGGGCTTTCGGAAAACGGCGTGGAATCGCCGGGCGACATCCTCGGCGAGGAGGTGCTGGACCATCTGGCCCTCCTCCGGGAGCAGGGATTGGGCGCGCGGTCCATGGCGCGCCATCTGAGCGCCATCCGCCGGTACCACCGTTTTCTGCTGGACGAAGGCTTGGCTGAAAAGGACCCGGTGGAGGTTTTTGACTCACCCCGTCTGCTGCGCGCCCTGCCGCACTGGCTCACCACGGAGGAGGTGGACCGGCTGCTGGCCGCGCCGGACACGGAAACACCGGAGGGGTTGCGCGACGCCGCCATTCTGGAGGTGTTTTACTCCTGCGGCCTGCGCGTCTCCGAGCTGGCGGGACTGCCCCTGCGGGACGTGTCACTGGAGGAGGGCCAGCTGCGGGTGCGCGGCAAGGGCAACAAGACGCGGGTGATGCCGCTGGGCCGGGGCGCGATGGAAAAGATCCGGGCGTGGCTCGCGGCGCGCGCCGAATGGCCGTCCCCGGCGTCCACCCTCTTCATCACCCCGCGCGGCGCGCGCATGGGCCGCGCCGCCGTGTGGCAGGTGGTGAAACGGCACGCCCGCGCGGCAAACATCCAGCAGAACGTGACCCCCCACATGCTGCGCCACTCCTTCGCCACCCACCTCCTCGACCATGGCGCGGACCTGCGCGCCGTGCAGGAGCTGCTCGGCCATGCCGACATCAGCACCACCCAGATTTACACCCACGTCAGCGTGGAACGGCTCACCAAGGCCCACAAGGATTTCCACCCCCGGGCCTGAGCCGCCAATCACCCTTCCGGCAGGAGATGCGTTCCGGTGCGGATGACGCGGACCCCGGAGGGCTTGAGTTCCAGCAGGGCGACGATTTCCTTGGGCTTGGCGAGGCGGTTGTCCGCCATGCGGGTGGAAAAATCCACCACGGACATGCCGTCGCGGGTTTCGTCCCGCACTTCCAGACGCGTTATAAGCGGGCGCAGATCGAGCTCGATTTCCCTGCGCCCCTCCGCGGAGGCGCGGCTTTTGACACTGCGGGCAAGGTGTATGGCGGGCCGCGCCATGAGCCCTTCCACGCGAGCCCGGAGCTCCTCCGCATCCGCGCGCGCAAGCAGCTCATAGTCGAAGCCCGTCACGGCGGCCATGAGCGCGGTGCCGTGGAGGGGAACCTCTTCGGCGGCGCTGGCGGTGAAGTCCATGGGCAGCACGGCGGCCAGCGCGGCGCACAGTTCCGCCGGGTTCACCCGCTCCGCCAGCAGCACCTCCATGTAGTCGCAGGTGCTTTCCTCGCCCAGCGGCGCGGCGGTGGCAAAGGTGATTTTCGGATGGGCGTGGAAGCCCTGCGAATAGGCCAGCGGCGCGCCGGAACGGCGCAGGGCCCGGGTCCACACCTGGGCGGTTTCGAGATGGCTCAGCAGGCGCGACTCGCCGGAGCGGCCGATGCGGAAGCGCACCCGCTGCGCGGGGCCGGGCCGTTCCGGTGCCGCCGTTCTTTCCATGGCCTCCCAGGCGGCGTCCTCCTCCGCCCTGCCCTCCGCGCTGCGGCGCAGCATTTCCGCGCAGGACGCCGGCTGGTGCCGGTTCACGCCGCAAAGATTGCAACTGCCCCGGCGGCAGTCCACGGCGGATTCCAGCGCACTGGCGCGGGCCCACTCCCCCGCCAGCCAGTCGGGGGACACCAGCATGTCAATGTGGTCCCAGGGCAGCCGTCCGCCGGGCGTCCTTTCCCGGCGGCAGACCGCCTCGTCAATGCCCGTCTCCTCCAGGGCGCGCCGCCATGCGTCCAGGTTTACCCGCTCCTCCCAGGTTTCAAATCCGGCGCCGTTGCGCCATGCCGACTCGATGAGCGCCGCCGTCTCCCGGCCGCCGCGTGTGAGCAGCCCCTCCACCCAGGAGGAGCCGGGGTTGTGCCGCCCGAACTTGATGCCCTTGTGGGCCTTGATCAGGTCCAGCAGAAACCGCTGCTTTTCAACGGTCCCGTCCAGGGACAACTGCGCCGCCCACTGGAAGGGCGTGTGCGGCTTGGGCACAAAGGTGGACACGCCGGTGCGCACCATGACGCCCTTGCGGACGCGCCGCCCCTCCTGCAGGGTGCGGATGCACAGGTCGGCGATGGCGCGCACGTCCTCCTCCGTCTCCGTGGGCAGGCCGATCATGAAATAGGTCTTCACATGCTCCCAGCCGCGGCGGAAAGCCTCGCAGGCCATGCGGATGAGCTCCTCGTCGGGGATGGGCTTGTTGATCACCGCGCGCAGGCGGGGCGTGGCCGCCTCCGGCGCGAAGGTGAGGCCGCTGCGCCGCAGGCCCGTCACCCAGTCGGCCAGTTCCACGGAAAAGGAGTCGAGCCGCAGCGAGGGCAGCGACACCGACGCGCCCATGGCGCGGACCCGTTCGGCGGCGCGGCGCACCAGGCTGCGCGCCCGCGAATGGTCGCAGGTGGACAGGGACACGAGCGTGGCGGCGTCCAGTCCGGTGTGGGCCAGCACGGATTCAAGCAGCGCGTCCACCGTGCCCACGGAGCGCTCGCGCACGGGCCGGGAGACCATGCCCGCCTGGCAGAAGCGGCACCCCTGGGTGCAGCCGCGCAGCACCTCCACCGCCGCCCCGTCGTGCACCAACTGGGTGAAGGGCACGATGTACCGCTCCGGGAAGGGGGCGTTGTCCAGATCGCGCACCACCCGGCGGGTGACCTTGACAGAGGGGTCCGCCATGACCATGCCGTCCACCGTTTCCACGGGATGAAACCCGGGCACATACACGCCGGGGATGGCCGCCACGGCCTCCAGCCGCCTGCGGCGGGATTCGCCGCGCAGCGGCAGCAGCGCCCGCGCCACATCCACCACCGCCTCCTCCCCGTCGCCGATGACAAAGAAGTCCATGAACGCGGCCATGGGCTCGGGGTTGCACGCCGTGGGGCCGCCCGCGAAAAAGAGGGGCGCGTCCTCCGCCCGGTCGCGGGCGCGCACGGGAAACCCGGCCAGATCAATGGCGTTCAGCACGTTGGTGTAGGTGAGCTCCGACTGGAAGGTGAAGCCCACGGCGTCCGCAACGCCCAGCGGCTCCTTGGACTCGTGCAGGAACAGCGGCAGGCCCCGTTCCCGCAGGACGGCCTCCATGTCCGGCGCGGGCGAATAGGCGCGCTCGGCCCAGACGTCCTCCATGCCGTTCAGAATACGGTAGAGGATGTGCAGCCCAAGATTTCCCAGGCCCAGCTCGTAGACATCGGGAAAAAACAGCGCGATGCGGAGGCGGACCCGCGCGGGCTCCTTGTGGACGCTGTTCAATTCGGAGCCGAGATACCGGGACGGTTTTTCAACCACCGGCAGAATTTCCATGAGCAGTTGTTCGCGCAGATTCATGATGAACGGGGGCACCTTCCCGGTTGGCGTGTCATGTGCGGCGGGCCGTGCCCGCCGTGAAGGGGGCCATTATACGGGACACCCGCCCCTCTTTGCGCGCTTCAGCCCAAGGCCGGAAATAAACTGATTCCGAAACCACGCACAGCCGGAACAATGCGGTGAAAAAACGGCCCCGTCACGGGCTCCCCGCATTTTCACACTGCCCGCCAACCACGGTGGCATGGGAAAACACCGCAGCCTCCCGGAACGGATCAAATGCCCAAAGCACCGGCCCCCTGCCCTTGACAAAAACAGCCATATACAGGGGGGCTGCCATGTCGGCACCAAGGCTGGCGCGGAGCGCCTCTTCATCCTTCAACGCGCCGAGGCCGTTCGCCTCCAATAGTGCGTTGTCAACGAAATCACCCAGAAGGCCGGTGTCCGCCACAAACCAAACCGCCCCGTCCCCGGCAACGGAATCCGGATGGGGCATGGGAACCCCTGGTTCCATTGCGGCGGGAAATATGGGGAAATAGTCCCCAATAACCATTTCGTCACCCTCGCCGGAAAGGGAGGACACCCAGCAGAACCATCCATCCACGTAGGCGGCCGCAAATTTCATTTCACCGGGGGCAACTGATGAATAACTGTTCCCGTCCTGATCAAAAAGAAAGACTTCCGTGGGGCCGGAATAAACGGAGTTGGCAACAACAAGGCTCCGCGCGAAAACGCCCAAGGCTTCATTCCAACCTCCACCTTCCCATCGGTTTCCAACGGCCAACGGGAAATATTCACAAAGCGCCACCGTGGCATTGCATTCCCCCTCCCCCTCAACAGGAGTTTCGCCCTCTCCCTCGACATCGATCTCCCCCTCGCCTTCCACAACATCCTCCCCTTCGCCCTCAATGGGGGCTTCCCCCTCACCCTCAACAACAACTTCCCCTTCCTCCTCACCCTCGATGACAACCTCCCCTTCCCCTTCACCTTCACCTTCAACAATGACTTCACCCTCGAAGGATTCCCCTTCCCCTTCGTCAACAAACTCTCCCTCTGTTACGGCAGCATCTTCTTCCCCTAAAACATTTATTGGAACAAGAATCTCCCCCGCTCCCACCCGCACGGATAAAGTTCCCTGCCTGGTCCCGCCGCTTTCCTTTCCATGTGTCAGGCGCACCTCGACGGAAGCGCCCGGCTCACCAGCGGCAAGAAGGCCCTCCGCCGGGACAATCTCAATCCAGTCCACATCCGCCGCAACGGAATAATTCACGGCATTCCGGTCCGGGGTGCGGCTAATGTAAAGCTGCCGGACTGTTTCACCATTGGCAAAGGACAACGCAGCGGGACTGACCGAATAGGTGGGTTCCGCCTTTTGGGGGCATCCTGAAAGCAGTGCCGCAAACAGCAACAATGTGAAGCATAAGGGCGACTTGCTCATTTTTCCTCTCCTGTGAATTATGCCCATGTCAATATAACTTGCCCCCCTCCTTCTTGTCAATTATTTTTGTTCTGGATTAATCACATTACATACAGGCAGATTCCCCCTGAATATGCCCCGCAAAAAGATGGCATCGTTCGGTTGCGTGTTTGGGGCGGCTGGAATGAAAGCTGGACGGGAAGGACATCCCCCTAAATCCCCCTCCAAAAGGGGGGGCTTGAGGGGGCATGCCTCCCGGCTTACTGCTCTATCAGCCCTTTTTCCAGGCGGCGAGCTTGCCCGCCTGATCAAAGACCTCATGGGCGTTGCCGCGCATGAGGCGATCCGCCAGCGCGGGCACCTCCCCGTCGGCAAGCCAGCCGTCGTCCACCAGTTCGCTGAGGGCCTGGGCGATGCCCTGCCGGGCAATGGCCGCATGGCCGGGCACCATTTCCACGGGCATGTAGTCGCCGCCAAAGGTAAACACCTTGTTCGCGGGGACGGCCATGAGGAATTCCTTCAGGAAGCGCACGGAGGCGGCGGGGTTGATAATCCAGGCCCAGCACATGTCCAGCCAGGCGTTCGGATAATGCTTGGCCAGGGCAATCATTTCGTCGTGGTAGGGGTAGCCTATGTGGAACAGGTCGAATCTCACCTTCGGATAGGCCCGCAACAGCGGGCACAGGTCCCCGGCGTTCTGGCGCACCCGCTCCAGGGGCATGCCGCCGTGCCCGGCGTAGTAACCCGTGTGGAGTTTCACCGGCAGGTTGTATTCCTGGGCCTTTTCCAGGCAGTAGTGGAAGAGGTGGTCCTCCAGCGCCTTGCGCTCCTCACCGGTCATGGACTTCTCGTTGGTTACACGCTTGAGGAAAAGGGGCTCCGCGTCCTTTTTGGACACCTTGGCGTAATCCAGCCTGCGCTGGTAGGCCATCTGGTTTTTCAGCGCTATGGCGCGGGGTCCGTACTGGGCAAAGCACCAGTCAATCACCTGGTGCCAGTCCCCAAGGTTGGACAGTTTCACCCCGGAACGCTCCGCCAGTTCCTCCCGGTTGTTCACGCACACGAGCGCCACCGTGCTCATGTCCTGGGCCAGCAGTTCGGGCTGGGCCGTTTCCATGAACACATCCGTCTCAAGGCTGTTCACATGGCAGTATTCAATATGGGAGATTTCCTGGAGGATGGCCTTGTAGAAACCGGGATGGACGCCCTCCTTAATCCTCCCCGAAATCCGGGCCACATTGTCCGCCCGCAAGTCCTCCTCGCCGTAAAGGATGCGCACGGACTCGCGCAGGCAGCGCAGATAGCCGGTGTGCCTCGCCTTTTCATAATAGGGAGCGATCAGCTTCCATTTTTCCTCCGGGGACAAGTCATATCCCGTGACTTTTTTCAGGGATTCGGGCGGCGCGCCCGCCACAATCAGATCCGAATCCGTGTAATGGCCCAGCAGTATCCCGAAATCGGACGCCCACAACCCGCTGTCCTTCCCCTTCGCCACCGCGTCCACGCGGCGTTTCTCCTCCCACAAATGCTCATGGGTGTCCACAAGGGGAATAGAGTCCACCAGTTGCTGAATGTCCTTGTGCGCGCGCATGGGCATCTTTTCCTTGTTGTTCAGGAAACGGCGGGATAACGCCTTTCCACGTAGGCCTCAAGCATTTCTAGAAAGCGGGCGGTGATTTCCGCCGGGGTGCCGGAGAGGGACGCCGCCTTTTCCCCGTCCACAAACACGGGGCACACCGGCGACTCGCCGTTGCCGGGCAGGCTGATCCCGATGTTGGCGGCGCGGGACTCGCCCGGCCCGTTCACAACACAGCCCATCACCGCGACCTTCAAGTCTTCCACGCCGGGGTGCTTCATGCGCCATTCGGGCATGCGGCGGCGGATGTGCGCCTCCGTTTCCTCGGCGATTTCCTGGAAGGTGGTGCTGGTGGTGCGGCCGCAGCCGGGGCAGGCGGTGATGGACGGGGAAAACTGGCGCAAGCCGAGCGCCTGGAGCAGTTCCTGCGCGGCGTAGACTTCCTCGCAGCGGTCGCCGCCGGGCCGGGGGGTCAGGGAGACGCGGATGGTGTCGCCGATGCCCTCCGCCAGCAAAATGCCCATGGAGGCCGCCGACCAGACCTGGCCCTTGAGGCCCATGCCCGCCTCGGTCAGGCCCAGATGGAGCGGCTGGCGGGTGCGCCGCGACAGTTCGCGGTACAGTTCAATCAAATCGGTGGGACGGCTGGTCTTGCAGGAAATGACAATCTGATCGGGACGGAGGCCGCATTCCAGGGCCAATTCGGCTGACTGCACGGCGGAAAGGACCATGCATTCGTTCATGACCTGTTCGGAGGTCTTTCCAAGCCCCAGCCGTGTGTTCTCGGACATTTTCTCCGACACCAGCTCGTCATTGAGCGAACCGATGTTCACGCCGATGCGCACGGGTTTGCCATGATCGCGGGCGATGGCGCAAATCTCCGAAAACTGCCCGTCCCGCGCGGCCCCCCTGCCCACGTTTCCGGGGTTGATGCGGTATTTGGCCAGTGCCGCCGCGCATTCCGGGTGTTTGGCGAGCAGACGGTGGCCGTTGTAGTGAAAATCTCCGATGACGGGCACGGAACTGCCCGCACCGCGCACACGGCGCAGGATTTCCGGCACCGACTCCGCCGCCTTGGGGGTGTTCACGGTGATGCGCACCAGCTCGGAGCCCACCTCCGCGAGCGCGACAACCTGCGCCGCAGTCGCGGCCGCGTCCTCCGTGTCCGTGTTGGTCATGGACTGCACCACAACGGGCGCGCCGCCGCCCACGGGCACCCCGCCCACCATGACACGGATTGTTTCTTTTCTGGCTTGGAAAACCATGCGCGCTTCCTTGCGCGGGCCGCCCCCCCTGGCGGGGGGATCACACCCGCAGATAGATTTTTCTCCTGTTAAGATACCACACCACCAGCAGGGAGAACGCCAGCGAAGCCATCATCCTCATCAGGTAGGCGCCATCCTCGCCCGCCGCCGCCGCCAGGCTCCCGCCGACAAAACGGTCGGCCAGCTTGTTAAAGTCCATCACGTTGCGCAGCAGATAGATGGTGAGCGGGTTGAGCCCAATCCAGATGAAGGGCGTGGTCCACCAGCGCACCTGCCAGATGTCCAGCACCAGGTAGAAGAGGCCCAGCAGCAGCACGCTGTACCCTCCCGCCACCAGCACAAAGGAGGATGTCCATATTTTCTTGACGATTGGAAACTGGATTCCCCAGGCATACCCCAACACCAAAAGCAGCACCCCCGCCCCGATGAAACATGCGCATTTCCGGGCCGGTGAATACTTTTTCGACATCAGGAACAGCGCGGCCAGCACGCCCAGCAGGCTGGAGGCAACGGCGGGCGCGGTGCTCAGCAGGCCTTCGGGATCCCACGCCCCGTCATGCTTGCGCCCCGGAAGCCAGATGGAATCCAGGTAACAGGACCAGTTTTCCCCCGCCTCCCAGGAAACCGCATCCCTGCCGGGCAGGGGGACAAAAGACAGAAAGGCCCAGTAACCCAGCAACAGCGCCACACACACACCGAAAAGGCCGCGCCATTCAAGATGGCAGAACAACAGCCCCGCAAAGAGATAACAAAGCGCCAGCCGCTGGAGCACACCCAGCCAGCGCACCTCGGAGATGGGGTTTGTCATGCCGCCGGAATAGAACACCCCCAGCGCGAACATCAGCGCAAAACGCCGAAAGATGCGACGGTAGGCGGCTGCGCGCCCCTTTTCCCGAAGCAGTTTTCCCAACGAAAACACCACGGACATGCCCACCACAAACACAAAGAGCGGAAAAATGAGATCGTAAAACCGGAACCCCTCCCACTTGACATGCTCAAGCTGGCCCGACAAGACCGTCCGGAACGGCTCCGGAAGAAAACGGGCGATGCCCAAGAAGAGCCCCGTGCCCCCCACCAACCAAAACATGTCAAAACCGCGCAGCACGTCCACGCATAAAATCCGTTGCGGTTCCGCAGCCGCAGTGCTTTCGTCCCTTTGCGCCGTCATCGTTCAACTCCTTTCAAGGGTCCCCGCATCCACCGGGACGGCATTGTACGCCCGGCCGGTGCCGGGGACAAAACAAAAAAATCGCCCCAGGGAACGGAAAGGCATGACGGCGGTTTTTGCTACAATCTGGAACCAACGGCGCATAAAATAGATTAGTGCCTTGTCAGAACGCCAAACGGATCAATACGGATTTGAGCATGACTGCCTATTTGAACAGAATTTACGAGTGGTACTGGTGGCGGGTGCTTCAGCGCCCGCTGGAATGGATTGAGGGCACCTTTGGGCTGGAACCCCAGGAGGGGTGGTATAACTTTGCCTGGAAGGCCGGCTTCAGCCTGGCCATCCTGTTCGTTTTAATGGAAATATGGCTGCGCATCCGCCAGGCCGTCTACCAGCGGAACCTCCGCAAGAGCATGCGGGGGCACGAGGTGAAGGGGGAACCAAAGGAGGAGGATCAGCCCTTCACAGAGGAACTTGACGCCGCCCAGCATCCCGTAAAGGTGATAACCCGCCTCAAAAAGGACAAAAACTACGGACGCCTCGGCGAAATCCACGCAGCCCTCAACCAGCCCGCGGAGGCGGCAAAATGGTTTCTAAAGGCCCGCCAGACCCGCCGCGCCGCCGAGGAACTGGCCAAGGCCGGCCGCACGGCAAAGGCGGCCGGACTCCTCTGGAAGTGCGGCGACTACGGCACTTCGGGCAGGTTTTATCTTGCCGTCGGGAAGCCCGCGACCGCGGCAAAAGCCTTTGAGCTTGCCGACATGCCCGCCGAGGCCGCGCGCGCCCATGCGGAGGCGGGGCATATGGACAAGGCGCTGGACTGTTTCACCGCCCATTTCCGGCAGACACCCCTGGACAGCACGCCGGACGAGCGGATGGCCGATCTTTGCTACCAACTGCTGGCCGATCCCGCTTATGCCGGCCGTTTTGAACCGGCAAGGCGAAAAGAACTGCTTGCCGTCATCGGCTCTCAGTTTCTTCGGGCCGGACGGGCGGCACTTGCCGCCCAGGCGCTCGCTGACGCGGGCGAGTACAATCTTGCGGCCGACATTTACGCCCGCCTGGGCAACCGGGCCATGGCGCAAAAATGCGCCAGCCTCGCGGTTCGGGGCAAATAATACTGTCCGAAATTCCCCGCCACGGCCTCCCCGGAGATATATGGGGAAAATTTTTGACTTTTCCTGCAATAAACGGGTAGTTTCAAACAAGATTGTAAATGGGGGTTGCCATGGTGACGCGCCCCCGGGGCGCACGGCTGGTAACAGGAATATTTCGCAGATGCGGAACAAGGAAACAGGCCGGCAGTCGGAAGCATCGCCGAAGATGATTGACCGTATCACGGTCCTCGGCGGCAGCAGCGTCTACATCCCGGAATTTATCGCCAGTGTGATCAACCACAACCTGCCCGTCAGGGAAATAGTCCTTCAGGGACGCGCGGGCAAAAAACTGGACACTGTGCGGGCCTTTTGCAACCGTCTTGCGGACAGGGCGGGGTTTCCGGTCAAGATCACCCCGGAAACAGACGTGGAGGCGGCGGTCACCGGCGCCAAATACATCATCAACCATGTCCGCGTCGGGGGGATGAAGGCGCGCATGCGCGATGAGATGCTCCCGCCCCAGTTCAACCTGCTGGGCAGCGAGCAGCTCGGCGCCGGGGCGGTGACCAACGCGCTGCGCACCCTCCCGGTGTGCCTTGAGCACGCGCGGATAATCGAATGCGTCAATCCGGGCGCGGTGGTCATCAACATGACCAACCCCGTGGGCATCATGGTCGAGGCGCTCAGCCGCCGCACCGGCCTCAACGTGATCGGCGTCTGCGACCTGCCCCGGCTTTACACCCGCAAACTGGCGTCACTGCTTGGGATTGACCCCGTCCTCCTCACCGTGGATTATGTGGGCCTGTACCATCTCGGATGGATTCAGGACGTGAAGGTGGATGGTCGCAGCCGGATGAACCAGCTTCTCGAAATCCTTGAGGCCCGCGAGGAGGAGGATTTCGACTATGACCTGATCGAGCTCTTCAGGATGATCCCCACGCGCGAAACGGGGATGTTCTTCCACCGGGCGGAGGTGCTCAAGAAGCAGCAGAACTGCGCCCGGTTCCGCGCCGAAGTGCTTTATGAGGCGGAACAGCAGATATTGCGCATGTATGAGAACCCGCACCTGAACGCCATCCCCGACCTGACCCGCCAGCGCAACGCGGGCTGGTACGAGGAAACCATCATGCCCCTGATACAGGGCTTTGAGGGAAAAACCGACACGAGCACCGTGGTTTGCGTGCCCAACAGGGGCTCGATACGGGATCTTGCCGACGACAGCAGCGTGGAGGTGCCCGCGCTGGTGAACTGCCAGGGGGTGAAGCCCCGCAAGGTGGGCATGCTGCCCCGCTTCCTCCGGGGCATGTTCAGCGCCACCAAGGAAAGTGAGCGCCTCGCCATCGAGGCGGTGCTCAACAAGTCCTTCGACTACGCGCTTCAGGCGCTTGCGGTGAACCCTTTTGTGGATTCCATCCAGCGGGCGCGGAAATATCTGGAAAAAGTGACCAAACTGGAACCGCTCGACCTGCATTAAACGGAAGGGCAATGCCGGACAAACGGGGCGCGGCGGCTGGAAAAACCGCCGTGCCGGGCGGTAATATACTCAAAGATTTCCGTTTTTTCCCCGGCCGTGCAGAGGCGGCGGGGACGGGAATGGGGACGGTTCCGCAGGACAACAAGAGGATTCTTTCATGAAACAGCGGGTTTTGGCGTTTATTGTGGCGCTTGTCGCCGGGGCGGCCATGGCGGCGGATGTCAAGGTGACGGGCGCGGCGCAGCCTGTAACCGTGGACCAGCTGGCCGGCACGGAAACGCTTGTGACCGTGGTCCTGAAGGATTCGGGGGCCAAGGATCCCAACCTGAAAATTGTGGAGGTCACGGGAAACACCATCACCGTGGCGACTCCGAAAAACGACCTGATTCCTTATCTCGCGGACACAATCGAGGAAATCCAGGTTCAGGACGGCAAGATTGAGGGCAGCCGCTTCAAGCCCGACGAGGTGCAGATTCTCCGGGCCGAGCAGCAGCGCGTGGTGGACCGTGCCTTTTCCCGGGCGCGTGAAATCTTCGGCGAGACCGCCGAGGAGCAGGATTTGAAGATTGACGCTTCGGTGCTGCTCGCGCTCAACCGCGACACGGAGGCCAGCAACTACCTCAAGCAGCTCGCCGAATCCAACGACCTCACGACGCAGCTGAGCGCGTCGCTCTCCCTTTACCTTGTGGGCGACACCGTTTCGGAGACGCTTGTGCGGCAGGGGCTTGAAAGCGGCAACCGCAACGCGCGCGCCCTGGCGGCAAGCCTGACCGGCCTGTCCAATTTTTCGTCGCTGAAACCGCTCCTGCTCCCCATGTTCAACGACAGGGCGGTGGAGCTTTCCGCCCCGGCGGCCCGAGCGCTGGCGCGTCTTGGCGACCATGAGTGCATTCCCCGCCTTGTTTCCATGATGGAGGAGCTCAACGAGGAGAAGGGCAAGGCTGCGGTTTTCGCGCTGGCAAAGATTGGCGGCGAGGAGGTGCTCAACCTCATGAAGTCCAAACTCCAGCAGGCGGACGGGAAGGTCCGCTTCCGCGTGGTGAGCGTGCTCTACAGGATGGGCGACCCCCTCGGCCTGGAGGAGGTCAAGAAAATCTTCAAGGACTATCCCACCATCGCCCCGGAGGCATCCCTCGTGCTTGCCAAAAACGGCGACTGGGAGGCGACCCAGTTTCTGCGCGCCCGCCTGACACGGCGTGAGGACGCGTCGGACGCAAACCTCGTGTTTCGCGCGGAGAACGCCGCCGCGCTGCTGGCGGGCGGGGACCCCTCGGCCATGTCTGTGTTCCAGGAACTGCTGCGCACGGACAACGTCAAGGCCAAAACGAGGGTGTTTGAGCTTTTCAGCGAACTCGGGGCCACACGCCTGATTCCCATCCTCCAGCCCAGCATAGAAAATGTGGACAAGTCCATATCACTGGACGCCTGCGAGGCGGCGGTGGCCATTGCGGTGCCCCAGTTCCGCGGGCGGCTGCTGGAGGTACGCGTCGAGCAATGAGCCGCCGTGTTCGTGTGCTCGTTTCAGGACGCGTTCAGGGTGTGGGCTTCCGGTATGCCACCCAGGCGGAGGCGCTGGAGGCGGGGTTGCGCGGCTGGGTGAGGAATTTGCCCGACGGCAGGGTGGAGGCCGAGTTTGAGGGAAGCCCCGAAGCGGTCGGCAGGATGGTGGCGTGGTGTGAAAACGGACCCCGCTGGGCGCTGGTGGAGAAGGTGGAGGTGACCCTTTCAGAAGAAACGGGCGGCGGCGGACCGACGGGGTTTCATGTCAGGGGTTGAAAGAGTCCCCCGCAACGCCGGGGGGTGGAGTGTTTGCCCAATGGCGTCCACATCACGTGAGCTGGTCCTTCAAACCCTTGAATTCCGTTCCCCGGCGCGCGCGCCGCGCCAGTTGTGGCACCTGCCCTGGGCGGAAATTCACCATCCCGCCGAACTGGAGCAAATCCGGAGGGATTTTCCCTCCGATTTTGACGGTGCCCCCGGGTTTCTGCGGGAGATTCCCAAAACCTCCGGAAACATCACTGAAGTGGGAACCTTTGTGGACGAATGGGGCTGCGAGTTCCACAACATCCAGCGGGGGGTCATCGGCGAGGTGAAGAACCCCCTTGTTCGGGACTGGACGGCGGACCGCGGCAGGATTCACGTGCCCCGGGAATGGCTGACAATTGATCCGGACGCCGTCAACCGCTGGTGCGCCGAAAGGGACACCTTTGTCCTTGCCGGATGCTGCCCCCGTCCCTTTGAGCAGTTGCAGTTTTTACGGGGCACTGCGGACCTCTACATGGACCTCCTGATGCAGCCGGGGGAACTTGTTGACTTCATGGGGGAAATGCACGCCTTTTACTGCGAACTGCTGGAGGCGTGGTCCCGCACCGACGTGGACGGGCTGATGTTCATGGACGACTGGGGCTCCCAGCAGGGCCTGCTCATTGATCCGGCCCTGTGGCGGGACATTTTCAAGCCAATGTACCGCGACTACATCCAGATTGCCCACGGGGCGGGCAAGAAAATGTTCATGCATTCCGACGGGCACACCCTTGATATCTACCCCGATCTTTCCGAACTCGGGCTGGACGCGTTCAACAGCCAAATCTTCTGCATGGGTGTGGAAAACCTGCGCCCCTTCGCGGGAAAGATCACCTTCTGGGGCGAGATAGACCGCCAGCACATCCTTCCGGAGGGAACCCTGGAAACGGTGCGGGAGGCGGTGCGCGCCGCCCATGCCAACCTGTGGCGCGACGGCGGCTGCATCGCGCAATGCGAGTTCGGCGCGGGCGCGAGGCCCGAAAACGTGCGCGAGGTCTTCTCCGAATGGGAACGGCTTACAGCGCGCTGAGCCGGTTCGCTTGGGGCGTTCAGGTTATGCCTGGGTCACAAGCTCGCCGTGAAATCCCCCCTCAAACTCCAACACCCTGATGGTGCGGTGGCAGACGGCGCACTCAAATTCGGAGCCCGCCTTCATGTCGGGGCCAAGGCGTATGAAGGTGCTGCAGAAGGGGCAAACGAGGCTGCGCGACTCGTTTTTGAAGTAATCCTGAAGCACTTCGGTGATTTTGCCCTTTTTAAAGGCGGCCAGAAGCGCGTCCACCACCGTCGCGTCAAACTGCGTGCCCCGGCCGTCCACAAGGAGCTTCAGGGCTGCCTGGGGATCCATTCCCCTGCGGTAGGGGCGGTTGCTCGTCATCGCGTCAAAGGCGTCCGCCACGGCAACCAGCCTGCCCTCAATGGGAATCTCCTCGCCCTTCAGCCCGTGGGGATAACCCGTTCCGTCCCAGCGCTCATGGTGGTAGAGGCAGTAGGGAATGAGCGGCCTCAAAAACTTTACATCCCGGAGCAGGTCGGCCCCCCGCTCCGGATGCACGCGCATCTGGGCGAATTCCTCCTCGGTCAGCCGGCCCGCCTTTCCCAGGATCGCGTTGTCCACCGCAATCTTGCCCACATCGTGGAGCACGCCGCCCATCTGCACCTCGTGGATCTTCTCCTCGTTCCAGCCGAGCTCCCGCGCTATGGCCATGGCGAAGTTCGTCACGCGCCAGGTGTGGCCAACGGTGTAATGGTCCCGCAATTCTATCGCGTTGGCCAGGACGGTCAGCGTGTCCTCGTAGGACTGGCGCAGCATCCGCACGTACTGCGCGTTTTTGATGGCCGTTGCGGCGGGCGCCGCCAGCGCCACCAGCAGCTCCAGGTCGCTGTTCTTGAAGGCGTTTGTCAACCCGTGGTTGTCCACGTAAATCACACCCAGCCGCTCGTCCTGGTGCGTCAGGGGCGCGCACATGGCGGAGGTGATGTTCTGCGCGAGTATGCTCATGCCGGAGCGGAACCGGGAGTCGTCAAGGGCGTTGCACGTGATGAGCGCCTCGTCGTTGTCAAAGGCGCGGCGCACAATGGTCTGGCTCACATGCACGTTCTGCGTGTCCTTGGCGGAGCGGACAAAGGCCACGTCAAGGCCGCCGCCGTCCGCGCGGGCGAGCATGATGACGCCGTTGCTCACGGAAAGCAGGGAAAAAACCTGCTCCATGATGCGGTCGAACACAGCGTTGATGTCCTGCTCGCTCGCGATGGCCTGGTTGGCGGCGTACACCGCCGCGAGACGCCGCTGGATTTCGCGGAGCTGGGACTCGTTGGTGGCCTGGGAGGGCGCCCTGAAAAATGTCTGGTAGATGTTTTTCGCGTCGGACGCCTCAAAGGCGGAATCCTGCTCGGAGCGCATCACCCCCCCGGCGGCGGCTTCCTGTTCGGATTCCTGGGATTCGGCCTTTTTGTACTGGAGCTGCTGTTTGCCGATGACAATTATCTCGCCGTCCGCAAGCTGGTGCTCCAGGATGCGGCGGTTGCCCACATAGGTGCCGTTGCCGCTGCCCAGATCACGCAGAATGGCTCCCTGCGGTGTCAGCTCCACCTTGGCGTGCCTGCGGGAAACCTGCATGTCGTCCAGGAATATGGTGCTGTCCGGGTTCCTGCCGATGGTGATTTCCGCCTCCAGGGGATATTTTTTTCCGTTCATGGCCCCCGTCAGGACAATCAGGCAATCCGGTTCCATTGGGTATCCTTTCCTCCGCGGCGCGGGGCCGCGGGCGTCAGCCGCCCTTGATGGAGTCAAGCCGGGGCACGGAGTAGGTGCCCATCACCAGCTGGTCAAAAAGGCTCATGTCCGTGGCATACTCGCGGCCCCGCTCCAGCTCAATCCTGCCTTCCTTGTACATCCGGTGGAGGTACTGCTCGAAAATAATGGAATGGGACACGGTCTGCTGCATGCCCACCCGGATCATGTCCGTGTCGCCCCTGAGTATGCCGTCGTTGATGGGCTTGATGTCGTTGAACAGGAATTCCAGCGCGGGCAGGCGCCCGCCGCCCTGCTTCGCCACCAGCCGCTGGCACATGACACACTTCAGGCAGTCGCGCAACTGCAGGCGGACCAGATCGCGCTCGACGGGATCAAAGAAGCTGACCACACGGTTCACCACTTCCGACGCCGTGTTGGCGTGGAGCGTGCTGATGACCAGGTGCCCCGTGGCCGCCGCGTTGATGGCGGCGCGGATCGTGTCGGAGTCGCGCATTTCGCCGATGAGGATCACATCCGGGTCATGGCGCAGCGCGCCCGTGATGGCCTCGCTGAAGGAGCCCACGTCAATGCCGAGGCTCCGCTGGGAGATGATGGACTTTTTGTTCGTGTGGACATACTCCACGGGATTCTCAATGGTCAGAATGTGGATGGAACGGTTGGCGTTAATCCAGTCGAGCAGCGCGGCGACGGTGGTGGTCTTGCCGCTGCCCGTCATCCCGGTCACCAGAATCAGTCCACGGTGCGTGGCCGCAAGCTGGCGCATCTGATCCGCGGGGATGTTCAACTCCTCAAAGGAGGGGATCTTTTCCGGCAGGAAACGGAAGGTGCAGTGGGGCACGCCGCTTTTCACGAAGGCGGAGACGCGGGCGTAACCCACCCCCGCCTGGTGAAAACTGAAACTGGTCTGCTTGTACTGCTCAAACTCGTCCCAATATCCCGGCGGGGCAATCTGGCGGATCATTTCGGCAATCTGCACCGCGGAAAGGGGCGACAGCAGTTCGGAGTGGCGCGTCTCGTTGTCAATGCGGAAAACCGGATTGAGCCCGGGGGAAAGGTGCAGGTCGCTCGCCTTGTACTGGACCATGGCATGAAAGAGCATTTCAATGCTGATCTGCTCAAGGCGGAAATCCTCGCCCCGCGCGTGCCAAACCTCGGGAAGGCGCACGGCAAGGCTGAAACGGTTGATTGCCTCAAGCACGCGCGGCGCGTAGGGTTGGTCGTTGCCGGGGCAAAGAAAAACAAAACGCCCCTCCTCGACCGTGGTTTCACAGATGTCCCCATACTCCTCCGCCACCCGCTCCGTGGCCTCCACCGCCCCTCCAAACTCAGTGGGGATGATGATCTTGTACTGCTCGAAATCACCCTTGAAATCGGGCCGTCGCGCCTCGATTTCCATCCAGTCACACCACAGGCGTATTTCCCGCGGCGTCCCCTCGTTCTTCACCACCACGTTCTCCGTCAGACGGAGCACGTTGCGGAGGGTCTGCTTCTGTCCCGTTCCCAGAACAAATTCCGCCATGAACGCCTCTCTTTCGCAGGCCCCGCACACCCCGCGCGGGATGCCCAAACTGACTCACATAATACACTGTAACGGAGAGTTCTGCAAAGAGTTTACCCGTGCTATTTTACATCCCCGGCTTTTAGGAATCATTTATAAAGGGTTCGGTATGCCGCATGGTTGGCCAGGACGCGTTTCACGTAATCCCGCGTCTCGGCAAAGGGCACCGCCTCGACAAAAGCCTCCAGATCCCCCGAGGGAATGCTTTTCCGCCACTTGTCACAGTTGCCCGGACCGGCGTTGTAGGAGGCAAGCGCAAAGACCAGGTTTCCACCCGAGCGGTCAATCATGCGGCGCAGGTAAACGGCGCCCAGCCGCAGGGAATGCTCCGGACAGGACAGATGGTCCGCATGTCCTTTTGGAACCGCCGGATCTTTTCCCTCCAGCCACTTTGCCGTGGAGGGCATAAGCTGCATCACACCCACGGCCCCGGAGCGCGAGGATATGCCCGAGCGGAATGTGCTCTCCTGGCGCGCCACCGCAAGAAGAAGGAAGGGGTCCAGGCGGCTTTCACCGGCCATTTTCCTTACCAGCGGCCAGTAGGCCAGGGGGTATTCCAGCCGCATCCGCCACGGTGACGGGACGCCCTCCTCCATACCCCACCCCCGCGCACGGATAAACTGGTTTACGGTATGCATGAAACCGGCCCCTGCAAGGGCCCGGCACCATGCCTCCCGCGCCGCCGCGTCCGACGGCGCGCGCTCAATGCAGTCCACCGCCTCCCACTCCCCCTCCTCCAGCCCGTTCATGCCGAAAAAGGCCATCCTGGCCATGCCCGCGTCGTCCGGCATTTCCCCGGGGGCGTAGTCGGCGGGCAGGGCCGATGCGTCGGAATAGGCCAGCAATGGATGCGCCGCCGCAACCGGCAGGGCTTTCGCATTCCCGGCGTGACCCGCGGCGCGCAGCATCTCCAGCGCCCGGTGGGCATGGTAATACCCCGGTCCGGCCGCCGCCGCCCGTTCAAGATACATCCTCTCCCCCGCCGTGTCCCCGGTGGCAAGGGCAATGCGTGCGCACCGGTAATTGGCCTCTGCCGCCAGACGGATGTCCTTTTGCCGCCGCCCCACTTCCGTGAACGCCGCCAGTGCGTCGGCCCAGCGTTTCTCCTCCCCGGCCACCGCACCCAATGCGAAAAGCGCATCCGCCGCGCGCGCATGGTCCGGAAAACGCCGCGCCAGCAACCCGTACAGTTCCCCCGCCGCAACCGTGTTTTTTGCGTCCCTCAGGCGGCCGGCCAGCCAGTAAAGCGCATCCCCGCCGTCCCGCCCCTCCGGCCATGTCTCACAAATCACATCACAGCAAAGCCGCGCCTTCTCCTGCTGTTTTTTTGCGGATGACACCCGCATGGTGTTGATGAGCCAAACCCGCATCCAGGGATGCTCCCTGTTCGCGGCGGCGAGGCTTCTGAGCTGTGCGGCGGTTTCGGGCGTCGGGGCACCGCCCCCCGCCAGCAACTGATCCAACAGGGAAAGGGGCATGTCCACGCCGCCGGGCCCCTTGAAAAACACCGGCTCCTTTTCAAGGATGCCTTTCACCTCGTCCATTTCCCCGGAACGAAGCAACCCCCAAACGCCCAACGCGCGGGGCGCGGCGTCCGGCAGTTGCAACAGGGCGCGCGAGGCGCGTTTCCGCGGCTCGATGAAGATGGTTGTCTCGACGGTGTCCCGAAGAAAGGGGAGCGCCCCCGCCGCAGTCGCCGGATCGGCGAGAAGATTGTCCGTGGCGGCCCAGCGCCCATCCTCCAAAAACCAGGGCAGCGGCTCCAGGGCAAGCACCCCGGCATACAACCGCCCGGCCCCGGCCCGATCCCCCGACGGGGCAAGCAGGCCCGCCAGCCGGTACTGCGCCAGCCGGGCCCAAGGGCCCGCCGGACCCGCAGAAACCTCCCGCAGCAGCGAAACCGCCCCCGTGGTGTCGCCCATGAGGGAACGGGCCGCGGCCACACGAATCCGCGCATAGGGCGCCAGTGATGGGTCGGCCCCGGCGCACTGTGCGAACAGCTCCGCCGCCTCGGCGGCCCTTCCGGCGCGCTGCGCCGCGTCCCCCCGCAAAAACAGCTCCCCGCCGGGAGGGACCGCCGTCCCGGCGAGGAAAATAACCGCGGAAATCAAAGATGAAAGCATTGCCGTGTTGTTGTCCTTCCCTCAGGGCACGCGCACGGGACGACCCGTCTTCATGGATTTCCACGCCGCCTCGGTGACCTCGATGGTGCGCAATCCGCATTCCGGCGGCGTCTGCACCGTGTCTTTTCCAAGAATGGCGTCCACGAAATTGCTGTCGGGGTTCTTGGTGTATTTCGGCAGGCGCACCTTCACCGGTTTTCCCATGCCGTCCTGCTGAATGAGGTCCGCGCCCTGCCTCAGATAAAACGCGCCCCTGCTGCCGGTGATGGTGTGGTCCTCATGCCAGCCCGGCGCGTTGCCGATGATGGAGAGGCTGCCGAGCGCGCCGTTCTCAAAACGCATTGCCAGGCTGGAGTTGATGTCCACCTCGCCGCCGAAGTCCGCGTTGCAGGCGTACACCTCCCGCACCTTCATGCCGGTCACCCACATGAGAATGTCCACCAGGTGGCTGCCGGAGTCGTTAAGCTGGCCGCCGCAGGAGAGCGCGGCCTGCTGCCGCCAAGTGCCCCGTGTGATGCGCAGCCATTCCTGGGAAAGCACCGCCTGCACGAATTCCACCTCGCCGATGGCGCCCCTTTGTATCTGCTCCCGCATGTACCGGAACATGGGGTCAAAGTGGCGCTGGTAGGAAATCATCAGCACGCGGCCGCACTTTTCCGCCTGGGCGATGAGCGCCTTTGCCTCTTTTATCGTGGAGACCATCGGCTTTTCCGCCAGCACATGGAGCCCCCGCGCCAGGGAGTCTCGGATTTGCGCGTGGTGAAACACATGGGGGCTCTGGACAACCACCCCGTCCAACGCCTCCTTTGCCAGCATGTCCCGGTAGTCCGAATAAACAGGAAGCCCCTCCGAGCCCGGGCATAATGAATAGAACCGCTTGAGCGACTCCGGGCTGGGATCGTTCAGCGCCGTCACCTCCGCCTTTTTCGTCGCCGTCATCCGCTGGTAGTGGCCGATGGAAATCCCCCCGGCCCCGATGAATCCGATGCGCAGTTTTTTAGCCATGTTGGGACAATCTCCGCGTTGGGGTTGCGGCCAAACTTTCCGCGATGGTACGCAACCCGCGCGGAAAATGCAACGGCGGCCTAATCCACGGGAAACCTGAACCGGCGGATTTCCTTGGTGTCATTGGGGCAGGCGACCTCGGCGTAGGCCCACAGTTCGCCGTCCACCCGCAGCCATGTGGAGTAACGCCATGTGTGGAAGTTGGGGCCGGGTGTCGTGCTTCCAAACAGGGGCGCTTCCGGGGTGATGTCGTGAATGGTGTCCAGGTCGAAGGTAAACGCCAGGCCGGTGAGCACGTTGTAAACCGGATCGTGCCACTCCGAGGAGGAGCCCTCGTATATGAACAGCCATCCCAGCCCGACGGGCACGACCGCCGCGGGGCGCACAAAAAAGTCATGCCATCCGGAAAGGTCCATGACGGCGTGGTAATAACTCCCCCCGGCGGGCTTCCACACCTCCCCGTCCGGGCTGGAGAAATGATAGACGCGCTCGTTGCGGCGCAGGTAGCCGATGACATAACAGTGGTAGGCCCCCGCCGCATGGATGATGACAGGATCCTTGTATTCCTCCGGGGGAATGTCGCGCTCATGGGCTTTGGGCGCCGGGCTGATGACCGGACGGGCCGTGGCCGGGTTGAACTCCTCCGGAGTGTCCGCATCGTCGAGTTTGATGATGGACCAGGGCCCCTCCTTCCACGGGCCGCAGAGGTACAGCTTGTATTTGCCCGTTGCGGGGTCCTGAAGCAGCGCGGGCCGCTCAAAACCGGGAATGGGCACGTCCTCGCGGCGAATGCTTTTCACCGGCTGAAAATCAACCCCGTCGTTGCCGCGGAGAATGCGGACCTCATAACCGCGCAGTCCCCTGGCACCGTCGGCGGTCCGCATGCGCGCCGCCATCCAGAAGACACCCTCCCGGTCGCGGATGACCGACGGAGCGCCCGCCCACCAGTCGGCGGCGTCCTTGTCAGGCTTGAGCACGGTTTCATAATTTTTGGCGCATTCGCCCAGCCTTGCCGCGAGGGGGGACGACACCGGCACGGAAGGTGCGCCAACCAAGGGCGTTTGGAGAACCGAAACAAGCAGCATGGCCGCGGTGGTGATGATCATTTGATTTATCCTTCAAGTCAGGCCGCCGACGGCTCCATGCCGCGGCGGCAAAGCAGCCACAGGGCCCGCAGCGCCGAAAAAAACATGACCGCCAGCGCGGTCAGCGAAACCAGAGCCCCCGCGTAAAACGCCACAGGGCGGTAGACAAACTCAACCTCGCTTTTTCCCTGCGGAACAACCACCCCCCTGAACATTCCGTTTACCTTGAGCAGCACCGTGCCGCCGCCGTTGACACGGGCATGCCAGCCCGGCGCCAGGGTGTCCGCCAGCACAAGGATGGCCGGAGTGTCGGTTTCGGCGGTGACCACCACCCGTTCGGGCGTGTCCACGACTATCGCGCAGGTTCCGGGGGGGGGCAGTTTTTCAGCTTCTTTGTTCCTGTCCCTGCCGCCGTCCACGTCGCGGCCGTCCGGCAGCGCAAGGGCCAAATGATTCAGCCCCTGGCCATGGGGGGAAACCACGCATTCCCGGGCCGCATCAAAATCATCGCCGCCCATTACGCTGATGGCGGACATCACCTCGGGCGCAACGCGCCACCACCGCACAAGATGGGCCCGGGGAAGGGCGGTGTCGTTTGCAAAGAGGGTCACCCCCCCCGAAGATCGCACACGCCGCAATACCGGCCGGCCCGCACCCCCGTCAAAGCCCGCGGCCAGCCCCCCATCCTCGGCCGCAAGAACGGCACGCGCCGCCATGTGGTTTGCCAGCGCGCCTGCGGACGTGTTTTTCGCCGCATCCAGGAAACCGTCAAGTTTCGCGGCAGCCGCGGTCTCCGGCGCGAGCAGCCGATCAATCAGCGAAAGTTCCCGGCCCGCCCGGACGGCATCCCCCTCACGGCTGGTTTGCAGCGCCTGCCACCAGCGTGTCTGATCGGGTGTGAGCGGGAGAAAGGCCGCGCCCGCCGACCGCAACCCCGTTTCCATGCCCGTGTTCGGGGAAAGGACCGGATTCAACGGATGGGCGCTCACAAGCACACGCCCGTCCAGCGCAAGCTCCGCCGCGGGCTTCACCAGTTCATCCGGCATGGTTTCCATGCGCCCGCCGCCAAGCGCGGGATGCTGGAAATGGTTTGCACCGGCCGTGGACAGGTCCACAAACAAAAGCAGCGCGGCGGCCACACTGCCCGCGGCCCCCGCCCATCCCCTGCGCACAAGGGCAAAAAGCGCCAGCACCACCACAATGGGAAGAACGCGCCCCTTGGTTTCCACGGGGGCGAAAAACACCAGCACGGCCACCACAGCCAGCGCGGCCAGCCATGGCAGCCAGAAACGGCCCGTGCGCGCATCCCTGCGCCCCTCGAAAAGCCTGTCGGCACCCAGCGCCACAAGCACCGCGAAGGCGAACGAGGCGGGCAGCAGGCAGACTTCCCACGGAACACCCCCGCCAATCCAGTCCGCGCCATAACCGCCGAGCAGCATCGCGGCCGCGGCAAGCACGGCAAAAAAGACAATGTTGCCCCGTTGCCGGCGGTGCCAAAGCACCGCGGGTACAATCACCAGCGCGGCGGCGCCAAAATATCCCATTCTTGGGAGCATTTCGGGCCGGGGCGCGGACAAATGAAGCAGCGCCTCGCGCCAGCCCCGGGGGGGAAGCCCCGCCAGATCAAGCCGCCAAAAGGCCGCCCAAGGCGCATCCAGCGACCAGAACCAGAACAGGGAGGGCAGCCACTGCACCGCGGAAACAACAACCCCCGCCAGCAGCATCAGCGCAAGCATGGCCTGCGGCACGGGCCGCCGGTATCCGCGGCGCGGCGGAAGGACGCCGTTTTCCTGGCGGAAACCAAACAGGCCGTACAGCAGCGCGGGCAGCATCATGGCGGAAAAAGCCGCAGGACTGCCCGCAAAAAGCACCAGGGCAAACGCCACACCGCCAAGTGCCGCCACCGCCCGGCGGGGCGACCGCGTGTTCTCTGCCACCGCCCAATACACCAACGGGCTCCATGCCAGGGTGGCCGCGATTTCCGGCCTGGACATGGCCGCGCCGGACACCGCGCTGAAGGCGTAGACAACGCCGCCGGCCAGGCCTGCGGTGTAACCCAGCCCCAGGGCGCGGCAAAAGAGCAAAAAAAGGGAACCCATCAGGAAGAGGCTCATAAAGGAATGAACGGCCATGGCCGCGCCGGGGGGCAGAAAAAGGCCCGCCGCATTCAGGGGCTGAAACACGCCATTGGCAGGATCGGCAAGGCAGGCGGTGCCGCACAATTGGCGGTCGTTCCACAGGGGCATATTCCCCGCGCGCAGCCGGCCGGCCACATATCCCGCCGAGGGGCACACACGGTGGTACAGTTCCAGGTTTTCATGGGAACGGACCACCCCCCTTCCGCCCGGCGACTCCACCTGCATCCAATAGAGCGGCGCGCACGCAAGGAAAAACACCCCGGCGAGGAAAAAGGGCAGCAGGGCATAACGGCTGTGGGTTACACTGTCCACGGCACCCCCGCCGCGAGTCCGGCAATTGTCGTTGCTTCAGTCATTGATGCTCCTCCGCGCCAGCGCGGTTCCCGGATTATATATCATGCCGCACGGCGGCGCGGGGTTCCCGCATCGTCACTGCCAGCGCGCCGCGCGCGCCAGCACCGCGTCCGCGTCCCGCTTGAGTTTTTCCGTAGCCTCCCTCGCCGTCGCCGTGCCCGCAATCACATCGCCCAGGGCGCGGACCACGAGATCACGCACCTGCTGCCACCCGGGGACATTTGGTTCGGACCGGGCAAACTCCAGGCAGTCAAAAGGAGCCCTGTTGTGCTCCCACTCGGCAAAAAGCCGCTTAATTTCAGGCTGTTCAAGCGATGATCTGCGCACGGGCAGATAACCCGTGCCCGCGGCCCACCGCGCTGAAATCCGGGGCGAGGTGAACCAGCGCACAAAAGCCCACGCGGCCTTTTTCTGCTCCTCCGTGGTGTCGAACAGGGTGACCCCCGGCCCGAAAAGAACGGTTGCCGGACGCGCGGGATCTTTTTGCGGGATCCGGGTGAGGCCCCAGCGCCCCTTGTCGTTGTCCATGGCGCGCATCATGTCGCCCCGCCCCGAGCTTGTGCGGAGGACAAAGGCCACCTCGTCCTTGGAAAGGGCCAGATTGTCATCGTAGGTTCCGGGGGTGATTGCATAAGCCAGCCCCTCCCGGACGAGCGTCTCGTACAATTCAAACACAGCGACGGCCGCCGGCGCGTCAAAGAGGGTCTCCGTGCCCGCCAGCACCTCCCCGCCCATGCTGTAGATCATTCCGTCCACAGTGGAGCAGTCCGCCGAGATGGCGTGGGCGTATTTGCCGGTTCTCGCCTTGACGCGCCTGCACTGCGCCAGAAACTCATCCCAGGTGGGGGGCGGGGCGTCAATGCCCGCATCCGCCATGACCCGGCGGTTGTAGTACATCATCAGCACGCTCTTGGCGAAGGGAAAGGAGTACAGCCTGTCCCCGTGCCCGGGATACCGGTTGCTTTCAAGAAGGGCGGGGTAGAAATCGGCGCGCTCCTCCTCCGTCCATTCCAGGCCCGACAGGGCCGCCACCGATTCCACGTCCGCCACCGCGCCGGTGGCGATGTATTCCGTGGTCATGCTTTCATAGGACACGGCCATCGCCGGAAGCACCCGGGCCTGGATGCTCGCCGAAACCTTGCGGAAGATGTCGGCGTAGGCGCCGCTGTGCTCCAGGCGGATGGGCAGCCCCGGCCACTGGTTGTTGAACTCCCCCACCAGCGAATTCATCAGCTCCGCGTTGTCCGTGAACTGGCGGTCCCAAAAGACCGCCGCATCCCCGTCCACCGGGCGGAAACCCGAGGGCCCCGCCGCCGTCCGCGGACCGCAGCCCGCAAGACACGCGCAGAACACGGCCAGCAGTGCTCCGGAGACGGGGATTTTCAGTCGTGTCATGCCTTGATGCCCGCGCCCAACGCGCTTTCCACAAAGAACCGCTGCGCCGCAAAGTATACGGCCACGCTTGGAAGGATGACAATCGTTGAAGCGCACATGAGCAGGTTCAGTTTTGTGCCCGCATCCCCGTTGAACACGGTAAGCCCGACCTGCACCACGCGCATGGAGCGGTCCGCGGTGACCACAAGGGGCCACAGGAGCGCGTTGTAACTGCCCAAAAAGGCGAAAAGCGCCACCGTCACCACGGCGGGCCGCACCAGCGGCGCACCCACGCGGAACAGAAAGCGCAGATGACCGCAACCGTCAACCCGCGCGGCGTCGAAGAAATCCTGGGGCAGGCCGAGAAACGCCTGGCGCATCAGGAAAATGGAGAAGGCGTTGGCGCCCCAGGGCACGATGAGCGCCGCATAGGTGTTGTACCAGTTGAGCCGGCACACGGTGACGAAATTGGGGATGAACACGGCCTCAAAGGGCACCATCATGCTGCCCAGCACGAGCGCAAAGAGCAGGCCCCCCCCCCGGAAACGCAGCCGCGCAAAGGCATACCCCGCCATCAGCGAGGTGAGCAGCACCGAAAGGCACACGCCGCCCGCGACAAGAAACGAATTGAGAAAATACCTGCCGAAGGGCGCGGCGCGGAAAGTGTCCGCCACATTCTCAAAATGCGGGCGGCCCGGCCACAGGGACAGGCCCGGCGTGGTGGCGGCGTTCAAATCCTTCAGGGAGGTGGAGATCATCCACAGAAAGGGCCAGACCATGACCAGCGCCCCGAGCGCGAGCGGAAGATAGGGAAGGGCGCGCCTCATGCGTAGTGCACCCTCCTGCCCGCAACACGCCACTGCACCGCCGTGAGCGCCACTATAGCCAGCGTCAGCAGGGTGGACACGGCCGTTCCGTAACCCCAGTAGCCGTAGTCGTAAAACTGGGAGTAAATATAAAGCACCATGTTCCTGGAATTGCCCGAGGCGCCGCCCTGGGTGAGGGCGTAGAAACTGTTGAAGGCCTGGAATCCCTTGATGACGCCCACCACCCCCAGAAAAAATATGGTGGGCGAAAGCAGGGGCAGTGTCACCGACCAAACCGTGCGGAATGCGCCCGCCCCGTCAATGCGCGCGGCATCCTCCAGTTCGCGGGGGACCGCCGACAGGCCCGCCAGAAACACCACGACCGCAAAGCCGCAGCCATGCCAGACATCAAAGGCCATCACGCAGCAAAGGGCGAGACTGGGGCCCGCATCGGGCGGCACCATTCCGGACGTGATGATATGCAGCACGCCGCGCGGCTCAAGCAGCCAGTTCTGGGCCGGTAGTCCCGCCCATTCCAGCAGCAGGTTTGCGACACCATTGCGGGGGTTCAGCAGGGCGCGCCAAACAGTGGCGGCGGCAACGACCGAGGTAACATAAGGCAGAAAGAACAGGGTGCGGAAAAAACCGCGCAGCCGGATTATTCTGTGGAGGCAAAGCGCGATGGCAAACCCCAGTACCAGCGTGAGGGGCACCGTGCCCGCCACATAATAGAAAGTCACCCCAAAACCGTGCCAGAAATCCGCCGAACCCAGGGCCTCCCGGTAATTTTCCAGCCCCATGAAGGGGCCGTCGCCGCGTTTGCCCGCGTGAAGGCTCATCCAAACCGAATAGAGCATGGGATAAAAGGAAAAAACACCGATTAGAAACAGCGCGGGAGCCAGCAAAAGCGCGGCCAGGGGCCATGAGCCCGCCCCGGAGCGTCGCTCCAGACGATCATCCAGCCAGCCCAGCAGGGTGTCGGGAATCATCAGCAGTTTGTGCATGGCCGTGTCGCCCCAGTCATCCGGCTGTCAGAAGGGATTCTATCAAGATCAGGTTCCTCTCAGCCGCGCCCTGGTTTTCCAGCAGGGCCTTGCGTCCAAGGGTGCCCAGGGCGCGGCATGCCCGGGCGTCCCCCAGCAGTTGCCCCAAAACACCGGGAAGCTCCCCGGATGATGTCTGAACCGCCCCGTTCCGGGCAAGCAGCGCCGCGGAAGCCTCCGGAAAATTACCCATGAAGGGACCGTAAACCGTGGCAACCCCCAACCCGGCGGACTCAAGGGGGTTGTGGCCGTTCACGCCCGGAAAGAAACTTCCGCCGATGACGGCCACCGTTGCGAGGGCATAAAAGTTCGACAGTTCCCCCATGGTGTCCAAAAACATCACAGGGCCCGCCTTGTTTGTTTTGCCGGACTTGATGTCAGAGCGAAGGGTGACCGGCACACCGGCAAACGGGGCCATCGCCTCGGCAAGGCGCTGGGGATGGCGCGGCGCAATGATCACCCGCAGATCCGGCATGGATTCACGGAGGTGCCCCAGGCAATGGCGGGCAAGCTCCTCATCACCGGGCCGGGTGCTTCCGAAAAGCAGCACCCGGTCGTCCGGGCCGTAACCGCACTCCACACGATACTGAAGGCGTGTCATTGCGTCCGGCTCTGTTGTGACGGCGTCAAATTTCAGGTTGCCGGTCACGGTGACGCTTTCGGGGCGCGCCCCAAGCGCCATGAACCGTTCGCCGTATTCGCTGTTCTGGACACCAACGGCGGAGAGTCCGGCAAAGACCGGCCTCACAAACCAACGCATGCGCCAATATGCCGGATACTGCCGGGGGCTGATGCGGCCGTTCACCACGATCACGGGAAGCCCCATGCGGCGGGTTTCACGCACCAGGTTCGGCCAGATCTCGGTTTCCGTGAGCACCAGCGCGCGCGGCGCCAGCGCCCGCGCAAAACGGCGCACCCCGGCGGCGGTGTCGAAGGGAAGCCAGCAGACGGGAAGCTCCGGGTATGCCCTTGCGGCCTGCGCCATGCCGGTTTCTGTGCTCACGGTAAGCAGTACCGGTGTTTCGGGGTGTCTTGTCCGCCACAACCGGATCAGGGGGGCGATTGTGTTCACCTCGCCCACGCTGCACGCATGCACCCACAAGCCGCCCCTGGCTCCGGGGGGGCATTCCGGTGAAAAACGGGCAAGCAGCGCCGCATGGCGGCTGCGGGACAGCCACAGGCGCACCGGAGGCGACGCAAGGGCAAGCAGGGCGTTGTAAAGGGCGTATTGAATCATGGCGCACACAGATCAACGGGCGGCCCGTTGTCGCGGACCGCCCGTTGCGTTCTCCGTTTTTCAGTGCCTGATGTTACGGCAAGGGCGTGGGCTCCGGGGCCTTCTCGCCGCCCACGTCAAAGAAACGCGCACCGGTGGAATCAATGATGTCCGGCGTGACGAAGATGAGCAGGCTGGACTGTTTCGTCTCCCGGTTCTTGCCCTGGAAGAAGAAGCCAATCACGGGGATGTCGGCCACATAAGGCAGCTTCTGGGTGCCCTTGGATGTCTTGTCCTGCACCAGGCCGCCCAGCACCAGCGTGTCGCCGTCGTGGACAATCACGTTGGTCCACACCGCCTGCCAGGAGGTCGTCGGAAGCACAAGCTCGTTTTCAATCTCGTTGCCGTTGACCACCTGCTTCTGCTCGAAGGTCTTCGAACCGGTCTTGGTGCGCACTTCGGGGTTCAGCCACAGGCGCACCTGGTCGTTGTCGCGAATCTGCGGCGTCACAGAAAGGGCGATGCCGAAGTTGTAGGCAACCGGGCGGATGTTCTGCACGAAGTTCGTGTTGGTGCCGCCGTTGAGACCGTACACGTTGCTGTAAATCTGCGTGTCAATCGAGGACACGAAGTATTCCGTCGCGAAGTCGGCCACCACCGCAGGCTTGCGGTTCATGGTGGTCACGCGCGGCGCGCTCAGCAGCTCCGACTCGTCCAGGCTGTCCAGATAGTCAAAGGTCACGTTCAGGGCGTCGCCGTCACCGTTGTTCAGCACGTTGCCCAGAATCGAGAAGGTGGGCACCGCGGACGAGGCCGGATTTGTCAGCGCCGTAACCGCCGCGTCGGAAATCGTGTTGTTGTAAACACGGCTGCCGTCGGGACGGGTGTAGAAGGGGATTTCCTCATCCACGCCGTCACCGTTGATGTCGTAGCTGTAGGTGTCGTTCTGATCAATAAGGTCTATCGGTTTCGCGCGCTGGTTCTGATCCGTGAGGTTCAGGTCCCACTTGAAACCAATCTTCTTCAGGTCATCCAGGCGGATGGTGAGGAACTTGGCCTCGATGCTCACCTGCTTCGGCGTCACGTCAATCTGGGCCAACTGCTTTTCAAAGGTGTCCAGATTGGTCGGCGTGTTCTTCACAATGAGCATGTTGTTCGCCGGATTGTAAATCATGTCCGAAAGCAGCTCTTCGGTGTAGGGCTCGAAGACCTGCGGAACAAGCCGTTCCAGAAGGCTGAGAATGTCACTGCCGATGCCGAAAGACGAGGTGCCGCCCGCGCCGAGGCCGGCCTGGTTGTTCTGCGCGCCGGCGTATCCGCCGCCGCCGAAGGCCTGGTTGCGGCCCGAAGTGGCGCCTGTGCCGGTGCTGCGCAGGCCAAGGGAGCCCGTGGTCGCGGGGATTTCACCAACCATCGCGTCATTGATGCTGCTGAACAGGTCGGAGATGTTGCTGATGGAGGTGACATCCCTGCCGCCGCCCATGCCGCCCATCATGCCGCCGCCCATGCCGCCCATGCCGCCGCCGTAGCCGCCCATGCCGCCCATACCGCCCATCATGCCGCCGCCCATGCCGCCGCCGTAGCCGCCCATGCCGCCGCCCATCATGCCGCCGCCCATGCCGCCGCCGTAGCCGCCGCCCATCATGCCGCCGCCCATGCCGCCGCCGTAGCCGCCCATGCCGCCGCCGTAGCCGCCCATGCCGCCGCCGTAGCCGCCCATGCCGGCCGCCCATGCCGCCGCCGTAGCCGCCCATGCCGCCGCCGTAGCCGCCCATGCCGCCGCCCATCATGCCGCCGCCGTAGCCGCCCATGCCGCCCATGCCGCCGCCCATGCTGCTGATGCCGCCAAAGCGGTTGCGAAGCACGAGCTTATAGAGCGTCTCTGAACCGGCGTTGCGCAGTTCGTAATAGCGGGTCTCAAGTTTCTCAAAGGATTCCCGGCGGATGATGTCGGGTTTGCTGATCCAGATGAAGCCCGGCTGCACCGCGAAATCCAGCCCAAGGGGGCGCAACAACGCCTGGATGGCCTCGCGGAGGGTAACACCCTTCAGGTTGATGTAGGGCACGATGCCGCTGGATTTCACACCATAAACCGCATCGGCGCCCGTGCCCTGCGCACCACCCGGCACGCCGCCCTGGTTGGCGCCGTAGGGGTTGTTGTTGGCGGGCATGCGCATGCCGCCCTGGGGCTGGGGCGCACCGAAATTGGGCCGCGCGCCGGGAGCCGCGCCGGGAGCCGCGCCGGGGAAGGCCCCGGGAGGCCCTCCAAAGGGCGGGGCGCCGGGGGCACCGCCGGGGGCCGCGCCTGCGGCCTGCGGCTGAACCTTTTTCGGGGGTTCAACGGCGCGCGTATCAATAACAACGTTCACGTCCCAGCTTTCCTGGACGAAGGTCATGATTTCGCTGATGTGGATGTCCTCAAACTCGATGCTCACCGGTGACTCAAGCACCGTTTCTATCGGGGACTTCTCGTCAATCTCCTCGTATTCCTCCTCAATTTCGGGAACGGAGAAACGATAGGGCTTGATGCCGCGCGCGTCAGAGCCCTCGGGCAGCCGCTTTGAATCTTCAATGAATTTGCGGATCATCGCGCGGTCTTCATCCACACCCTTGGCCGACTCGGTCACTCCCTCATGGTGCGCGCCGATGGTGGCGTTGTGCAGGCCTTCCTTCGCCTCGGGGTTGTTGGGATCGATGAGAAGCACATTGCTGTAAATCTCAACGGCGACCTTGTAGCGCTCCGCCTCCATGTATTTGACGGCGGTTTCGAGAAGGTTTTTGATGCGCTCCTTGCGGATTTCATCCGCCGACAACTGGACGGTTTCGCCCTGCTGGCGGATGGTGTCCGGATCAAGCGACTCAAAGGCCGGCGTCTGCGCGGCGGCATCAGCACCGACAAGCGTCTGCTGAAGCTGGGTGTTGGCCTTTTCCTGGAACCGGCGCGCCTCGGTGTGGTTCGGGTCCAGCGCGAGGGCGCGGTTGAACTCCGTCAGCGCCTCCCTGTACAAGTCGCGCTTGTACAGGTCAACACCGCGGCGGAAATACAGCTCCGCCTCGGACACGCCGGGACCCGCCGCGGCGGACGCTGCTGCGTCCGCGGGCGCGGCCCCTTCGGCGGCCGGCGCGGAGGGGGCCAGCGACGGCGGGGCCGCCTCGGCGGGTTGCGCCTCCTGAGAGACCACGGGGGACGCCGCGTCGGGCTGCGCTCCTGCCGCAGGCGTGTCCTGCGCCGGGGCGGGCGCCGCAGCCATCAGCAGGGCCGCAAAACAACCCAGCAAGATGTTCCGTATGTCGCGCGTACTCATTACCTTTTCATCCTCCCGCGGTTCTTAGGCGCCAGCTTTCGCTGATGCCCTCACGCTCGTTATTTTTTGCCATCATTTCGCAATCTTAAACGTGCGCCCGTAGCGCTCCGAATAGATCTCCACTGTGTTGTCGTCCGGATTTATCCGCAAAAGCTCGAATTCCTCGAACTGCTCATTCTCGGAATACCATTTGGTCGCACTCGTGGTGCGCAGGCGCGCGCGAAGGTTTCCGCCCGCGTCCTGTATGTCCAGCAATGTGATGTTAAGCTGCTCCGCGGTGACCGTCTGCTCACTCTCGTTCTTCTGCTGGCCAGAATAATACCAGAACGGGTTCTTGTTATACAGCGAAACGTATGTGCCCGGTATGTCCATGGGCGGCCTTACCGGCGGGGAGCCGGGAAGTTCAATGTTCAAACCCTCAAGTTCCGCCGGATCCTCGGGGAAAATGTCCTTTGGCATCTGCAACCGTTCCCAGTTTGGGGGCGGCGGCGGGCTGAAAACCTGGTAGCCCCGGTAGCCAAGGGTGACGAGCATGGCGATGAGCACCATGCGCTCCTTGTTGTACCAGAGCCAAACGCCCGCTTTTTGCAGTTTGTCCACCAAAAATCTCTCTCTGGGCCGTCACCGGCCCGGCGCGTTCGTCAACTTTTCCCTAGTGTATGTAAAGAACGTTGTTCTTGAACCATTTCCACGCCTTGGCCACAGCACCCGCCTCGGCAACCGGCGCCTGCTGCACCTCGCCCTTCTTCCCGCCGGGCATCTGCGGCATCGCCGGACCGCCGCCCGGCGCGCCGGGTTTCGCGTCGCCCTCGCCGCTTTCAACACGGTTCTTCAGGTAGTTTGACTGGCTCAGCAGCAATTGCACCTGAATCTGGGGCTCGACATTGTACCCGATGTACGGATAGGTAATCTTGATGCCGTCGACGCTGAAATAACGCTCCTCCTGGCGGAGCGTCTCCATGAGCTTGACAAAATCCTTCATGGAGGCGGAAAACTGGAGGCCAACCGTCTGGATGGCGATCATTTCGGCGTACTCGCCCGCAATCCGTTTGGGCCACACGCTCATCGCGGCCAACTGGGACACATTGTTGTCCAGCAGGAGCTCGACAACCTTTATGCCGAAGGCAAGGTTCGCGAGGTTGTCGTCAATTTCCTTGTCGGTGACGTCGCGCCCCTGCCAGTCCTGCTCCATCGCCACGTTCAGCATCGTGCGGATGTCCTGCGGATACGTGTCGTAACGGCCAAGTTTGGCGTAAATCTTGGCGTAAAGATCCTGCATCATCTTGTCGGACGCTTCGCCGTACCAGAACTTGAGCATCCGCGCCTCCTGGGGCGCCTTTTCATGCTCATACCAGTCCCCGTAATTGAAATACGCGGAACGTTCGGTCCGGGCCTGCCGCCATGGCTGCAAATTCTTCGACCACTGATCCATGAGCAGTTCGGGCTTGAACCCGCCAAAACTCTCGTTCAACTTTTTATAGGTTTCCTCTAGGGAAGCCTGCATCCGCTCATCCTGCTTGAACTGGTCAAATTTCGGCTTTACATACAAATACCATCCCGCGCCCAACCCGGCGAATATCGCCAGCAGAACCAGGGTTCCTATGATGGCTGACTTGTTCTTCACGAGGCGCCCCCCCCTGCGGGCGCACCAGCGTTCGGAGCGGGCGCTCCAGCGGGCGAAGCCGTGTTCTGCGGGTTCGGCCGGTCCTTGGATCGGATAAACTTAACCTGAATACGGAAGGAATAGAGGCTCGGCCCGCCCTGGTATCCAGCCGAAGACTGGGACGAAACCGCGCCCCCCCCCCGGCGCAATCCCGCACCACCACCGGCCGCCACAGGAGTCGCAATATCCACCGGCGCGTTGTAAAGGGTGTCCCAGGACACTTTCTGCACGCTTGCCTCGCTGAAGTCCACCTGGCTGATGCTCAGATAAAAACCGTTGGGCATCTGGTAATAGGCGCGTTTGAGCTCGTCCAAAAACTGTGTGATAACCTGGTCGCTTTCGGCATACCCCTGGATAATCATTCCGTTGGGGCGGGCGATTGTTGAAACCGCAGGCCCCGCCGGAGCCGCCGCACCGGATTTGCCCGGACCCGCCGGGGCATTGGCGCGCCCGCCCAAACGGACGCCCCCCCCCGCCGGACCCGCCACGCCGCCCTTGGGATCGATCCCGCCAAAACCGGCCGCAGTGACCGCACCGCCGCCCATTCCACCCGCGCCGCCCCTCTTAAGGCCGCCGCCAAGTCCGCCCTGGGCCGCAGGCGCCGCCGGGGCGGCGCCACCCTTCTGCTGGGCGTCCTCAATCACCATGGTTTCCACCGAACTAAACCACATGCCTCCCGTGGCCGGGCGCGCCTCGTTCAGCAGGGTCAGCTCGTCAAGCCAGAAACGGCGCTGGTTTCGCGCCCGGTCAAGGGCCTGTACCTGCTGCTCGATTTTCTGCAGCTGCGCCTTGCGCGCGGCAAGCTGGTCGTTCAATCCCGAACTGGGCGCCGCCGTTCCCGGCCTGATACGCTGTATCATTTCCGGATCATAGGCGCGAATCACGCCCTTCAATTCCTCGATCCGCTTCTTAACCTCCAGGTTCTGCCTGTGGGCGGCGGGCACCACGGAAAGGAAGGACAGGACCATCGCAATGATGGAAAAAGCCCAGTAAACCACCTGCTCCTTGCGGCGCGAAACCTCAAGCAGCCTTGGCGGTATCAGGTTGATTTCAAGCGGCACCGCGCCGCAGCAGCGCAACGCCATGCCAAGCACCGCGGAGGCCTGTTCGGGCGCGTCCTTGACCCCTTTTGCGCCCGCGGAAACCTCAATCCCCTTCAGGGGCTGGGCCATGCGCACTTCCATGCCAAGCTGGCGCTGCAGGAAGGCCGCGATGTTGCGCAGCCGCGCGCCACCGCCGCTCAGCACCACCCGGCTGACCTGGCCGCCGCCCGGCAGCGAGCGGAAATACGCAAAGGAGCGCATCACCTCCGTTGCCAGGCGCTGCAGGGCCTCGCCGATGACCTCGCCGCCCCGGCCGTCCTTCTGGGGATCACCGGTGGGCGCGAAGCCGCGTTCCCGCTTGAGTTTCTCCGCGGCGGCGAATTCCATGTTGAAGGCCGCCGCCATCGCCTTTGTCACATCGTTGCCGCCGACATTCAGCGGACGGGTGAACCTGAACTGGCCGTCCCGCTCTATCACGATGTCCGTGGTGGTGGCGCCAATGTCAACCAGCGCGACACACTCGCCCTGGTTGCCAAAATCGCCCACCGTTTTAAGCCAGTTATAGGCCGCAAGGGGGCACACGTCCACTTCGGCGACAGAAGCCTTGACGGATTTGAGCACATCAAGGTGCTTGTCAACCACATCCACCTTGATGGCGGCCATCATTACCTCGTAGCCGCCCTGTTCGTTGCGGCTGAGCACCTGGTAATCCATGGCAATCTGGTCAAGGCCAAAGGGGATTTGCTGCTGAATTTCGTACTTGACGATTTGGTTGACTTTGTATTCCGGTACGGGGGGAAGGGTCCGGCTGCGGGTGAACACCGACTGTCCGGGCACGCCGAAAATAACTTTGCGCAACCGCGCCTTGGACTGTTTGAGAACCTCTTTGAGGGCGGCGGAGCGGAGTTTGCGGCGTTTCTCCTCGTCAAAAGAGGGATCGGAGTCGAATTCTTTCTGGAAATAACGGGTCAACTGGTAGCCGGACTTGGACTTGGACACTTCGGCCAAGCGCACCGCGCTCGTGCCGATGTCAAGCACCAGTCGTTTTTTACGGCCTCCAAGCATCATTGCCATAAAAGTGCCAGCTACCCCTTGGCCATGCCCCGCCCTGAAAATAGGGCGGTGCGCCTACTCCCTGTTTCAATCGTTGTTGTCAATATATGGTCACCCGGTCAAAGCCGCCAAGTAAACTCTTGACACGTATTGTAGTAAACCTTAGTTCGGTTGTCAAGACTTCTCCACATAAAAATGGGAAAATTGTTTGTCCCCTCCGGTATCGCCAAAAAGTGGGGGCTTGGCGGGAATTGGCCTTAATTAACGGGAAAAATTCAGGCTGGCATGGGGAATCATGCATAACCTGGCGGTCTCCGGTGCCCACTTTTTGCGGTATCGCATCTTTTGGGAAGGTGCAACAGCACGGGAAAAGTGGCTCTCCCGGATGGCCAAAGTTGCGTGGCATCAACGAAATTACTCGGTTGGCCCGGCAAACGCCCCTTCAGAATTTCAACAATTTCAATAAATACAGCCGACGGCTGGCGTGATGCTGTTGGAAAAATTAAAAAGCCATGAACCCATTCCGCCCCGTCAACGCTCCCCACTCTTGATTCGGCCGGACCCGTGGCTGTTCTCCCTCCCTCCCAACCCTTTCAAAGAAAAAATGTTGCGCATAAAAGACGAGTCTGTGGTAATTAGTCGGCTGACCGCCATTCAGGCTGGAAATGGGTGACATACCACTCCAGAACTTAGAATTGCCCGTTTTTTCGAATTCTGTCCAGAAAAAACGCCGCTACTTTTCTTCCGGTTTTGCTTCGGATGTATCGGACGATGTTCCCCCTTCAACCGGTACCGCAACAGCCTCCGGCGCAGCCGGGCGCTCTTCCGGGCGCAAAAACAGGCGGTCTAGGTCATAATGAACAAAGGTTTGCAAGGAGGCATTTTCGCCGTTCCTCGCATGGGCCACCCACATTTGCCTGTCGGTGGAATTCGTCAGCACCGCATGGAGGTTGGCGTTTTTCATGGCGGTCGCCTTTAGTATCTCCAAGGCCACAGTCTGGTCAATTTTGCCGTAATTCTCCCGTATTCTGTCCGCCATGCCCTTGTAGCGGTGATCATAGGAATTGGACCCGTAGGGCAGGCCCGGGGCGTTGGCGCATTTTTGCAGGGACCGAACCACCGGATCCATGGCCTCATCAGACCGAAAGACCGCATCTTCCACACGGATGGCGTATTCCACTGTTTCTTTTGGGTCGTTCTGTCCGAATTCGGCCACCTGATGCGCGGTGGTTTCATAGGCGCGGGCGTCAGGCGCTTTCCCGTCCCCCACCACGTAATTAAAGCCAACCGTGTGCTTGGTTGATTTCATCAGCGCCGAAACCTGCTCCAAATTGGAGCACTCCTCAAGAATACGCCGAAGCACGAACTCCAGCGGGGTGCCGCTCAAGGTTTTGTCCTTTGTGATGGCGCCGATTTGGGCAATCGAGATACCCTCCATGTTCATGCCGCTAAGCACCCCAAGCTGTCCGGCATATTCCGGGGCGGCAAAACGGTTGAACCCCTCCGGCTCATAAAGGGCCATAATGGCGGTGTCTTCAAGGCCCGCCGAGGTAATCCAGTCAAAATTGCGGCCATGAAACATTTTCCCGCCAACTGTTGCCCTGCCCCATACCACAAAAGAACTGCACCCGCGCTCCGTAAGCACCGAAATAACCTGGCCGCGGCGCAGCATTTTGAGATCGCATCCGCTGCCGTCGGCCATGCCCTCCATTTCGCGCTTGAACCTGTCGGGGATGTGGGGCGCGCAAAGGGCATAGGTGATGTCGAGAATGAGGTTTGCGGCAAATCTCGGAAGGCCCATCTCCTGCTTTGCCTGTTCAAGGAGGGCGTCAAACCTCTGCACGGTGAGCTGAACCTTGTCACGCGCGAAATATCCCCGCTGAAACCCCATTTCATAGGGGCCGCCCTTGAGATGAACCACAAGCATGCCGTCCTGCTCCTCGGCATACCCCCGCGCGCTGGGGTCAATGTCCTCCCTCGGCCCCCTTCCGGGATTAAGCCATATGTACCCCATCATCGAGACCGACAAAAGTAGCCCAAACAAAATCATCATTGTTCGCTTGAGGACTTTGAGCATGATTCCATCTCCGGCGGGCGTTGTGCGGCGGCCCGTGTTATGGTTGAGTTGGACCAGAAAGCAGGCGGCCGGGTTTCCCGGAAGCCTATCTTGGCTGGGAAAGAAGGAAGTTCACGGCCGCCAGTGTGGCGGGAAGCTCAACAACGCAACGGAAACCCAGGTCCGCCGCGCGCGCCTCGTACACCTGGTTCTTAATGGAACTCAAGGGCGTGGGGCCGGAGGTGTGACTGCCACCGCAAACAAGAAATTCATCCCCAAACCCGGCCTGCCGGCCGTCTTTTTCCGCGGCGGGGCAGGTCCGGGTCCACTCCGCCACGTTTCCGGCCATGTCATAACAACCCGACCAGGCCACATCCTTTTCATGGGAACGCACCTGGGCGACAGTGGGCTCCTGGCATGCGCAGGCGTTTGCCTGCCAATCGCCGCCCCACGGGTACTGATCAGAGGCGCCCCTTCCGCCATAGGCGGCGCGCGCCCACTGGGCGCGGGTGGGAATGGCTTTTCCAAAATGGGCGGCGTAGGCCATTGCGTCGAACCAGGTGACCATCGTCATTGGATAGTCAGGATAGGCATCCATCATCGGCCGCAGTTCCTCCGGCAGACGCCATCCCCCCTCCACGCTGCGGGCAAACTCTGAAAACTGGCCCATGGTGACCTCTGTGGCTTCCATCATGAACCCCGGGACCATCACGGAAACACCGTCTATGGAAACCGCCCCTTTGGGCACAAAAACCAGCCCGTCCTTGAGCAACAGTGCCGCCATGTAGTGCTGAACCGCATCCTCGGCAACATTGAGCGCCGCCGCCGCCCCCCCGGACAAACCATCCCCGGCCTGGGCCCAAAGGCTTTCGGCCATGTCAAAACAGGCCTTGGCCTCCTTGGAATTTCTGGCCAACGCCTCCACCCTGGGTTGCAAAAGAGCCACACACCGGGCGTATTCCGCATAACGGGCACCCTCCGGCCCAGGTATGGACACGGCCACCGCGCCGGAAGGGGCGCTGCGCCACTGCCCGGCGATGCCCCATAGCAGAAAGCCCATTCCGGCCAAAACCAAAAGCGCCAGCACCACACCGGCGGACTTTTTCCAAGGAATCCCGGGACCCTCAAGGCGGAGCTGCCTCTTTTTCCTGTCCTTTTCCAGGTCCCTGCCCTGCCCCACCATTTCAAGCACGGGCTTTAGCGCCGCCCTGAGTTCGGCGGCGTTTTGAAAGCGCTTCTCCATGTCGGGGTCAACGCATTTGGCGACAATCTCATCCAGCGCTGGCGGAATCTCCTTGAGCATCTGCGAGGCCGGTTTTGGCACCCCCGTGGGCATGTTTCCGGTGAGCACCTCGTAAAGCACAACACCCACGCTGTATATGTCCGCGCGCGCGTCCACGTCACGGCTGTTCCGCAGCTGCTCCGGGGACATGTAGTAGGGCGTTCCCATCACCACGGAGACCCCCGTCATCTGGGTGTTGTCCATGAGTTTGGAAATGCCGAAGTCCATCAGCTTGACGCGCCCGTCCTCCTCAATCATCACATTCTCGGGCTTGATGTCCCTGTGAATGGTGTATTGATGGGCGTATTCCAGGGCGACGCACAACTGATCAATCACCCGGAGCACCTCGGCCACCGGCAGGCGCTTTCCGGGCGGGAGTTTTTCAAGCGCCCCCCGCAGCGAATCACCCCGGACATATTCCATTGAGATGTACATGCCGTTTCCGGCGCTGCCGATGTCATGCACCCGGACAATATTGGGGTGGGCAAGTTTTCGGGCGATGCGGGCCTCGTTGAAAAAACGCTCCACCACCAGCTTGTCCCGCAAAAACTGGGGAAGCAGTGTTTTCAGCGCCACATCCTCCCCCAGGACATTGTCATGGACCTTGTAAATGCAGCCCATGCCCCCCCTGCCGATGAGATCAAGCACCGTGTACCTGCCGTTGATGACCTGGCCCCTGCGGAACTGGAAGGCGCTGTCCGGCGCGCCCGAAACACGGGTGGCCCCGGCTGCGGCGGAACCGAGCGGTGCCTGGCATTTCTGGCACTGCGCGACGCCAGCGGGATTTTCAAACGTGCATTTCGGACATTTCACCGCGAAACACGCCTCCATGAACGGGGCAAACCGGCCCGATCGTCTCCTAAATATATCACAAGCCGGCCCTGAGGGGCGTCCGGTCCGTCCGGCGGGCGGGTGGCATCAGCTTCCGGAGACACGGTCCATGAGGCGCGCCATGAGCGTGCGCGGCGTGCCCGCCTGGGAACGCACCTCCGGATCCTCCAGGCGCACGAAATTGGAGCCTATCTTCTTGACCAGAAAACGCCCCTGGAGCAGTTCCCCTTCGGAGACCGTCTCCTCTTTCTCCCTGACCATGGGGTTGTTCAGCATGAAGGTGGCCGTGCCCTTCGCCTGATCAACGGTCTTCAGGATGAAATTATGGTAGGAGATTTCCCTGTTGATGCGCTCGCGCATCTTTTGCACGCGCGCGTCGCCGTCCCGCTGGGCGGCGCGGGCGATGTCGGCGGAGGCCGAATTCATGTTTGCAAGCGAATATGGGAAACTGTTGATTCGCGCGGCCACGTCCTCAAGGAATTGGAGGCGCACTTTCTCGGCGATTTCGACATCCTCACCCGAGTTGTTGTTGCGTGAGAGCGCGTTCAACGCCTCGTCAAACACCTCCACGAGGGGGGTTCCGCCACCCAGCATCTCAAGGGCGCGGTTGGGGGTTCGCGCCTGTTGCACCGCGTCGCGGCCGCGCATGTCCTTTATCCACGCCCGCGCGAAGCCGGTGCCCACAAACAGAAGCACAAGCGCCGCCAGCACGGCGCCGGCAATAAACATCTTCCGGCCAATCTCAGGAAACCAGCCCCCTGGAACCGAAGGGGCCGCATGTTTCCGCACGGAGGGCGTGTCGATGTCATCCAGCTTAAGCGCCGCCGGATCAAAAACCAGGGAAACCGGGGCGGAAGGTGTGGGCGCGGGGGTGGCAACCGGGTTGGAAGCCGGTCTTGCCGGGGAATCCTGCTGCTGTTTGGACGGCTGGGCCGCCGGAGCGGGCGGTTCCTCCCTCGTCGCCACACCCCCGGGAACGTTCCCGCCCCAAAAAATATTCTGGTTTTCATTCAGCGGCGTCACCGGTGCGGTGTTCCGCAGGTCCCGCCCCTCCATCAGCGCCTGAGCCACGGGACGCAGCGCGTTTCGCAACTCACGGATGCTCTGATACCGTTTCTCCCGGTCGGCCTCGACGCATTTGCCCACTATCTCGTCAAGCACCGGGGGCACTTCCTTGTGCATTTCCGAGGCGGGCTTCGGTATGCCCGTGGGGCGGTTGCCTGTGAGCATTTCGTAGAGCACCACCCCGACGCTGAAGATGTCCGCGCGGGCATCCACATCGTGGCTGTCGCGCAGTTGCTCCGGGGACATGTAATAGGGGGTGCCCATAATCATCGCCGCGCCGGTCAGCTGCACGTTGTCCATGAGTTTCGAGATGCCAAAGTCCATCAGCTTGACGCGGCCCGACTTTTCAAGCATCACATTGTCCGGCTTGATGTCGCGGTGCACCGTGAACTGGTGGGCGTACTCCAGCGCCCGGCACAACTCGTCCGTAATCCGCAGCACCTGCATGAGCGGAATATGCTCGCCGGGCTTCATCCTGTCGAGAAGGTGGCGCAGCGTCTCCCCCTGGAGGTATTCCATGGAAATGTACGCGCTCGTCCCGGTGCTGCCAATATCATGGACCCGGACGATGTTTGAATGGGTCAATTTCCGGGCGATGCGCGCCTCGTTCAAAAAACGGTCCACTATCACCTTGTCTCGGGCGTAATTTGGCAGGAGTGTTTTAAGCGCCACATCCTCATCAAGCACATTGTCATGCACCTTGTAAATACAACCCACCCCGCCTTTGCCGACCAGATCTATCACCGTGTAACGGTCGTTGACCACCTGCCCCCTGGAGAATTCGAGCAGATTTTCGCCTTCCATTTTTGTGGGGGGCGCGGGGTTCGCGGGGGATGGGGAAAGGGGGGCTTGGCATTTCTGACACCGGTCGGTTCCCGGCGGGTTGTCAAACATGCATTTGGGGCACTTCACCACACAATCTCCCTACCACCCTGGACGCCATTGCATCGTCTCGTGCATTGCCGCGTCCGGCATTTATTTGTCGGACACACTATAACACAACTTTTTTTTAAATTGTAAAGCGAAAATGCAGAATTCTCATTGTCGTCAAAATTGGGAGACTTGGGCGCTTTCCTTATACAATACGGGGGTGTTTATCAACCGCCCCATGAACGCAACCGGAGAGACGGCATGACTTTACCGTATCGTTCCCGTGTTTTCTCACTTTTTGGCGCGGCCTGCGTCGCGGTCGTTTCAGCCGCCGCACAGCCCAAATGGACTCCCATTGCCGACACCGTCTACCTCCAGGAGTCGGGCAGCCAAATCACCACGGCCAAACCCGTTTTTGCCGTTGGGGTGCTTAAAGACGAAATTTTTGCGGGTTTTGGGGACGGAATAAAAAAACTGGTTGACCGGCAGCGCCTTGAACCTGTGGAGGGTGCGCCCCCCGAGTATGTGCTTCGCATGAGAACCCTCGGCAACAGTCTCTGGATAGTGACGAAGAAGGGACTGCACCAGCTCAAGGATGGACGGTGCGCCCTTCGGGCCAACGGTGAATTCTCTGATGTTTGCGGGTTTAATGGAAAAACCGTCGCCGCGTCAGGGGGCATGCTTTATCTGTTTGACGACGCCGGCATGACCCCCTTGTCGCCCGAGCCCGCCCCAGGCCCAATCATGGCACTGACGGTGCATGCGGAAACTGTCCACTGCATGGGCGGCGACCGCGTTTTCCTGTTTGACGGAAAACAGTTTGTCACCGACAAGCGCGGAACTGTTGAATTCGGCTCCTTTGCGTCCAAAGACCTTAGGGACGCGCTTTCCTTTGGAAACCAGCTGGTTGTGGCCGCCCACAACAGCCTGGGTGTGCTGCGCGGCACCGCCGCCACTTCCATCCTTGCGGCGGACGGACTGCCCTGGGAGGAATGCCTCGGGCTTGCGCCGGGCTTTGGCAATGACTACTGGGTGGCCACGACCAAGGGCGCCATCAGGCAGAAGGACGGCGCCTTCCAGTATTTTTGCGGGGGCAGATGGCTGCCCGACGACCATGTGAACGCGGTTGCCTGTGGAACCAATTTCGTGTGTCTTGCCACAAACAAGGGTCTTGGCGTCATTAATTACGAGCCCTTCACGCTCCAGAAGAAGGCGGATTATTACGAGCGGCATCTGGAGGAGTGGGGGCAAAAGCGGATGGTCTTCACCCACAAACTGGAACCCGGCGCGGGGCCCAACGGCTGGATGCGCGAGGTGAGCGACAATGATGTGGGCTGGAGCACCCATTACTGGGCGGCGCAGGCGTTCAAATACGCGGCCACCGGAGATGAAAAGGCGCGGCAGGCCGCCATTGACGGCTTCAATGCCCTGAAATGGTCCGAGGAAATCTCCGGCATCCCCGGTTTCCCGGCGCGCTCCATTTGGGCTGTGGGCGAAAACAGCCACCAAACCTCGGGGGGATCCGGAGGTTACGCGGCGGAGTGGCACCCCACGGAGGACGGGAAATGGGAATGGAAGGGCGACACCTCAAGCGATGAAACAGACGCGCAGTTTTATTATGCCTGGGTGTTTTACTCGCTCGTCGCGGACGAGCCGCTCAGGGAGAAGGTGCGCGAGCATGTCTCACGAATCTGCGATCATCTCATGAACAACAACTGGACACTGTGCGACGTGGACGGCAAGCCGACCATTTGGGGCCGGTGGGACGAGGAATATTTCAGGGGCAAGGGTCGCTACGCCAGGGGATTGAACGGCCTGGAAATTCTCACCTATCTTCGGGTGACCCATAAGATCACGGGCAATCAGCGTTATCTGGACGCCTATAATGAACTGATTGGAAAGGGGTACGCTGACGAGGTAATCCATCAAAAGCACGCGGGAAAGGGTTTTGCGGTGAACCATTCGGACGACCGCCTCGCCTTCTACAATTATCATACCCTGCTCCAGGTGGAGGACGACCCCGCCCTGCGCGGCATCTATCGCCGCAGTCTTGAGCGAAGCTGGGAAATCGAGCGCATTGAGCAGGTCCCTTGGTTTAACTTTATCTATGGGGCGCTGACCGGTAACGACTGCGAGACGGCACAGGCGGTGGGCCATCTCCGGGAATGGCCCCTGGATCTGGTGAGGCACCCCTATGACCACAGCCACCGCCGCGACATTCACCCGCCCAGGGGAACCCTGCCCTACTCCGATGTGGAGAAGGCCCTCTCCCCCCGGGAGACCAACCCCGGCCGGTGGACAAGAGGCCAGGGACAGCTCCAGGAGGGGGGCGGGGAGGTGGTGGATCCCGCGGGATGGTTGGACGCCTACTGGATGGGACGCTATTACGGGATGATCGCTCCCCCGCAAACGGAGGACCCGGCGCTGCTTTCCGTGCCCAGACGGGGACTCCAGCTTGGCGCACCGCCTTACAACGGCCCCGTGATGCCGAATATCCTTGATTGAGGACTGTTTCCCCGATTTTTTTTCTGCGTGGCAGCACGCACGCCATTGATACGATTTATGACAAAAGTGACTTTATGTGTGATTGATAAAATGTGTGATTGATGCTATAGTTGATTTTCGTAACATAGATCCTTGTGTGCCGGAAGGCACAATGAAGACCCGCTGTTGGGGACATGCGGGGTGAGTTTTGTGGTAATGGCTTGGCAGTAAACAAAAGGACGGGTGAGATGACTGAAAAACACGGCACGTTAAGGGTGTTTTATTTTTTGGCGGCGGCACTTTTGGCGGGCTCATGGGGACATGCCGAACTCCTCTATGATCAGGACGTCACTTTTGGCGATCTCAGCACCGGGCCCTCCGATCCCGTGCGCATGCTTTACGGCAGCGGCACCAACGGCGGTTTCACCGTGGACCGGCGCAATGGCGTGGAAATCGGCCTGCGGGGAATTCTTCGTTTTGGCACCAACAACCAGCCGCAAAACATCTACAACAGCAACGGCGACGGCACCTATTCTTTCCCCACCGGCACCCCGGACTTGAGCAAGCCGCACCCGGAATGGGCGACCACAACCACACCGGTGTGGTCAATCTCGTTTTCGATTAACACCGATTATGATGACAGGGATGACACGCCGGCCAAAACCTTGAAGGACTACACCTATGAGGTCGGCATGGACTTTGATCCCGTCGGGCAGAACAACTGGCTGCGCGTGGATCCCATCAGTTACAACAGCCTTTTCACGCAGGCACTGCTGCCGGATCACGCCTTTGGCCTGTACAACCAGCAAAGCCCGGGCCTGCAGGCAACCTCGCTGGACAATTATCTCGTGCTGCTTGAATCGAGCAACATCGTGCACAACTCGCAGAACTATGAATTTTTCAACTTTGACCTCTCGGCGTTTGGCATGGGGGACTACAGCGATTTCGATCCGAACCAGCCCGGCATTTACACCATCTACCTCGCCGCCTATTCGGGCATGGTCGAGGTTGCCCGCAGTGAAATTGAAATTCATGTGGGGATGCTCGTTGAGACACCCAGCCTGCTGGGGTTGACCCTTTCGCAGGCGGAGGACGCCCTCACCGCAGCCGGACTGGTCCTTGGAACGGTCACCGAGGAGTACAGCAGTCTTGCCGCCGGAACGGTCATCTCACAAAACCCCAACGAACAGTCCCTGCCGCCCGGACAGGCTGTAAACCTGGTGGTGTCAAAGGGGGAGGCCCCGCCGGTTCCCGCCGCAGGCGCGCCCGGACTGCTTTTGCTGGCGGTGGCGCTGGCCGCCCTCATCCGGCCGGCGACGGCGGGCCGCCGACGCCGATAAAACTGATGACTGCAGGGGCGGCCCCGGAGGGTTGTTCCTTTTCATGTGGTTTGTGTGGAGAGACAAACGCGCAGATAAGGCTTCCAAAGTTGAGGAGAACAGTCTGATGAAACTTTCAGGGGTGCTGGTTGCGGGACATGCCGTGATGATGTCGGTTTTGATTTTTTGGGGCGGCGCGGCCGCGGCGCTTGCGTATGATCAGGATGTCACCTTTGGCGACACAAGCACCGGGCCGTCCGATCCGGTGAAAATGCTCTATGGGAGCAACGCCAACGGCGGATTCACCGTGGACCGCCGCAACGGCGTGGAACTGGGCCTCCGGGCGCAGCTGCGCTTCGACGCGAACAACCAGCCACAGAACATATTCAACAGCAACGGTGACGGCACCTACACCTTCTTCACGGGGACGCCAGACCTGACCAAGCCCCGCCCGGACTGGGCAACCACCACCACACCGGTGTGGAACATCACCTTTTCGGTCAACACGGACCACGAGGACCTGGACGGAACACCCGCCAAGAAACTCGCGGACTACACCTACGAGGTGGGGGTGGACTTTGATCCGGATGGAACGGGGAACTGGCTGCGCTTTGATCCCATCAGCGCAAACGGCCTGTTCAACAGCCTCGGCGTGCCGGATCACGCCTTCGGCCTGTACACCCAACAGAGCCCCGGCATTATTCCCACCACCATTCCCGATTATTCGGCGGCGCTTGGGGCGTACAACATCGTTCAGAACACAACCAATCTTGAATTCATGAACATTGATCTGACCCCGTACGGGCTGGGGGACTATTCCGGATTTGATCCGAACCAGCCCGGGGTGTACACCGTCTATCTGGCCGCGCTGTCAGGAAGCGTGGAGGTGGCCCGAACCGAGATAAACGTCATTGTCGGCGCCCCGATTCTTGTCCCCAACGTGATCGGCGAAACCCTTGCCGATGCCACCACCGCCATCACCGGCGCGGGTTTTACGCCCGGTGCCACCGGATACCAGTACAGCGCCACGGTGCCCGCGGGCAGGATTGCGGCGCAAAGCCCCGCCTCAAACATTGTGGTTCTTGCGGGCACCACCGTTGACCTGTTCATCTCCGCGGGACCCGAGCCCGTGTTTGAGCCGGAGCCCGTCACCTTCGGTGACATGAGCACGGGCCCCTCGGACCCCGTCCAACTGCTTGCGGGACAGGGGATGACCAACGGCGGATTCACCGTGGACCGCCGCAACGGCGTGGAAATCGGCCTGCGCGCCCAACTGCGTTTTGACGCCAACAACCAGGGGCGGAACATTTTCAACAGCAACGGCGACGGCACCTACACCTTTCTTACCGGAACGCCAGACCTGACGAAACCCCGTCCGGCCTGGGCCGCCGCCACCACGCCGGTATGGTCTGTTGTCTTTTCGGTAAACACGGATCATGCGGACCGGGACGGAACCCCGGACGCGGTGCTCGGTGACTACACCTACGAGGCGGGCATAGATTTTGATCCCGCGGGCACGGGCAACTGGCTGCGCTTTGATCCCATCAGTGCCAACGGCCTCTTCAACACCCTCGGCGCGCCGGACCACGCCTTCGGCCTGTACACACAGCAAAGTCCGGGCCTGACACCCGCCACCGTCCCCGACTACACAACGGCCCTCGGCACATACAATATTGTCCAAAATTCGGTTAATTATGAGTTCCTCAACATGGACCTCACCGCCTATGGACAGGGCGACTATTCGGGCTTCGACCCGAACCAGCCCGGTGTTTACACCGTCTATCTGGCCGCCTTCTCCGGCACAACCGAGGTTGCGCGGACGGAGATTCAGGTCATTGTCCGCCTGCCCCTCGACACGCCGGATGTTGTCGGCATGACCCTTTCAGCGGCGACCACCGCCATCACCAATCCGGGATTAGTGCTTGGTTCCGTTTCCTACCAGTACAGTGACACGGCTCCCGCAGGCAGTGTCATATCGCAGGACCCCGCGGCCGGCACGCCGATAGCCGCGGGCATGCCGGTGGGCCTGGTGGTTTCCGCGGGCCCGGAGCCGGTGTTTGAGCCGGACCCGGTCACCTTCGGCGACATGAGCACGGGGCCCTCCGACCCGGTGCGCATGCTCTATGGGAGCAACGCCAACGGCGGCTTCACCGTGGACCGCCGCAACGGCGTGGAACTGGGCCTCCGGGCGCAGCTGCGTTTTGACGCCAACAACCATCCGCAGGACATCTTCAACCGCACCGCGCCGGGTGTCTACAACTTCCCGACGGGCGCACCGGACATGACCAAGCCCCATCCCGACTGGGCAACCACCACCACCCCCGTGTGGAACATCACATTCTCGGTCAACACCGACTATGAGGATCGCGACGGCACACCCGCCGCCGTGCTCGGCGACTATACCTATGAGGTGGGCGTGGACTTCGATCCGGAGGGCACAAACAACTGGCTGCGTTTTGATCCGATCAGCGCGAACGGCCTGTTCAACACCCTCGGATTGCCGGACCATGCCTTCGGCCTCTACACACAGCAAAGCCCGGGCATCGTGCCGGCCACAATTCCGGACTACACAGCCACCCTCAACACCTGCAACATCGTTCAGAACAGCGCCAACTATGAGTTCATGAACCTTGACCTCAGCGGTTACGGCTACGGCGACTACTCAGGTTTCGACCCGAACGAACCCGGCGTCTACACCATCTACCTGGCCGCATTCTCGGGCACAACCGAGGTGGCAAGGACGGAAATCCAGGTCATCGTGGGGAATCCGCTGCTTGTCCCCGATGTCGTGGGGGACACACTCGCCGCAGCCACCACCGCCATCACCAACCTTGGGCTGGTGCTGGGCACGGTTGCCTACCAGTACAGCGGCACCGTTCCGGCGGGCACGATTATTTCCCAGGATCCCGCCGCAAATGAGCCCGCCACGTCCGGCATGGCGGTGAACGTGGTTGTCTCCGCGGGGCCGGAACCGGTGTTTGAGCCGGACCCGGTCACCTTCGGCGACATGAGCACCGGCCCCTCCGACCCCGTGCGCATGCTGTACGGCAGCAACACCAACGGCGGCTTCACCGTGGACCAGCGCAACGGCGTGGAAATCGGCCTGCGCGCCCAGTTGCGTTTTGACGCCAACAACCAGCCCCGGGACATCTTCAACCGCACCGCGCCGGGCGTCTACAACTTCCCGACAGGCACGCCGGACTTGACCAAACCCCGCCCCGACTGGGCAACCACCACCACGCCGGTGTGGAGCATCGCCTTCGCGGTCAACACGGACTATGAGGACCGCGACGGCACCCCCGCCGCCGTGCTCGGCGACTACACCTATGAAATGGGCATCGACTTCGATCCGGAGGGGACAGACAACTGGCTGCGTTTTGACCCGATCAGCGAGAACGGCCTGTTCAACACCCTCGGGGTGCCCGACCACGCCTTCGGCCTCTACACGCAACAGAGCCCGGGTGTCGTACCCGCCACCCCCGCCGAATATGACACGGCGCTGGGCGCGTACAACATCGTCCAAAACACGGGCAATTACGAATTCCTAAACCTGAACTTGAGCGATTACGGTTTTGGTGATTATTCGGTGTTCGACCCGAACGAACCCGGTGTGTACACCATCTATCTCGCCGCATTCTCCGGCGCCACCGAGGTGGCAAGGACGGAAATTCAGGTCATCGTGGGCAACCCGCTTATTGTCCCCGATGTCGTGGGGGACACGCTCGCCGCCGCCACCAACACCATCACCAGCCTTGGACTGGTCCTGGGCACGGTCGCCTACCAGTACAGCGACACCATTCCGGCGGGCACGATTATTTCCCAGAATCCCGCGGCGAATGAGCCCGCAACGATCGGCATGGCGGTAAACGTGGTGGTTTCCGCAGGCCCGGAGCCGGTGTTTGAGCCGGACCCGGTCACCTTCGGCGACATGAGCACCGGCCCCTCCGACCCTGTGCAGCTACTTTTCGGCGAGGGAATCGGCAACGGCGGCTTCACGGTTGACCGGCGCAACGGAATTGAGCTCGGCCTGCGGGCGCAGTTGCGTTTTGATGCCAACAACCAGGCGCAGAACATCTTTAACCGCACCGCACCGGGTGTCTACAACTTCCCGACGGGCACCCCGGATTTGTCCAAACCGCACCCCGACTGGGCCACCACCACCACTCCGGTATGGAACATCGTGTTCGCGGTCAACACGGACTATGAGGACCGGGACGGAACCCCGGCCGCCGTGCTCGGCGACTATACCTACGAGGTCGGTGTGGACTTTGACCCCGTCGGCACGAACAACTGGCTGCGCTTTGACCCCATCAGCGCAAACGGACTGTTCAACACCCTCGGCGTTCCTGATCACGCCTTTGGCCTGTTCACACAGCAAAGCCCCGGTGTGATGCCCGCCACCGTGCCGGATTATGCGGCGGTGCTCGGTACCTACAACATCGCCCAGAACGCCGCGAGTTATGAGTTCGTCAACCTTGACCTGACGGATTACGGCTTCGGCGATTACTCGGGGTTTGACCCGAATGTGCCAGGCGTGTATACCGTCTATCTGGCCGCCTACTCCGGCGCAACCGAATTGGCAAGGACGGAAATTCAGATTGTTGTGGGCGCTCCTGTGCAGGTGCCGAATGTGCTGGGGCTGACCCAGGATGAGGCGCAGGACGCGCTGGCGGCAGCGGGTTTGGTGTTGGGAACCACTTCCCAGGCATATGATCCCACCGTCCCGGCGGGACTCGTCGCTGTTCAGAATCCGGCGGCAGGTTCAACGGTGGAATCCGGCGCGGCGGTGGACCTGGTGGTCAGCCTTGGCCCGCAGCCCATGGCCGTGCCTGATGTGGTCGGTCTCGCCCAGGCGGCGGCGGAAAGCGCCATAACTGGTGCTGGACTCACCGTCGGTAATGTCACCTCGCAGTACAGTGACACCGTCCCGGCGGGTTCCGTCATCTCGCAGAATCCCGTGGCGGGAACCGAGGTGCTCCCCGGCTCCGCCGTGGACCTGGTGGTCAGCCTTGGCCCGCAGCCCGTGGCCGTGCCTGATGTGGTCGGTCTCGCCCAGGCAGCGGCGGAAAGCGACATAACCGGCGCGGGGCTTGCCGTCGGCACCGTCACCACGCAGTACAGTGACACCGTCCCGGTGGGTTCCGTCATCTCGCAGAATCCTGCGGCGGGCACCGAGGTGCTGCCCGGTTCCGCTGTGAACCTTGTGATCAGCCTCGGACCGCAGCCCGTGGCCGTGCCCGACGTGGTAGGCCTCGCCCAAGCGGCGGCGGAAAGCGCCGTCACCGGTGCGGGACTCACCGTCGGCGTCGTCACCTCGCAGTACAGTGACACCGTCCCGGCGGGTTCCGTCATCTCGCAGAATCCCGTGGCGGGAACCGAGGTGCTCCCCGGCTCCGCCGTGGACCTGGTGGTTAGCCTCGGACCGCAGCCCGTGGCCGTGCCCGACGTGGTCGGTCTCGCCCAGGCGGCGGCGGAAAGCGCCATAACTGGTGCTGGACTCACCGTCGGCGCCGTCACCTCGCAGTACAGTGACACCGTCCCGGCGGGCAGCGTCATCTCGCAGAACCCCGCGGCGGGCACAGAGGTGCTGCCCGGTTCCGCCGTGAACCTGGTGGTCAGCCTCGGACCGCAGCCCGTGGCCGTGCCTGATGTGGTCGGTCTCGCCCAGGCGGCGGCGGAAAGCGCCGTCACCGGTGCGGGACTCTCCGTCGGTGCCGTCACCACGCAGTACAGTGACACCGTCCCGGCGGGCAGCGTCATCTCGCAGAACCCCGCGGCGGGCACAGAGGTGCTGCCCGGTTCCGCCGTGAACCTGGTGGTCAGCCTCGGACCGCAGCCCGTGGCCGTGCCTGATGTGGTCGGTCTCGCCCAGGCGGCGGCGGAAAGCGCCGTCACCGGTGCGGGACTCTCCGTCGGTGCCGTCACCACGCAGTACAGTGACACCGTCCCGGCGGGCAGCGTCATCTCGCAGAACCCCGCGGCGGGCACAGAGGTGCTGCCCGGTTCCGCCGTGAACCTGGTGGTCAGCCTCGGACCGCAGCCCGTGGCCGTGCCTGATGTGGTCGGTCTCGCCCAGGCGGCGGCGGAAAGCGCCATAACTGGTGCTGGACTCACCGTCGGCACCGTCACCTCCCAGTACAGCGACACCGTCCCGGCGGGTTCCGTCATCTCGCAGAATCCCGCGGCGGGAACCGAGGTGCTGCCCGGTTCCGCCGTGAACCTGGTGGTCAGCCTCGGACCGCAGCCCGTGGCCGTGCCTGATGTGGTCGGTCTCGCCCAGGCGGCGGCGGAAAGCGCCATAACTGGTGCTGGACTCACCGTCGGCGCCGTCACCACGCAGTACAGTGACACCGTCCCGGCGGGTTCCGTCATCTCGCAGAATCCTGTGGCGGGAACCGAGGTGCTCCCCGGCTCCGCCGTGGACCTGGTGGTCAGCCTTGGCCCGCAGCCCGTGGCCGTGCCTGATGTGGTCGGTCTCGCCCAGGCGGCGGCGGAAAGCGCCGTCACCGGTGCGGGACTCACCGTCGGTAATGTCACCACGCAGTACAGTGACACCGTCCCGGCGGGTTCCGTCATCTCGCAGAATCCTGTGGCGGGAACCGAGGTGCTTCCCGGAACGGCGGTGGACCTGGTGATCAGTCTTGGCCCGCAGCCCGTGGCCGTGCCCGACGTGGTAGGCCTCGCCCAGGCAGCGGCGGAAAGCGCCGTCACCGGCGCGGGACTCACCGTCGGTAATGTCACCACGCAGTACAGCGACACCGTCCCGGCGGGTTCCGTCATCTCACAGAATCCCGTGGCGGGCACAGAGGTGCTCCCCGGTTCCGCCGTGGACCTGGTGATCAGCCTCGGACCGCAACCCGTGGCCGTGCCCGACGTGGTCGGTCTCGCCCAGGCGGCGGCGGAAAGCGCCG
>JADHEF010000274.1_pt1 | contig 61222 bp, 47 predicted proteins | sample 8952391 | NCBI WGS metagenome assembly JADHEF01 (sample SAMN16124439, study PRJNA663245) | bioreactor sludge metagenome | isolation source: sludge (nitrite) | place: India:Bengaluru | collected 2019-02-28 | reverse complement strand
CCAGCGGTCGCGCGTGTCGAGCGCGGGGTTCGCGGGCTCGGAGCCGATCGCGGTCGGGTAGACGAGGACGTCGGCGCCGAGGAGCGCGAGGGCGCGCGCGCACTCGGGGTACCACTGGTCCCAGCAGACGGCGCCGCCCACCTTCCCGGCCTTCGTCTCGAAGACGCGGAAGCCGGTGTCGCCGGGGCGGAAGTAGAACTTCTCCTCGTAGCCGGGACCGTCGGGGATGTGGCTCTTCCGGTACGTGCCGAGGAGCGCGCCGTCGGCGTCGACCATTGCGAGCGTGTTGTAGTAGGCGTTCCCCGCCTTCTCGAAGAACGAGAAGGGGAGGACGACGCCGAGCTCCTTCGCGAGCGCCTGGAAGCGCGCGAGCGTGACGTTCCCCTCGACGGGGCGCGCCCACTCGAAGAACGTGTCCTTCTCCTCGCGGCAGAAGTAGGGCCCCTCGAGGAGCTCCGGCGTCACGACGAGCCTCGCGCCGAGCTTCGCCGCCTCGCGAACGAGGGCGAGGGCGCGGTCCGCGTTCTCCTCGCGCCCGCCGCCGAGCGCGCACTGGACGATCCCGATCGAGAGCGTCTCGGCCGTCATCCGCGGCCTCCCTTCGGCTGCTGCTGGCTGATGCAGTGGAACGCCCCGCCGCCGAGGAGGAGCTCGCGGGCAGGGACGTCATGGACGCGCCGGCCGGGGAAGAGCGCCTCGACCCGCTTCAGGGCGGGCGCGTCGTTCGGCGTCCCGTAGACCGGGACGGTGACCGTCGTGTTCGCGACGTAGAAGTTGACGTAGCTCGCCGCCATCAGCTCGCCGTCGGGGTCGGTGACGACGCCGGGGGACGGGACGGTGAAGACCTCGAGCCTCCGCCCCTTCGCGTCGCGCATCGAGGCGAGGTCGCGGAGGATCTCCTTCAGCGCGACCGCGTTCGGGTCGCCTCCGCCGGAAGGCTCCATGCAGACGGCGACTCCGGGCGCCACGAAGCGGGCGACCGTGTCGACGTGCCCGTCGGTGTGGTCGTTGATCAGGCCGTCGCCGAGCCAGAGGACGCTCTCCGCGCCGAGGCCGTCCCGGAGCCGCCGCTCGAGCGCCGCCTGCGAAAGGCCCGGGTTCCTGTTCGGGTTGAGGAGGCACTGGCGGGTCGTCAGGAGCGTCCCCTCGCCGTCCGGCTCGACGGAGCCTCCCTCGAGGACGAGCTCGTCGCGGAACGTGCGCAGCCCCGAGAGCGCGGCGACGCGCATCGAGACGTCCCGACCCAGACGTCGTCCTCGACGCGGATGCCGCCGAACGGCGTCAGCCTGTCGACGAGATCCCAGTCGACGTCGGCCCGGTTCAGCCCTTCCCGGTGCGCCTCGAGGAGCATCGGGATGAAGTAGAGCCCCGGCTCGATCGTGAAGAGCATCCCCGCCTCGATCGTCCGCGTCGTCCGGAGCGCGGGGTACTCGGCGGGCGGCGGCGCGAGCGTCCCCTCCCGGTCGGCCTGGCGCCCGGCGACGTCGTGCACCTGGATGCCGAGGAAGTGCCCGAGGCCGTGCGGGAAGAAGGGGCGTGTCAGCCCCTTCGCGACGGCGGTCTCGCCGGAGACCTTCAGGACGCCGGCGCGGTGAAGGAGGTCGCCGATGAGGGCGTGAGCCCTCACGTGCAGGTCGAGGTACTTCATCCCGGGCCTCGGCGCCGCGGCGAGCTCCTGCTCGATCGCCTCCATTCCCGCGATCAGGTCGCGGAAGAGCGGGTCGCACCCGTCGCCGGCGAACGTCCGGGTGATGTCGGAGGCGTAGCCGCGGACCGCCGTCCCCGCGTCGAGGAGCATCGTCCGGCCCGGCGCGGCCCAGGTGCCTCTCTTGCCGTGGTAGTGGAGCGTCGCGGAGCGCTCGTCGAACCCGATGATCGTCGGGTAGGGGAGGTGCTCCTCCATCACGGCGGCGGCGGCGAGGAAGGCGTGGTGCACCTCCATCTCCGTCGCGCCTTCCCGGAAGGCCGCCTCGGCGGCGCGGAAGCCGCGCGCGGCGGGAGCCTCCGCCTCGGCGACGGACTCCACCTCGTAGGCGTTCTTGTACGACCGTTCCCAGTCGAGCCGGGCGACGAGCCCCTTCGGGTTCACGGCGTCGGCGGGGAGGCCGAGCGCGGCGGCCTCGGCGACGGCGCCGCCGAGGAAGGCGGTGCGGCCGCCGTTCGGGCCGATCGCCGCGCGGACCGCCTCGGGGCTCTCCGCATCGACGATCTCCATCTCGGCCGCGACGAACTCCGGCGCCGGCTTCGGCGGCTCGTACCAGTAGTCGCGCGGCTGGTAGCGGGCGAGGCGCGGCCTCTTCCCGGGGCGGACCTCGAGGAGGTGCCCCGGTCCCTCGACCGGCGCCCAGTGCGTGAAGTGGGGCGTCGAGCGGAACGGCGCGTCGTTGTCGTCGGCGAAGTAGGTGAACGGGACGCCGGAGTGGATCAGGAGGCGGTCGAAGCCGGTCTCGGCCAGGGCCTGCTCCGTCGTCCGCTGCCGCTCGGCGACGTGGGCGCGATAGAGGTCCGCGAGGGCGCTGTTCATGACGGGGATGTTAGCGAAAGGGCCGTCCGCGGAGGGGGACCCGGTCGCGGCGCCATGTCCCTCATGAGGGGTCAGGTTTACCCTCTACACTCTACGGAAAACCGTAGAGTGTAGAGGGTAGACCTGACCCCTTTCGCCGCTTTCTTTGCCCGCCCGTAGGATTCAGCGGTCGGGGGGCACTTCCCCGAGGAGGCGCAGATGTCGCGACGGGTGCGGGCCGTATTCCTCGCTTCGCTCCTTCACACCTGGGTCTCGCTGACGGCCGACACCGTCTGGAAGGTCGCAGACGAAGGCCCGCGGACACCCGTCGACGTCGAGATCGTCGGGGACGATACGAGGACGATCGCCGTCGCGGCCGGCGGCGCCGCGGAATTCGACGGGACGCGCTGGCTACCGGTCACTCTGAACACCGACGCGGTCCTGCCGAAGGAGCGGGAGATGTACGCCGTCGGTGGCCGGATCGGGGCGTTCTCCGCCCGTGACACCGAGTTGCGCCTCTACCTCCTTCAGGGACGCTCCTGGGCCCTGGCGGCGTCCGAGCCGCTCTCCAATTGGCCGTTCTGGTGGAACGGCCCGCCCGTCGTGCCGCGCGCCGCCGATCGCATCTACCTGCCCGATCCCGCGTTCGGCACCTGCGAGACCATGCAGAGCTGCCCGGCCGGCGCGGTCGCGCGCCGCCTCCGGTCGATCTCGCTCGCCGACGGCTCCATCCGGGAAGAGCCCGGTCTCCCTGTCTGCTCGGGTCTCCTCTTCGGCGTCGCCGATCGACTCTTCGTCATCGACATGCCGCCGCCCTGCTGCGGAGGCTGTCCGAGCAGCGCGGGGCCGCGCACGGTGGCGCTCGACGCCGGTTTTCCCGCCTATCGCCTGGACGGCGACCACTGGACGGAGCTCCCACCGTGGACGCGACCGCTTCCCGACACCTTCTCCGCGAGCGCGGCCTGGCTGTTCGAGAGGGACTCGGCGACGACTTCCAGATCGCTCACCCTTTTCACCGCGACCGGGTTCTCGGATCCGATCCCGATTCCGGCGGGTCAGGTGACGAAAGACCCACGACCGATCGAGTGGAACGGTCGGATGCTGCTGCAGGCCGAGAGGCTCTACGAGGTGCGCGACGGCGCCTTGCTCCCGGTCGCCCCGGAATGCCCGATACCGGGCGCGAGGCTCTTCGCGGCCGGGAGTCGGCTGTTCGCCTGGGACGAGGGCTGGGCGGTCTCCGCGCTCTCGGACTCGGCGTGGGAGGAAACATCCGGCGTTCCCGAGGTCGCCGGAGGACAGGTCTTCTTCAAGGGACGGACGAAGCACTTCGCGATCCGGGGGAATCGCCTCTTCCGGCGGGACGATTCCGGCTGGGTCGGCCTTCCTCCGTCGCCCTCGTCGGCCGACCTTCGGTACCTGTACGCCGGGCAGTTCGTCTTCCTGGAGGACGATCCGGTCTTCTTCGATCAGGGCTATTCGGGCACCTATGGCGCGTGGCGATACGACGCCCCGTCCGGCTCCTGGGTGGACCTCCAACCCCCGCCCGCGATGCGCGGCCCGGCCCTCGTCCACGACGGGGACCTGTACGTCGGGAATCGCGACGAAGCGGAGGGGAAGCTCGCGGTCCGGCACGACGGGGCGTGGAGCTCGCTGGAGACCGGTGCCGCCGTTTGGCAGCTTCGGGAAGCGAACGGGCAGCTCTACGTCTTCGGATGCCGGACGAGCGAGTCCGACCACGACGTCTGCCGTCTGAGCGAGGGCCGGCTGGTCCCCGCCTTCCCGGGGCTCGAGGCTGCGGGAATGAATGCGCTCGACGTCGTCGGAAGGGACGGAGTAACTCTCGTCTCCGTCTCGGATCGGACTCCCCCCGAGTACCCGCAGTCCTTGCGGAGGGTACTGGTGTCAGAGGACGTCGTGGGCTACCGAACCGTCCTCCGCCAGGGGGACCTCCGGGACGCGGGGCACGGCAGCTACAGCCAGGACCTGCTCTCGCCGCTAGTCCGCTTCGGCGAGCAGCTCCTCCTGCCGGGCCTGTCATTCCGTGACGGTCAGCTGCGCGCGCAACGGAGCCCGATCGTCCCGAGCATCCTCGACCCGAAGGGACGGTTCGCGTTCCGGGACAGCGCCTCGACGGAGTACATCCACTACCGCGGACCACTGCTCGTCCCGACCGCGAGGGTCCGGAAGAACCTCGTCGCGGCGGTCGACACGACGGGCGTCGGCGGGACCCGGTATCGGAGCGTTCTTCTGGTGGCGAACTTCTCGGAGACCGAGACGGCCGTCGCACGCGTCTTCGCGGCGGCCCACTGGGACCCGTTCCTCGAGGTTCCTCTGGCTCCGCGAGCCCAGGTGGCGATCGACGATCCGAAGCCGGGATTCCTCGGGCCGATGGCGGTGGAGTTCGACGGGCTCACGGACGAGGCCGACGCCTGGGCCGCGATTCGGGTCTGGAGCCCGTCGGACGGAGGGACGGCTGGGACGGCGCTCGTAGGCACGAACCCGGGAGTCGTCCCGCAGAGCGCCGTCGTCGTCCCGCCTCTCGGGAAGGCCGGAAGCCGGACCCAGGCGGCATTCTCGGCGTCCGGCGACGGGGGGCACGGACCGGTGCGCGCGAACGCATGTCCATTGGCAGGGAGGGTGCCGGGCGAGTCGGACCCGTGCGTCACGGTGGAGCTCCTCCGGAACGGCGCCTTCTCCCAGGCCGGCGTCCCAGCTGCGGCTCTCCTCTCTCCTATCCAGTTCTGGAGCACCTGCTACAACCTCTGGTGCTACCCGCTTCAGCGAACGGACGACCTCGGGGGGTACCTCGTCCGGAACGAGAGCGGGACGAACGACGGCGCGATCGTGCCGTTCGATCGTCCCGACGTCATGGAGGGGCGAAAGGTCCGGTTTCTCCCCGCCCTCGTCTCGCTCACTTCGGCCCGGGGCACTTATCGGACCGAGCTGACGCTCGGGTGGCGATCCCCGGATGCGTACCCTCCGCTGAGCCTCGACTTCGGGGTGACGTTCCGGAGCGCCGACGGGGCGTGGACGATTCCGATCACGATTCCTGCCCGGCAAGTCGTCGAAATCCCGGATGCGGGGGCGTGGCTGGCTGCTCACGGCGTCCCGGTCGACCCGGCGAACACAGACGGCACGCTCACGTTCACCTCCGATCGTGAGGAGGGCGCGGCGAACCTGCTCGTGACGGCCATCGTGACGGCCCGAGGCCCGGGGGCCTCCGGCGACTACGGTGTGAACGTCCCGGTGTTCAACGAGGTCGAGTGGGCGTCGAGCGAGGCAATCGTGCCCGGCCTCAGGGAAGTCGAGGCTTTCCGGACGAACCTCGCGCTGGCCAACCCGGAACCGAGCGGCGGCCCCTCCGCGACGCTCGAGGTCTCGATCCACGGTGCGTCTGACGGAAAGGCCGTCGGGACCCTCCCGCAAGTGACGCTCGCGCCGGGACAGCGCGTCCAGCTGAACCGGCTCCTCGCGACGATCGACTTCTCGGGCGAAGCGTTCGCGTTGGTCAGAAGAACAGGAGGAACGGGGCGGTTCATCGCCTACGCGGTCATGAACGACAACGTCACCGGGGACGGCACGCTCTTCCCGATGACTCGGTCGCGATAGGCGCGGGAGCTTCTCCTCGAGGACGCGCCACGACGCGGCCGGGCGAAACCCAGTCCGATCTCAGGCCGGCGAGGAATGCCTCTCGCCGCCGCCGGCCGCCTCGACGAGCCGCTCGAGCGCGTCGACGAGGCTCTGGCGGGTCCGCTCGATCTCGGCGCGGAGTTCCTCGACCCGGATCTCGGCGAGCGCCTTGGCGCGCTTTCCGCGCAGGCGCGTGCCGGCCGCCGCGGCCGACAGGGCTGCGGCGTAGTCGGCCTTCAGCCTCTCGAGCTGCGCCGCGGCGCGCTGGCGCGCGGCCTCGAGCTCGGCCAGCTTCTGCGAGGCCGAGGCGAGCGCGGTCCCGCGCCGCGCGGCCCAGGCCGCGGAGAGCTGCTCGGCGCGCGCGTCCCACGACGCCTGCGCCGCGTCGAACGCCTCGCGGGCCCGCTCGAACGTCCGGCCCGTGAAGTGCCAGGCGGCGCGCTCGCGCGCGAGGGCGGCGATCCGCGCCGGCACCGGGCGGACGTCCTTCGTGATCCCGGCGAGACGGCCGAGCCGGATGAGCCAGAGGCTCGGGTCGACCTGCCACCAGAGGAAGCCCTGCGCGGCGGAGGCCTGGAAATGATGGTGGTTGTTGTGCCACCCCTCGCCCATCGTCACGAGCGCCATCAGGAAGCTGTTCCGGCTCGTGTCGCGCGTCTCGAAGACCCGCCGGCCGAAGACGTGCATCACGCTGTTGATCGCGAACGTGCCGTGCCAGAGGAGGACCGTCGAGAGGAAGAAGCCCCAGAAGAGGCCCGTCCACGAGAACGCGAGCCAGAGGCCGAGACCGTAGAGCATCGGCGCGAGGAACTGGTTCCGGTCGAGCCAGACGAGCTCGGGGTACTTCGTGAAGTCCCGGATCGCCTCGAGCTCGGTCTCCTCGTACTCGTCCGCGAGGATCCACCCCATGTGGCTCCACCAGAAGCCCTTCTGCACGGGCGAGTGGATGTCCTCGGGCTGGTCGGAGAAGCGGTGGTGGTGCCGGTGGTGGGCGGCCCACCAGAGGACCCCCTTCTGCGCCGCCGTCTGGCCGAGGAACGCCATCAGGAACTGCCAGAAGCGGTTCATCCGGTAGGTGCGGTGGGCGAAGTAGCGGTGGAAGCCCGCGGTGATCGCGAACATCCGGAGGTAATACGACCCGAGACAGAGCGCGACCCCCTGCCAGGAGAGGCCGACCCACAGGACGCCCAGGGCCGCGACGTGGACGAGGCCGAAGCCGAACGCGGCGGCGAAACGGATGCGGGGGCGCGGGGTCGTCGTCATCGGGTGTCCGTCCTTCGGAGAACGAGAGGGAGCTCGCGGCTCGGGCCGCGGCCCGTCCATCTTACGGTGTTGCGATCCGTGCGCAACGTCCGGTCGGCGCCGTCGGGCCGGGCGCGGTCAGGAGCGGGCGGTCGCCGTCTCAGCCGCGAGGGCGTCCTGCGCCTCCTGCATCCGGCCGCGGACCGTCGCGATGAGGGCCTCGAGGTCCTCCTCGCCGAGCCCTTCGGTCGGGATCGAAGGGAGGACGCGAATCCGGATCGTCCCGGGGAATACGAGGAGGCGATGCCCGTCGAGGACGTCGTCGAGCGGCCCGCAGACGATCGGAACGATCGGCACCTGCGCGGCGATCGCGAGGTGGAACGAGCCCTTCTTGAACGGCAGGAGCGTCGGCGAGCCGTTGCGATGCCCTTCCGGGAAGACCCAGACCGAGACCCTCTTCTCCCGGACCCGCTTCGCCGCCGCGCCGATCGACGCGATCGCGCTCTGAAGGTCCTTCCGGTCGAGGAGGATGTTCCCTGTCGCGCGGAAGAACCAGCCGAAGACGGGGATCTTCGCGATCTCCTTCTTGCCGATGACGACCGTCCGCTTCGGGTAGAGGCCGCCGTAGACGACGATGTCGAGGTTCGACCGGTGCGAGGCCATCAGGATCGCGGGGGCCGATTCGGTGACACGCTCTCGGTCCTCGACCGTGATCCTCCATCCGAGCAGTGACCGAATCATCCAGTGGAAGATGCGGGAGAGGTGCACGGGGGCGCTGCCGCGCCCGGCGCGAAGCGCGACGTAGAGGAGGCCTCCGATCGAGAGCCCGACGAACGTGAGCGCGCCGACGACGCACGCGATTAGGAAGTGGACCCGCGCGACGGCGCGGCGAACGGGTCCCCTCACGCGCAGAGGGCCTCGGACCCGCGCGCCGCGCCGCGCGCGAGGATCGGCGGAGGCGTCGACGCCGCGAGCGCCCGCTGCGCCTCCTCGAACGGAGCCCGCACGCGCGACATCAGGGCCGCGACGTCGCCCGGCGCGAGGTCGTCGACCGGGACCGGCGGGAGGACGCGCAGGCGGATCGTCCCGGGGCGGACCACCCAGCGGTGCGCGTCGAGGAGCGTGTCGAGGGGGCTGACGGCCACGGGGACGACGGGGAAGCGTCCGTCGAGCGCGAGGTGAAAGACCCCCTTCTTGAACGGGAGCATCTCCCTCCTCATGTTGCGGTGCCCCTCCGGCGCGACCCAGATCGAGGCGCCGATGCTCCGGCTCGACTCGGCCGCCTTCCGGAGCGCCTCCATCGCGGCCCCCGTGCGCCGGCGGTCGATCAGGACGTTCCCCGTCGCCGTCCAGAGCCAGCCGAAGAAGGGGATCCACTCCAGCTGCTTCTTGCCGATGGCGATGGCGCCGCACGGGAAGACCTCCCCGTAGACGATCACGTCGAGGTTCGACTGGTGGCGGGCCATGACGACGGAGGGGGCCGTCTGGGCGAAGCGCTCGACCCCCTCGGCCTCGATGCGCCATCCGAGGATCCTCTGCATGACGCGGGAATAGGTCCGGGCGGCGAGGACGGAAGCGTGGCCCCGCGGCCCGCGCACGAGGGCGATCACGAGCGCCAGCGCCGAGACGACGAGGAGCAGGACCCCTCCGGCCACGGACGCGGCGACGAAGTGGAGCGTGTAAACGCAGCGGCGGAGGAGGTACGACATGGAGCCCGCTTCCGGGAAGCGGCATTATCCCCGCGATGGAGACGGGCGTCGTAGTCCTCGGCGGAGGGGCCGCGGGGCTCCTCGCGGCGGCGTCGGCCGCGAGCCGGCTCCGCGCGGCGGGGAGCGTCGCTCCCGTCGTCGTCTTCGAGGCGGCTCGCGAGCCGGGGCGGAAGGTCCTCGTCTCGGGAGGCGGGCGGTGCAACGTCCTCCCGGCGCGCGAGGGGCGGGAGCGCTTCGTCTCCTCCTCCCCGCGGCGCCTCGTCGACCGCTTCCTCGACCGCTTTCCGCTCGCTGCGCAGCGTACTTTCTTCGAGGAGCTCCTCGGCGGCGCGCTCCGCGAGGAGCCGGAGAGCGCGAAGCTCTTCCCGCCGACGAACCGGGCGCGGGACGTGCGCGACGCGCTCGTCGCGCGCGCGCGGTCGGCGGGGGCCGAGGTCCGGACGGGAGCGCCCGTCCGGGGCCTCTCGCGGCGGGACGGCGGAGGATTCGATCTCCGGCTCGACGGCGAGACGCTCTCGGCGGAGACGGTCGTCCTCACCACGGGCGGACGCTCCGTCCTCGCCGGAGGCGCCGACGCGGCGGGGTTCGAGTGGGCCGCGGTCCTCGGTCACACGGTGCGGCCGCTCGCCCCCGCTCTCGTCCCGCTCGTCGGCGACTCCCCCGCGCACGCGGCCCTCTCCGGCGTCTCGGTGGAGGCGACGGTGACGGCGCGGAGCGGCGACGACGCCGCCACGGCGCGCGGCGGCCTCCTCTTCACGCACCGCGGATGGAGCGGCCCGGCCGTCCTCGACGTCTCGCACGTCGTCTCGCGCGCGCTCGCGGCGGGGCGAGCGTTCGAGGTGGCCGCCGGGCTCGGCTGCGGCGCGCAGGAGTGGGACGCGCGCCTCCGGGCCGGCTCCGGCACGCTCCTCGGCCTCCTCCGCCGCTCCCTCCCCGAGCGCGTCGCGGCGCTCCTCCTCGAGACCGCGGGCGTCGCGCCCGACACTCCGCTCCACAGGCTCCCCCGCGAAGCTCGGCGGGCCGTCGTCTCGATCCTCGCGGCGTTCCCTCTCCCGGCCGCCGGCACCGAGGGCTTCCGGACCGCCGAGGTGACGGCCGGCGGGGTGGCGCTCGAGGAGGTCGACCCGGGGAGCGGCGGGAGCCGCATCCTCCCGGGCCTCTTCCTCGCGGGGGAGATCCTCGACGCCGTCGGCCCGATCGGGGGCTTCAACTTCCAGTGGGCCTGGGCGACGGGGCGGACGGCGGGCGAGGGAGCGGCACGTGCGCTCCTGTCGGAACGCTGACGTCGCGCCGCGAGCCTTCGCTCAGCCCTTGACGACGAACCCGCGCGCCGCGAGGAGCGGCCGCACGCGATCGCGCACGTCCCCCGCGAGCTCGATCGCGCCGGGACGGACCGTCCCCCCGACCGCGCACGCCTTCTTCAGCGCCTTCGCGAGCTCGTCGAGGAACGGTCCGTTGTCGGGGAGCGCGTCGATCACGGTCACGCTCTTCCCGCCGCGCCCCCCCTTCTCGAGCCGGAGCTTCGCGGTCACCTTCGCGGGAATCGGCTGATCCAGCTTCGTCGAGCAGCGGCAGTCGTCCGCCGGCCAGCCGCACGTCGGGCAGATCCGCCCCTTCCCGGTGGAGTAGACGACGCGCCCGCTCACGGGGCGATCTTCGCAGATGCGGCGACCGCGTTAGCGCGCCGTGAGCGCCCTCACCGGAAGTTGAGATAGATTTGCAAGTACCAGGTACGGGAACCAGATTCTCGGTTCGAGGCACTCCCTCGGGCCGATTTGTATATGCGCACGGACGACATCGAGATCCGCGCCGGTGACGGTTTTCCGCTCGCGGCGACCCTCCATCACCCGGAAGGGGGAGAGGAGGAAGGATTCGTCCTCGTCAACGCCGGAACGGGGATCCGCCGCGGTTTCTATTCCCGGTTCGCGGCGTTCCTCGCGTCACGGGGCTTCCCCGTCGTGACGTGGGACTACCGTGGGATCGGCGGCTCGCGCCCCGCGTCGCTCCGCGGATTCCGCGCCTCGATGAGCGGCTGGGGGAGCGAGGACCTCGAAGCCGTCCTCGAGTGGCTCGGCGCGAGGCATCCCGGGCGCCCGCTCCTCGTCGTGGGACACAGCGCGGGGGGGCAGATCCTCGGCCTGGCCCCATCGGCCTCGCGGATCTCCGCGGTCCTCGCCGTCGCGGCCCAGAGCGGCTGGGTCCGGCACTGGCCGGTGCCGCGGCGGTACCTGATGGCCGGGCTCTGGTGGGGGCTGATGCCGGCGGCGACCGCGCTCTGCGGCTATTTCCCGTCCCGCGCGCTCGGGCTCGGCGAGGACCTCCCGAAGGGGGTCGCGCTCGAATGGGCGCGCTGGTGCCGGAACCCGGAGTACATGGTCGACGAAGCGGGACTCCCGCTCCGGCCCCACTTCGCCGCGGTCGAGGCGCCGATCCTCGCCTTCAGCTTCGCCGACGACCCGTTCGCGCCGCGTACGGCCGTCGACCAGCTGCTCTCGTTCTACACGTCCGCGTCCGTCACCCATCGTCACGTCGTTCCGCGAGAGCTCGGTCTTCGGGGCGTCGGCCACTTCGGCTTCTTTCGCGAGAGCTGCCGCGAGGCGCTCTGGGAGGAATGCGTGAGGTGGCTGCGCCGGCCCGGGACCGCCGTCGAGAGAGGAGTCGCATGAGCAGCCCGCAGCCGGAGCCGCCCCCGACCCCCGAGGCCGCCCTCCCCGAGCGGAGGGGGCCCGTCGCCGCGCCGGCCGCGGCGCCGTCGCGCGCACGCCGCGTCTTTCTCGACGCGCTCTCCGAACACCTGGCCGGCGCGCGCATCGTCTTCCGGACCGAGGACGGCCGGCACGAGGTGGGCCGGGGGGAGGACGTCACCGCCGTCGTGAGGGTCCACCGCGAGCGCTTCTTCGAGAGGGCGCTCGCCCAGGGAAACCTCGGCCTCGGCGAGGCCTTCATGGACGGCGACTGGGAGGTCGAGCAGGGGACGCTCGAGGGGCTCCTCGAGGCGCTCCTCCGGGCCCGCCTCGACAAGAAGCTCGCCGGCAACCCGGGCGTCGCGCTGAAGGTCCTCGCGCTCCAGCTCCTGAACGGCCTGCGGGGCCGGCAGTGGGCACACGTCCAGCGCCACTACGACGTCGGCGACGACCTCTTCGAGCTCTTCCTCGACCGCTCCCTCGTCTACTCCTGCGCCTACCTCGTGAAGGAGGACGACTCGATCGAGACGATGCAGGTGCAGAAGCTCGACCGGATCTGTCGGAAGCTCGACCTCAGGCCGGGCGAGCGCCTCCTCGACATCGGCTGCGGATTCGGAGGCCTCCTGATCCACGCCGCGTCGCGTTTCGGCGTCGCGGGCGTCGGCATCACGACGAGCGCGCGCCACGCGGCGAAGGGGATGGATCGGGTCCGCGCGGCGGGGCTCGACGGGCGCGTCACCCTCGAGCTGCGCGACCACCGGACGGTCGAGGGGCGCTTCGACAAAGTCGTCAGCGTCGGGATGATGGAGCACCTGCCGCGGGGCGAGTACGCGCGCTACTTCGAGCGGATCGCGGCGGTCCTCGCGCCCGAGGGGCGCGGCCTCGTCCACACGATCGGCTGCAACGCCGCGCGGAACCGCCACGACCCGTTCATCCAGAAGTACGTCTTCCCCGGGTCGGGGCAGCCGAAGCTCTCGGAGATGGCGGCCGAGTGCGAGCGGCACGGCCTCGCGATCCTGGACGTCGAGAACATGGTGCGGCACTACGCGCACACGGCCCGGCGCTGGCTCGACCGCTTCCGCGAGCGGGCGCACCTCCTCGATCCGAAGCGCTACGACGCCTCGTTCCGAAGGATGTGGGAGTACTACCTCTGCTGCTGCATCGCCGGGGCGCGCGCCTCGGACGGCGCGCTCTACCAGGTGCTCTTCGCCCGCGACTACGCGGCCGAGATGCCCCTCCACCGCGTCTGAGGAGGTGCGAGACCGTGAACGCCCTCTCCGTCCTGAACCAGCGGTGGGTCGAGGCCGGCTTCACGCGCAAGCCCGTCGCCGTCCACCTCCTCCAGCTCGCCGCGCACGTCGCCTTCGCGCTCGGGGGCACGGCGCTCTACTTCCTCGTCCCGGGCCTCGCGGCGAAGGCGCTCGGCCTGCTCGTCTCCTCGTACGGGATGATCGGCATCTCGACGCACGCGCACACCTCGTCGCACAACGCGATCTTCGACGCGACGGCGCCGAACCGGGTCCTCGTCCACCTCGGCTTCCCGTTCCTCTGCGGCGTCTCGGCGCTCTACTGGTGGAACAAGCACGTCCACGTCCACCACCCGACGCCGAACGTCGTCGGCCTCGACGACGACATCGACCTGATGCCGTTCTTCGCCCTCACGCGCGAGGAGGCCGCCCGCGGCGGGCCGCTGATGAAGCTCTGGTTCCGGGTCCAGGGAATCGCGATCGTCCCGATCCTCGCCCTCAACTGCTTCAACATCCAGAAGACCGGCTGGTCCTACTGGGTCCGGACCCTCCGCGGTCCCGGGGCGAAGCGCGGGGCGCATGCGCTCGACCTCGCCCTCCTCCTCGGGCACTACGCCTTCTGGATCGGCCTGCCGGCGCTCTTCTTCCCGCTCGGCGAGGTCGTCCTCTTCTACGTCGTGAGGATGCTCCTCCTCGGATACGGGATGTTCGCCGTCTTCGCGCCGGCCCACTTCCCGGCGCGCGCGAGCTTCGTCTCGTCGGAGGGGGAGGCGAACCGGCTCGCCTACAAGAAGTCGAAGGACTTCGTCCTCCTCCAGACGGCGACGACGGTGAACTTCCGAACCGGGCCGGTCGGCCGGCTGCTCTGTCTCGGCGTCGAGTACCAGATCGAGCACCACCTCTTCCCGGGGATCTCGCACGTCCACTACCCGCGGCTCTCGGTGGAGCTGAAGAGGTTCTGCGAGGAGAACGGCTACCCCTACCGGACGCTCGGCTGGTGGGAGGGGATCCTCGAGTCGATCCGGGCCTTCCGGCACCTGAAGCCGGTCGAGACCCGGCTCGAGGAGCTGCGCCTGCCGGCGGAGGGGCAGGCGGCGTGAGCTCGGGGCGCGGCGGCGGGGCGCTCCGGCGCCTCGGCGCCGCGCTCGAGAGGCGCTGGGCCCGCGGCGCGCGTTCCCCGGGAGGAGAGGAGATCGAGCTCCCCGGCGGGCGCCTCCGTCTCCGGCGCGGGGGCGGACCCGGCGGCGTCCCCGTCGTCGTCGTCCCCGACCCGCCGAACGTCGTCGAGCACTACGACGCCGTCTTCGACGTGCTGGTGTCCGGCGGGCCCGTGGCAGTCGTCGAGGCGCCCGGCTTCGGCTTCTCGGCGCCCCGGGCGGGAGCGCGCTACCGCGTCGAGGAGCTCTCGGCGGCGCTCGAGGAGCTCCTCCTGCACCTCGGCTTCCGCGGCGCGACCCTTTCTCTCGCCTGCGTCGGCGCGTTCGCGGCGGTGGACCTCGCGGCGCGGCGGCCGGACCTCGTCGGTCGCCTCGTCCTCTCGCAGGTCGCCTCGCGGCGCGAGATGGCGTCGTGGGTGAAGCGTAAGGACGTCTGCGGCGTCATCCAGGCGCCGCTCCTCGGCCCGGTCGCGGTCCGCGCGGCGCGCCGCCGGATCGCACGGTGGTGGTACCGCGCCGCCCTGCCGCCCGGGGCCGACCCCGGTCCGTTCGCCGCACCCGCGCTCGCCGCGCTCCGGGCCGGGGCGGCATTTCCGCTCGCCTCGGCCTTCCAGGAGTTCGCCCGTCTCCCGGGAGGACCCGTTCGGCCCGCCTGCCCCGTGACCGTCCTCCTCGGGACGGCCGACCCGACGCACGCGGGGACGGACCTCGGCTCGGTGGCGGAGGAGCTCCCGGGGTCACGCGTCCTCGTCTTTCCGCGCTCGGGTCACTTCCCCGACCTCGAGAACCCGGGGGAGTGGCTCGCCGCCCTTCGCGCCTCCGCCTGAGGAGGCCGGGGCGTCCGCGGCGGAGGCGGGCCTCTCCGCGAGCAGCTCTCCGGCAGGCCCCGCGAGGAGCTCGACGGCGTGCTCGTAGCCGACCCGCTCGAGCTCACGGATGAGGGAGAAGTCGAAGATCGAGAACTTCTCGATCGGGGGGTGGAAGAAGACGTCCGAAAGGCGCTGCATCTCCCCCACCTGCTGGACGCTCGCGAGGCCCGAGGAGCGCATGAGGAGCTCGAAGAAGCCGGGCACCTGCGCCTTCCTCCCGAGGAGCTTGCGGAAGAGGAGGCCCCAGGAGTTCGGCGCCATCGTCAGCGCCGGATCGACGCTCAGGTCTTCCACGGGGCTGACGTCGATCGTCACGACCGTGCCGGAGCAGCGGCCGCGCATCACGTCGACGGGGAGGTTCGCGAGGACGGCGCCGTCGACGAGGAGGTCGCCCCCCTCGAACGCCGGCGGGGCGAGGCCGGGGACGGCGATGCTCGCGCCGAGGGCCCTCCAGGCCGGCCCGGCGTCGTGCACCTCGACGCGCGCCCTTGTCAGGTTGCTCGAGCAGCAGAAGAACGGGATCCGGAGGTCCTCGAGGCGTGCCTCGCCGTAGATCGCCCGGGCCACGGAGTAGAAGCGCCGCCCGGTCACGAATCCGAGGTACGGGAAGGTGTAGTCCTTCAGCGGCTTCGTCCGGGTCCACGTCACCTCGTTGAACGCGAGCATCTTCCCCGGGTCCCACCCCATCGCGACCTGCGCGCCGAGGAAGGCCCCCATGCTCGTCCCGCCCACGACGTCGAACGAGACGCCCCGTTCCGCGAGCGCCCGGAGGACGCCGATCTGAGCGAACGACCGGGCTCCGCCGCCGCCGAGGACGAGGCCGCGGACCTCGCCCGTCAGCGACCGGACGAGTCGCTCCATCTCGCCCGGCGCGCTCTCGGCGACGTGGTGATGCGCCCGGACGCGCCGCGGGGCGAGCCACGCGCTCGTCCCGAGGTAGAGCGGCTTCGTCTCGCGATGGAGGAGGACGAGGTCGGCCGTCCTCACGTCGGCGAGACCCTGGCGGGCGAGCAGGGCTTCGATCGGTCCGGGCGCCGGGCTCCCGTCGTCGGGCGCGACGAAGAGGATCCGGTCGGCCTGGCGGAGGCAGCGGCTCGTCCAGGACGAAGGGCCGGGCTCCGCCTCGTAAACGACGAAGCGGTGCGCCTCCTCCTGCTCGTTCAGGTACGCCACGATCCCGGAGTTCCGCGAGGAGTCCCGGGCGGCCTGGGCGGAGCCCTCGCCGAGCGCGGAGTCGAGCGCGGACGCATCGAGGTGCCGGACGCTCCCGTGCCGTCCGAGCGCCTCGACGAGCCGCCGGGTGAATTCCGCGACCCGACCGTCCTTCTGCGTCGTGGCGACCGCGATCGTCGAGATCCGGCCGGCCGAGGCGCCGCGCCGGCCGCTGAGGACCGACTGGTAGTGCCCGATGATCCGCCGCGTCAGGCCGTACATGAGGCGCGGGTGCGTCTCGAGGAGCCGGCGGAACGCTTCCCCCGACAGGCGGAGGAGGTCGGTGTCGCGACGAGACCGGGCCGTCGCGCTTCGCCGCTCGCCCGTGAGCAGCGCCATCTCGCCGAGGCACTCCCCCGGGCCGGCCTCGCCGATCGGGCGCAGCGAGCCGTCGGGGAGCGTCAGCGACACCTCGATCCGGCCGCTCGCGACGATGTAGAGGCAGTCGCCCGTCTCCCCGTGCTCGAAGACGGTCTCGCCGCCGGGGACCCGGATCGGCTCGAACTCCGGGCCGATGCGGGCGAGGTCCTCCGGGGCGAGGCCCCCGAAGAGGCGCGTCGTCGACAGGATCTCGGGAATCGACAGGCTCACAGGCACCCTCCGTCGGCGGTGTTCGGCGTATCGGCGAATTTTTGGGGCGGATGCTAGCAAGAAGAGCGCGGGGAGCGCGCGGAACGCCGCGGCGGCGAGGGCGCGTCGGCGGGAGCCGTCGCGTCAGGCGTCGTCGTCCCCGATGGCGCCGGCGACCAGAAGGTCGAAGCCTTCGGCGCGCGCGAGGATGCGGTCGACCGTGCCGGGGAGAAGGCGCGCCGCGAGGCCGCGGCGCGAAGGGGTGCCGACGATCACGATCCCGACGTTCTCGTCCTTCACGAAGCGCAGGACCTCGGCGGCCACGTCCTCGGCCTCCCTCACGACGACCGTCGCTCCGAGCGTCATCGCGAGCTCGACGTTCTCGGTCAGGGCGCGGTGCTGGCGGGCAGAGAGGCGCTCGGGGCGTTCTCTCGCCCGGCGGACGTGGAGCGCGAACCAACGCGTGTTCATTCGCCCGGCGACGCGCGAGCCGCGGAGGATCAGCCTCCGGCCGGTCTCGGGGTCGAGGGGCATCGCGACCGCGACCCGCCCGGGCGCGTTCGTGTGCGCGAGCTCGTCGACGAGGACGACGTCGGGCTTCCGACGCAGGATGGCGTCGAGGTCCATCTCCGGCAGGACGACTCCCTGGTAGCTCACCTGCTTGCGCGGGACGACCTCGAGGTCGCCGATCCGGGCCTCGGTCTCGGACCGGCCGTGAGTCTCGACGTAGCCGATGACGACGTCCGTCCCGTGCCTGCGGAGGTGATGCGCGTCGTCGAGCATCTTCCATGTCTTGCCGACGCCGGCGGCCATCCCGAGGTAGACCTTCAGCCTTCCTGGCCGCGCGTCACGCGCGGCCAGGCGGAGGAACGCATCCGGGTCGGGTCGTCGATCGTGGGACAGCCGGGGCATGGCGTCGATTATCGGAGCGTCACGCTCCAGGAGCGGGCTTTCGAACGCCCGTCACGTCCAGGTTGAGGAGGAGGACGTTCACGCGCGGCTCGCCGAAGAGGCCGAAGAATCGCCCTTCGGTCCTCTTCGCGACGAGCGCCTCGAGGGCGGTGGCGGGGATTCCGGTCTCCATCGCGACGCGCGGGACCTGCCAGAGGGCGAAGGCGGGGGAGACGTGCGGGTCGAGGCCCGAGCCCGAAGCTGTCACGGCGTCCGCGGGAACGGGGCCTCTCGCGCCGGGATTCTCGGCGCGGGCTTTCGCGACCTCCGCGGTCACCCGCTCCGCGAGCGCCTTCGAGGTCGGCCCGAGGTTCGAGCCGCTCGAGGCCGCCGCGTCGTAGCCGCTCCCCGCGGCGGAGGGCCGGGAGCGGAAGAGGCCGGGCGACGCCGTCGCCTGGCCGATGAGCTCCGAGCCGACGACTCTCCCGTCGCGCGTGACGAACGACCCGCCCGCCTCGCGCGGGAAGGCGACGCGACCGACGGCCCAGACGACGACGGGGTAGCCGAAGCCGAGGAGGAGGGTGAAGACGACGAGGAGGCGGACGGAGACGAGGACGTGTTCTTTCACGGCAGGCACCTCAGGCCAGCTTCAGGGCGACGAGGAGGAGGTCGATCGCCTTGATCCCGACGAACGGCGCGACGAGCCCTCCGAGGCCGTAGATCAGGAGGTTCCGGCGAAGGATCCGCGCCGCGCCGAGCGGCCGGTACGACACGCCGCGCAGGGCGAGCGGGATGAGGGCGACGATGATGAGCGCGTTGAAGACGACGGCCGAGAGGATCGCGCTCTCGGGCGTCGCGAGCTTCATGACGTTGAGCGCCTGGAGCTGGGGGAACGTCGCGACGAAGAGGGCGGGGAGGATCGCGAAGTACTTCGCGACGTCGTTCGAGATCGAGAACGTCGTGAGCGCCCCGCGCGTCATCAGGAGCTGCTTGCCGATCTCGACGACCTCGATGAGCTTCGTCGGGTTCGAGTCGAGGTCGACCATGTTCCCGGCTTCCTTCGCCGCCTGGGTGCCGGTGTTCATCGCCATCCCGACGTCGGCCTGGGCGAGCGCGGGGGCGTCGTTCGTCCCATCGCCCGTCATGGCGACGAGGTTCCCGTTCGCCTGCTCCTTCCGGATGAGGGCGAGCTTGTCTTCCGGCGTCGCCTCGGCGAGGAAGTCGTCGACACCCGCCTCCCGCGCGATGCTCGCCGCGGTGAGAGGGTTGTCGCCGGTGATCATGACCGTCCGGATCCCCATGGCGCGGAGACGGTCGAACCGCTCCTTCATCCCGCCCTTCACGACGTCCTGCAGGTAGATCGTCCCGGCGACCTTCCCGCCGTCGGCGACGACGAGGGGAGTTCCCCCCTCTCCGCCGATCCGGGCGACGTCGCGACGGACTTCCTCCGGGAAGTGCCCGTCGAGGCCGCGGACGAAGCCGTCGACGGCGTCGGCCGCCCCCTTTCGGACCTTTCGACCCCCTTCGAAGTCGAGGCCCGACATCCGGGTCCTCGCCGTGAAGGGGACGAAGTGGGCGTGGAGCTCGCGCAGCTCCCGGCCGCGGATGCCGTACTTCTCCTTGGCGAGGACGACGATCGAGCGCCCCTCGGGTGTCTCGTCGGCCAGGGAGGCCACCTGGGCCAGCTCCGCCAGCTCGCGCTCGGAGACGCCGGGCGCGGGAAGGAGCTGTGTCGCCTGGCGGTTGCCGAGCGTGATCGTCCCGGTCTTGTCGAGGAGGAGGACGCTGACGTCGCCCGAGGCCTCGACCGCCCGCCCCGACATCGCGAGGACGTTGTGCCGGAGGACACGGTCCATGCCGGCGATGCCGATCGCCGAGAGGAGGCCGCCGATCGTCGTCGGGATGAGGCAGACGAGGAGGGCGACGAGGACGGTCGGCGAGACGTCGCTTCCGGAGTAGAGGGCGAACGGGCGGAGCGTCAGCGTCGCGAAGAGGAAGACGATCGTCAGCCCCGCGAGGAGGATGTCGAGGGCGATCTCGTTCGGCGTCTTCTGCCTCTCGGCCCCCTCGACGAGCTTGATCATCCGGTCGAGGAACGTGGAGCCGGCCTCGGACGTGATCTCGACGACGACGCGGTCGGAGAGGACCTTCGTCCCTCCCGTCACGGCGGAGCGGTCGCCGCCCGCCTCGCGGATGACGGGAGCCGACTCGCCCGTGATCGCCGACTCGTCGACGGAGGCGATCCCCTCGACGACGGTCCCGTCGCCCGGGATCAGCTGCCCGGCCTCGACGACGACGAGGTCGCCCTTTCGGAGCGCGGAAGCGGGGACGTTCTCTTCGCGGCGGGCTTCGCCGACGAGGCGCCGGGCCATGGCATCGCCCTTCGTCCGGCGAAGCGCGTCGGCCTGCGCCTTCCCGCGCCCCTCGGCCAGGCCTTCGGCGAAGTTCGCGAAGAGCACCGTGGCCCAGAGCCAGAGGACGACCTGGAGCTGGAACGAGAACGTTCCGCGCGTTCCGACCCCGAGGAGGGCGAGCGACGCGAGGACCGCGCCGGCCTCGACGACGAACATCACGGGGTTCTTCGCCATGCGGCGCGGGTGGAGCTTCCGGAAGGAGTCTGTGACGGCCCGCGTCAGCAGGGCGCGGTCGAGGAGCCTGGTCTCGGAGTGCCTGGTCATCGGTTCGGCCTCAGAACGTCCGGCCCGCGGTCATCAGGAGGTGCTCGACGACCGGACCGAGGGAGAGGACGGGGAAGAAGGTGAGCGCCCCGACGACGAGGATCACGCCGGCGAGGAGGAAGGTGAAGAGAAGGCCGTCGACGGGGAAGGTCCCGGCCGACTCGGCCAGCCTCTTCTTCGCGGCGAGAGAACCGGCGATCCCGAGGATCGGGACGATCATCAGGAACCGCCCGAAGAACATCGAAAGGCCCAGAGCCATGTTGTAGAAGCTCGTGTTCGCGTTGAGCCCGGCGAAGGCGCTCCCGTTGTTGCCCGCCGCGCTCGTGAAGGCGTAGAGCGCCTGCGAGAGGCCGTGGGGCCCCGCGTTCGAGAGGCTCGAGAGGCCGGCCTTCGTCGTGACGGCCGCCGCCGTCCCGACGAGGATGCAGAACGTCAGGACGAGGACGGCGAGCATCGCGAGCTTGACCTCGGCCCCTTCGATCTTCTTGCCGAGGTACTCGGGCGTGCGGCCCACCATGAGGCCGGCGATGAAGACCGAGAGGACGACGAAGACGAAGACGCCGTAGAGCCCGGCGCCGACGCCGCCGAAGATGACCTCGCCGAGCTGGATGTTGACGAGGGGCACGAGGCCGCCGAGGGGTGTGAAGGAATCGTGCATCCCGTTCACGGCGCCGCACGACGCGGCCGTCGTGATCGTGGTGAAGAGGGCGGTGTCGCCCGCGCCGAAGCGGACCTCCTTCCCTTCCATGTTCCCCGCCCCGGGGTCGACCCCTGCGGCCTGGTGGATCGGGTTGCCCCGCGTCTCGGCCCAGGCCGTGACGCCCGCCCCGACGAGGAAGAGGAGCCCCATCGCCTGGAAGACGGCCCAGCCGTGGCGCGTCTTTCCGGTCATCGACCCGAGCGTGTAGGTCAGGCCGGCCGGGATGGCGAAGATGAGGAGCATCTCGAGGAGGTTCGTGGCGGGGGTCGGGTTCTCGTAGGGGTGGGCGGAGTTCGCGTTGAAGAAGCCGCCGCCGTTCGTCCCGAGCTCCTTGATCGCCTCCTGCGAAGCGACCGGACCGAGCGGCACCGTCTGCGTCGCGCCGTCGAGCGTCGTGACCTTCGCGGAGGCCGAGAATCCCTGGACGACGCCCTGCGACATCAGGACGACCGCGGCGAGGAGGGAGATCGGGAGGAGGACCCGGAGCGTCGAACGGGTCAGGTCGACCCAGAAGCTCCCGATCGTCTTCGCCTCGGTCCGGGCGATCCCGCGGATCACCGCGACCGCGATGGCGATACCCGTGGCGGCCGACAGGAAATTCTGGAGGGCGAGCGCCGCCATCTGCGTGAGGTGCGACATCGTCGCCTCGCCCACGTACGCCTGCCAGTTCGTGTTCGTGACGAACGAGATCGCCGTGTTCCAGGCGAGGGCGGGAGGAACCGCCGGGAGGCGGTCGGGGTTCAGCGGCAGGAGGTGCTGGAGCCGCTCGAACGCGGAGACGCCGAGGACGCCGAGGACGCTGAAGACGAGCATCGAGGACGCATACGCCTTCCAGTCCTGCTCCTTTTTCGGGTCGACGCCTCCGAGACGGTAGACGAGGCGCTCGACGGGGCCGAGGACGGGGTCGAGGAACGTCCGCTCACCCGAGAAGACCCGGCGCATGTAGAGGCCGAGGGGCTTCGTCACGGCGAGGACGAGGAGGAAGTAGACCGCGATCTTCAGGAACGCGAGAGCGGTCATCTCAGAGCCTCTCGGGCTTCAACAGGGCGAAGAGGAGGTAGCCGAGGGCCAGCACCGCGAGGAGAAGGCCGGCGGCGGACTCAGCGCTCATCGCGATCCTCCGGGAGGAGGGCGGCGCAGCCGCGGACGTAGACGACGGCGAGGGCTCCGAGGAGAAGGGTCGTGAGGACGAGCAGGGCATCCGCCATGGAGCTCAGAGCGGGTCGCCCGGCTTCGTCCGGGAGGATTCGATCACGAAGAGAAGGACTCCGACGGCGAGGGCGACGAGGAGCGGCATGAGGCAATCTCCTTCCACGGTGGGGAAGGTGCCTCCGCCGGTGTCAGGAAGTCCGGAAGGGAAGCGAAAGAAGGCCGAAAGGCGGCCGCCAGCAAGCCCTTCGGAGAGCGCGGTCGTGAGACGACGGGAAGGCCTAAAGAAAGGCTAAAGATGCATCCATCGGGCGGCCGCCGGAAGGCCCGGGACCTTCCGCAAAGGCGCATCCGCCCGGTAGAGTCGCCGGCCGGACATGTCGATCCTCCAGGCCGCCCGGCGACTCGTCATCGGGAAGAGCCGCGACCCGCTCGACCCCGGGGTCTTCCACCACATCTCCCTCGCCGCGTTCCTCGCGTGGGTCGGCCTCGGGGCGGACGGGCTCTCCTCCTCCTGCTACGGCCCGGAAGAGGCGTTCGTCACGCTCGGGACTCATCCCCACCTCGCCGTCTTCCTCGCGATCGCCATGGTCGTGACGATCGGTGTGATCTCGATGTCGTACGCCCAGATCATCTCGCTCTTCCCGTCGGGCGGCGGCGGCTACCTCGTCGCGTCGAGCCTCCTCGGGAAGGGGGCGGGCGTCGTCTCGGGCTCGGCGCTCGTCGTCGACTACGCGATGACGATCGCGATGCAGATCGCGGCCTGCGTCGCGGCTCTCTGCTCGCTCGCCCCGAGGGCCGTCCCGCAGGGCGAGCAGCTCGTCCTCTCGCTCGTCCTCCTCGCCGCCCTCGTCGTCCTGAACCTGCGCGGCGTGAAGGAGTCCGTCCTCGTCCTCCTCCCGATCTTCGTCCTCTTCCTCGTGACCCACGCGCTCCTCATCGTCTTCGGGATCGGGAGCCACGCCGCGGCGATGCCCGAGGTCGTCGCGGCGACGGTCCGCGAGACCCGGGAGACGTGGACGACGCTCGGCGGCATCGGCACGCTCGCCCTCCTCCTGAAGGCGTTCTCGATGGGGGGAGGCACCTACACGGGGATCGAGGCGGTCTCGAACGGCCTCCAGATCCTGCGCGAGCCGAGGGTGCAGACCGGGCGGCGGACGATGCTCTACATGGCCGTGTCGCTCTCCGTCACGGCGGGCGGCCTGATCCTCTGCTACCTCCTCGCGGGGGTGAGCCGGGTCCCGGGACGGACGCTCAACGCGGTCCTCACGGAGAAGCTCGCGACCGAGGCGTTCGGTCCGGGCGCGATCGCCGGCTCATTCCTGCTCATGACACTGGTCGCGGAGGGGGCGCTCCTCCTCGTCGGCGGGCAGGCGGGCTTCCTCGACGGGCCGCGAGTCCTCTCGAACATGGCGATCGACTCGTGGGTGCCGCACCGGTTCAGCCTCCTCTCGGACAGGCTCGTCACGCAGAACGGGATCCTCGTCATGGGGGGCGCCGCCCTCGGGATCCTCCTCTACACGGGCGGCTCGATCGACGTCATCGTCGTCATGTACTCGATCAACGTCTTCCTGACCTTCAGCCTGTCGCAGCTCGGCATGTGCGTCCACTGGTGGAGGGTGAGGGAGGAGGACCCGGGCTGGAAGCGCCACCTCTCGATCAACGGCCTCGGGCTCTCGCTGACGGCGACGCTCCTCGTGGCGACCGTCATGAGGAAGTTCCGCGAGGGGGGCTGGGTCACGGTCCTCATCACGAGCTCGGTCGTCGGGCTCTGTGTGCTCGTTCGCCGGCACTACAGCTCCATACGGCTCCTGCTGAAGAGGGCCGACGACGTCCTGACGACGCTCAAGCCGCCGAAGCCGCGCGACTCGGGCGCTCTGCCGAGGATCGAGCCCCCGAACCGCGGCACCCCGACGGCCGTCTTCCTCGTCTCGGGCTTCAACGGCCTCGGGATGCACTCGTTCCTGAACGTGGCGCGCTACTTCCCGGGCTACTTCAAGCACTGCATCTTCCTCTCCGTGGGCGTCGTCGACTCGGCGAGCTTCAAGGGCGCGCGCGAGATCGAGAACCTGAGGCGGGAGACGGAGCGCGACCTCGTCCGTTACGTCGAGTTCGCGCGCGGGAACGGGCTGGCCGCCGAGCACCACCTCGCCGTCGGGACGGACCTCCTCGACGAGCTCGTCGACCTCTGCCGGAAGGTGAAGGACGACTGGGACCGCCCGATCTTCTTCATGTCCAAGCTCGTCTTCCCGAAGGAGAACGCGCTCAACCGCCTCCTCCACAACCAGACGCCGTTCGCCCTCCAGCGACGGCTCCAGATGGAGGGGATGCACTCCGTGATCATGCCGATCCAGTCGGAGACCTGAGCCGCGCGAAGCCCCTCAGTCCGGGAGCGGCTCGGCGACGAAACGGTACCCGACCCACGGCTCCGTGACGACGTAGCGGGGCGACGACGGATCGGGCTCGAGCTTGCGGCGCATCGTGCCCACGTGGACGCGCACGACGTCGACCGTCGTTCCCGGAGCGCCCTTCCAGACGCGAGCGATGATCCGGGCCGTCGTGACCGGCTTGCCGGCGTTCGTCGCGAGGAGCTCGAGGATCGAGAGCTCCGTCGGCGTCAGCTTCACCTCGCGCTCCCCCTGCTGGACCCGGCGCCGCTCGAGGTCGATCGCGAGGCCCTCGAAACGGAGGACACGGGGACCGGCGCCCGCGCCGCTCCGCCGGAGATGGGCCCGGACGCGGGCGAGGAGCTCGGGGAGGGAGAAGGGCTTCGTGACGTAGTCGTCGGCGCCGAGGTCGAGGGCGCGGATCTTGTCGCCGTCGGCGCCCCGGACCGAGAGGACGAGGACGGGCGTCGGTCCCGCCCGCCGAACCCCCGAGACGACGTCGAAGCCGTCGGAGACCGGCATGGCCAGATCCGTCAGGACGAGGTCCGGCTCCTCCCGCGCGAAGGAGGCGAGGGCCTCCCGGCCGTCGGCCGCCTCCGACACCGCGTACCCCTCGGCTTTCAGCTCGGCGGCGAGCGTCCTGCGGATCGCCGGGTCGTCGTCGACGACGAGAATCGACGGCGTGTGTCTCATCGGGCCTCCTCGGGCTCGGGCGCGGCCGGGAAGTCCAGTCGCGCGACGGTGCCCCCCCCGGGCCGCCGGAGGAGCGCGACGTCGCCGCCGCTCGCGGCCGTCAGGCCCCGGACGATCTCGAGGCCGAGCCCGCGCCGGGCGACGTCCGAGGGCCCCGTTTCCTCCTGGCCCGGCCCCCGCTCCGTGAAGCCCGGGCCGCGATCGGCGACCTCGATCCGCACCCGTTCCCGGCCGAGGGGATGCGGAGCGGCCGAGAGCTCGACGGCCGTCCCGGCGGGGGCCGCGCGCGCGGCGTTCTCGAGGAGGTTGACAAGCACCTCGAGGGCCAGGGACGGGTCGACGTAGAGGTCGGGGCAGGTCCTCTCGACGGCGACGTGGACGGGGTGCGCGTCGAGGAGGAGCGGGAGCGCCTCCCGCGCCGCCCGGAAGAGGTCCGCGGGAGGCGTCGGCTCGGGGTTCGGCCGGCTGCGGCCCGCCTCGAGGCGCGCGAGCGCGAGGAGGTTGTCGATGCGCCGACCGAGTCGCGCCGTCTCGCGGGAGAGATCGTCGAGGCCGAGCCGTTCGGCGTCGTCGTGAGCGCGCCTCCGCAGCGCCTCGGTCTGAAGCGTCATCGCGGTCAGGGGGCTCCTCAGGTCGTGGGAGACGGCGCGCAGGAGCGACGTCTTGAGGGCCTCGCTCTGCCGGACCGCCTCGTGGTGGGTGGACTCCTCGAGGAACCGCTCGCGCTCGACGGCGAGCGCGACGAGGCGGGCCGCCGGCCCGAGGACGGTCGCGCTCGCGGCCGTCCCGAGGAGGACGAGGACGCCGCTCGACCTGCCTCCGACGACGAGCGGGAGGTAGGCGTCGCGCCGGCCCTCGGCCGCGGGAACCTCGGCGCCCTCCCGCCGCTCGGCGACGGTCCGCGCGAGCCGCTCCCCCTCCGGGGGAAGCGGCTCGCCGCTCCAGGAGACGGCGACGGGACGCGCCTCGCCTTCGCGCGGCTCGAGGAGACCGCCGCCGCGCGCGCCGAGAGAGCGCACGACGCGACCGGCCGTCTCGCCGAGGAGGCCGACCCTGTTCGTGGCGGCGAAGAGGTCGACGGAGAGGTCGTAGAGGAGCTCCAGCTCGAGCCTTCGTGCCTCGGCCTCGGCCGCCTTCTCCCTGGCCTTCACGACGAGCCGGCTCGCCACGACGGCGACGATGAGGAAGGCGGAGAGGGCGGCCCAGTTCGCGGGCTCGGCGATCGTGAACGTGTGGAGGGGCGGGAAGAAGAACCAGTTGAATGCGAGCGTCGCGGCGACGGAGCCGACGGCGGCCGCCGTCAGCCCTCGCCCTACGGCGAGCCCGAGGACGGCGACGAGGAAGAGGAAGCCGGCGGTCGTCGGGTTCGCGCCGCCGGCCCGGCCGAGGGCGGTCGCGGCGAGGACGACGGCGAGCGCGAGGAGGACGTCTCCCGTACGACGCCAGGCGCCGGAGGGGACCTCGGAAGAGCGTGTGCTCGTCACTCTCTGCGTCTCGCACCCATCATACGGAGCCGTGGCACGATGTGCCGGTGCCCGACCCGATCGACGTCGCCCCCGGCGTGAGGATCCCCGCGGCCGCGCTCGAGGCTCGCGGCGTCCGCTCGGGCGGCCCGGGCGGGCAGAACGTGAACAAGGTCGCCTCGAAGGCGGAGCTCTACGTCGACCTCGCGCTCGTCGAGGGGCTCGACGACGAGGCGCGCGCGCGGCTCCTCGCGCTCGCCGAGGGGAGGCGCGACGCGGACGGCTTCCTGCGCCTGACGGCGGGGGAGAGCCGGGACTTCCACCGGAACCTCGAGCGGGCGCGCGAGAAGGCGCGGGCTCTCGTCGCGAGGGCGCTCGTCGTGCCGAGGAAGCGGCGGGCGACACGGCCGACGGCCGGCTCGCGCGAGGCCCGCCTCGAGCTCAAGAAGCGCCTCGCGAAGCGGAAGCGGAACCGGGCGCGGCCGCGCGGCGAGGAGTAGCCGCCTACCGGGCGGCGATCTCGCGCCGCGCGATCGGGACGGGGCGGCGGTTCTCGTCGACGTTCACGTAGACGATCTCGGCTTCCGTCACCTTCACCGGCTCCCCGGCGCCCCATCCCCGCTGCGCGTCGACCATCACCTTCACGGTGATCGAGGTGTTCCCGATCCTCACGACGTCGGCGTAGAACGACACGAGGTCGCCGACGAAGACCGACTCGTGGAAGACGACCTCCGTCATCTTCACGGTCACCATTCGGTCGCAGTGCCGCCGGGCGGCGACGGCTCCCGCGAGGTCGAGGTGCGAGAGGAGGACGCCGCCGAAGATCGTCCCGTGGGCGTTCGTGTCCTTCGGCATCAGCGTGACCCGGATCGCGGGGCTCGGTCCGTCGTTCATGGGCCGATTATGTCCGCGCGGCCGGTAAGATCCCCTTTCGCCACGGGACTCCACCCGGGAGGTCGCTTCATGGGCAACGAGCTCTTCCTCGGCCGATCCGTCACGAAGGCGCCCGCGCCGCTGACCCTCGACCCGGACGACCTGACGACGCACGGGCTCATCGTCGGGATGACCGGGAGCGGGAAGACGGCCCTCGGCATCCTGCTCATCGAAGAGCTCCTGAAGCAGGGGATCCCCGTCCTCGCGATCGACCCGAAGGGGGACCTCGGAAACCTCGCGCTCGCCTTCCCGCGCCTCGCGCCCGACGAGTTCGCGCCGTGGCTCCCGGCCGGGGGGGAGGCGACGCCGGAAGGGGAGGCGAAGAAGTGGACGGAGGGCCTCGCCGGCTGGGGGATCTCGGCCGCCGACGTCGCCTCCTACGCGGCCTCCCGCGAGGTGACGATCTACACCCCCGGCTCGACCGCGGGCGTCCAGGTCGACCTCCTCGGCGCCCTCGCGCCGCCCCCCGACGGGCCGCAGAGCGAGGAGGGGCGCGATCTGATGACGGCCTTCCTCGGCGGCCTCCTCGGCCTCCTCGGCCGCGACGCCGATCCGGTCTCCTCGCGAGAGTTCATCCTCCTCGCCCGCTGCGTCGAGGAGATCTGGGGGAAGGGGGAGACCGCGACGCTCGAGTCGCTCGTCGGCGCCGCGGCCCAGCCGCCGTTCTCCGCGGTCGGGGCGCTCCCGCTCGAGACGTTCTTCCCCAAGAGGGAGCGCGACGGCCTCGTCCTCGCGCTGAACGGCCTCCTCGCGTCGCCCGCGACGGCGGCGTTCCGGGGGGGCGTGCCGCTCGACGTCGACGTGCTTCTCGGCGGGAAGGGGAGCCCGGCGCGCTGCTCGATCTTCTCGATCGCGCACCTTTCCGACCCCGAGCGCCTCTTCGTCGTGGCGACGCTCCTCTCGCGCGTCCGCTCCTGGCTCCGCTCGCAGCCCGGCTCGACGACGCTCCGCGGGCTGATCTACATCGACGAGATCTTCGGCTTCTTCCCGCCCTCCGGGGAGCCGCCGACGAAGAAGCCGCTCCTCTCGCTCCTCAAGCAGGCGCGCGCGTTCGGCATCGGGACCGTCCTCGCGACGCAGAACCCGGTCGACCTCGACTACAAAGGGCTCTCGAACTGCGGCTGCTGGTGGGTCGGGACGCTCCAGACCGAGCGCGATCGCCGCCGCCTCGCCGATGGCCTGACCGACGCGGCCGGGCTCACCGACGTCGACGCGCTGCTGAACCAGACGAAGAAGCGGACGTTCCTCCTCCACGACGTCCACCGGAAGGGTCCCGAGATCTTCGAGACCCGCTGGGCGATCAGCTACCTCCGCGGCCCGATGACGCGCGACGAGCTGACGAAGCTGAAGAAGTCGGCGCCGGCGGCCGCCGGGGGCCTCGCGGCTGCCGCGACTCCGGCCGTTGCCGCGAAGGCGGCCCCTCCCTCCGGCCCGCCGATGCTCCCCTCCGAGTGGCCGGTCCGCTGGCTCGACCGCCGCGGCGGCGAGCGCGCCGCGCCCTATCTCTGGGCGAAGGTCGCCGTCCGCTACAAGAGCGGCAAGGGGACCTCCGACGAGATCACGACGACGAAGCTCTTCCCGCTCGAGGCCGACACGCCGCGCGAGGTCGTTCAGGGGGACGTCCTCGAGCTCGAGGGAAAGGAGCTCCTGTCGGCCGCGCCTCGCGCGCTTTCCTACGGGGAGCTGCCGGCGTGGGTCGGCACGAAGGGGGTAAAGGAGGTCGAGAAGGCGCTGAAGGAGCGGCTCCCGGACCTCCTCGCGACGACGCTCCTGCGCGACCCGCTCACCGGTCTCCTCGGTAATCCGGGCGAAGGCGAGGAGGAGTTCGCGGCCCGTGTCGGCGAGAAGGCGAAGCCCTCGGCCACGCTCCTCGAGCGGATCGAGAAGAAGAAGCGCGACCTCGCCGCCGCTGAGCAGGCCGAGAAGTCCCGTTCGATGGAGACGATGGCCACGATGGCGGGCGCGGCGATGGACGTCCTCGGCGGCCTCTTCGGCAAGAAGAAGTCGATCCGCGTCTCGAAGGTCGGCTCCGTCCTCACGAAGCGCCGGATGGAGGGCGCCGCCGAGACGAAGATCGAGACCCTCAAGGCCGAGATCGAGGAGCTCGAGGCGAAGATCGCCGCCCCCGACCCTGCCCGCTTCGAGAAGGTCGAGGTCATCCCGACGAAGACCGCCGTCGACCTCCTCGGCGTCGGCGTCGCCTGGGTGAGCTGACCGGGGGACCGGGGCCGAGTACCGGAGTACCGACAAGCTTCGAGTGTGCGTCTCTCTTTCGGTGGGGGGGGGAGGGGTCAGGTCCGTTTTCCGTTGGAATTGTCCTGAGAAGTCGCTGTTCTCACGGGTCCAACGGAAAACGGACCTGACCCCATCCCGGGTGACCCCATCCCGCGGTGTCCCGGGTCTGGACTGTTCCCGGGAGTCCGGGTCGGCCCTACTCCTGCTTCTTCGTGCCGAGGATGACGAGGACGATGAGGAGGAGGAGGACGATGAGGCCGATGACGATCGTCGTCGTCTGCGAGGTGCCGACGGGGACCTCGGTCGTCGCGGCGGGGGCCGGCGCGGCGGCGTGGTCGCCCTCGTGACCGGCGGGAGCGGCCTCGGTCGTCGTCGCCGGAGCCTCGGCGGGGGTCGCCTCCGTCGTCGCGGGGGCGGCCTCGGTCACGGCCGGTGCGGCCTCCGTGGTCGCGGGGGCGGCGTCCTGGGCGAGGGCGCAGGGAGCCGTGAGGAGGACGAGGGCCGCCAGGATCGCGGCGAGCGGGCGGAACGTCATCGGATCTCCTTTCCTTCCAGCGGGGGAACGCTAGCAGGAGGAGGCGAAATCGGGAAGGGTCAGGCCTCGGGGCAGCGGCCGCCGAGCGCGCGGATCTCCAGCGCCAGCGACTCCGCCTCGGCCAGGAGGGCGTCGGCCTCCGGCCCGGGGAAGAACTTCCGGATCTCGGGCGCCCGAAGGAGCTGGCGAAGCTCGGCGACCCGCGCCGCGGCCGCGCTCAGCCGCTCCCGGCAGTCGGCGGGGCCGGTGTCGAGGAACGCGTCGGCGACGAGGGACGGCACGGCCAGGGCGGCGCGCCGCAGCCGCTGCCCGGAGTCGCCGGGGAGCTCCGCCGCGCCCTCGAGCGTCGCGCAGACTTCGTGCGCAAGGCCGATGGCCTTTCTCCAGGCCGGGGTTTCGCGCACGTCCATCGTTCGTCCGAAGCATATACGGACGAGGGGCCTACGGCGTTCCGCCTTCGGTTCCCCTTTCGGGGGATTCCCCCCCCTGCTACGCTTCCCGGTCGGATCAGTACAGACCCGGTGGGGACCGGAATCTTCGAGAGCAGGGGGAGAAGCATGCGACGGAAGATCACTGTCATCGGCGCCGGGAACGTCGGCGCGACCGCCGCCCAGCGGATCGTCGAGAAGGAGCTCGGGGACGTCGTCCTCGTCGACGTCGTCGACGGCGTGCCGCAGGGGAAGGGCCTCGACATGTACCAGTCGGGCGCCGTCGAAGGCTTCGACATGAAGATCGTCGGCTCCAACGGATACGAGGAGACGGCCGACTCCGACCTCTGCATCATGACGGCGGGCCTCCCCCGCAAGCCCGGGATGTCCCGCGACGACCTCCTGAAGACGAACGAGGCGATCGTCGCCGACTGCATCGCCAAGGTGACGCGCTACTCCCGCGACCTGACGATCATCGTCGTCACGAACCCCCTCGACGCGATGTGCGAGGTCGCCCGCCGCGTCTCGAAGCTCCCGAAGAACAAGGTCATCGGGATGGCGGGCATCCTCGACTCGGCCCGGATGCGCGCCTTCATCGCCATGGAGATGAACGTCGCGATGTCGAACATCCACGCGACGGTCCTCGGCGGGCACGGCGACACGATGGTCCCGCTCCCGCGCTACTCCACGGTCGCGGGCGTCCCGATCACGGAGCTCCTGTCGCCCGAGAAGGTCGAGGAGATCGTGAAGCGGACCGCCAACGGCGGCGCCGAGATCGTCAAGCTCCTGAAGACCGGCTCGGCCTACTACGCCCCGTCGGCCGCGGCCGTCGAGATGGCCGACGCGATCTTCAACGACAAGAAGAAGATCCTCCCCTGCGCGGCGCTCCTCGAGGGGGAGTACGGGATCAGCGGTCTCTTCGTCGGCGTCCCGGTCGTCCTCGGCAAGGACGGCGTCGAGAAGATCATCGAGCTGAAGCTGACGCCCGAAGAGGCCGCGGCCCTCCGGAAGTCCGCCGACTCCGTCGCGGAGCTCTGCGGGATGCTGACCGTCTGATCGAACGATGAGCGCGATCCCGTCCACGGCGGAGAGACCGGTCTTCGGCTCCATCACCCTCAAGGCGGTGATGGCCCTGACCGGCATCGTTCTCTACGGCTTCGTCTTCGTCCACATGGTCGGCAACATCCAGCTCTACCAGGGTCCGGAGAAGATCAACGGCTACGCGGCGTTCCTCAAGGCGGTCCCGCCGCTCCTGTGGGGGACCCGGATCACCCTCCTCGCGGCCGTCCTCCTCCACGCCCTCGCGGCGTTCACGCTCTGGCGGCGGAACCTCGCGGCCCGCCCCGTGGGGTACGCCCACCAGGACTTCCAGGCGGCCGGGATCACCTCCCGGACGATGTACTGGACGGGGCCGGTCATCGGCCTCTTCGTCGTCTACCACCTCCTCCACCTCACCGTCGGCGCGGCCCACCCGCAGTTCAGCCACACCGACGTCTACACGAACGTCGTCATCGGCTTCTCGAACGTCTGGGTGTCGGCGTTCTACGTCCTCGCGATGGTCGCCCTCGGCTTCCACCTCTTCCACGGCGGCTTCAGCCTCCTCCAGACGCTGGGCCTCCGGACCCCGAAGTACCAGAAGCCGATGAAGGCGGTCCTCGCGGTCCTCTGCACCGTGATCGTCGTGGTGAACGTCTCCTTCCCGATCGCGGTCCTCGCGGGCCTGGTGAAGTAGGAGGAAGCGGGATGGAACTCGACGGCAAGTGCCCCACCGGCCCCATGGAGTCGCGCTGGACGCGGCACAAGGCGGCCATCAAGCTGATCAACCCGGCCAACAAGCGGAAGTACAGCCTCATCATGGTCGGCTCCGGCCTCGCGGGCGCCTCCGGCGCCGCGTCCCTCGCCGAGCTCGGCTACAACGTCTCCTGCTTCTGCTACCAGGACAGTCCGCGCCGCGCCCACTCCATCGCCGCGCAGGGCGGCATCAACGCGGCGAAGAACTACCAGAACGACGGCGACAGCGTCTACCGCCTCTTCTACGACACGGTCAAGGGAGGCGACTTCCGCGCCCGGGAGTCGAACGTCCACCGCCTCGCCGAGGTCTCGAACGACATCATCGACCAGTGCGTCGCGCAGGGCGTCCCGTTCGGCCGCGAGTACGGCGGCACGCTCGGGAACCGCTCCTTCGGCGGCGCCCAGGTCTCGCGCACGTTCTACGCGCGCGGCCAGACGGGGCAGCAGCTCCTCATCGGCGCCTACCAGGCGCTCGAGCGGCAGATCGGCCTCGGCAAGGTGAAGATGTACCCCCGGACCGAGATGCTCGATCTCATCGTCATCGACGGCGTCGCCCGCGGCATCGTCGTCCGCGACATGGTCACCGGGAAGGTCTCGAGCCACCTCGCCGACGCCGTCATGCTCGCGACGGGCGGCTACGGGAACGTCTTCTTCCTCTCGACGAACGCGAAGGGCTGCAACGCGACCGCCATCTGGCGCGCCTACCGCCGCGGGGCCTACTTCGGGAACCCCTGCTACACGCAGATCCACCCCACCTGCATCCCGGTCCACGGCGAGAACCAGAGCAAGCTGACGCTCATGTCCGAGTCGCTCCGCAACGACGGCCGGATCTGGGTGCCGCTGAAGAAGGGGGAGACGCGCGCGGCGGCCGACATCCCCGAGGCCGAGCGCGACTACTACCTCGAGAGGAAGTACCCGAGCTACGGGAACCTCGCCCCCCGCGACATCTCCTCCCGCGCGGCCAAGCAGGTCTGCGACGAGGGGCGCGGCGTCGGCCCCGGCGGCCAGGGCGTCTACCTCGACTTCGCCGAGTCGATCGGCCGGCTCGGCGAGGGCGTCATCCGCGAGCGGTACGGGAACCTCTTCGAGATGTACGAGAGGATCACCGACGAGAACCCGTCCAAGGTCCCGATGCGGATCTACCCGGCCGTCCACTACACGATGGGCGGCCTCTGGGTCGACTACAACCTGATGTCGAACCTCCCGGGGCTCTTCGTCCTCGGCGAGGCGAACTTCTCCGACCACGGCGCGAACCGGCTCGGAGCCTCGGCCCTCATGCAGGGGCTCGCGGACGGCTACTTCGTCATCCCGTACACCATCGGCAACTACCTCGCCGGAGGGAAGCCCGCGAAGGTCGACGCCTCCCACCCGGCCGTGAAGGCGGCCGAGGCCGAGGTGACCGAGCGGACGAAGAGGCTCCTCTCGATCAAGGGAAAGCGGACCGTCGACTCGCTCCACAAGCAGCTCGGCCTCCTCATGTGGGAGAAGTGCGGCATGGGTCGCAACCGGGCGGGTCTCGAGGAGGCGATCGCGAAGATCCCGGAGGTCCGCGAGGAGTTCTGGAAGAACGTCTTCGTCCCCGGCAGCGGCGAGGACCTCAACGTCTCGCTCGAGAAGGCGGGGCGCCTCGCCGACTTCCTCGAGCTCGGCGAGCTCATGTGCCGGGACGCCCTCGTGCGCGAGGAGTCGTGCGGCGGCCACTTCCGCGAGGAGTACCAGACGCCGGACGGCGAGGCTCTCCGCAACGACGAGAAGTTCGCGCACGTCGCGGCCTGGGAGTGGAAGGGGGAGGGCGCGACGCCCGAGCGCCACACGGAGCAGCTCACGTTCGAGTCCGTCCACCTCGCCACGAGGAGCTACAAATAATGAGCGGCGACAAGGACATCGACATCAAAGTCCGCATCTGGCGCCAGAAGTCGCCTTCCGACAAGGGCGGGCTCGTCACCTACGACGTCCCGGGCGTCAGCACCGGCTCCTCGTTCCTCGAGATGCTCGACCTCGTCAGCGAGCGCCTCATGGAGAAGGGCGAGGAGCCGATCGCCCTCGACCACGACTGCCGCGAGGGGATCTGCGGCGCCTGCTCTCTCGTCATCAACGGCGTCCCGCACGGGCCGCGCTCGGCGACGACGACGTGCCAGCTCCACATGCGGAGCTTCCAGAACGGCCAGACGATCACCGTCGAGCCGTTCCGGGCGAAGGCCTTCCCCGTCATCAAGGACCTCATCGTCGACCGGTCGGCCTACGACCGGATCATCGCGGCGGGCGGCTTCGTCTCGGTCAACACCGGCGTCGGCGTCGACGCGAACGCCATCCCGGTCCCGAAGGAGAACGCCGAGCTCGCGATGGACGCGGCGGCGTGCATCGGCTGCGGGGCCTGCGCCGCCGCCTGCCCGAACGCCTCGGCGATGCTGTTCGTCGGCGCGAAGGTCTCCCACCTCGGCCTCCTGCCGCAGGGGCAGCCCGAGCGGAAGGAGCGCGTGCTCAAGATGGTCGAGCAGATGGACGCCGAGGGGTTCGGCGGCTGCACGAACATGGGGGAGTGCGAGGCCGCCTGCCCGAAGGAGATCAAGCTCGAGGTCATCGCGCGCCTGAACCGCGACTACCTCGGGGCCAGGGTCACGAAGCGGCCCAAGGGGGCCGAGAAGGGCGGAGGCGCCTAGTCTCAGGCGGGGCGCCGGACGGCGTCCCGCGCACCCGGTTCCACGGAACGGAAAGTCTGCGCGGCCGGGGGCGACCCCGGCCGCGCGTTTTCGGGGAGCGCGAGCCTGCGCCGGCCTGCACCGCTCATCGCGCCAGGCCGTAGCGCTCCCGCAGCGTGCGGTCCTCCCGCTCGAGCGACTCCGCCCGGGTGCGGAGGGCCGTCGCCTTCGCCGCGACGGCGAGGAGCGCGGTCGCCGGCTCGGGCGAGGCCATCGCCTCCTTCACGGAGCGGAGCATCTCGAGCGCGTCGTCGAGGCTCCCGAGAGTCTCGCGGTGGTGCGCTGCGCAGGCAGGCGGCGGCGCCACCGAGGCGAGCCGCCGGCGCGCGTCCTCCGTCTCCCTTGCCAGCCTCTCGAGGCCCGACGCGTCGCCGTTCGCGAGCGCCGCGGCCATCCCGTTCGCGACGCTCTCCGCGTCGCCTTCGAGCGCCGCCGGCCGGGTGCCGTCGAGGGCCTCGAGGTAGGCCGCGACCGCGGCCCGCTCCGGGTCGGGCGCGGCGCGGAGCGGAGTCGCGGCGGCAGGGCGGGTCGGGGCGAGCGGGGCTTCCGGGACCGGAGACAGCGGTGCCGCCGGGTCCGCCGAGAACGCGGACGGGGCGTCGGCCTCCGGGAGGATCTCGGCGGGCGAGGGCAGGGCCGGGAGCGGAGGAGCGGGAGAGCCGGGGGCGCGCGCGGGAACCGCCCCTCTGTCCGGAGCCGGGTCCGCCGGCGCACCGTCCGGGCGCGTCGCGGAGGAGGCGCGCCCCAGGAGGAACGCGACGGCCAGGAGCGCGACGCCGGCGACACCGGCGAGACCGAAGAGGAGCCGTCGGTCCACGCTCACCATTCCCATGTCGTTCGCCCCTTCACGCGCCCTGCTTAAGCTCGGCCCGGATCGCCGCGAGGTCGGGGTCGGCGGCGGCCTGCGCGGCGAGCTTCGGGTTCAGCGTCAGCGCGCGGCGCGCCGCAGCGAGCGCCCCCGGCCGGTCGCCCGCGGCGAGGCGGACGACCGCGAGGTCGTAGACGACCTCGGGGAGCATCGTCGGCTGCGCCTCCGCGCGGGCCGTCGCCTCCTCCTGCCACTTCAGCGCCTCGACGAACCTCTTCTCCAGGAACGCCGTCCAGCCGCGGTTCCAGAGGTCGTTCACGACCGCCATCCGGACGAGGCGCGTCAGCTCGCGGAACGGGTCCGCGTGGTCGTCGACGCGGACGTCGACGGCCCGGTCGGTGAAGCCGTTGTAGCCCCCCTTCGCGCGGCAGACGAGGAGCGCGGCCGACTGCCGGCCCCGGCTGTCGCCACCGGCCGCGTCCCCGGCGGCGAGCGCCAGGAGGAGCCGTTCGGCGAGCGGCTTGCCGGCGGTCGCGAGGAACGAGCGTTCCATCGCGTCGACGACCGCCTCTCCGGCGAGGATGTTCCCCTGCACCGCGTAGTCCGGCCCGCGGCGTCCTCCCGCCCAGGAGTTGCATCCGCTGCCCGTGTACGTCGCGGCCTCGCCCGAGGCCGCGACGATTCCGACCTGTCGCCGGTCGCGCCCCTCGTCCCCGCGCAGGAGGACCCTCAGCGTCTCCTCCGCCGTCGCTCCGCGCGCCAGCAGCTCGAGACCGCCCGGACCGAACGACGTGTTCGCCGACGACTGGGTGGCGACCGCGCCGACGCCCGCCCTCGCCCAGGGCACGACCGTCCCGACGGCGAAGAAACGGCTCGCGACGGCGACCCCGACCTCGCCGGTCGCCGGGTCGGCCGCGGCGATCGAGAACGTCGACGGATCGGGCGGCGCCGCGGGAAGGCGCCCGGCCGCGAGGACGGCGAAGGACAGGAGGAGCGCGGACGGATGGCGCGCGAAGCTCATGAGCGACCTCTCGCGGCGAGTCTAAGCCGGCGGCGTGGTGGTCCCGAGCCTCTCCGGCTGTATCCTCCCGCCGACACGACGGGGGGAACGTTGACCCAGAAGGCAGACGCCATCGCGCGGGCGGCGCGGGAGCTCACGGACCCGGCGGCGCGGGGCGAGTACGTCGCGGCCGCCTGCCCTGGAGACGAGGCGCTCCGGGCGCGCGTCGAAGCGCTCCTCGGCGCGGACGAGGAGACCGTGGACCAGGTCCCCGCGCACGGCGCGATCTCGTCCGCCGAGACCCTCTCCGACGCCCCCGCCCCACGCTCCCCGCTCCTCGAGGGGCCGGGGGCGCGCCTCGGCCCCTACCTCCTCCTCGAGCGGATCGGCGAGGGGGGCTTCGGCACGGTCTACCTCGCCGAGCAGCAGGAGCCGATCGTCCGCCGGGTCGCGGTGAAGCTCCTGAAGCCGGGGATGGACACGGAGAGGGTCGTGGCGCGCTTCGAGCTGGAGCGCCAGGCCCTCGCGATGATGGACCACCCGAACATCGCGCGCGTCATCGACGCGGGGGCGACGCCGACCGGACGTCCCTTCTTCGTGATGGACCTCGTCGCGGGGGTCCCCATCTCGGAGTACTGCGACCGCAACGAGCTGCCGGTCGCGGCGCGGCTCGAGCTCTTTTCCCAGGTCTGCAACGCCGTCCAGCACGCCCACGCGAAGGGGCTCATCCACCGCGACATCAAGCCCTCGAACGTCCTCGTGGCGACCCACGACGGCAAGCCGCACGCGAAGGTCATCGACTTCGGCATCGCGAAGGCGACCGCGGTCCCGGCCACGGGCGAAGCGCTCTTCACCCTCGACGGGACGATGGTCGGCACGCCCGAGTACATGAGCCCGGAGCAGGCCGAAGGGTCGCTCGACATCGACACCCGCACGGACGTCTACTCCCTCGGCGTCCTCCTTTACGAGCTCCTGACCGGGTCGACCCCCTTCAGCACGCGCGAGCTGCGGGGCGCCGGGCTGGCCGAGGTGCGGCGGATCATCCGCGAGGTCGACCCGCCGAAGCCCTCGACGCGCCTCGGGCGCTCCGCCGAGACCCTCTCGGAGGCCGCGGCGAAGCGCCGGACCGGCCCGAAGCGCCTCTCGGCGACGGTCCGCGGCGAGCTCGACTGGATCGTCATGCGGGCGCTCGAGAAGGACCGTCAGCGCCGATACCCGACGGCCAACGCCCTGGCCATGGACGTCCAGCGGTACCTCGCGGGCGAGCCGGTGGTGGCGGCGCCGCCCGGCGCCGCGTACCGCGCGCGGAAGTTCGTGAAGCGCCATCGGGCGGGCGTCGTCGCGGCGGCGTCCGTCGCCGCGGCGCTCGTCGTCGGGGCGCTCGCCTTCGCGTGGCAGGCGCGGGTCGCGGCGGGGCAGCGCGACCGCGCGGTGGCCGCGGAGGCGGAGGCCCGCAAGAGGGCCGCCGAGCTCCGCGAGGTCTCCGACTTCCAGGCGGCGATGCTCGCCCAGGTCGACCCGGCGACGGCGGGGCGGATGCTCACGAAGGAGGTCACGGAGGGCTTCGAGAAGGCGCTCGCGGAAGCGGGTGTTCCCGAACGGGCCCGCGCCGCGCAGGCGGGTGCCTTCGCCTCGCACTGGGGCCGCGTGAACGCCACGGACGCGGCCCGCAACCTCATCGACCGGACGATCCTGAAGCCCGCGGTGACGGCGATCGACGCGCGCTTCGCCGGCCAGCCGGCGGTCGACGCGCAGCTCCGGCAGGTCCTCGCCGACCTGTACAAGACGCTCGGCCTCTACGAGGCGGCGCGGCCTCTCCAGGAGCGCGCGCTCGAGACCCGCAGGCGGGTCCTCGGCGAGGAGAGCGAGGGGACCCTTCGCTCGCTCGGGGCTTCGGGCGACCTCCTGCGCGCGCAGGGGAAGCTCGCCGAGGCCGAGCCGATCCTCCGCGACGCGAGGGAGCGGAGCCGCCGCGCCCTCGGCTCCGAGCATCCTTTCGCGCTCGTGTCGACGAACAACCTCGGCTACGTGCTCCACCTGCAGGGTCGGAACGCCGAGGCCGAGTCCCTCTGCCGCGAGGCGCTCGGGAAGATGCGCCGGGTCCTGGGCGAAGACCACCGCGAGACGCTGACGACGCAAGGCAACCTGGCCCTCGCCCTGCAGTCGCTCGGCCGGCTCGAGGAGGCCGAGGCGGTCTACCGCGACTCCCTGGAGCGGCACCGGCGCGCCCTCGGCGAGGAGGCGCCCGAGACGGTCATCGCCGTCAGCAACCTCGGGAACCTGCTCCTCGCCCGGGGGCGGTTCGTCGAGGCCGAGCCGTTCCTCCGGGAAGCGCTGGAGAAGTTCCGGCGGGTGCTCGGGGAGGAGCACCCGGACACGGTGACGGCGATCAACAACATGGGCTACGTCCTGCAGTACCAGGGGAAGCTCGCGGAGGCCGAACCCTTCGAGCGCGAGGCGGTCGAGAAGTACCGGAGGGCCGTCGGCCCCGACCACCCGAGCACGCTCGCCGCCATGAACAACCTCGCCCTCCTCCTCCAGGACCTCGGGCAGTACCCCGAGGCCGAGAGGACCCTGCGCGGGGCGCTCGCGGCGCGGCGGCGGGTGCTCGGCGAGGAGCACCCCGACACGATCGCCTGTCTCGGAAACCTGGGCCGGTTCCTTCAGGCCGTGGACCGCCTGGCCGAGGCGGAGCCCGTGCTTCGCGAGACGCTCGAGAAGAAGCGCCGGGTCCGCGGAGCCGACCACCCCGACACGCTCACGTCGATCAACAACTACGGAGTCGTACTCGAGGCCATGGGGCGCCCCGCGGAGGCCGAGGCGTACTACCGGGACGCGATGGAGAAGTGCCGCCGGGTGCTCGGCGAAGAACACCCCAACACGTTCATCACGACGATCAACACGGGCGGCGCGCTCCAGGCGCTCGGCCGGAACGCCGAGGCCGTGAAGCTCCTCGACGGCGTCGAGGCCGCGGCCCGCAGGGCCTTCACGGGCGCCAACGCGCGCTGGGTCGCCAAGCTCCTGACGCGGCGCGCGCTCGCGCGGACCGCCCTCGGCGGCTTCGACGCCGCCGAGAAGGACCTGCTCGAGGCCCACCCCCTCTTCTTCTCGACGCGCGGCGAGAGCCACAGGGAGACGCGGGAGTGCGTCCGAGCGTTCGCCGCGCTCTACGCGGCCCGGCACGCCGCCGAGCCGGAGCGCGGCTGGGATCGGAAGGGGGCCGAGTGGGCGGCGAAGGTCCGGTCCACGAGGTAATGCAGCGAGGCGGTGCGAAGATGAGCCGACGACGCCGCTGCACCGCGCCCTTGAGACGGTGAGAGGCGGCGTGGAACGGAGGGCACGATGGGCGACAAGGGCGGCAAGAAGGACAAGGAAAAGGGCCAGAAACAGAGCACCGCCAGGCACCTGCAGGAAGAGAAGAAGAAGCAGGACAAGCAGCCGAAGAAGAAGGTCGGATAACCGCCGCGCACGGTTCTTCGCGGGCGACGACCCGGCGGCGAGGCGCTCTTCGGCCGCCGGTGCGAGACTCCCTTCATGACGGACGCCGACCCGAACGACCCGTACGCCCGCCTCTCCTACCGCCGGCTCATCTCGTGGCCCGCGCGGATCCAGCGCGAGGCGCCGTTCCTCAGGGACGTCCTCTCGGGCGCTCCGTCGAAGCGGCTCCTCGACCTCGGCTGCGGCACCGGCGAGCACGCGCGGTTCCTGTCGGAGGAAGGGTTCGAGGTGACGGGCGTCGACGCGTCGGAGGCGCAGCTCGTCGAGGCGCGGGAAGCGGGGCCCGGTCCGGAGTTCGTGAAGGGAGACCTCGCGGAGCTCGGCGCGGCGGTGACGGGGCCGTTCGGGGGAGCGATCTCGCTCGGGAACGGCCTGCCGCACCTGCACGCGCCCGAGATGTCGCGCTTCCTCGGGCACCTCGCGGCGCTCCTCCTCCCCGGCGCGCCGGTCCTCTTCCAGCTCCTCAACTACGACCGGATCCTGGACCAGGGGGTGACGAGCCTCCCGCTGAACGTCCGGGACGACGGGGGCGAGCGGGTCGTCTTCCTCCGGCTGATGGAGCCGCGTCCCGACGGGACGGTCCTCTTCAACCCGACGTCGCTCCGGTGGCGGCCGGGCGCGGAGGAGCCGGTGGAAGTGGTCGCGGCGAAGAACGTCCTCCTGAAGGGATGGCGGCGGGCCGAGCTGGAGGCGGCGCTCGCCGGGGCCGGGTTCCGGGTGGAGGCGGTCCTCGGCGGGATGAAGGGAGAGCCGTGGGAGGCGGGAACGGCCTCCGACACGGTCCTCCTCGCGCGGCGCTGAGCGCGTCTTTCTGTCGTTCCCGGCGATCGGGACGCGGTTCCCGCGAGACGATCGGGCGCCGTCCGTCCTAAGATCTCCGGTCGGAGACTCTTCATACGCAGGACGACGAGAGACCCGAACGGGCCGGGGCCTCGGCCGAGGCCGACGACGGCGTGCGCCTCTCCGTCCGCCTTTTCGCGCCCGGCACCGAGATCGGGCGGCGCTACGAGGTGCGCGCCGTCCTCGGCACCGGGGGCTCGGCGGTCGTCTACGAGGCGTTCGACCGGGAGCTGAAGCGACGCGTCGCGCTGAAGGTCCTCCGGACCGACCGGACCTCGGAGGCGGCGCTGAAGCGCTTCCGGCGCGAGGTCGCGATCGCGCGCGACGCGGCGAGCCCGCGCCTCGTCCGCGTCTTCGACATCGGCCAGGCGGGCGACACGGTCTTCCTGACGATGGAGCTCGTGGAAGGGGAGTCGCTCCGCGAGCTCCTCGCGCGCGGTCCGCTGCCGCCGGAGCGGGCGGCCGCGATCGCGGCGGAGGTCCTCCGCGCGCTCGCCGACCTGCACGCGCTCGGGATCGTCCACCGCGACGTGAAGCCGGGGAACGTCCTCCTCGCCGCGACGGGAGAGGTGAAGCTCGCGGACTTCGGCCTCGCGAGGCACTGGGAGGGGAGCGAGACGCGCGTGACGGAGACGGAGGGGCTCGTCGGGACGGTCGAGTACCTTTCCCCGGAGCAGGCGCTCGGCGACCTGCTCGACGCCCGGTCCGACCTCTACTCGCTCGGCGTGGCCCTCTTCGAGATGCTCGCGGGAAAGGTGCCGCTGCGCGGCGAATCGGCCATCGGGACGATCGTGGCGCACATCCGGCAGGAGCCGGCCGACGTCCGGAAGCTGCGCCCGGAGACGCCTCCGTGGCTCGCGGCCGTCGTCGCACGCCTCCTCGCCAAGGACCGCGAGCGGCGCTACGCGACGGCCGCCGAGGTCCTCGCCGACCTGGAGGCCCGCCGGGCGCGGCGAGCGCCGGTCCGCGTCGGCCGGTACGTCGTCCTCGGCGGGGCCGCTGCCGTCGCGCTCCTCCTCGCGGCCGCCGCATTCGTCCCGGTCTTCCCCTGGAACCGGCCGCGCCTGACGAGGCTCGCCCCGGACGGCGCCGGAGGAGTCCAGGCGCTCGACGGGAAGGGGCGCGTCCTCTGGAGGCGGTCGGACACGGCGGCGGGTCGGCAGATCGCGCTCGCGAGGCTTCCCGGCGGCGACATGGGCGCTCTCGCGGTGCCGGGCGGAACCGCCGAGCCGAGGAAGCGGCTCGCCGTCCTCGACGGCCTCACCGGCCGCCTCCTCGCCGAGATGGAGCTCCCCGACCCGGCCGCCGACAGGGAAGGGGTGGGGGCATTCCAGGGCTTCTCGAGCACGTTCGCCGTCGGGGCCGTCCTCCCGTTCGACGCGGACGACGACGGCGTCGACGAGGTGGCCGTGAGCCTCTGCCACGTCCCGCTCTGGGCCGGGGCGACGTACGTCTCCGACCCGGGCCGGCGGCGCGTCGTCGCCGCGTTCTACGGCTCCGGCCACCACTACGCGCGAACCGCCGCCGACGTCGACGGCGACGGGCGGAAGGAGCTGATCCTGGCCGGTCTCAACAACAGGATGGGCTACTCCGGCGCGGTCGCCGCGGTCCGGATCCCGCGGGAAGGGGAAGGGCGGCGAGCCTGGTCGGAGCTCCCGTTCGCCGAGTCGCCCGATCGCCCCGCGTGGCGCGACGAGAAGTCGATCCTCGCCTGGTACGCGCTCGTCTCGGGCGCCGCCTTCGACGGTACCGTGGGCCCGGTGGTCGAGGCGGCGGACGGGTTCCTGCGGGTGGGCGCGTGGGGCCCGAGGCAGGTCGAGCTCGCGCTCGACGGCTTTCCGCGCGGGCCGCGCGCACCCGGCGAGGCGAGGCGGCGCGCGGAGGCGCGAGAGGAGGCGTACCGGCTCCTCCGCGAGGGGGTGCGGCTGCGCGGGGCGGGCCTCGCCCGGGAAGCGCTCGCCGAGGTGGAGCGGGCGCTCGAGAAGGCGCGTGCGGCGGGGGACGCCCCGCTCGGCCTCTGGATCGCCCGGGCTCGGGCCCGGGCCCTTCTCGACGCTGGGCAGCCGGGGGAGGCCGACACGGCCTGGGGGGCTTCGTTCGAGAGGTCAGAAGAGCCGGCGCCGATCTCCCTCGAGGCGGGCCGCGCGTTTCACCTGCGGGGGGAGCTCGCCCGGGCGGTCGCCTGGTATCGCCGGGGCCTGACGGGAAGGGGCGACCGCGCCCGAATCGGGGTCTATCCGCGCGACCTTATGGTGGGGGTCGTCCTCGCGCTCGGCGAGGCGGGACGGTGGGACGACGCGGCGGCCGAGGTCGATCGTTTCGAGGCGGCCTACCCCGATCGCGCGCGGGACGTCGCGGCGGCCCGGGCCTTCGTCACCTGGCGGAGCGGGCGGAGGCCGACGCGCTACGCCGACGGCGTCGCCGACATCGGGCTCTTCCGGTACTGGGGCCTCGAGGTGCGGCGCGCGCTGGGCGAAGGCGCGGCCCCCCTTCTCGCCGACGTCGAGCGCGTCGGGCGAGAGGCTCCCGACGTCGCGCCGCTCTTCGCCTCGCTCCGGGCGGAGCTCCTCGCCGCGATCGGGCGGAGGGACGAGGCGCGTGCGCAGGCCGCCGAAGCCCTCGACGGCGCCCGCGATCTCGCCGCGGCCGACACGGGGGTGAGGGCCCACCTCTCCCTCGTGGAGGCGCGCGCGAGGCGCCTCGGCGTCAGGCTCGCTGGAGGAGGAGGATCGCGGTGACGCCGAGGCCGATGACGACGACGGCCGCGCGCGCCTTCTCCTTCCCGATGCGCCGGGCGAAGCGCGCCCCTGCGTAGCCGCCGACCGTCGCTCCGGCGACCATCACGAGGGCGATCGGCCATTGGACGGCGCCGTTCCAGATGAACCAGGCCGCCGCGACGAGGTTGATCGTGATCCCGAAGAAGTTCTTCAGGCCGTTCATCGCGTGGATGTCGGTGAGGCCGAGGAAGCCGAGGACGACGAGCATCAGGATGCCGATGCCGGCGCCGAAGTAGCCGCCGTAGATCGCGACCGCGAGCTGCGCGAGCGTCGCCACGCCCCACCGGGCGTTCGTCGGGCCGTCGTGCGCGTGCGCCTCCGCGTCGCCGCCCCGCTTCGCGAGGACGATCTGCAGGATGAAGAGGAGCGTCGCGAAGAGGACGAGGAACGGCGCGAGGCTCGCGAAGAGCTTCTCGGGCGTCTTCAGGAGGAGGACGGACCCGATCGCGCCGCCGACGAGGCTCGGGAGGAAGAGCGTCTTGAGCCAGGCGCGGTGCGTCGCGACCTCGCGCCGGTAGCCCGCCATGCTCGCGGCGGCGCCGGGGAGGAGGGCGACGGTCGAGGTGGCATTCGCCTCGATCGCCGGGACGCCGAGGAGGATCAGCGTCGGGAACGTGAGGATCGTGCCGCCCCCGGCCAGGGCGTTCATCACCCCGGCGCCCGCGGATGCCGCCAGGAGCGCGGCCACCGCGCCCGGAGTCACCGCGGCTCCGCCGGCGGGCCGCTCTCGCGGGGCGCGCCGGGCTGCATCGACCACTCGAGCCAGGAGCCCTGGTAGAGCCGGGCGTCCGGGTGGTCGAGCGCCTCGCGGAGGAGCCAGAGCGCCTCGGACGCCTGGTGCCCGCTGTTGCAGTAGACGACGACGGGCCTCTCCCACGAGACGCCGGCCGCCTCGAGCTCGGCGCGGAGCTCGGCGAGCGGCCGGAGCGAGCCGTCCGCGACGTCCGCCTTCCAGAAGCGGTTCGTCGCGCCGGGAATCCGCCCGGCGAGCCACTGCTCCGCCGGACGGACGTCGAGGAAGACGGTCTTCCCGTCGCCGACGCGCGTCCGGACCTCGGCGCCGGAGACGAGGAGCCGGGTGTCGACGCGGCGGTCCGGCTTCGCAGAAGGTGAGAGCGTCCTCTCGCGCGTCACGGGCCGTCCCTCCGCCGTCCACCGCGAGAAGCCGCCGTCGAGGACGTGGACGCGCGCGGCCCCGGCGATCCGCGCGGCCGTCGCGACGTACGTGGCGTCGACGTCGGTCTCGGCTCCGTACACGACGACGTGGGCCTTCGCGTCGATTCCGACGCGCGCGAAGATCGCGTCGAGGAGCTCCGACGGGTAGAGCGCCGCCGGGACGCCGCCCGCGGTGGAGCGGAGGTTCTCGGGGGAGACGCTCTGCGCCCCGGGGAGGTGCCCGGAGAGGAACTCGCGGAAGGGCCTCGCGTCGAGGAGGACGACGGCGGGAGGGAGCTGCGCCTCGAGCCAGGGGCCGGAGACGAAGGCCCCGGGGTCGGGCGCCTTCGGCGATCCGGTCGCGGCGGCGGGGAGAAGGAGCGCCGGGGCGAGCAGGGCGGCTCGCAGACCTCGGGAGACGCGCATCGGGACCTCCGGGACGGGATGATGCCAGCTGCCGGGCTATCCTTCGCCCCGCATGCGCGGCCGCGTCGGACTCTGGCTCCTCGCCCTCCTCCTCACGCTCGCCTCGGCGGTCTTCCAGCGGCTCACGGGACCCACTCACCCGCTGCGCGGGACGGTGACGCTCGGCGAGACCGAGGTCCGTCTCCGCCTCCTCCGATCGCACGGCGGGGACGGGGACCAGCCCGTCGTCGTGAGGGTCGCCGACGGCACGGTGAGCGGGAGCGTCGCCTGGCGGCGCTACCCGACGAACGACCCGTTCGCCATGCTGCCGATGGTCCGGGACGGGGAGACGCTCCGCGCGGCCCTGCCGCACCAGCCTCCGGCCGGGAAGCTCGAGTACCAGGTGCGCCTCGTCCGCGGCGGGGCGTCGGTCCTCTTCCCGGACCGGCCCGCGATCACCCGCTTCAAGGGGGCGGTCTCGCCGGTCGTCCTCGTCCCGCACATCGTCGCGATGTTCGGGGGGATGCTCGTCGCGAACGCCGCGGGGCTCCTCGCCCTGCGAGGAGAGAAGCGCCTCCTCGGCGTGTCGCTCGCCGCCCTCGTCCTCCTCGCGCTCGGCGGGCTCCTGCTCGGCCCCCTGGTCCAGAAGGCGGCGTTCGGCGCGTACTGGACCGGCTGGCCGTTCGGCACCGACCTGACCGACAACAAGACCGCCGTGGCCGTCCTGGCGTGGGGGGTGGCTGCGTTCCGCTCCCGCGGGGGGCGCGACGCGCGGCTCGCCGTCGGCGTCGCCGCGCTGGTCACGCTGGCCGTCTTCCTCGTCCCCCACAGCGCTTGGGGGTCGCAGATCGACTGGTCGAAGCTCCCGGCCGACGGCGGCTCCTGACGCGGGCGCCGGCGCCTATACTCGGTTCGCGCGGCGCGCACCGCGAGCGACGGGATGACGGCAGAGGGGGGCTCACGACGGGCGGCACCCGGGGTGCGACGCGCGGCTCTCGCGGCCGCGGCCGGATACGCCGCGCTCGGCCTCCTCTGGATCATCTTCTCCGACGACGTCGTCCGGGCCGTCGTCGACCCGGATCGGATGGCCACCGTCCAGAGCGCGAAAGGGATCCTCTTCGTCGTCCTGAGCGCCGTCTTCGTTTTCGCGATCGCCGTCCGGTCGGCGCAGCGCTTCGGCGGGGCGGTCGACCTGGAGAGCGGCGAGCGGCTGACGGCGGGGGCCTGGGCTCCGGTCGTCGTCTTCCTCGTCCTCTCGGCGGCCGTCGCCGGAGCCGGATACGTCCTTCACGAGCGCTCCGTCGCCGAGAAGCGAGCCGCCACTCTCGCCTCGCTCTCCGCGACGGCGGAGGTGAAGGCCGCACGGGCCGCGAGCCGGATCGACGCGCTGAAGCTCGACGCGCGCCTCCTCGCGGCGGAGGCGGAGCTGCGGAAGGTCCTCGCCGTGAGTCCGGACCCTCCCGTCACCGACGACGCGCGCCGCGACCTCCGCCAGGAGATCGAGACGTACGTGGCGCTCCATCCGGACCGATCCGTCCTCCTCCTCGACGCGACGGGCGCGGTCGTCGAGCGGGCGGGGCCGGGGATGGGCGTCGGCCCGGAGCTCGCATCGGCGCTCGAAGCGTCCCGCTCGACGCACGAGGCGGTCGTGGCCGAGCCGGAGACCGACAGGGGGCTGCCGATCGTGGTCCGGGTCGTGGCGGCCGTGGCCGGGATCGATCCGGCGGGCAGCGTTCCGGGTTACGTCGTCCTCGGAGCCTCGGCCCGGGAGCAGCTCCCGGCGCTCCTCGCCCGCGCTCCGGGGGCGAGTCCGAGCGAGGAGTCGCTGGTCGTGCGGGGGCAGGGCACGGAGGTCGCCGTCATCCTCGGAGCGGAGGGGGCCCGCCGGCTTCGCAGCGCGGACGCCTCCGGGGACGCGCTCCCGGCGCGGGCCGCCCGGGGAGAAGACGGAGCTTACGAAGGGGTCGACGACCTCGGCGTCGAGAGCTTCGCCGCCATCCGCAGGATTCCCGGAACGGACTGGTCGCTCGTCGTCCGGCGCGATGCCGCGGAGGTCTACCGCCCCCTCCGGCGGCGGCTCGCCGGAATCGCGTTCTTCAACGTCGCGCTCCTCGCCGGCGCCGCCCTGGCGACGCTCTCGTGGTGGCGGGGCCTGCGCGTGCGCCACCAATGGCGGGAGAAGCAGCTGGCGGCCGAGCGGGACGCCGTCGCGCGGCACTTCACGCTGCTGTCGGAGGCGTCGAACGACCTCGTCCTCCTCACGGACGAGGAGTTCCGTCTCGTGGAGGTGAACCGGAAGGCCTGCGAGGTGTACGGGTACTCCCGAAGCGAGCTGATCGGGGCCGAGGCGAGCGTCCTCCGCCCGCCCGAACAGCGAGCGGCGGCCCGGGAGGCCTTCGAGCGCCTCCTCGCCGAGGGCGCCCTCCACCTCGAGACGACGCACCAGCGGAAGGACGGATCCCGTTTCCCGGTCGACTTCAGCGGGAGGCGGATCGAGGTCGACGGCCGCCCGTTCGTCCAGTACGTCATCCGGGACATCACGGAGAGGAAGCGCGCGGAGGAGCGGATCCGCCGCCTGAACCAGCTCTACGATCTCCTGTCGAGGGCGAACGCGGCGATCGTGCGGACGGCCGACCCGGAGCAGCTCACCCGGCAGGTCTGCGAGATCGCGGTGGAGGTGGCCGGCTTCCGCCTCGCGTGGATGTCCGAGGCGAATGCCGAAGGGGAGCTTCGGGCGAAGGCCGTCGCCGGGCCCGCGGCCGCGATCGTCGACGCGGCGCCGCTGACCCTCGACCCGGACGCGCCGTCGGGGCGCGGTCCGACCGCGGACGCGATTCGCGGTGGGACGCCCGTCGTCGCGAACGACTACCTCTCGGACGCCTCGACGACCGTCTGGCACGAAGCGGCGCGGCGGCACGGGCTGGAGTCGCTCGCCTCGTTCCCGATCCCGGGACCGGAGGGGCCGCGCGGCGCGTTCGCCGTCGGGGCGGGCCAGAAGGGGTATTTCGACGACGAGATCGTGAAGCTCCTCTCCGGGCTGGCCGAAGACGTCGGCTTCGCGCTCGCGGCCCGGGACCGCGAGATCGAAAGGCGGCGCGCCGAGGAGGCCCTGAAGATCACGGCCCGGCGACTCTCCGAAGCCGAGAAGATCGGAAGGACCGGGAGCTTCTACGGCGACCTCGAGACGCGGCAGGTCAGCTGGTCCGAGGGGCACTACCTGCTCTTCGGAGAGACGCCCGAGACCTTCACGCCCTCGAACGACTCGTTCCTCGAGCGGGTCCACCCGGACGACAGAGAGCGGATGAAGGCGCTGACCTCGGAGAACTGGGACGGGCAGGCGGCCGGAGGGCACGAGTACCGCGTCGTCGACCCCTCCGGCGAGGTCCGCTGGCTGAACGCGACCTCGGAGCTCGTCCGCGACGACTCCGGCCGCCCGGTCGGGGTCTTCGGCGTCGTGCGGGACGTGACGGAGCGGAAGCTCGCGGAGGAGCGCCAGCGCCTCTGGTCGCACGTCCTCGAGGGGAGCGCCGACGGCGTCCTCCTGGCGGGGGCCGACCAGCGAATCCTGATGGTGAACCGGGCCTTCGAGACGATGACCGGCTACGCCGCGGAGGAGGTGCTCGGGAGGACCCCCCGGTTCCTCGGCTCGGGTCACCACGATCGTTCCTTCTACCGCCGGATGTGGACGACGATCGCCCGGACGGGATGCTGGCGAGGAGAGATCCAGAACCGGAGGAGAAACGGCGAGGTCTACCCGGTCCTCCTCTCGATCACCGCCGTGAAGGACGACCGGGGCGCCACGAGCCACTACGTCGCGATCTACACCGACCTGACGGAGCGCGTCGCGGCGATCGAGAGGATCGAGTTCCTCTCCCAGCGAGACCCCCTCACCCACTTCGTGAACCGCCCGGGCCTCGAGACGCAGCTCGCGCGGGCGATCGCCTCGTCCAGGCTCGAGGGGCATGCGCTCGCGCTCGTGACGTTCGACGTCGACCGGTTCTCGGCGATCAACGAGTCGCTCGGCGGCCCCGTCGGTGACGAGATCCTCCGCTCGATCGCGGGGCGGCTCGCCGGAGCGGTGCGGACGCGGGACATCCTCGCCCGAATCGGACCCGACGAGTTCGCCGTCGGTTTCGTGAGCGTGAAGGGGACGGCCGGGTGCGAGATCGCGGCCCGGAAGGTCCAGGCCGTCTTCGCGTCGCCGTTCGAGGTCGCCGGCCGGTCGGTCCCGATCTCGGCGAGCTTCGGGGTCGCCGTCTGCCCGGAGGACGGCGAGGACGCCACGGCGCTGATGCGGAGCGCGGACGCGGCGCTCCGGCACGCGAAGACGGGAGAAGGGGGGACGCTCCAGTTCTTCCGTCGCGAGATGACGGCCCGGGCGATGGAGACGCTCGAGACCGAGACGAGGCTCCGGAAGGCGATCGCGAACGGCGAGTTCGCCTCTACTACCAGCCGCAGGTGGAGGTGGAGACGGGGCGGGTCGTCGGCGCGGAGGCGCTCGTCCGCTGGAAGGACCCCGAGCGGGGCCTCATCCCGCCGGGCGTCTTCATCCCGGTCGCCGAGGAGCGCGGCCTGATCGTCCCGCTCGGCGAGTGGGTCCTCAGGGCCGCGGCGACGCAGCTGCGCCAGTGGCTCGACGCGGGGCTGCCCCGGATCGTCGTGGCCGTGAACGTCTCGGCGGCCCAGTTCCGCTCGCCCGACTTCGAGGGGCGCCTCGTCGAGATCCTCGAGGAGACCGGAGTCCCGCCGGAGCTGATGGAGCTCGAGGTCACCGAGTCCGTCCTGGCGCGCGACGTCGAGGCGGCGGCGGCGCTGCTCGGGCGGCTGCGGGCCCGCGGGCTGTCCATCGCCATCGACGACTTCGGGACCGGCTACTCCTCGCTCGGCTACCTGCGGAAGTTCCCTCTGCAGAGGCTGAAGATCGACCAGGGGTTCGTCCGCGAGATCTGGAACGACCCCTCGGCGGCTGCGATCGTCCGGACGGTCATCGGCATGTCCCGCGGCCTCGGGCTGAAGGTCGTGGCGGAGGGCGTCGAGGAGAAGCGGCAGTTCTCGTTCCTCCGCTTCCACGGCTGCGACGAGGCGCAGGGCTACTTCATCAAGCGCCCGGTCCCTCCCGAAGAGTTCCGCGCGTTCTTCGAGGCCGGGGACTTCGACCCCGACACCCCCGCGGCCTGAGTCGCGGCGTCTTCAGGGCGAGACGGACCCGGGGGCGGGCGGCAGGTAGACGCGGAAGAGGTTCCCCCGGTCCCTGGGCATCGCGAACAGGAAGCCTCCGGCCTGCTTCACGGTGCCGAACGGAGCGGCCAGGCCGAGGCCGCCGCCGCGCCCGGGCGTCCGGGACGAGCCGAACGGGTCGAACAAGCGACTCCGGGTCTCCTCGTCCATCGGCGTCCCGTCGTCACCCACGGTCAGGAGGACCCAGCTCGCGGCGGCGCTCGGGAGCGGCACTTCGAGGCCCGGCTCCTCCAGAGGTCCCACGCCCGTTCCGAGCGTGAGCGAGCTCCCCGGGGGGAGCGACTCGAGCAGGAACTCGGCGAGCTGCACGAGGGCGTAGACGACTTCCTTCCGGTCGACCGTCACGGCGACGGTCTCGGGGGAGAGGTCGAGGCGCAGCGAGATTCCGGGTCCGATCCGTCCGCGCAGCTGCGCGGCGGCATCTCGCTGGAGGGCGTTCGCTCCGACGCGCTCGAGCTGCATCGAAGCGCCGCGGCCGAACGACAGGAGCTCGTGCCCGAGTGCGGAGCCGCGGGCCGCCGCCGCCCGGGCCTCGCCCAGCAGCGGCGCGGCGGCGCTTCCCTCGGGGAGCCGGGCCGCTGCGGCGTCGATCCCGGCGAGGACGCCCGTGAGGACGCCGTCGAGCTCGTGCGCGACCTCGCGCGCGAGGTGCCCGAGGGCTTCCATCTTCTGCGCGAGGCGGAGCCGCTCGTTCATGACGTTCCGCTCGGTGATGTCGTCCTGCACGGCGAGGTAGCCGGTGACCGCGCCCCGCCGGTCCCGGATCGGGGCGATCGAGGCGCGCACGATGACGAGGCGGCCGTCCCGCGCACGGTTCCAGACCTCCGTCTTGAACGTGCGTCCGGCCGCGAGCTCCGCCCAGACTTCGGCGTAGAAACCGGCGTCGTGACGTCCGCTCTTCAGGATCCGCGGGTTCGCGCCGATCGCTTCCTCGCGCGTGTAGCCGTAGGTCCGGGTGAAGGCGGGGTTGACGTAGGTGATCGTCCCGTCGGCGTCCGTCAGGAAGATGATGCTCGCCGATTGCTCGACGGCAGCCTCGAGGCGCCGCAGGGCGTCCTCGGAGCGGTGCCGTTCCGTGACGTCGCGGGAGTTGACGACGAGCCCGAGGACCCCCGGGTCGTCGAGGAGGTTCGTCGTGAGGGACTCGAGCTGGCGGATCGCGCCGTCGGCCCGGCGGACGCCGAACTCGACCGAGACGGTCTCTCCCGGGCTCTCGAGGCACCGCTGGAGAGCCGCGCGGACCGCTCCGGCGTCATCGGGGCAGACGATCTCGAGGACGCTCCGTGCGACGAGCGTCTCGACGCGGTGGCCGAGGAGCTTCTCCGTCGACGGGCTCGTGAAGAGGATGCGTCCCTCGCGGTCGAGGATCGTGACGATGTCGAGCGAGGAGGCCACGAGCGCTTCCGCCTGGCGCTCGGCCCGGCGGAGCGCCCTCTCGGTCTCGGCCTCTTTCCGCTTCGACTCCTCGAGCTGCGTCGCGAACCGGATCGTCGCGGCGAGGCTCGCGGGGGTCAGGTTCGGCTTCACGAGGACATCGGCCGCCCCGAGGCGGTGCGCGTGAAGGGCCGCTTCGGCGTTCGACCGGCCGGTGAGGACGATCGCCGGGATCGGGCTCCCGGCATCCCTCATCTCTTCGAGGAGCGCGAGCGCCTCCACGTCGTGCGCCCGGACGTCGAGGAGGAGGACGTCGGGAGGGTCCTCGGCGAGCGCGATCCTCGCCTCGCCGGCCGACTGCGCTCGCCTCACCGGGAGGTTGGGCTCTCCGAGCCCCTCGCGGAGGTAGCCCTCGACGAGGAGCGCCTCGTCGGCATCGGCGTCGACGACGAGGATCCGCGGGGGCCGGCCTTCGGGGCTCACTCGATCGATCACTCCGGCCGTACGACGAGCTCGAACCAGTAGAGGCCGAGGATCCGGAGCGAGGCGACGAGGCCGGCGAACGTGACCGGCTTCGCGATGTAGGAGTTGACGCCGAGGCGGTAGGCCTGCTGGACGTCTTCCGGCGCGGTGGACGACGTCAGGACGACGACGGGGATGTGGCAGAGGGCCGGGTCGTTCCGGATCTGCGAGAGCGCCTCCCGCCCGTCGATCCGCGGCATGTTCAGGTCGAGGAGGATCAGGGCCGGGAGCGGGTTGGCGTCCGGGTCCTCGTACGGCGGGCGGCGGCGGAGGTAGTCGAGAAGCTCGACGCCGTCGCGCACCCGGCGCAGGTCGTTCAGCAGGCGGGCCTCCTCGAGGGCGCTCCGCGCCAGGAGGAAGTCGTCGTCGTTGTCCTCCGCCATCAGAAGGACGGCCTGCCGGCGTTTCTCGGTCGTCATTCCACCCCTCCCGAAGCCGGGAGCCGGGGGCGCGAAGCCCGGCGGCATGCGGCGCCCCATTGTCTCCTTTCGGCCCCGGAAGTCACGCCCCGGGCGGGCCGGGCGATCCGGGCTCCGGATTCCGCCCGCGCCCGCCGGACCCTCACCGCCTCCCGGAGGAGGGACTCGGGGCGAACGATGAGGGGACGCCGCCTCCGCGATCCACGCCGGCGGCGGGTCGACCCATCCGCGCGGGACCAGCGGCTTCGTCCGGATCAGAAGGAAGGCATGGGGACCGGGACCAGGATCGGCTCTCCCTCCTGCGGCAGGAGCAGCTCGTCGGTTTCCGGGGGCGGGCCGGGGAATCCGACGGCCTCCGCGAAGGCGCGCGCGATCGAGCGTAGGTCGGGATCGAGGCCGGGCTCGATTCCGGGGCCGCGCGCGGCGAACAAGGTGGAGAAGCCGTCCACGTAGTCCACGGTCTTCACGGAGCCGAGGTTTCCGGGGCTCGGCCGGCGAAGGCCGATGCGCGGTCCGTGGTCGCCCAGCACGACGACCACCGAGTTCTCGAGCGCGCCCGCCCTCTCGAGCGACGCGAAGAAGGACGTGAGCCGCGCCGACAGGCACCGTACCTGGGAGAGGTAGCGGCGATAGCGATCCCGCGGCAGGCCCTCGGGGACCTCGGGGACGGAGCCCGGCGAAAGCGGCCGGTCCTTCACCTTCTGCCAGAGCGGGGTCAGGTCGCGGGGCGCGACGCGGCAGTCGGCCTCGTAGACGTAGGGGAAGTGGGGGATCAGGAGGTGGGCGAGGAAGAGCCGGCCGCGCGCACCCCGCGTGACGTCCTCCTCGATCCGGTCGAGGACGGTCATCGACTCGATCGGACCGACGAGCGTTCTCGGTTCGTCGCCGGGCTGCCGGATCGGGGCCCCGACGCTCCGGAGCCACACTCTGAAGCGCTTCGAGGCCTCGAGGACCAGGGACCTCGCGAGGAGGCTGCTCCCGATCACGGCAGCCCTCTCGCTCCACGTCAGGTCCTGTCCCCGGATCGACCCGAGATGGGCGGACCTGTAAGTAAAACAGGCCTCCGGCCGGACGCCCGCGACGTCGCAGAGGTCGAGGTAGTCCGACTGGTAGATGCGGATCGCGTACCCCGAGGAGGCGGCGCGCTTCAGGAAGAGGCTCTCGCGGAGCGAGAAGCGCCCCCGGACCTCGCGGACCCACTCGTCGCGCGTTCGACGCGCAGCGTGGTTGAGGACGTTCGGGATCGAGTCGGTCGTGCTCGAATACTGGCTGAAGGCGCGGGAGTAGAGCCGGAAGCCGTGGGTGACGAAGAGGTCGGAGAGGGCGTTCCGCGCCTCGGGCCCCCCTTCGATCTCCAGGGGGATCCCTTCGAGCCCGACGTGCTCGTCCAGGAAGAGGACGATCATCGGGGGGAGCTCCCCGCGGACCGGGCGGGCGCCCACCGCAGTTCCGGAAGAGGCCCGGAGGGGAGTTCGGGTCGGCACCAGCGAGATGGAGAGGAGGAGGGTGGCGAACCCGGCCGAGAGGATCGGGAAGACGTTCTCGCGCAGCACCCAGACGACGAGGGTGAAGGCGGCGAACGCCAACGCGAGCGTTCCCCGGCCCACGGGGGCGAGCTGGACGTCGACGAAGAGGACCAGGCAGAGCGACAGGAGCGCTGCCCGGAGCCAGCCGGGCGATCGCAGCGCCAGCAGGCCCACGGCGCCGCCGGCCGCGACCGTGCCGGCGATCCAGGCCAGGCTCTCCGGCGCCGCGAGGCTGTAGTCGTTGTCGAGCAGGAAGGCGAGGACGGGCGCGAGGAAGATCGCGGACGGGAGGAACGCGTACCAGGCGCGAGGGCGGGGAGACCGCCGTTCCACTCTGCTGGTCCTCAACGCCGACGGTACGAGACCAGCAGCTGCCCGCTCGCAGAGACGCGGGCGGACTCGAGGGCCTCGGCACGTCTCCCCAGGCACGCGAGGAAGCGCTCCTCCTCGTAGCCGTCGAAGATGTCCTCTCGGAGGCGGAGGAGCTCCTGGACCATCGGGTCGGACTTCGGCACGAACTCGACGACGCCGGCCGGCGCGAGGTCGACGAGCCAGTCGACGAGGCGATCGAGCGGGACGTTGCGGCCGATGGCGAGGTGGTGGACGAGCGCCAGGGCGAGGACGGCGTCCGCGTCGGCCCTCTCCCGCAGGCCGGGCCTTTCCTGCTGAGCCCAGCCCTGGCTGGGGGTGGGGTTCGCCGCGTCGAGGACGAGCGGCAGGAAGTCGAGGCCGTCCCTCCGAGCCCGCTCGAACGCCCTCCCGGCGGCGACGCCGTCGGCGTCGAATCCGATGACGCGGCGAGCCCCCGCCTCGAGGGCGGCGGCGGCGTAGTCCCCGGTGTTGCAACCCAGGTCCCACACGGTCTCGGGGGCGAGGCGGGAGACGAACCGGTCGACGAACTCCCTCTTGGCCCTCTGCTCGGCGGGCGAGTAGCTGTTCGCGCGCGCGTAGTCGCTCCAGGCCGTGCGCTCCGGACCGGCCGGCTCGAGGCTCCGTATCCAGCCTCGAAGGCCTCGCAGCATCGCGAGGAGGCCCTCCCGGGGGAGCTTTCGCGCCGAAGCGAGCCGGGCCGCGCTCGCCCGGCTCGAGGCGCGCTGGTACCGGGCCGGGAGGAGGACGTGGAGGACGACGCTCCACGAGAGCCGGTGCCGCGGGCGGAGCAGCGCCGCGAGGTCCGTCGCCGGTACGCCTTCGAGGCTCCCGCGAAACCACGGGGCGTGGGAGACGCCGAGCAGGGAGTGCATCAGAAGGGGGTTGAGGAACTGCTCGCAGAACTGCCGGTGCCCCAGCCAGTACTCGCCTTCGCGATAGGGGCGGAAGGAGAGCGTGTCGACGAAGACGGGATGCGGTCCCCGGAACTGCACGTTGAAGGCGGAGGCGTCGCTCAGCGTGAAGCCGCCGGCGAGCGCGTCGAGGTGGACGTCGAGGTGGAAGAGGGCCGCGGCCTTGAGGGCCGGGAACGGCCACTCGTACGGCCAGGAGACGAAGGGGAGCCGGGGATGCTCGAGGACGATCGGGGCGTCGAAGCCGAGGGCGGCCGCCTCGGCCTCGCCGAGCCGACGGTGGGGGAGGAGGCGCCCCTCCGTGACGAGCCGCGAGAAGAGGCCCTGCTCCTCCGCGGAATCGAACGCGGCCAAGGCCCGTCGGGAGATCGTCCGAAAGACGCGACGGCCCAGGACGTGGACGCTGCCGGCCGGGTCGCGGAAGGACCCCGCGCTCGTGGAGGTGCCGGTCACTCCTCCCGCTTCTCCTCCGGTCCGGCGGCCGGCCTTCGGCCGAAGACGGACTTCAGTCGTTTCCAGTAGAGCTTGAGGGCTACCGCCCCGGCCGCGATCGCCGCGATCACCCCCTGCACCACGATGCTCCCGGTGCCGGGGTCGAGGTAGGCGTCGGCCGGCAACGCCAGGAGGATCGCGGCCAGCGCGAGCGCTGCGGGGGCGAGGAGCTTGGAGGCGGTTCGCATGCTCTTCCTTCCGGAGCGAGAGAACGGACGCGTCGTGCCCTTCTGCGTGGCGGGAGCCGACCCCGAAGGACACGCCGGAGGGCCGGGTTGGCGGCTGCGGGAAGAATCGCACAGCCCGCGGGACGGGTCCAAAGGTGCCCGCGAACCGGCCCGTCCGGCGACCCCGCCCCGGGGACCCGTCACGACGCGACCGTCCCGCCTCGAGCCCGAGCCGCGCCGCCGCGCCTTCACCGCCTCCCGCAGGAGGTACTCGACCTGGCCGTTCACGCTCCGGAGCTCGTCCGCCGCCCACCTCTCGATCTCGGCGAAGAGGGCGGGGTCGACCCGGAGGAGGAAGGCCTTTCGGGTCAATGGCCTGCGGGCCGGACGCTACACTCTCGGTCCGGGTGTTCTCCGAGGTGCCGGGCGCGGCTCGCGGTGAATCAGAACGGCCCGAGGACGGCGGAATGGACTCGACACAGCTCTCCTGGATCGCGAATTACATCTGGGGAATCGCCGACGACGTCCTGCGCGACCTCTACGTCCGGGGCAAGTACCGGGACGTCATCCTCCCGATGACCGTCCTCCGCCGCCTCGACACCCTTCTCGAGCCGACGAAGAGGGCCGTCCTCGAGATGAAGGCCTCGCTCGACGCCGCCGGGATCGTCCACCAGGACCAGGCGCTCAGGCAGGCGGCCGGCCAGGCCTTCTACAACACCTCTCCCTTCACGATGCGCGATTTGCGCTCCCGCGCCAGCCAGCACCAGCTGAAGGCCGACTTCGAGGCCTACCTCGACGGCTTCTCCCCGAACGTCCAGGACATCCTCGAGAAGTTCGAGTTTCGCAACCAGATCCCCCGCCTCTCGAAGGCCGACGCTCTCGGCACCCTCATCGAGAAGCTCCTCTCGCCCGACGTCAACCTCGGCCCGAACCCTGTCCTGAAGGCCGACGGCACCACCCGGCACCCGGGCCTCGACAACCACGCGATGGGGACGATCTTCGAGGAGCTCGTCCGCCGCTTCAACGAGGAGAACAACGAGGAGGCGGGCGAGCACTGGACCCCGCGCGACGCCGTCAAGCTGATGGCGAACCTCATCTTCCTCCCCATCGCGGACCGGATCGAGTCGGGGACCTATCTCCTCTACGACGGCGCCTGTGGCACCGGCGGAATGCTGACCGTCGCCGAGGAGACGCTCAAGGAGCTTGCCCGCGAGCGCGGCAAGGCCGTGGCGACCCACCTCTTCGGCCAGGAGATCAACTCCGAGACCTATGCCATCGCGAAGGCCGACCTTCTCCTGAAAGGCGAGGGAGAGGCCGCCGACAACATCGTCGGCGGGCCGGAGCACTCCACCCTCTCGGCCGACGCTTTCCCTTCGCGCGAGTTCGACTTCATGCTCTCGAACCCGCCCTACGGCAAGAGCTGGAAGAGCGACCTCGAGCGGATGGGGGGCAAAGAGGGGATCCGCGACCCGCGCTTCGTCATCACGCACGCCGGCGACCCGGAGTACTCGCTCCTCACCCGCTCCAGCGACGGCCAGATGCTCTTCCTCGCGAACATGCTCAGCAAGATGAAGCACGGGACGCCGCTCGGGAGCCGGATCGCCGAGGTCCACAACGGCTCGTCCCTCTTCACCGGCGACGCCGGCCAGGGCGAGAGCAACATCCGGCGCTGGATCATCGAGAACGACTGGCTCGAGGCGATCATCGCCCTGCCTCTGAACATGTTCTACAACACCGGCATCGCGACGTACGTCTGGGTCCTGACGAACCGCAAGCCCGAGCATCGCCGCGGGAAGGTCCAGCTCATCGACGCGACGAGCTGGTCGAAGCCGCTCCGGAAGAACCTCGGGAAGAAGAACTGCGAGCTTTCGCCGGAGGACGTCCGGACGATCTGCGACACCTTCCTCGCCTTCGAGGAGACGGAGCAGTCGAAGGTCTTCCCGAACGAAGCGTTCGGCTACTGGAAGGTCACCGTCGAGCGGCCGCTCCGGCTCGAAGGCGCCGACCCCGACCGCATCTACGCGCCGAAGGAGCTGAAGGCGCTGAAGGAGTCGGCCCCGCGCTCCGAGAACGCGCCCCCGATCCTCCGGAAGATCCACAAGGCCGGGAGGACGAAGCCCGACCCGCTCCGCGGCCTCTTCCCGGCAACCGTGGGTGGCAGGTCCGCCATCGTCGAGTACGAGTCGGACCCCGACCTCCGCGACACCGAACAGATCCCGCTCCTCGAGGAAGGTGGCATCGAGGCCTTCTTCCGCCGCGAGGTGCTGCCTCATGCCCCGGACGCCTGGTACGACCCGTCGAACGTGAAGACCGGCTACGAGGTCAGCTTCACCCGCTACTTCTACAAGCCGCAGCCGCTCCGGACCCTCGAGGAGATCCGCGCCGACATCCTCGCCGTGACGAAGGAGACCGAGGGGCTCCTCGAGTCGATCCTCGGAAAGGGCCTCTGAGCGATGTCGACGCAGCGTTACTCCGTCACACCTCACCCCATCGAGACCCTCCTCACCTGGGTCAAGTCGGGCGAGATCGCCATCCCCGAGATCCAGCGCCCATTCGTCTGGGACGCGACGAAGGTGAGGAACCTCCTCGACTCCCTCTACCAGGGCTACCCGGTCGGCTACCTCATCGCCTGGCGTAACCCGACCATCAAGCTCAAGGACGGCACGGCGTCGGCCGGCAAGCGAATCCTCATCGACGGCCAGCAGCGCGTCACGGCCCTCATGGCGGCGCTCCTCGGGCGGGAGGTCCTGACGAAGGACTACGAGACCGTCCGGATCCGGATCGCCTTTCACCCGCTCGAGGAGAAGTTCGAGGTCGCAAACCCCGCCATCCGGAAGGACGCCGCCTGGATCGAGGACGTGGCGATGGTCTTCGCGCCGGAGTCGGACCTCATCGAGCTGACCGAGGGGTACATCGAGAAGAACCCGGACGCCGACCGCAAGAAGGTCGGGAAGGTCCTCCAGAAGCTGACGAAGATCGTCAACAACCACGTCGGCATCATCGAGCTGGCCGAGGACCTCGACATCGAGACGGTCACCGAGATCTTCATCCGGGTGAACTCCGCCGGAGCCGAGCTCTCCCAGGCCGATTTCGCGATGTCGAAGATCGCCGTCAACGAGACGTATGGAGGAAACCTCCTCCGGAAGGCGATCGACTACTTCTGCCACCTCGCCGTCGCTCCCGAGTTCCTCCCGGCGATCCAGAAGGGCGACAAGGCCTTCGCCGTCTCCGAGTTCTTCCCGAAGATGTCCTGGCTGAAGGACGTCAACGACGACATCTACGACCCCTCCTACACCGACATGCTCCGCGTCGCCTTCACCTCGGAGTTCCGGCGCGGCAAGCTCCAGGACCTCGTCGCCCTCCTCTCGGGGCGCAATTTCGAGACGAAGCAGTACGAGGAGGCGATCGCCGAGGAAGCCTTCGCAGGCCTCAAGCGCGGCGTTCTCCAGTTCATCAACAAGACCCACTTCGACCGGATCACCATGATCCTCCGGTCGGCCGGCTTCGTGACGAAGGAGCTGATCGGCGGCCAGAACGCCGTCAACTTCGCCTACATTCTCTACCTCCGCGGCCGGGCCGACGGCCTCCCCGCCGCCGACCTCGAGCGGCTCGTGAGGCGCTGGTACGCGATGTCGGTCCTGAAGTCGCGCTACACCGGCTCACCCGAGACGATGTTCGACTACGACATCAGGCAGATCGCCGCGCAGGGTCTCGCGTCCTACGTCGAGACCGTCGTCGCGACGGAGCTGCCCGACACCTTCTGGACCGGGATGCTCCCGACCGTCATGGACACCTCCTCCGCCCAGAGTCCGTACTTCCTCGCCTACAAGGCCGCGCAGGTGAAGCTCGGGGACAAGGGATTCCTCTCCCGCGACATCACCGCCCTCGACCTCCTCCTGAACCGGAGCGACGTCCACCACGTCTACCCCCGGAACTTCCTCAAGGGCAAGGGCCTCTCGCGTGGCCGCTACAACCAGATCGCGAACTTCGTCCTCGCCCAGAGCGAGATCAACATCGCCATCGGCGACAAGCCCCCCGAGAAGTACTTCGGCGAGCTGGCCGAGCAGGCCGCCGGCGGGCCGAAGAAGTACGGCAACCTGACGACCCGCGAGGAGCTTGCCGCGAACCTGCGGATGAGCAGCCTCCCCGAGTCGCTCCTCGACGGCGAGATCCCGGCATACGACGACTTCCTCGCCGAGCGGCGACGGCTGATGGCCCAGAAGCTGAAGACCTGGTTCGAGGCGCTCTGAGATGCTCGACGGCCTGAAGCCGTACCCGGCGTACAAGGAGTCGGGGGTGCCGTGGCTGGGGAA
>JADHEF010000278.1_pt1 | contig 61256 bp, 56 predicted proteins | sample 8952391 | NCBI WGS metagenome assembly JADHEF01 (sample SAMN16124439, study PRJNA663245) | bioreactor sludge metagenome | isolation source: sludge (nitrite) | place: India:Bengaluru | collected 2019-02-28 | reverse complement strand
CTGCCAGCAGGTTGTGAGGCACAACCAAAACGGGGAGTTGCGCCGTGGGCTGCGCTGTGATGCCCCCTCCCAGGCAGAGCGGTGCCCTGCGTGCGGCTCGGGTTCTCCGGCCTGCATGGCTTGGCTCTTGCTATTCAATCTGGCTAGCCTATCTGGCTGCACGGCCTTGATGGTGAGCCTTGATTACGCACGCTATACACGCACTCTGGCTACGTCGAGCCAGTGTGACTGTGCTAGTCGGTTGCAGGCCGATCGCCGGGCTGCTGCGCCCCCAGCAGCGTGGTGCCGTAGGAGTTGTCCACCGTGCAGCGCCACTGCCCGCCGGGCTCTTTGCGAAACACATAGGTAGCGCGCCGGGTTTCATCAATCCACCCCTCCCCGCCCGGGTATCGCAGCCGGGTCTCCATGATCACCAGGGCATTGTCGGCCCCCTCGATCACCTCCATGGCCCCCTGGGTCACCTCAAGCTGACCGTCAAAGTAATCGGAGATGGCAGTGAAGGCGCGGCGGATGGCGGGAATGCCGCGCACCACCATGCCGGGTTTGACCACCAGGGCGGCGTCTTCGGCGTAGAAGGTCATCAGGGCGTCGAAGTCGCGCCGGGAGATGGCGGCGTCACAGGTCTCGATCAGGGTACGAAGGGGATGCGGGCTCATGCCGTGCTCCTTGTTTCAGGGGTATAGGGCGGGCTACCCGCCCTATACCGGACATCAATACCGGACATAAAAAAATCCCCCGCTCTCGTGAAAAAGCGGGGGATCGTCAGCGTCTCATGACGGCTTAACCGAGCAGGAAGGCCTTGAGGCGGCCAAAGTCAGCGGGCAGATCGTGGGACAGGAGCGGCAGCGCGGCGTGCTTGGCGAGCGGGCCCGGCAGCGGCACATCCAGATTCAGGATCTCGTCCACCGACTCCTTGAACTTGGCCGGATGGGCGGTGCAGAGGAACACACCGACCTCGTCTTGCCCAAGCTGCTCGTTCAGCAGATCCCAGGCAATCGCCCCGTGGGGCTCGCACAGGTAATCCAGCTGATGGAGGCGTTTGAGCGCATCGCGGGTCTGGACATCGTCACGCATCCCTGAGCCCAAGGTTTCCAGCGCCCAGCCGTTGCGACGGCACAGCTCTTCCACCCGCGGCCAGTTGTTGGGGCGGCTCACGTCCATGGCGTTCGACAGGGTCGCGACCGTCTGGTGCGGCTCCCACTGGCCGGTTTTCAGGTAGCGCGGCACGGTGTCGTTGGCGTTGGTGGCGGCGATAAAGCGCTTCACCGGCAGCCCCAGCGCCTTGGCGATGAGCCCCGCGGTGAGGTTGCCAAAGTTGCCGGACGGCACGCTGATGACCGCCTTGGCCCGTTGGGCTTTCGGCAACTGGGCCACGGCTTCGAAGTAGTAGCAAACCTGGGCCAGCAGGCGGCTGATGTTGATGGAGTTGGCGGAGTTGAGGCCGATGGCGGTCTTGAGCCCTTCATCGTCGAAGGCATCTTTGACCAGCGCCTGACAGGCATCGAAGTCACCGTCGATGGCGAGGGTGCGGATGTTGCCGCCTAAGGTGCAGAAGAGCGCCTCCTGCAAGGGGCTTATCTTGCCCTTGGGGTAGAGGATCACCACTTCAATCCCCTCCAGACCGTAGAAGGCGTGGGCCACGGCGGCACCGGTGTCGCCGGAGGTGGCGGTGAGGATGGTGATCTTGTCATTGGTTCTGAACGCAGCCAGACACTGGGCCATGAAGCGGCCGCCGAAATCCTTGAACGCCAGGGTCGGGCCGTGGAACAGCTCGAGGGCATAGGTGCCATCTTTGAGCTTCACCAGGGGCGCCGGGAAGGTGAAAGCAGCGTCGATAAGCTCGCTCACCTTGGCAGCCGGTACTTCGTCACCCAGCAGGTGGCTCAGGATGCGGGCCGAGCGCTCGGCCAGCGGCAGATCCAGCAGGGCATCCACGTCGGCCAGCGGCTCCAGGGTCTCTGGGAAGAACAACCCCTGCTCGCGGCCCAGACCCTGACGCACCGCCTGCGCGAAGCTCACCTGTTCACTCTTGTCCTTGATGTTGTAAAGATTCATAGCTCGCTTCCTGTTACCCGTGCCCCGGCCATGTCCAGTTTGCAGACCCGGGCAAATCCATCTTCATTGCGCACGAAGTGCGCTTCCATCCACTCTTTCATGCGTTCGGCCTGGGCCAGATCCTTCATCACCACGAACACGGTGGGACCGGACCCCGAGATGCCGGTGGCCAGCGCCCCGTTCTGGGCCCCCTGGGCCCGCACCTCGTTGAAGCCTTCAATCAGGGCCGCGCGATAAGGCTCGGCGATCACGTCTTTCAGGACGCTGGCGGCCAGCCCTTCCTGGCGGCTGTAGCTGGCATGCACGAAGGCGGCCAGCCGGCGGCCATAGGTGAGGCAGTCCTGGCGGCGATACTGGGCCGGCAGGATGGCGCGGGCGGCGGCGGTGGAGACCACGGTGCCCGGGTAGCAGACCACCCAGTACCACTCGTCAAACACCGGGATGCCCTGGCTGATGACGCCCCCCTCCTCCAGCACCAGCTGCATGCCGCCCAGATAACAGGGCGCCACGTTGTCGTAATGGACGGAGCCGGAGATCTTCCCTTCCATCTCCCCCATCAACAGCAGCAGGTCGTGTTCATTCAGGGGCGCGCCGTGGAAGGCGTTGAGCCCTTCCAGCGCCGCCACGACGCTGCAGGCGCTCGATCCCAGGCCCGAGCCTACCGGCAGGTTCTTCTCCAGTACCATTTCCAGCGGCTTGAGACCCAGGCCGCGCTTCTCCAGCGCCTCGCCATAGGCGACCCAGCAGTCATGGAGGATGTTCTTTTTCGGGTCGTCCGGCAACTTGTGGGCGTAACGGCCCACGGAAGAGAGAGCGAAAGGCACCTCTGCCGATTTGACCTGGACGCGGTCCCCCAGCAGGGAGCCATCCACGGGGGCGAGCGCCGCCCCCAGGACGTCAAAGCCCACGCTCAGGTTGGCGCTGGAGGCCGGGGCATAGGCCACCACGCTGCCGCCGATTTCCACATTCGGGTTCATCTCTGAACTCATGTTACAGCTCCTGCTTCCAGTTCTGGGTGCGCAGCACGTCGGCGAAGACACCGGCGGCGGTCACTTCGGTTCCTGCGCCATAGCCGCGCAGTACCAGGGGGATGGGCTGGTAATAGGTGGAGAAGAAGGCGAGCGCGTTCTCCCCGTCTTTTACCTTGAACAGGGGCTCGTCGCCACCCACCGCCTTGATGGCCACCTTGCACTTGCCACCCTCGATGGAGCCGACGTAACGCAGCACCTTGCCTTCACGCTGGGCTGCCGCGAACTGGTCGCGGAACCAGCCGTCGGCCTCGGGCAGGCGGGACATGAAGGCTTCCACGTCGCCGCTCACGTCAAAGCCCGGCGGCAATGCCTGCTCCACCTCCACATCGGAGAGCTCCAGCGCCATGCCGGCCTCGCGGGCCAGGATCAGGAGCTTGCGAGCCACGTCCATGCCGTTCAGGTCATCGCGGGGATCCGGCTCGGTGAAGCCGTTGCCGCGGGCGATCTGGGTCGCCTCAGAGAAGGCCATCCCCTCGTCCAGCTTGCCGAAGATGAAGGAGAGCGACCCGGACAGGATGCCATCGAAGGCGCGCAGCTTGTCACCGGCCTTGATGAGGTTTTGCAGGTTCTCGATGACCGGCAGGCCCGCGCCCACGTTGGTCTCGTACAGGAACTTGCGGCGGGTCTGGCGGGCGGTGCGACGCAGCGCCTTGTAGTAATCGAGCGACCCGGTGTTGGCCTTCTTGTTCGGGGTGACCACGTGGAAACCGGCCCCGAGGAAGTCGGCGTACTGGACGGCCACGGCTTCGCTCGAGGTGCAATCGACGATCACCGGGTTGATGAGGTGGCTCTCTTCCACCAGCTTCTTCACCGCCTCCAGGCTGAAACTGCCTTGTGCTTCCACCAGCTGTTCACGCCAGTTGGCGAGGGCCAGACCGTCCTTGTTGACCGCCATCTGACGGCTGTTGGCGATGCCCACTACACGCAGGCCGGTGCCCTGCTCGGCCAGTACCGGCTGCTGGCGGGCAATCTGATCCACCAGGGCCGCACCGACGCCGCCCACCCCGACCACGAAGAGATCGATGAACTGCTGACTGCCAAAGAAGTTCTGGTGGCACGCCTTGATGGCTTCCGCCACCTTGCCGGAGCGCACGACCGCGGAGATGGAGCGCTCGCTCGACCCTTGCGCGATGGCGACGATGTTGATGGAGGCCTGGGCCAGGGAGGTGAAGAAGCGCGCCGCCATCCCCTTGGAGGTGCGCATGCCGTCACCGATGAGGGAGATGATGGCCAGATCGGTCATGATCTCGAGCGGGTCCAGCAACTGGTTCTTGAACTCCAGCTCAAACTCGCGCTCCAGCACCTTGCGGGTCTTGTCGCTGTCGTAGCTGTGGATACAGAAGCTGACGCTGTACTCGGAGGACGACTGGGTGATCAGCACGATGCTGACCCCGGCGCGGGAGACGGCGGAGAAGATGCGACCGGCCATGCCCACCATGCCCTTCATGCCGGGACCGGAGACGTTGAACATGCACATGCCGGAGAGATCCGAGATGGCCTTCACCTTCAGATCGTCATCCCCCTGATCGACCCCGATGAGGGTACCCGGACCCTGGGGGTTGAAGCTGTTCTTGATGAGGCAGGGAATGTGGAACTGGGCCACGGGGGCGATGGTCTTCGGGTGCAGCACCTTGGCACCGAAGTAGGAGAGCTCCATCGCCTCTTTATAGGAGAGGGTTTTGAGCAGGTAGGCGTCCGGTACCAGGCGCGGGTCGCAGTTGTAGCAGCCCTCCACGTCGGTCCAGATCTCGCAGCACTCGGCATCGACGCAGGCGGCCAAGACGGCGGCGGAATAGTCGGAGCCGTTGCGGCCCAGCAGCACGGTCTCGCCCTTGTCGCTGCCACCGGTGAAGCCCGGCATCAGGTAGAGACAATCAGAGCGCAGGCCCTTGGCGGCGAAGCGCACCCGGGAGGCTTCGATATCCACATGGGCTTCGAGGTAGCCGCCATCGGTGACCAGCAACTGCTCGGGCACGATGAGATCCAGCTCGAGGCCGCGCACCCGCAAGAGCTCGTGCATGAAGGCGATGGAGAGGTTCTCGCCACGGCTCAGGATGCGGGCCTGGACGTTGTCCGGGCACAGCCCCAGCAGACGGATACCCTGCATCAGCCGCTCGACCTGATCCAGTTCGCTGGTCAAACGAGCCTGCAGCGCCTTGTCATCCAGCGCGGGATAGGCGGCTTTGAGCCCCGCCAGCAGGCGGGAGAAGATACCGTTGATCTCGAACAGGGTACTGCTTGCATCCATGCCGCGACTGGTCTGTTCCACCAGGGCGACCAGGTGATTGGTCACCTTGGCCGGTGCCGACAGCACCAGGGCCACCTGGGATTGGCCATGGGTATTCACCGCGATATCGGCAACCCGCAAGAAACGCTCTGCGTCGGCCAGTGACGACCCGCCAAATTTCAACACTCTCATCGCTATCTCCCTGTATTCCCTGCAAATTGATCTGCTAATTGGTCTAAAAACAATCCAACAAAAAAGGCCCGTACTGGGTGGGTACGGGCCTTTTTCTGATTTCTGTGCTTGTTCGTCAGCGCATCAACCGGCCCCAGTGCCACCTGTGGTGGTACCGGTAATAATGGTGGTGGTGATGACGTTGGTGAATAGCTGCATGACGAACACTCTTGAACGAATCTGGTTGTTAGCAATACCGCGCCCGGCGAGGGGCTGTCAACCTAAACCTCCTTGCCAAACTTGCGGGCAAGGTCTTTGCAGAGCAGATGGAGCATATTGAGATCCCGCTGCGGCAGCATGGGCACCCGGTCCATCACCCATTGATGCAGTTTTTCATCCTGCGAAACTCCGAGTTCACCAAGCAATTCTGCTGTTTTTGATTTCAGCACGCGAACCTGCCCGGCACTCTCGAAATTTTCTGCTACGTCCTGCTCGTCGCTCACTTTCTGGTCATCGAGCAGCGGACTCAGCTCATAGGCATACAGCATGATCGCCTGACCCAGGTTCAGGGACGGGTATGAGACCTTGAGAGGCAGGTAGCTGATGAGATCCACCTGGGCGAGCTGTTCGTTGGAGAGTCCGGACTCCTCGCAGCCAAATACGATGGCCACCTTCTCGAGAGAGGGCTTGGCCCGGACCTGGTCGCGAATGTCCGCCGGGGTGAGGTAGTGCTGGTAGCGGCCGCGCTGCCGGGCGGTGGTGGCGACCACCAGATCCATGTCCGCCAGGGCCTCTTCCAGGGTGTCGAAGGCTTGCGCGTCTGTCAGGATCTCCTGCGCCCCGTGGGCAACCCAGCTCGCCTCCTCCTCTTCGTGCACCCGGCTCCCCACCAGTCGCATGGCGTCGAAGCCCATGGTCTTCATGGCGCGAGCAGCAGCCCCCACGTTGGCGGCACGGGCTGGCGACACCAGCACAAAATAGAGTTTCATCGGGTTCTCTCCAGGATGAGGCCGACGCCGCGAACTGCGGCGAACCGTCGGCAAAACAGGGGCGCAATCTACCGTTTATCCCGAAATATTGCCACTTGAACAGATGTTTGGATGTTGCCATAGTGGCCTTGGACGCGAGTCCGCCGCCTCAGGGCACTGACGCCATGGGCCCGACAGATCACAAGGAAGAGAGAGATGCAGCAGCCATTGGAGCAGGCGGTCGCCGAGACGATCCTGCAACGTTTTGAGTCGTTTTACAGCCGCTTTCTCGAGATAACCCAGGGCAGCAAGAGCCGTTTCGAGAACAGCGACTGGCTGGGGGTGCAGCTCGCCGGTCGAGAGCGCATCCGCCTCTATGATCACCATGTCGGCGCCACCACGGCGCAGATCAAACAGATGATGGGGGAGCAGCTGCCGACCCAGGCCCTGCTCAAGCAGGTGAAAGGCGCCTTCAGCGATCTCCTGCCCCGCTGCGAGAACTTCGAGGTGGCGGAGTCCTTCTTCAATTCCGTCTATCGCCGCATCTTCCGCCATCGCAACATCCGCGACGAGAACCTTTATATCCACCCCTTCGTGAGCCGGGGCGACAAGCCTGATCTGGGATCCTTGCTGCGTATCTATCGCACCGATCTCTCCCACCTGCCCCAGACCCTGAGCCAGCTGCTCGGGGATTACAGCTTCACCCTCCCTTTCGAAGACAAGCAGCGGGACATCATGGACATCCACCGCCATCTGGCAGAGAGCGGCCCGGCCATCCTGCACGAGGAGCCCTTCGCCATCGAGCTGCTCAGGGAGGTGTTCTATCGCAACAAGGGAGCCTATCTGGTGGGGCTCATCCGGGTGAAGGGAGAAGTCTATCCCTTCATCCTGCCCCTGCTCAGCACCGGTCAGAGCATCTATGTGGACACCGTCATCTTCGAGCCGGAGCTTGCCTCCATCGTGTTCGGCTTCGCCCGCGCCTACTTCATGGTCTATGCCCCGGTACCAGCGCTCTTTGTGGCCTTCCTTCGCCAGATCATGCCCCGCAAGCCGGACTATGAAATCTACAACGCCATCGGCTGCCAGAAACACGGCAAGACCGAGCTCTATCGTCACTACCAGCAGCACCTGGCCCAGAGCCGGGAGCAGTTCGTCATCGCGCCCGGCATCAAGGGGATGGTGATGAGCGTGTTCACCCTCCCCTCCTACGATGTGGTGTTCAAGGTGATAAAAGACGAGTTCACCCCGCCCAAGGAGGTGAGCCACGAGCAGGTGAAGGAGAAATACCGGCTGGTAAAACAGCACGATAGAGTGGGCCGCATGGCAGATACCCAGGAGTTCACCAACTTCGAGTTTCCCCTCGATCGCATCTCGCCGGAGCTGTTGACCGAGCTCAAGGCGGTGGCGCCCTCTGCGCTGACTCTCACCGCCGACAAGCTGGTGATCAAGCACCTCTACACCGAGCGCAAGATGATCCCCCTGAACCTCTATCTGGATCAGGCGGACGAACAGCAGACCCGCCTCGCCCTGGAAGAGTACGGCAACGCCATCCGCCAGCTCGCGGCGGCCAACATCTTCCCCGGCGACATGCTGTTCAAGAACTTCGGGGTGACTCGCCACGGCCGGGTGGTGTTCTATGACTACGACGAGATCTGCTACATGACGGAGTGCAACTTCCGCCAGATCCCGCCGCCGCGCTACCCGGAGGACGAGTGGAGCGCCGAACCCTGGTATTCGGTGGCACCCAACGACATCTTCCCGGAGGAGTTCGCCACCTTCCTGCTGCAAAAACCCCAGGTGCGGGAGATCATGATGCAGTTGCACAAGGAACTCTTCGACGCCAACTACTGGAAGATGCTGCAGAGCAACATCAAGGAGGGGATGTTCGAGGATGTCTATCCCTACCGGCGCAAGAAGCGGTTTCGCTTCCAGCGAGGGGGATGACCCGGCATCAGGCACAAAAAGGGACGCCATGGCGTCCCTTTTCACATTCTCCTGCACGCTGGCGCAGGGGTCGCCTGCGACAGCCTTTGACGAGATCCCGGCTTATTTCACTGCGTCAAAGGTCAGCAAGGTGGCCTTGTCGGCATCCTTTAGCACCAGCTGTTTGCCGCTGATCTGGAAGCTCGCCACCTTCTCCAGGGTCTGCAAGTAGTTCATCTCCTTGCCGGCCAGATCCCCCGCACACATCATGCGCGTCGAACCCATGGCGCCCAGCGTCAACACGCCGTCATCCTGCTCTGTGATGCCGCCAAAGTAGCGGTTGCAGCCGCCCTTGCCCGCCACCTTGTCACCGGCGACCTGCAGGGTGAAGGTGTCACCGCTCGCCCCTTGCAGTTGCCAGGTCGATGCCTGCAATTGTGCCAGCGTGGAACCCGTAGTCATGGCGCAGCCTCCCAGGGCCAGAGCGGCCAGCAGGATCAGTTTGTTGTTCATCAGTTCACCTCGTGATGGAGCGTGTCGTAACGACACGGAGTGAGGGGCCTGTGTACCATGACTGCAGCGTCAATCAAAACTCTTTTATTGTGATCGGGGTTCCCTTTACTCCCCGCTGGCATGTGCCATGCTTGTAGTCCTGTTCGGACCCAGGGAGGGGAAACGAATGGTCAAGTCTCTCGTCATCGCAATGGCATCCAGCCTCGTCTTGTCGGCTCAGGCCGCCGACTGGAGTTTTCTCCAGACCGAATCGGACAACCCGCTCTACGTCAAAAGCTATTCCGGCGTATTGCTCGGCAACCAGAGCCACCTGGGCGACAACTTCGACCTCTGGCTCATCAATACCGGCTATCAATACCCGCTTCAGGATGACATCAGCCTCTACATGGAGGCCGGCCCCGCCATCGGCCCCCAGAGCGGGCAGGCCGGGTTCAATATCAGCTCTGGGGTGCGCTATCGCCTCTCCCCGTCACTCAACATCGGCAGCCAGCTCAAGCAACTGGAGGTGAGCAAGGCCAGCACCCTGGTTGAGCTCAACAGCAGCCTGCTGGTGACCCCTTCCCTGGCCATCACCGCCAATTACGGACTCAGCGCCTTCAGTACGGAACACTTTCTCACTCTGGGAGTGGGCTTCAACTTCTGAGGCTCAGAGGAGCCTGGCGCCGCTCACCAGCACACCGTTGAGGTCGGCGTAGACATAGTCGCCGGGCGCTATGGTCACACCGGCAAAAGAGACCACGGCATCCAGCGTGCCCAGACCCCGTTTCTCTGTCTTGACCGGGCAGGGGGCCAGGGCCTTGACCCCCAGCGCCAGGGTCGCCAGCGTCCCCACATCCCGCACGGCACCATTGATGAGGATCCCCTCCCACCCCTGCTCCACCGCCTTGATGGCCAGCTGATCCCCGAGCAGCGCCCGACGCAGGGAGCCGCCCCCGTCGATCACCATCACCTTGCCATGGCCGGGACGATTGACCAGATCACGCACCAGGCTGTTGTCTTCAAAGCAGGAGAGAGTCACGGCCTCGCCGTAAAACAGCGCCTTGCCGCCATAGTCGTGAAACAGGGGGTCAGCGATCCTAAGGGCATCGCCATGTTCATCGCAAAGGTCGGGCAGCAGGTCCAGCATGATCATCATCCTTCCATGGAGTGAAATGTGTCAGCTCATTCTTTCATCATGTCGGGGCGCTGACAATCCACCGACCGGGTGCCCTGTCCGGATGGCGGGGGGCCATGTCAGCCCTAAGGCCTGAACCGCCAGCGGGACGCAAGCGCCCCCAGATGACAGGGCGTCCCTTCCAGCAACACGGGCACCAGCCAGAGCTCTCCTTCACGCACCCAATAGAGGGCATTCTGGCCAAATCGGGCGGCCAGCCGGATCGCCTCTGGCTGCGAAAGCGGCAACAACAGAGACGCCTCCTGCCAGCGCTCATCCTCATCGCTCCCCCAGACCTCTCCCATGACGGGACACTCGCCCACTTGCCGGACAAGGGCTCGCTGGCGACGGGCATTGCGGCGCAGCCCCACCCACCGGCTGGCCGGGTTCCAGGCCGTGACAATGGCATAGGCTGGGCAACTGGGAGGCGCAAAGGGGGCGATGAAGCACACTTTTCTGTAGTTTTCCCACAAAGTCATGTCAACCACATGTTACATCCCATTACATTTATTAAGGGCGAAAAAGCGGGTCAGCCCAAGTATGATGCAGCGAACTCGGGGATTGACTTATATCAAAGCTGAGTTAAAAAGTTGCTATCTGACGGCAAAGAGTGTTGTTATGCGCCTGTTAACTGATAAAATGCAGCAACTTTTGTAATGGACTACCTCTCCGGGCTTCTCTTGTTCAGACTTGTTGAGAGCCCATGTACGGCACAGGGATGCTTGCCGACATAGTTACCAAATTCGCGATGATTCGACCTGATATTCATACCCAGGATGACGTAATAAATTTTCAGGACCGGTCGGATAACGCCAAAGAGTGTTAAAATTTCGATAATTAACTGATAAGAATCTGGGAATACTCATGCAAACACCACATATTCTGATCGTCGAAGACGAGCTGGTCACCCGCAACACCCTCAAGAGCATCTTCGAAGCCGAAGGCTACATCGTGCTGGAAGCCAACAACGGTGACGAGATGCACCAGGCCCTGACCAGCCACACCATCAACCTGGTGATCATGGACATCAACCTGCCGGGCAAGAACGGCCTGCTGCTGGCGCGCGAGTTGCGTGAAGATGACAACATCGCCCTGATGTTCCTGACCGGTCGCGACAACGAAGTGGACAAGATCCTGGGGCTGGAGATCGGCGCAGATGACTACATCACCAAGCCGTTCAATCCCCGTGAACTGACCATCCGTGCCCGCAACCTGCTGAGCCGCACCATGAACGTGGCCGCCGGTGGCGAAGAGAAGAAGCTGGTGGAACGTTATCTGTTCAATGGCTGGGCCCTGGACATCAACAGCCGCGCCCTGGTCAGCCCGGCTGGCGACATGTTCAAGCTGCCCCGCTCCGAGTTCCGCGCCATGCTGCATTTCTGCGAGAACCCGGGCCAGATCCAGACCCGTGCCGAGCTGCTCAAGAAGATGACGGGCCGCGAACTCAAGCCCCACGACCGCACCGTGGACGTGACCATCCGCCGTATTCGCAAGCACTTCGAGAGCGTGGGCGACACCCCGGAGATCATCGCCACCATCCATGGCGAAGGCTATCGCTTCTGCGGCGAGCTGGAGCAGGAGTAATCCTCCCCACTCCCGAGTTGAAAAGGCGCCCTGTGGCGCCTTTTCCATGTCTGCAAGTCGCCCCCAGGCAACTTGCCCCTCAAAAAATGCACAACAAAAAGCCCACTCGCAGGAGTGGGCTTTTTGTGTGAAGACTGGAGCGGGCAGCGGGAATCGAACCCGCATCATCAGCTTGGAAGGCTGAGGTAATAGCCATTATACGATGCCCGCTAGGCATCAAAACGTACTTGGTGTGATGGGGAATCCCCACGACAGACAGCCATCTGGCTGATATGGACAACGGCGCGTGCCGCTATCTGGAATGTGGAGCGGGTGATGGGAATCGAACCCACGTATGCAGCTTGGGAAGCTACCGTTCTACCATTGAACTACACCCGCGTCAGTGGCCTCTACTATATGCATTTTGCCGCCGAGCGCAATCACCGACCTCGCATTTTTTGCCATAAATCAAGCTGTTCGGCCAACTAATGAGCATGAAGCCGATTTTTCACACAATGATGTTCCTCCGCCCGGTTCTGCAAGGTTGCCAAGCCGTGGGGGCGACGATAGTCTTGCGCCACTCGTTTGAGGAGGGTGGTAATGGACAAGAACAGACAGAAACATCTCTATGGCTGGTTGCGCAAACAATCGGGCCATGGTCGGCGCTGGATCGGCATCTCCATCGCCTTCGGGCTGGGTCAGGGCGTCCTGATGGTGATGCAGGCCTGGTTGCTGGCGAGCCTGCTTCACGGTTTCATCATCGAAGGCTCCACGCCGGAGCACTCCGCCCCCCTCTTCATCAGTCTGTTGCTGGTGACCCTGACCAAGGCGGCCCTGGCCTATGGCCGCGAGGTGGCGAGTTTCAAGGCGGGCAGTGCGGTGCGCCAGGCCATCCGCGAGCTGGTGCTCACCCGCCTCGCCAGGCTCGGCCCCGCCTATATCCAGCGTCGTCCCGCCGGTAGCTGGGCCAGCCTGCTGCTCGAGCAGATCGAAGAGATGCAAGACTTCTTCTCCCGCTATCTGCCCCAGATGGCCATCGCCGTCTTTATTCCCCTGGTGATCCTGGTCTCCGTGTTCCCGGTCAACTGGGCGGCGGGCCTCATTCTGCTCGGCACCGCCCCCCTCATTCCTCTCTTCATGATCCTGGTGGGGGTGGGTGCCGCCGATGCCAACCGCCGCAACTTCCAGTCGCTGGCGCGCCTCTCAGGCCACTTCCTCGATCGCCTCAAGGGGCTGCGCACCCTGCAGCTTTTCATGCGCACCCGGGCGGAAGGGGAGGCCATCCGCGATGCATCGGAAGATTTTCGCGAGCGCACCATGGAGGTGCTGCGCCTCGCCTTCCTGAGCACGGCCGTGCTGGAGTTCTTCGCCGCCATCGCGGTGGCCCTGGTGGCCGTCTACTTCGGTTTCTCCTACATCGATCACCTCAACTTTGGCAGCTATGGCGTCAAGGTCACCCTCTTTACCGGCCTGTTCGTGCTCTTCCTCGCCCCCGAGTTCTACGCGCCGCTGCGGGAACTCGGTGCCCACTATCACGCCAAGGCACAGGCCATTGGCGCAGCCGAACAACTGCTGGAATTTCTCGAGGCCGACGTGAGCGAACCCGCCTCCGGGACGCTCCCCTTCCATGCGGAGGGCCCCGTCAAGGTAGAAGCCCGCAGCCTGGAAGTGCTGAGCGCCGAGGGCAAGGTGCTGGTCGGTCCCCTCGATTTCACGCTGGAAGCCGGCACGCGCACCGCCCTGGTCGGCATCAGCGGCGCGGGCAAGAGCTCCCTGGTCAATGCCCTGCTCGGTTTTGCCCCCTATCGCGGTTCCCTGTGCGTCAACGGAGTGGAGCTTCGTACCCTGGACATCAGCCAGTGGCGCCAGCAGCTAGGCTGGCTCTCCCAGAATCCCCAACTCTTCCACAGCTCCCTGCGGGACAACCTGCTGCTGGCCAGACCATCCGCCAGCGACGCCGAGCTGGAATCCGCGCTCAAGCGCGCCCAGGCTTGGGAGTTCGTCAATGAGAAAGGGCTGGACTATCGGGTCGGGGATCAGGCGGGCGGCCTCTCCGTCGGCCAGGCCCAGCGCATCGCCCTTGCCCGTACCCTGCTCAAGACGACCCAGATGATGGTGCTGGATGAACCCACTGCCAGCCTGGATCGCCATTCTGAGCGAGCCGTCATGAGCGCCCTCGAACAGGCCGCACAAGGTCAGACCCTGCTGATGATCACCCACCGCCTCGATCAGCTCAGCCAGATGGACAACATCCTGGTGCTGGCGCACGGCAAGCTGGTGGAGCAGGGACGTTTTGCCGCACTCGGCGAGGCCCAGGGCCCCTTCGCCCGCCTCCTGTCGCAATCCCAAGGTTTCGGAGACTCTCTCGATGACTGATCTATTGCCGTTCCTGCGCCTTTATCGCCAGCACTGGCTCAGCCTCTCCATCGGCCTGCTGCTGGCCCTGGTCACCCTGGTGGCCGGCATGGGCCTGCTCTCCCTCTCCGGCTGGTTCCTCTCCGCCGCCGCCGTCGCCGGGCTGGCGGTCGCCACCCGAGACACCTTCAACTACATGACCCCTGCGGGGGGCGTGCGTTTCTTCTCCATCGTGCGCACCGCCAGTCGCTGGGGCGAGCGGGTCGTGAGCCACGACGCCACCTTCCGGGTGCTGACCCGGCTGCGGGTCTGGTTCTGGCAAAAGCTCTCCCCTCTCTCCCCCGGCTCCCTTGCCGGTTTTCGCCAGGCTGACCTGCTCAACCGTCTGGTGGCCGACATCGATGCCATGGATCACGTCTATCTGCGCCTCATCACCCCCATTGGGGCGGCGCTGCTGAGCTGCGCCGGGCTGGTCTTCTTCCTCTCCTTCTTCGATGGTCGCCTGGCGCTGACGCTGGGAGCCATTCTGCTCTTTGGCATGCTGGCCTTGCCCCTGGTCTTCTATTTTGCCGGGCGCGCGCCGGGCCGCCAGCTCATCGCCGAGAAGTCCAACCTGCGCACCCGCATGGTGGACTATCTGGACGGCCAGGCCGAACTGCAGATGTTCGCCGCCGCTCCCGAGGCGCTCACCGGATTGCAGCAGGCGGAGCAGGCCCTGATCCGGGCCCAGGCCCGCATGGCCCGCGTCAGCGGCCTGGCCGCCTTCTCGGTGCAGTTGCTGAGCGGCTGGACTCTGACCCTGATGCTCTGGCTGGCCGGTCACGGCGTCGGTGGCAATGCCCCTGACCCCATCACGGCACTCATGGTGTTCGCTACCCTGGCGAGCTTCGAGGCGCTGCTGCCGCTGGCCGGTGCCTTCCAGCACCTCTCCACCAGCCTCACCTCCGCCCGCCGTCTCAACGAGATCCTGCAAGAGGCCAAGGCGCCGGAGTGGGGCGCACAGCAAGCCCCCGCTGCCCGGGGTGCCGTGCAGATAAGCGACCTGCATTTCACCTATCCAGGCCAGGATGCTCCCGTGCTGCAAGGGTGCACCCTGCAACTGCATGCCGGGGAGAAGCTGGCGCTGCTGGGGCAGACCGGCTGTGGCAAGTCCACCCTGATGGGGTTGCTGACCCGGGAATGGACGGCCCTATCGGGGGAGATCCTGCTCGATGGCAAGCCCCTCACCGATTACAGCGAAGAGGCGCTGCGCGCCTCCTGCTCCGTGGTGAGCCAGCGGGTCCACCTGTTTGCCGATACCCTGCGTGGCAACCTCACCCTGGCCGCCCCCGGAGCCAGCGACGAACGGCTCATCGAGGTACTCACCCAGGTGGGGCTCGGAACTCTGCTGCGCGATGAGGGTGAGCAGGCCGAACAGGGACTGGATGCCTGGCTCGGGGATGGCGGGCGTCCGCTCTCCGGCGGGGAGCGCCGCCGCATCGGCATCGCCCGCGCCCTGCTCCACGATGCACCGCTCTGGCTGCTGGACGAGCCCACCGAAGGGCTCGATACCCAGACCGAACGGGAGATCATGGATCTGCTGCTGACCCTGGGGGCGGATCGCACCCTGCTGCTCATCTCCCACCGCCTGCTGGGGCTGGAACGGATGGACAGGGTAGCCCTGATGGAAGAGGGTCGCATCCGTCTGTGTGCCCCCCACCAGGAGCTGCTGGAAGATGATCACTACCGCAGCCTGCACCGGCGACTGGCCCCCGCCTGATCCGGGGTCGTCTCGCTACAATCCATTGATATGGCTAAAAATGGGGCTGGTCGCCATCGGCGACTGCCCCCTATAATGGCCCACTCGCCACCCAACAAGATGCCGATATGAAACGCCTGATCCTGATGATGCCCCTGATTGCCTCCGGTTGCGCCGACTTCGCCTTCAACAGCAATCTGGACAAGGAAAACTTCGACGAGTACTTCAAGCCGGGGAGCGTGCGGATCTACGAGCAGAGCGAGCTCGCCGACCTCAACTACCTCTACCTCGGCACCGTCGAGGGGGAATCCTGCCAGAGCGATGCCAATCAGGCGGTGCCCAATGCCGGTGAAGCCCGCACCCTGGCCCGCCGCCGCGTGGCGGACATGGGGGGCAACGGCGTCAGCTTCGACAAGTGTGCCGAGTTCAGCGACGTGCCCGGCTGCCTGAAGCAGGTGATCTGCTACGGTCAGGCGCTGAAAGTGGCCGAAGAGAAGTAAGTCCTGCCATGGCGATCACCATCGTGCGACTCGGCAGCCCCCGCCTCGAGGATGAGGGGCTTCGCATCGGCACCGTGCGTCGCCCCCCTCGCGGCGTGCCCAAAGCGGCGTTCGCCAGCCAGGATTGGTACGACGTCTGGTTCCCCAATCTGGCCCCCAGCGCCGAGACCATGAAACTCGGTCAGACTGCCGACACCCCGGCCCGGTGGACCGCCTTCTGCAAGCAGTACAAGGCCGAGATGGCCGCCCCGGCCGCGAGGCACGATCTGGCCCTGCTGGCCGCCCTCTCCCACACCACTCATTTCTCGGTGGGGTGCTACTGCGAACAGGAGTCCCGCTGCCATCGCAGTGTGCTGAAGACCCTGCTGGCCGACGCGGGCGCATTGCTGCGCTGAGCACCGTCATGGATGAACACTCCACATGAGAAGAGGGCACCCCGGGGTGCCCTCTTCTTTATGATGCCGGCTAGTACGCATTCGATGACAAGGAAACCTCCACTCGTCGTCGCAAGGCCTGTTCCTCATCAGGGGTCATGCCCGGCAGCGGCCCCCGGGGGTTGCTGGCAAGCCATACCACCAGATCGTCAACCGTCTCCTCCAGGGGGCGAAAGTTCAGCCCATGGACGATGGCGGCCTCGGCGCTGATGGTGCCATACCCAGCATACTCCGGCAGCTCGCTTGGCAGCAGCGTGGGATAGCTTTGCCAGGGCGCCACCCCTGCCGCCATCAGGTCACGCCAGGGAGCCCACTCGAGCTGCAAGGGGGTCACTGGCGTCAGCCGGGCAGCGAGGCGCTCCACCCAGTCGTTCAGTGCGATGCCGGGCTTGATCAGGTTGAAGCACCCAGCGAGTCGCTGCTCGGCAGCCCGTAGCACGAACTCGGCACAGTCGCGTACATCCAGGTATTGCAGCCTGTCCTCCCCCAGCCCCGGCAAGAGCCAGAGCCCGCCCCGCTGCACCCGCCTCACCCACCAGGCAAGACGAGCGGTCGGGTCAAAGGGGCCGCAGAGCACGCCGGGGCGCAGGGTGCACAGGCGATCTCCCCAGCGGGCGCGATACACCGACTCGCACAGCACCTTGAGGGGGCCGTAGTCGGTGGGCGCTCCTGCCATCTCGTGCAGGGGGGCCGACTCATCCATGCCGGGTTGGGAAAAATCGCGATAGACACTGATGGTGGAGATGAAGATGAGCCGATCGCAGCGCCCCAGCAGGGCGTCAGAGAGCCCTTCGGCCTGTTCGGGGCGATAGCAGCAGGTGTCGATGACCAGATCCCAGTGCCGCCCTTCGCCCCGCAAGGGGGCCAGGTCCCCGTCTCTGTCCCCGTGAAGCTGGGTCAGCTCCCGCCAATCCGGGTGCTGGCGGTGGCCGCGATTGAACAGCGTCACCTCGTGCCCCCAATCCAGGGCCAGCGTGGTCAGGTGGCGACCCAGAAAGCCGGTGCCGCCGATAATCAACAATTTCATCCCTGTCTCTCCTCTATGGCGCCCTCTCCTTGCAGCCCCTCCACGGGCAGCCGAAACGGCCATGGCCTGGCATGGTGAGCACACGCCCTGATGCCGCCAGGCATATCGTCATGGTGCGGGCAGCAGATTCCTTGTCCGCTCCCCCGCCACCCCTTTTGCCGCCCCACCCTACGCAAGTTGGCACCAGGACACAGCCCCCTGGCACCGGGTCTGGGATCGGGATCACAGGGGCCGCGTCCTGGTACTCCCCCTGCGTTTTCGGCGTGCCTGTGCTACATTGCCCGGGTTTTCAGCCAGGATCCGCCATGAAGTTCGATATCGATACCCTAGGGATCATCCGCTCTCCCTACAAGGAGAAGTTCGCCATACCCCGCCAGCCCGGTCTGGTCAGCGCGGCTCGCGCCCGCCTCGAACTGCTTCCTCCCTACGATCAGCCCGATGTGCTGCGTGGCATCGAGCAATTCTCCCATCTCTGGATCAGCTTCGTGTTTCACCAGACCATGGATCAGGGCTGGCACCCGACGGTGCGCCCGCCGCGCCTCGGCGGCAACGAGCGGGTCGGGGTCTTTGCCACCCGCTCCACCTTCCGCCCCAACCCCCTTGGCCTCTCCGTGGTCGAGCTGCACGGGGTGGGACGTGAGCGCGGCAAGCTCTGGCTCGAGCTGGGCGCGGTGGACTTGCTCGACGGCACCCCGGTCGTCGACATCAAGCCCTATGTCCCCTATGCCGACAGCCTGCCCCACGCCCGTGGCGGTTTCGCCCCCGATGCCCCCACCCCGCCGCTGGCGGTGAGCTTCAGCGCCCAGGCCGAGCAGCAGCTCGCCCCCTGGCTCAAGGCCCACCCGGAGCTGCGTGAACTGGTGAGGGAGGTGCTGGCCCAGGATCCCCGCCCTGCTTACAAGAAGGGCAAGCCGGATGACAAGGTGTACGGTGTCAGATTGTTCGATGTGAACGTGCGATTTCAGATAAAAGAACCGCAATGTCAGGTACTGGCCATCGAACCCGCTTGAAAAAAGCCTCTCTGGCAGCATGAAAAAAAGCCACCCTCCCGGGTGGCTTTTTTATGGGCAAAACAGGGTGCTCAGCGCCGCTGCAGCAGCAGGCTGCCGATGGAGTAACCGGCCCCAAAGGAGCAGAGCACCCCGCGAGCCCCGCTCGGCAGATCCTGATTGAAGAGGTGGAAGGCGATGATGGAACCCGCCGAGCTGGTGTTTCCGTAGCGGTCGAGGATGACAGGCGCCTCCTGCTGGCTGGCGTCATGGCCCAGCAACTTGCGGCCGATAAACTGGTTCATGGTGAGGTTGGCCTGATGAAGCCAGAGCCGGCTCAAGCCATCGGCCGCCCATCCCTGCTCCGCCAGCTGGGAGGCTATCTGATCGCACACCAGGGGCAGCACCTCCTTGAACACCTTGCGCCCCTGCTGGCGGAACAGCTTGTCGTCGCCGTAGCGGGTGCGCGGGCTGAGCCGGTTCAGGAAGCCGAAGTTGTTGCGGATGTTGTTGGAGTACTGGGTCACCAGCTTGCTGGCCACCAGTTGCCAGGGGTTGGCCACCTGGCAATCGGCCTCCCGCTCCAGCAGCACGGCGGTACAGGCGTCGCCGAAGATGAAGTGACTGTCCCGATCGCGGAAGTTGAGGTGACCCGAGCAGATCTCCGGATTGACCACCAGCGCCAGCCGGGCGGTGCCTGCCGCCAGCATGTCTGCGGCGGTCTTGATCCCGAAGGTGGCGGAAGAGCAGGCCACGTTCATGTCGAACGCCAGGCCGCTGGCGCCGAGATAGTGCTGCAATTCGATGGCCAGCGCCGGGTAGGGGCGCGGCATGTTGGAGGCGGCGACGATGACAAGATCGATCTCCCCCGGTTCACGACCGGCGGCGATCAGCGCCTGCTCGGCGGCCGCCACCGCCATCTCCACCATGATGGAGGGCTGATCGTCCGGGCGCTCCGCCATGAGCGGTTGCATGATGTCGGGATCCAGCACCCCCTCGCTGCTCACCAGATAGCGGCTCTTGATGCCGGAGGCCTTCTCGATGAACTCGCAGCTCGAGTGCTGCTTGGCAGGCAGCTGCCCTGCATCGATGGCGGAGGCGTTCTCCTCGTTGTAGAGATCCACGTACTGGTTGAAGGCCGCCACCAGCGCTTCATTGCTGACGGCAAAGGGAGGGGTATAGAGGCCTGAGCCACTGATTACGATAGAGGTCATCTTTGCTCCTGGCCGGGTGCAATCCCGGCTTGTCTGTTTTTTAGGGTTCAGAGGGTCACAGCTGGTCGATGGCCGCAGCCAGACCCGCCAGGGTCAGCGGGTGCATCCGCCCGCCGATCAATTCGTTCATCAACTTGATGGAGGGGTGCCACAGCCACTCCTGCCTTGGCAGCGGATTGACCCACACCATCTTGGGGAAATGTTGTTGCAGGCGCCCGAGCCACACCTGGCCGGGCTCCTCGTTCCAGTACTCTACGCTGCCACCTGGCCAGGTGATTTCATAGGGGCCCATCTTCGCATCCCCCACCACCATCACCCTGTAGTCGCTGCCGTAGGTGCGCAGCAGCCGCAGGGTATCGAACCGATCATCAAGGCGCCTGGCATTGTCCTGCCAGACGAAGTCGTAGAGGCAGTTGTGAAAATAGAAGAACACCAGGTGCTTGAACTCGTGGCGCAGGGCCGAAAAGAGGCGCTGCACCTCGGCCACATGGGCATCCATGGAGCCCCCCACATCGAAGAAGACCAGCAGCTTGACCCCGTTGTGGCGCTCGGGCCGCAGCTTCACATCGAGCCAGCCTTGCCTGGCCGAGCTTTGGATGGTGTCGTCGAGATCCAGCTCGTCGGGATTGCCCCGGCGCACCCAGCGCCTGAGCTTGCGCAGGGCGAGCTGGATGGCGCGCTGCCCCAGGGGCGAGTCGTCACTGAAGTTGCGAAAGTGGCGCGCTTCCCACACCTTGGTCGCCCGCCCGTGCTGGCCCTCTCCCCCCATGCGGATCCCTTCCGGGTGATAGCCGCCGTGACCGAACGGGCTGCTGCCCCCGGTGCCGACCCACTTGTTGCCGCCGGCGTGACGCTCCTTCTGCTCGTTCAAGCGCTGGTTGAGGGTCGCCAGCAGCTTGTCCAGCCCGCCAAGGGATTGGAGCAACGCCTTCTCCTCCGGGCTTAACAGTCGCTCGAACTCCTTGCGCAGCCAGTCGTCAGGCAGGCTCTCCGGCAACAGGGGGATGGCGGCCAACCCCTCGTAATACTCGGCGAAGGCGCGATCGAAGCGATCATAGTGCGCCTCGTCTTTCACCAGCAGGCAGCGGGATAGCTGGTAGAACTCGTCCATGTCGAGGCTGGCCAGCTGGGCAGCCAGCGCCGCGTGCAAGTCCAGCAATTCGCGCAGGCTGCAGGGGAGCTTGTGACGGCGCAGATGGGTAAAAAAGTCGATCAGCATGGGTCAGCTGCCGCGTCTGGCCAGAAAAGCGAGCTTCTCAAACAGATGCAGGTCCTGCTCGGTCTTGAGCAGGGCACCGTAGAGTGCGGGCACCAGCTTGCCGGGCTCACGGGTGCGCAGGGCTTCGGGGGCGATATCGTCCGCCAACAGCAGCCGGATCCAGTCCAGCAGCTCGGAGGTGGACGGCTTCTTGCGCAGCCCCTCTACCGCACGCAGCTCAAAGAAGAGCGTCATCGCCTCGTCGAGCAGCCGATCCTTGAGGTTTGGGTTGTGGAGCTTGACGATGGCCTGCATCTCGGCCTTGTCGGGGAAGCGGATGTAGTGGAAGAAACAGCGGCGCAGGAAGGCGTCCGGCAGCTCTTTTTCGTTGTTGGAGGTGATGATGACCACGGGTCGCTGGCGGGCCTTGACTCGCTCGCCGGTCTCGTAGACATCGAACTCCATCCGATCCAGCTCCAGCAGCAGATCGTTGGGAAACTCGATGTCCGCCTTGTCGATTTCATCTATGAGCAGCACTGGCCGCTGCTCTGCGCTGAAGGCCTGCCACAGCTTACCCCGGCGGATGTAGTGGCCTATCTCCCCTACCCTGGGGTCACCGAGCTGGGAGTCTCGCAGCCGGGCGACGGCATCGTATTCGTAGAGCCCCTGCTGGGCCTTGGTGGTGGACTTGATGTGCCAGCTGATGAGCTCGGCGCCCAGGGACTCGGCCACCGCCTCCGCCAGCACTGTCTTGCCCGTACCGGGCTCACCCTTGATGAGCAGCGGCTTCTCCAGCACGATGGCGGCATCGACGGCCATCTTCAGTGCCTGTGATGCGAGATAGCGGTCGCTTCCTGCAAATCCCATGAGATCCCTTCCATTGGATGCCCAGGCAGCGGGAGCCCCCTCGGCAAGAGAGAATAAGTTCTATATGTTGTAATAACATATTGTTATAACGATTCGTCACTTCTCATTCAGAAACCACAGGGTAATCTTGTTTCATCGCCTTAACAAACACAGGGATAGCACCATGAGCAAAATTTTTGAGGACAACAGCCAGACCATAGGCAACACCCCGCTTGTTCGTCTCAACCGTGTTACCAAGGGCCGCGTGCTGGCCAAGATAGAGAGCCGCAACCCAAGCTTCAGCGTCAAGTGCCGGATCGGTGCCAACCTCATCTGGGATGCCGAGAAACGCGGCGTGCTGACCAAGGGCAAGGAGATCATCGAGCCCACCAGCGGCAACACGGGCATTGCCCTGGCATTCGTGGCTGCGGCCCGCGGCTATCCCATCACCCTGACCATGCCGGCCACCATGAGCCTGGAGCGCCGCAAGCTGCTCAAGGCCCTGGGTGCCAACCTGGTGCTGACCGAAGGTCCCCTCGGCATGAAGGGCGCCATTGCCAAGGCCAACGAGATCCTCGAATCCGAGCCGGGCAAGTACGTGCTGCTGCAACAGTTTGAAAACCCGGCCAACCCGGAAATCCACGAGCAGACCACTGGCCCCGAGATCTGGGACGCCACCGATGGCGAGGTGGATGTGTTCGTGGCGGGCGTCGGCACCGGCGGCACCATCACCGGGGTCTCCCGCTACATCAAGAAGACCAAAGGCAAGGCCATCGTCTCCGTGGCGGTCGAGCCCAGCGAATCCCCCGTCATCAGCCAGAAACTGGCGGGTGAAGAGATAAAGCCCGGTCCCCACAAGATCCAGGGCATCGGCGCCGGCTTCATCCCGGGCAACCTGGATTTGAGCCTGCTGGACCGCGTCGAGCAGGTGAGCAGTGACGAAGCCATCGAGATGGCCCGCCGCCTGATGGAAGAGGAAGGGATCCTGGCCGGTATCAGCTCCGGCGCTGCCGTGGTCGCTGCCAACCGTCTGGCCGAGCAGCCGGAGTTCGAAGGGAAAACGATTGTCGTCATCCTGCCGAGCGCCGCCGAGCGTTACCTCTCCAGCGCCCTCTTCGCCGGTGTGTTCAGCGAGCAGGAATTGCAGCAGTAGTTGATCAGCCAACACCAACACGACGGCGCTCCTCGGAGCGCCGTTTTCATTATGCGCTAAACTCTCTAGCCACCAGTGCCACTCGGCCCCTTATTTTTTGGGGTAAAATAACAAAATTGGATATGACAAAAAAAGCAGACATTCTGTGATAAATCTCATATCCTGTGCGGCGTCACGAGGTGTTTGCTGGCAAGGTATCACAAGGTAACAAAGTGTTATTTTTCGTTATAAAATAATTTCAGGCCAGTCCTGACGCGGCTTGCAGCCTGATAGCGAAAAAATACCTGGCCACAACGCCGAATACTGCACAGAAAATTGACCTGGATTAAACCATTGCAGGTCTGATTTCGTTACTTTACAACATATCCATACTGACACGGTGAGACAGGAAGCCTCATTGGCGACCATCTCTCCAAACAATATCAATAATATGGGGTGAAACCATGTACGAGAAGTCTGTTGTTATTACTGCTGAAAACGGCCTGCACACCCGTCCTGCAGCTCAGTTCGTGAAAGAAGCCAAAGAATTCCAAAGTGAGATCACTGTGGTCTCCGGTGGCAAATCCGCCAGCGCCAAGAGCCTGTTCAAGCTCCAGACCCTGGGTCTGACCAAAGGCACCAACGTGACCATCCAGGCTGACGGCCCGGACGCTCAGAAAGCCGTTGAGAAGCTGGTTGCCCTGATGGACGAGCTGGAGTAATCCAGCTTTATTCCTCCCCCACAGTCGTTTTAATAGGAAGGATTATGATATCTGGCATTCTTGCGTCCCCCGGTATCGCATTCGGCAAGGCGCTTCTTCTGAAAGAAGATGAAATCGTTATCAATCAGGGCAAGATTCCCGCCGAACAGATTGATGCCGAGATCAACCGCTTCCTCGAAGCCCGCACCAAGTCAGCCGCACAGCTGGAAGCCATCAAAGAGATGGCCGGTCGCACCTTCGGTGAAGAAAAAGAGGCCATCTTCGAAGGCCACATCATGCTGCTCGAAGATGAAGAGCTGGAAGGGGATATCAGATCCTTCATCAAAGAACACAAGGCCTCTGCCGACAGAGCCGTTCACGAGGTGATCGAACAGTACGCCAAGATGATGGCCGATCTGGATGACCCCTATCTGCGTGAGCGCGCCACCGACTTCCGTGACATCGGCACCCGTCTGGTCAAGAACGTACTGGGCATCGCCGTTGTCAACCTGAGCACCATCGACGAAGAGGTCATCCTGGTCGCCAAAGACCTGACCCCGTCTGAAACCGCTCAGATCAACCTGAAATACGTGCTGGGCTTCGTCACCGACATCGGTGGCCGTACCTCCCACACCTCCATCATGGCCCGCTCCCTGGAGCTGCCGGCCGTCGTGGGCACCAACGACATCACCGAGCGCGTCAAGAACGGTGACATGCTGGTGCTGGATGCGATCAACAACCAGGTCATCATCAACCCGACCGCCGACCAGTTGAACGAAGCCAAGAAGTTCCAGGCCCAGTTCCAGGCCGAGAAGGACGAGCTGGCCAAGCTCAAAGACCTGCCTGCCATCACCCTGGATGGCCACCAGGTCGAAGTGTGCGCCAACATCGGGACCGTCAAGGACACCGAAGGTGCCATCCGCAACGGCGCCGAAGGCGTGGGTCTGTACCGTACCGAGTTCCTGTTCATGGACCGTGACGCGCTGCCGACCGAAGACGAGCAGTTCAAGGCTTACAAAGAAGTGGCCGAAGCCATGCCGGATCAACCGATCATCGTCCGTACCATGGACATCGGCGGCGACAAAGAACTGCCCTACATGAATTTCCCGAAAGAGATGAATCCCTTCCTGGGCTGGCGTGCCGTGCGTATCTTCTTCGATCGCACCGACATCATGCACGCCCAGCTGCGGGCCATCCTGCGTGCGTCTGCCTTCGGCAAACTGCGCATCATGTTCCCGATGATCATCTCCGTCGAAGAGTTCCGCAGCCTGAAGGCTACCGTGGAGACGCTGAAAGCCGAACTGCGTGCCGAAGGCAAAGCCTTTGATGAATCCATCGAAGTCGGTATCATGATCGAGACCCCGGCCGCGGCCGTGATGGCTCATCATCTGGCCAAGGAAGTGGATTTCTTCAGTATCGGTACTAACGACCTGACCCAGTACACCCTGGCTGTCGACCGTGGTAACGAGATGATTTCCGCCATGTACAACCCGCTGTCACCCTCCGTCCTGACCCTGATCAAGATGGTGATCGACGCTTCCCATGACAATGGCAAGTGGACCGGTATGTGCGGTGAACTGGCTGGTGACGAACGCGCCACCCTGCTGCTGCTGGGTATGGGTCTGGATGAGTTCTCCATGAGCGCCATCTCTGTACCGCGTATCAAGAAGCTTATCCGCAACACCAACTTCGAAGATGTGAAGGCCATGGCCGACCAGGCGCTGAGCTTTGCCACCGCCGCCGAAATCGAAGCGTGCGTAGATAACTTTATTAAGCAGAAGGCAGTCTGCTAAGATCGGCTGCAAACAGCGACAATCATCTCTAGGAGCTTTTACTATGGGTCTGTTCGACAAACTGAAGAAACTGGTTTCCGACGACAGTTCTGACACTGGCGGCATCGAAATCTTTGCTCCGCTGTCCGGCGAAATCGTCCCCATCGAAGATGTGCCTGACGTCGTCTTCGCCGAGAAGATCGTCGGCGACGGCATCGCCATCAAACCGGCCGGCAACAAGATGGTTGCTCCGTGCGACGGCACCATCGGCAAAATCTTCGAGACCAACCACGCGTTCTCTCTGGAGTCCGACTCTGGTATCGAGCTGTTCGTTCACTTCGGTATCGACACCGTCGAGCTGAAGGGTGAAGGTTTCACCCGTATCGCTCAGGAAGGTCAACAGGTCAAGCGCGGTGACACCATCATCGAGTTCGATCTGGCCGTTCTGGAAGCCAAAGCCAAGTCTACCCTGACACCTGTGGTCATCTCCAACATGGACGAGATCAAAGAGCTGGTGAAGATGACTGGCGCCGTGACCGTGGGCGAAACCCCGGTGATCCGCATCAAGAAATAATGCGCCCTGGCCTGACGCCAGCGACCGCCAAAAACCGAAGCCTGGTGCTTCGGTTTTTTTTTTGCCCCTTCCATCTCCCGATACTCCATGGGCTCCCGCACAGGTCAGCATGACGGCAAACAGGCAGAAATGTTATCGAGATCAACACGGGCATAAGCAAGCCGAGTACCCTCAAGAGGGATACCTGCGGGTCCTTTGGCTCGATATGAGACGGGATGAAAAGAGATAAACCGCTTAAGTGGCGAGGAGACAACGATGCTGAGAAATACCGAACAACGTTATGGCAGCCTGAGCATAGGGCTGCACTGGTTGACCCTGCTGCTGATGATCGCCGTCTATGCGCTGATGGAGTTCAGGGACATCTTCCCCAAAGGGTCGGCCGGCCGCGACCTGATGAAGGAGTTTCACTTCATGGTGGGTCTGCTGATCCTGGCGCTGGTGGTCGTGCGCCTGCTGGTGCGCGTGGGTAGCCCTTCACCGCGTATCGTGCCCGAGCTCTCCCCCCTGATGCTCACGCTGGCCAAGCTCGCCCACCTGGCGCTCTATGGCTTCTTGCTCCTCACTCCGCTGCTGGGCTGGCTGCTGCTGAGTGCGGGCGGCAAGCCCATCCCCTTCTTCGGCCTGGCGCTCCCCGCCCTCATCGCGCCCGACGACGGCCTGAAGGGCACCATCAAGGAGTTGCACGAGACGCTGGCCAACATTGGCTATGCCCTGATTGCCCTGCACGCGGCGGCAGCCATCTACCACCACCATGTGCTCAAAGACAACACCCTGACCAATATGCTGCCCGAGCGCAAATAACCAGCAACGAGTTGCACACCAACAAAAAGGCCCCTGTGACAGAGGCCTTTTTGTTCATGGAGGGCCATGGGCGACACGTCGTCAGCCGGGCAATACCACCCGGCTTTCGCCGCCACCGAGGGCCTCCACCCGCACCTGCACGCCGATCCGCTCCACCAGGGTCTGCACGTGGGAGATGACCCCGATCTGGCGACCGGCCGCCTGCAGGGAATCGAGGCTGGCAAGCGCCAGATCCAGGCTGTCGGGGTCGAGGGTGCCGAAGCCTTCGTCGATGAACAGCGATTCGACCTGGGTCTGGCGCGACGACAGGCTGGATAGGGCCAGCGCCAGCGCCAGCGACACCAGGAAGCTTTCACCGCCGGAGAGGGAATCCACCGAACGTACCTCATCCCCCATGTCGAGATCCACCACCTGCAGCGCCAGATCGGTGCCGGGCACCCGCTCCAGCCGATAGCGGGGGGAGAGCTCGGCGAGCTGGGCGTTGGCCTCCAGCAGCAGCCGCTCCAGGGTGAGGCTCTGGGCGAAGGTGCGCAGCTTGGCGCCGCTGGCCGAACCGATAAGGTCACAGAGGCGCTGCCAGTGATCCGCCACCGCCTGCTGGGCAGCCAGTTCCTCCTGCAAGGTGCCCGCTTTGAGGGCCGCCGCCTCGGCCTGGGCCAGCGTGCTCTTGCACTGGAACAACTGCTCGTCGAGAGCGCGGCAGTGCGCCTCCAGCGCCGTCAGCCGGCTGTCGAGCTCCGGCGGCGCCAACGCGGCCAGCTCGGGGTGATGCTCGCGGTAACGATCCCGCTTGCTCTCCTCCAGTGCCAGCGCCCGCTGCCGCTCGGTCAAACGGGTACGCGCCTCGGCGCGGGCATCCTCCAGCGCCTGCAAGGCGGCGCGGCGCCCCTTGAGCTCATCCGGGCTCATGGCCAGCAGGCGGCGCAGGTCATATTCGGCGATGCCGAGGCTGCTGGCGTGGGCAGCCCAGCGCCCCAGCACCTCCCGTCGCCGACGGCTGCTCACCTGCTTCTCCTGCTCCAGATGGCTGAGACGGGTCTTGAGCTCGGTCTGGCGCTCGCGCAGGGCGCGGGCCGCCCCCTGCATCGTCTCCAGCTCGCTCGCCAGCTGCTGCAGCCGCTGCTGCCAGCGGCTCTCGACCAAGGCAATCTCCTCGCCCCCCAGACAGGTGGCACGGCTGGTGACCAGCCCCTGCCGTTGCTGTTCGTGCTCCTTGTAGTCGCGCTCGAGCTTGTGCAGCAGCTCGCGCTGGGTCTGCAGGCGTGCCTCCTGGGCGCTCAGGGCCGGGGTGAGGCTGGCAATCTCGCCGGTCAGCCGCTCCCACTCGCTCTGGCCGTGCAGCCAGGCCTCGCAGGCCCGCTGCCACTCATGCCACTGCTGGCTGCCCAGCCACTGACGCCAGGGCTGGCCTCCCATCTGCTCGTCGAGCCGGCTGCCCCCCTGCTCAAGGCGCTGGCGCAGGGTCGTTTCCTGCTCGCCCATCCCCTTCACCTCCCCTTCCAGGGCGATGCGCTGGCGGTCGGCCTCCTGCCACTGCTGCTCGAACTGCTGGTGCTGGCTGGCCAGCTGACTCAGCTGCTGGCGCACGGCCTGCAACTGCTGCTGCCCCTGCTGGGCCTCGCGCAGTTGCTGCTGGCTGCGGACCAGCCCCTGCTCCAGACTCTGGCCGCGACCGAGCAGGGTACTCATCAATTCGTTCCACTCGATCGGGCTCTGACGTAGCGGCAACGGATGGCCCAGCAGCTCGGCACCGCCGAGCTGCTGCCAGCGCTGGGTCAGCTGCTCGGCGCGCGTCTCCAGCTCAGGTAGATGTTGCTGACGCACCGCCAGCTGGCGGGCCAGCTCCTGGCGTTCACTCTCGCACTGAATGTATTGGTGATTGAGCCGCTCCCACTCGAGCTCGAGGCTGCGGACGCGCTCCGCCAGCTGGCCGAGAATACCGGCCACCTGCGGCTGGCTCTGGTGATAGGGGTGCTCCTCGGCGCCGCAGAGCGGGCAAGGTTCACCGTCGCGCAGGATGTGGCGATGCTGCTCGAAACTGGCGATGGCGCGGGACTGCTCCAGCGCGTGGCGCGCCTCGTCCCGCTGCAGGGCGAGCCGCTCACGGGCCGGCGCCAGCTCGTCGCCGAGAATAGCCAGCTTGCCGAGCGCCTGCTCCAGCTGGGCGATCTCCTGCTGCAGGCGACCATGCTGCTCGCCGTGATTGCGGCCATAGTCCGCCAGCTCCAGCAGCTGGCGCAGCTGGCCCAGTTGTTCGCTCTGCTGCTGCCACTGCTCCTGCGCCTTGGCCAGGCGCCCCTCCCACTGCTGCTCCTGCAGCTCGTGCTGTTGCTGCTGCAGCCGCTCCTGCTCGCGCAGCCAGTAGTCGCGCTCCTGCTGCCCCTGCTCCAGCTGGTGCTGCAACTGCCTGAGGGCGCGCAGCTTGTGTTCGCGCAGGGTAAGGAGCTGCTGCAGCCTGTCGGCATCCTCGGCCCAATCCTGCATGGCGGTGAGCAGGGGCTGCCATTGGCGGGCGACCGGCGCCAGCTCCTTGTGCTCCTCGAGCCAGGCACCCCACTGCTGGTGCTGGCGCTTGAGCTGCTCCACCTGCTGACTCTGCTGGCGCCAGCCCTGCTCCAGGGTGAGCTGCACCTCCCGCTCCTGCGCCCCCTCCTGCTGGATCTTCTGCAGTTGCTGCTGCTTTTCCCGAATCCGGGTATCGAGCTCCTGCGCCCGTTTGAGTTCGGGCTGCAGGGCGCCCCACTCGCGCTCGGCGGCGATCTTCTCCGCCAGCAGTTGCTGTTCGGTGAGGGCGCTCTGCTGGGTCTGCTCCTCCAGCTTGCCAAGTTCGGGACCAAGCTCGGCCAGCGCCTTCTCCTGCTGCTGCACCTCCAGGGTGAGGCGAGCCAGCTCGTCGTGATCGGCGCGGGCCACCTGGGCCTGCTCGGCGCGGGCGAACTCCTCCCGCTCGGGGGCGGCCGCAGCGTGGGCCACCTCGGCCGCGGCAAGGGCCGCCTCTCCCTCCTGACAGGCCTGCAACTGGGCGGCGATGCGGCCGTTGAGATCGCGCAAGTCCTGCATCAGCTGCTGTTGCTGCTGCTCGTGCTTGAGGCTGGTGGCAAGGCTTATCTGCTGGCTCACCCACTGCTCGCGGGTCGCCTCGTCCATCAGCGCCACGTCACCGAGCCGCTGGCTGATGGCAGCCAGTTTCTGCTGCTCCTCCCGCGCCCGCTCATGGGTCTGGACCGAAATGGCGGAGTAGAGCTCGGTGCCAGTCATCCGTTCGAGCAGGGCCGAACGCTCATCGGCGCTCGATTTTAGGAAGGCGGCAAACTCCCCCTGCGGCAGGATGACGGCGCGGCGAAACTGCTCCCAGGAGAGCCCCACCAGCTCGTCGATGCGATCCTGCAGCTCCCGCTTGCTGCCACTGAACACCTGGCCCGACGCCACGTCGGTCAGGCTGCGCTCCTGGGCCTGAAAGCGCCCCTCGGCGCGGTTGCGGGCCCGGCGCACCGCCCAGCGGGCCAGCCAGATGCGGCCGTCACAGCCGCGAAACTGCACCTCGGCAAAACCGCTGGCGTGGCCGCGGCTGAGGATGCCGCGCACGTCGTTGGCCTTGAGCTTCTCCTCGTCATCCATGCGGCCCACTTCGGCGACATTCTTGCGATTGGCGATAAAGCGCGGCATCTCGTCGTAGAGCGCCAGACAGATGGCATCGAGCAGGGTGCTCTTGCCCGCGCCGGTATTGCCGGTGATGGCAAACAGGCCGGCAGCCCCCAGAGCGCCACCGGCAAAATCGATGGTGAATTGACCGGTCAGGCTGGCCAGATTCTCCCCTGACAGCGACAAGATTTTCATTGGCTGGACTCCTTCACCTGCTCCAGGATCTCTTCAAACGACGCCACCAGCTCGGCCTCCGGCTCCCCGTCGAACTGACGCTGATAGCAGAGGCGAAACACCTCGGTGGGGGAGAGCTCATCGAGCCTGCGCTGGCCGGCACCATCCGCCAGCCCCTGGCCCGAGCCCTGATAACTGGTCGTGATGCGGGCAAGGCGCACCGGCTTGTCGCCGATGGCGGCCAGCACGCGCTCGCGGATGCGGGCCTCGGGTTTGGGCAGCAGCAGCCGCACCTCGAGGAAGGGCTGCGCCTGCTGCGGGCAAGCGGGTAGCGCCAGCGCCTCGATGGCCTGGAGCGCCTCGTCAAGGCCGCTCTGGGGCAGCCGGATCATCTCCACCGCGCGGGGCACCGGGATCCGCTCAAGGCGGGCCAGTTTGCCCCTCTCAAACGTCACCTCCAACACCTGATGGTTGTAATTCGCCTCGGCCAGCGAGAGCGGCAGCGGCGAGCCGCTGTAGTGCACCCCCTCGGCCGGACTCTGGGCCAGGTGCAGGTGACCCAGCGCCGTGTAGTCGGCGGCGGCAAACAGCTCGGCAGGCAAAGCGTGCTGGTTGCCGCCGAGCACCCGCCGCTCGGAGAGCTCGGAGAGCTGGCCCGCCGCCAGATAGGCGTGGCCCATGGCGATGAGGGCCTGATCCGGATGGCAGCGCGCCCGCCCCTCGCTCAGCACCGCCTCATAGACTTGGCGTACCCCTTCGATGAGTCTGTCCTGCCCCTCCCTGAGCCCGTCGGGGCGCAGATCGCTACTGCGCAGAAACGGCACGGCGGCGCACCAGGCGGCCACCTCGCCGTTCTTGCCTCGCAGCGGCACCAGCAGGCGCTCGGTCTCGAGGCGCCCCTCGTCGTCCCGGCTGATGCTGCCCACCAGATGGAGGTCGAAAGCGCGCAGCAGCTCGTGGGGGGCATCCAGCTTGGAGGGAGAGTCGTGGTTGCCGCCGATGAGCACCATCTCCAGTGCCGGGTGCTCGGCCCGCAGCCGTGCCAGGAAGCGGTAGAGCTGCTGCCAGGCACTGGCGGGAGGGTTGGCGGTGTCGAACAGATCGCCCGCCACCAGCAGGGCATCGATGTCGCGGGTCTTGATGGTGTCGGCCAACCAGTCGAGGAAGGCGTCGTGTTCGAAGCGGCGGTCGTGGCCGTGAAGCTGATGACCGAGGTGCCAGTCGGCGGTGTGCAGGATCTTCATGGAAAACGGCTCGATAAGGAGAAGAGAGCGGGGGCGAGGGCGCCCCGGGATGGAAACAAGATGAGGATGGAGCCCCCCGTTTTCAACCGGGGCAGCCCCAGACGTCAGATTCAGACGGCTTGGTAATGCATCTGGTACTGAAGATGACCGGTGAGGGGATCGGGCACCTCCCCCCCGATTTCAAAGCCGTGGCGGCGGTAGAAACGCACCGCAGGCTCGTTCTCCACGAAGACCCGGGTATGCAGCTCGGCACATCTGGATCTGGCTTCCTGCAACAGGGCGTGCCCCACCCCCCGCCCCTGCCTATCGGGGCGCACGAAGAGTGCAGCCAGGTAATCATCCACCAGCGCCATGAAGCCGAGCAGGTCCCCTCGCTCCTCGAACACCCAGATGCGGGCGTGATCGAGGTAGCGGGTACGCAGCTCCTCCTGAGCCTGCCACCAGCAGGAGGCATCGACGAAATCGTGGGCCTGCAGGGAGGCCAGGAGCCAGATTTCGACGATCTCTTCCATGTCTTCCGGCCGACTCTGTCTCAACATGGTCGCCTCCTTGTCAGCAATGTGAACACTCGCAGTCTAGGGGAGTTGGGCCCGCTCCCGGGGGATCAAGGTGGGGCCCTGTGAGGTCGATCGCCCTTTATTTAGCGAGAATGATTGGCTGATCACAAAGCGCCTCTCTAGTACAATGCCCGCCGGACAATCTAGAGACCGAGGACGCCATGTGGTTTAAAAACCTGCAGATTTACCGCTTTACCCGCCCCTTCGACCTGACCGTTGAGCAGCTGGAAACCCAGCTGGAAGCCTGCGCCTTCACCCCGTGCGGCAGCCAGGACATCTCCCGGTTCGGGTGGGTCAAGCCCCTTGGCAAATTCGGCTCCACCCTGACCCACGCCGCCTCTGGCCACATCCTGCTGTGCGCTCGCAAGGAAGAGAAGATGCTGCCCGGCACCGTGGTCAAGGAGATGCTGGCGGAGAAGGTAGAAGCCATTGAATTCGAGCAGGGCCGCGCCCTCAAGAAGAAAGAGAAGGAGGCGCTGAAAGAGGAGATCATGCACACCCTGCTACCCCGCGCCTTCAGCCGCACCAGTCAGACCTTCGCCTGGATAAACCCTGCCGACAACCTGATGGTGGTGGATGCAGGCTCCGCCAAGAAGGCGGACGATCTGCTGGCGCTCTTGCGCAAATCCATCGGCTCCCTGCCGGTAGTGCCGGTGGCCCTCAAGAACCCGCCCGAGATCACCATGACCGAGTGGCTCAACGAGGGCAACCTGCCCGCCGCCTTCACCCTGGAGGACGAAGCCGAGCTGCGCAGCGCCATGGAGCACGGCGGCATCATCCGCTGCAAGCAGCAGGATCTGATGAGCGAGGAGATCAAGAATCACCTGGCCAACGACAAGCTGGTGACCAAGCTGGCCCTCAACTGGGGCGAAACCCTGAGCTTCGTGCTGGGGGATGATCTCTCCATCAAGCGCCTCAAGTTCAGCGAAGAGCTGCGCGAGCAGAACGACGACGTCACCAGTGAAGATCCCGCCGCTCGCCTGGACGCCGACTTCGCCCTGGTCACCGCCGAGCTCTCCCAGTTCATCCCGGCCCTGTTTGCCGCCTTGGGTGGTGAAGAGCAGTCCATCTAAGCAAATTGGCTCAGCCTGATTGCAAAAAACCGCCTTCACGGCGGTTTTTTCATCTCCATCGGCATCGTCGCCACGGGCTGGCCCCCTCCGGGGTAGCGCGCCGCGCAATACCCTGACCCCATTGATTGCGGCAGCATGGCGCACTGCCCCGGCAGCATGACACCTCGCTAGAGTGCCCCCCTTTCCTGCAACAGTCGATGAAGTCGCTGCGCCAGGGTGCGGTAACCCTCGGCATTGAAATGCACCGCATCGGATTTCAGGGCCGGGTCTCGCAGCAACTCGCCGATGATGTCGTTGTCCAGCACCAGTCCGTACTGCTCTGCCAGCTCCTCGTAGAGGGGGGCGCCATCGGCAAACAGGGATTTTCGGGGCACCCCGACAAGCAGGATCTGGGCCCCGCTCCCCTGCACCGCCTCTATCATGGCGGCGAGATTGGCCTTGAGGGCTGCCTCCCCGCTGCCACGCAGGATGTCGTTGCCCCCCTCCAGCAGGATGACCAGAGCGGGTCTGTGCCGGGCCAGCAGCCCGGGCAGGCGGGCCCTGCCGGCCTGGCTCAGCTCTCCGGACACCCCGCCATTGACCACGGGATGGCCGCTCAGGGTCGCCAGCACGCTGGGGTAGCTTTGGGACGGGCTCACCCCGCGTCCCTCGGTCAGACTGTCCCCGAAAGCGAGCAGGGTCTCCCCCTGGGCCAGCGGTCTGAAGGTCGGCTCCCCGCAGGCCGTCAGCAACAGGCAGAGCAGCCCCGCCATGCAAGGTTTCGCCAGCGTCCCCCGGTGTGTCATGAGCGTCTCCTTGATAGTTTTGTAACCATATGAGTATTAAGACAAACTTTTAATCAAGCTCCAAGTGTGACACATTTCGGCAGGTGAACAAGAAACCGACAAGGAGCCTGTCATGTCCCTCAAACCCCTCGGCCTGCTGGTCGCCCTCGGCCTGCTTGGCGGCTGCGCCTCCCAGGATGGCTTTCACTATGTCCCTCCTCCCCAGACCCTGATCGCCCCGGAGGCGGCCAGCGGCTGGATTGACAAACCGGGCTGGCAGGGCCGTGACTTCATGGTGGCGGCGGCCAACCCGCTGGCGGTGGACGCGGGCTACCAGATCATCAAGGCGGGGGGCAGCGCCGTCGATGCAGCCATCGCCGTCCAGCTGGTGCTGACTCTGGTGGAGCCTCAATCCTCGGGCATCGGCGGCGGCTCCCTCATGCTGGTGTGGGACGGCAAGCAGGTGGCGGCGGTGGATGGCCGGGAGACAGCCCCCGCCGCTGCCACCGATCAGCTCTTCATGAAGGAGGGCAAACCCATGGCCTTCTATGAGGGGGTGGTGGGCGGGCGCTCCGTCGGCGCCCCCGGCACGGTGCGTGCCCTGGCCCTGGCCCACGAGCGCTATGGCAAGCTGCCCTGGGCCACGCTGTTCGAACCCGCCATCACCCTCGCAGAGCAAGGGTTCGTGATAAGCCCCCGCCTCGCCACCCTGCTGGCAAAAGATCCCTATCTGGCCGGGGATCCGGACGCCCGCGCCTACTTCTATCAGGCGGATGGCACTCCCAAGACGGCAGGTACCCGGCTCACCAACCCGGCCCTGGCCAGGGTGCTGCGTACCCTGGCAAGCGACGGCCCCGACGCCTTCTATCGCGGCCCGCTGGCCGAGGCCATGGTGGCCAAGGTGCACGCCCACCCGACCAACCCCGGGGTGCTGAGCGCCGCCGATCTCGCCAGCTACCAGGCCAAGCTGCGGGACGGGCTCTGCTTTGACTATCGCCAGAGCGAGATCTGCGGCTTCCCGACCCCCTCCTCCGGCACCATCGCCCTTGGCCAGATTTTCGGCATGCTGGAGAGCCGGGACATGGCCGCCCTCAAACCGGTACAGGGGGAGCAGGGTCAACTGGCCGCCTCCAGCGAGGCCATTCACCTCTACAGCGAGGCGGCACGCCTCGCCTTCGCCGATCGCAACCAGTATGTGGCCGACGTCGTCGACGTGCCGGTGACAGGCCTGCTGGACAAGGGCTATCTGGCGCAGCGGGGGCACCTTATCGGCAACCGCTCCATGGGCGTCGCCCAGCCCGGCAACCCGCCCCGGGCGCTGGCCAGGGGCCGGGACGCCACCCCGGAGCTGCCCTCCACCAGCCACATCTCCATCGTGGACAAAAGCGGCATGGCGGTGGCCATGACCAGCTCCATCGAGGATGGCTTCGGCTCGCGGCTGATGGTCAACGGCTACCTGCTGAACAACCAGCTCACCGACTTCTCCTTCACCTCGGTGGACGCCGCCGGCCTGCCGGTGGCCAACCGGGTGGAGCCCGGCAAGCGCCCCCGCTCCTCCATGTCGCCCCTGCTGGTGTTTGACAAGGCAAGCGGCGAGCTCGAGATGAGCCTGGGATCCCCTGGAGGCTCGGCCATCATCAACTACGTGGGCAAGGCGCTGCTCGGCACCCAGGATTGGGGGCTCGACCTGCAGCAGGCCATCAACCTGCCCAATTTCGGCAGTCGCAACGGCCCCACCGAGCTGGAGCAGGGGCGCACGCCCGACGCCGTGGTTCAGGGGCTCAAGGCCAGAGGGCACGAGGTCCTGCTTAACGAGCAGACCTCCGGGCTGCAGGGCGTCCAGCGCCATGCCGGCGGCTGGCTGGGGGCCGCAGACCCCAGACGTGAGGGGGTCGCCAGGGGAGAGTGATGCCCCTTCAGCACCCTCGTTCACCATGGAGGAGGCCAGCCTCCTCCATGCCGTGTGCTCATAGGTGTTCTCCCTTGCCTCCCAATATCATCATCGATTGATTATTCCTGCCAATTTTTCTTTAACTGCACACTCTTTTCACCCAATCGCAATGCATTAAAGATGCTTTTCATCAAAACCAACGCAAAAACTGGAACAGTGTTGCTCATGGCATATAAATGCATTACTTTTCAATAGAAACGGCATCTGTTGCCCTCAAGATTTCCCCTTGATACGGCCAACTTCTGTCTCTTTCGCCCCCTGCTCATTGACAGCTGCCCTCTTCGCCTTCGGGTGATCTGGTAGCCCCTGACTGCCATTAGCGAGGTGACGACATGGACCACTCACTCCCCCTTATCACCACCCTGGTGGGCGGCCTCGTGCTGGCCTACCTCTTCGGCATGCTGGCAAGCCGCCTGCGCATCTCCCCCATGGTGGGCTACCTCGCGGCCGGCGTGGTATGCGGCCCCTTTACGCCGGGCTATGTCGCCGACCTGCGGCTCGCCCCCGAGCTGGCCGAAATCGGCGTCATCCTGCTGATGTTTGGTGTCGGCCTGCACTTTTCCGTGAAAGACCTGCTGTCGGTGAAACACATCGCCATCCCAGGAGCCATCGTCCAGATAACCCTTGCGACCCTGCTCGGCCTTGGCCTCTCCCAACTGCTCGACTGGACCGTGACCGCCGGCCTGGTGTTTGGCCTGGCCCTCTCCACCGCCAGTACCGTGGTGCTGCTGCGCGCCCTGGAGAGCCGCGGCCAGCTCGACACCAACGAGGGACGCATCGCCATCGGCTGGCTCATCGTGGAGGATCTGGTGATGGTGCTGGCCCTGGTACTGCTCCCCATCCTCGCCAACCTGCAGCAGGGGGGCGAGGCACTGACCCCGGCCCAGGTGATGGCGGATATCGGCCTGACCCTGGCCAAGGTAGCTGCCTTCATCGCCCTGATGGTCATCGGCGGGCGACGCCTCATCCCCTGGCTGCTGGCCCGCACCGCCGCCACCGGCTCCCGCGAGCTGTTCACCCTGGCCGTCCTCTCCTGTTCCCTGGGCATCGCTTTTGGCGCCGTCAAGCTGTTTGGCGTCTCCTTTGCCCTCGGCGCCTTCTTCGCCGGCGTCGTGATGAACAGCTCCCATCTGAGCCACAAGGCGGCCAACGACACCCTGCCCCTGCAGGACGCCTTCGCCGTGCTCTTCTTCGTCTCCGTGGGCATGCTGTTCGACCCCGTCATCCTGCTGCGCGAGCCCCTGGCCGTGCTGGCCACCCTGTTCGTCATCGTGATCGGCAAATCCGTGGCCGCCTTCGCCATCGTGCGGCTCTTTGGCCACAGCCAGCGCACGGCGCTGACCATCTCCGCCAGCCTGGCCCAGGTGGGGGAGTTCTCCTTCATCCTGATGGGTCTCGGGGTCATGCTCGAACTGGTCCCCGGGGTCGCCCGGGATCTGGTGCTGGTCGGCGCCTGTTTCTCCATCGTGCTCAATCCGCTGGTCTTCAACCAGGTGGAGCGCTGGCTGAGGCGCCATCCCGAACCACGCACCGATGGGTCACCTCACCTCTGCCCCTTGCAGGGCCATGTGGTGGTAGTGGGCGCCGACGAGATAGGTCAGCACCTCATCCGGCAGTTGCATGAACAAGGCAGGGAGATGGTGGTGATCGACACCGACGAGCGACTGCTGGCCCCCTGGCGCGCCATGGGGATCACCTGTCTGGCGGGCCATCCCATCCAGCAGGATCTGCTGACGGCGGCGCTGCCCAACGCCAGCTGGCTGCTGATCACCCTGGATGACAGCCTGCTGGCCGGTGAGATAGCCATCAGGGCGCAGGAATACGGCGCCCTGATGCGCATCGCCGCCTGTGCCCACCAGCACGAGGAGGTGCATCATCTGCGCGTGCGCGGCGTGCATCAGGTGGTCAAGAGCGAGGAGGAGGCTGCGCGGCGACTCTGTCACCTCGCCATGGAGATGGCCTGAAGCTCATCGGAAGTCACGAGTCCCCACGACGGGGCCAGACAAGCAGCCCGGGCCTGCTGCCCGGGCTTTTTGCATGACGGGGCGATACTGCCGTCCCCTCACAGCAGATCGTGCTTGTCCAGCAGGCGATAGAGGGTGGCCCGGGAGATGTCGAGCGTGCGGGCCACCTCCTCGAGCTGATCGGGGAAGCGGGCCAGCGTCCGTTGCAAGGCCTGACGCTCCGCCGCTTCGCGCACCGCCTTGAGCGAGCCGTCGAGCAGCAGGCTGTCCATGTTGGTCAGCTCCATGTCATCGGCTTCGATGAAGGGGCCGCTGCACATGACCGCCGCCCGCTGCACCCGGTTGCGCAGCTCCCTCACATTCCCCGGCCAGCCATAGGACTGCATGGCCTGGCGCGCCTTGCGGGTGAAACTGAGCACCCGCCCGCCCCGCACTTCCGCCATAATGTCATCGGCAAGGAGCTGGATGTCTTCCGCCCGCTCGCACAAGGCCGGGGTACGCAGGCGCACCACGTTGAGCCGGTAGTAGAGATCCATGCGAAAGCCGCCGCTGGCCACCGCCTGCTCCACATCGATATTGGTGGCCGCGATGATACGCACATCCACACGACGCGACAGGTGGCTGCCCACCGCCTCTATGCACTGCTCCTGCAAGAAGCGCAGCAGGGTTGCCTGATCCTCCAGCGGCAGCTCCCCTATCTCGTCGAGAAACAGGGTGCCGCCATCGGCGGCCTCTATCTTGCCTATCTTGTGGTGCTGTGCCCCGGTGAAGGCCCCCTTGACGTGGCCGAACAGCTCGGACTGGATGAGCTGATGGGGCATGGCCCCGCAATTGACCGCGACGAAGGGGCTCTCCTCCCCGAACGTGCTGTAGTGCAGCTCCCGGGCCACCAGCTCCTTGCCCGTGCCGCTCGGTCCCGTCACCAGTACGGGCAGGCGGCAATGCTGCAACCGCACGATCTGGTCGCGCAACTGGCGAATGGGGGCGCTCTCCCCCTGGATGAAACGAAGCTGGGGTTGCAGTCGGGGGCGGTGTCGCCGGATGAGGCGCGCCATCCCCAGGGCATGTCCCAGGCTGTGGGAGAGCCTGTCTCTGTCCAGGGGAAAGGTGTGAAAATCATGAAAACAGGCGGCCAGCAAATTGCGAAGGGCTTCGCTGGCGAGACAGTCCCGCTGGATGAGGCCGATCCACAAGGCGCCGGAGTGCTGCGCTATCAGGTTGTAGAGGGCTTCGTGCTGCTGATGCTCGATCACCACCAGCACCAGGGGATAGTCCTTTTCCTGCAATTTTTTCTCTGCCACCACCAGGGAGCTTGCCTGCTCCACCTGCCACTCGCCTTGTTCCATCAGGCTTTCCAGTACGGCACATGAATTGATGAGCAACAATGCCGTTTCTGTCATAGGGACAACTCCTTGTTATCACCACTGCACGAGGGAGTCTGACGCTGACGACTTATCCAGATAACTCCCTTTATCATCAAATGGCGCCGTTTAATATGGCCAGACGATGATAACTATAAACCATCCCGCCTTTAGACTGATGGCACCACAATATTGAGACGGCAAAAATATCGGTGAGAAAAAATAAACCCTTTGATAAATAAGCGCTTACTTGGCGACATAATATGTCGCTCTCAAGATTGAGACATAAAAACAATCATATCAAATAAAAAACAGTTAAAAATCAAAACTTTGCTAATTGGCATGGTCGTTGCTCTCTCCAATAAGCCCTCCTGGCAGATGGAGACAGAACATGAAGACATATATTGCATTGGCAACATTTCCTTTTCTGGCATTTGCCACCCCCTCATTGGCACAAAACCGGGTCGATCTCGGTGCTCAGGCATTGAGCAATATTCGTGGTTCCATGGGCGTCAATATGGTTGCCGGCAATAACAATCAGCAAGGCAATCTTGCCGCCATCGCCATTTCGGGTCCTGCCGTCATTCAATTTGGTCAGCTGAATCAATCCACCACCAATCTGAACGGCAGCCAGAGCGTCGCCATCCTGGGCTCGGCCCTGAGCCAGAACCGGGGACTGGTCGGCATCAATCAGGGGGCGGGTGAGGGCAACCAGCAACTGAACGCCTTCGCCCTGTCCCTCGATGACAGCGGCCTGGGTGTCGTGACCGACATCAATCTCAGCTCCAGCGTCGCGAAGACCCCAGGGGGAAAGCCCCCCGCCAACACCACTACCAGCATCTATCTGGATGACACCGCCCTCACGGGCAGCAAGGGGGTCATTCAGGTGAACCAGGTCACGGGACAGGGAAACCAGTCAGTCAACATGGTTTCCCTGCCCCTGGCTGGCGCAGTAACGGCATCCCCATGATGCCGCAGGGATAGGAAGCCAGGCCCGGGGGTATCAGCCGATGGGCATATCTTCCGCTGAAAGTTCAATGGAGAGACTCATTATGCGTGGACTTATTTATAGCTCATTAGCCGCCGCGGTCATCATGGCCATGTCGGGCACTGCATCCGCCGATTACCGCGGTGACAGAGATGAGACAGGGGCAACCTTGACCAAGAAGGTCAAGGCAGAAGTCGATGTGGAATACGAAGGCAGGGTCAATGTCGGCGGCTACATCAACGTCAACAAACTCGGCATGGCCGTCGTGGACAACCAGCAGTCCAGTTCCATGATAGGCACCGCCAATACAAGAACGGAGAACACGAGCAAGATCGACGGCTCGTTCAAGGGTGCATCCGGTAACATCGGCGCCAACGTCGCAGCCGGTGACTCCAACGTACAGGGCAACAGCGCTTCCCTGGCAGCCTATGACGAGGTCGATGCCGAGTTCATCATGGGCCGTGGTCAACAACAACATGGCGCCCCTGGCGGATCGTCGGATGCCGAGGTCTTCTCCACCCAGAGCGCCAGCAACAACTGGACGACCAATCACGGCCATCAGAACAAGGCCGGTGTGGGCGATGGGGCCTTCAAGGATGCCGCAGGCAACATCGGGGTCAACGTGACCTCGGGCTCGGGTAACGTCCAGGCCAACAACATGGCAGCCTCCGTGTCCACCGGCAACATGGCCGTGGCCACCGTGGCCAACAGCCAGAGCGTCTCCAAGAACATGACCGAAAACCAAAGCCTGAGCGCAACCAAGACGGTTGACAAGGCAGGTGTGTTCCTCGGTCTCAAGGCTTGGGGCGATTACGAGGGGGGCGGTACCGGTCATGATGTCAAGAAAGGACATGGCCACGACAATGACAACGACAGGTACGGCAACAACAACCCGAAAGATGATGGCAAGTTCGAGTTCAAGGAAGAGGGTGACATCAAGCTCAGTGGGTACGCCGTCGGGTATATTCCCGTGGTCAACACCTACACCAGCCGCGAAACCTTCAACCGGGCAACCATCGATGGCGGCGCCTTCAACGGTGCCGTGGGCAACATCGGGGTGAACGTCTCCTCGGGGACCAACAACCTGCAAGCGAACAATCTCTCGCTGGCCGCAGGGTTTGCCAAGTAAGTCGATGCGAGGGGGCCCAGTGCCCCCTTTTTCCCTGACACTGGAGGTCTGAATGCGCTGGCTGTTGCTGTTGCTGTGCTGTCCTGCCGTCTGGGCGGGCTCGGTGCCACTGGGAGAGCATCTTCCGGCACTGGGGGATCTCAACAAACCGGTGCAGAGCATTCTGGAGCGCCGGTACGCCAACATCGAGCGCCAACATACGGATTTCAGTTGCGGGGCCGCCGCCGTCGCCACCATCTTGCGCTACGCCTACGGCCATGCAACCAATGAACGCTGAGTCATGGATGGCATGCTTGCCATGGCAGACCCGGAGCAGGTCAAGCACTACGGCTTCTCCATGCTCGACATGAAGCAGTACCTGCAAATGCTCGGCATGCGGGTCAGAGGGTATCGACTGGGCGATGAAAAACTGCGCCAGGTGAGGGTGCCCACCATCGTCCTGCTCAACATTCGCGGCTATCAGCACTTTGCCGTGCTGCGGGCCATCGATCGCCATGATCGCGTCTATCTGGCAGACCCGGCCCTCGGCAACCGGGTGATCACGTTCAAGGAGTTCAAGGAGAGCTGGAACGGCATCCTCCTCGCCGTCATCGGCGCGGGCTATCGTCCCGATGCCCCCCTTGCCAACCCCTCTCCCCCGCTCTCTGTCAGAGGCAAGGATGGGCTCTTCGCCCCGGTCAATGAAACATCCCTGCTGGAATTCGGTTTTCAGCACAAAGAGCTAATGTGAGGTCATCATGAATACCCGACCCGCCCTATGCCTCCTCTGCAGCCTGGGTGGCATCGCCTCTCCGCTGCTGGCAGCACCGGACCCGCTGGCCCATCTGTCAGACCACTTTGCGCCCGAACTGGCGGACGGGGAGCTGGCCCACCTGCGCGGCCGCTATGTCAGCAGCCATGGCATCAGCTACTTCGGCATCGAGTTCATCTCGTCACTGACCACGGCCCAGGCCCAGCAGACGGCGGCCATGAACCTGGCGCTGAGCATTGTGCAAAACAAACCCAAGCTGGATGTGCGCGTCAAGGATGAGGTCAAGCCCGCGGCCACGCCCGCCAAGGAGGCCCAGGTGCAGGGGGCCGGGCTGGTACAGGTCGTTCAACTGGAGGGGAGTGGCAACAGCTCGGTCAACCAGACCGGTATTGAACTGACCACCCCCACCATGACGGGACACCTGGTTCAGGCGGGCAGCTACGAGCACCAGGGCGATCTTGGCACCGCCACTTATCGGGTCTCGGGGAATTATGCCGGCTTGCAACTACACTCTTCCGACGGCCGGGTCCTGCTGGAGCAGAGCCTGCGCGGTACAGACTTCAGCCGGGGGCTGCTGCAGTTCAACAAGGTCAGAGGGGACGGTTTGCAGACGCTCAATCAGACCCGCATCTGGTTTTCGCGCTGAGCACCGGTGAGCCCGGGGGCTGAACCATCAGAAAGGATGATAAACAACAAGGACGTATCCCGATGAAACAGTCTCGCATGCTGCTGATTGCCCTCGCCCCCTTCGCCTGCTGGGGGGCCACGGCCGAGGAGGAGGCCCTGCAACAACAGCTGGATCTCCTGCGCCAGCAACTGATCCAGCAAAACCAGGCCCTTCATCAGCTCCAGGCCCGCCTGGAGGCCGTCAAGGCCGCCGGTGCCACGACGGCAACCGCCGGGGTCGGGGTCGGAGCCGGGGCCGCCGTCGCCTCCACCCAGCAGGACGCCTCACGGCGCACGCCGGAGGTCGGCCGCAGTACCGAAGACCTGATGATCGAACAGCACAATGTGTTCGACCGCGCCCTGACCGTCGATGTGGGCCTCTCCTACCAGCACTACAACCGCAAGGATCTCGCCCTGCGCGGCTTCCTCGCCCTGGACGCCATCTTCCTTGGCGAAATCAACCTGGATCGGGTTCGCTCCGATCAGTGGACGGCGGATGTCATCACCCGCTACACCCTCAACGATCGCTGGCAACTGGAGCTGGCCCTCCCCTACATGTTCCGCAACACCAACTACCAGAGCACCGGCAAGGAGAACTCCAGCCGCGACTTCGAGGAGCAGAGCGTCAGCGATGGCGGTCTGGGGGATCTCAGCCTCGCCATCTACTACAGGGTCATGGCCGAGAGCGAGGATTGGCCGGATCTGGTGTGGAACTTCCGGGCCAAGGCGCCGACCGGCAAGGATCCTTACGGCATCGAGATCAACACCTCGGAATCGGGCAACCTGGTGACCCCCAAGGAGCTCGCCACCGGCAACGGGCTCTGGCAGCTCTCCACCGGCTTCTCCCTGGTCAAGACCATGGATCCCGCCATCCTGTTTGCCAGCCTCAACTATGGTCACAGCCTCAAGCAGGACTTTGACGATATCTCCTACCAGCCCGGCAACCAGCCCGGCAGCATCCAGCTGGGGGACTGGTATGAATATGGCCTGGGGGTCGCATTCGCCCTCAACGAACGCTTCAGCCTCTCCTTCAACATCAACCAGCGCGTCACCATGGAGTCCGAGCAGGGGTCCGAAGGCTTTGCCATGGAGAAGGTCACCGGCTCCGATGCCAACGCCGCCAGCTTTGGCATGGGGTCGACCTGGGCCATCACCGACAACCTCTCCATGGCGGTCAACTGGTCTGCCGGGCTCACCACGGATGCACCGGACTACACCATCGGGATCCGCTTCCCCTACCGCTTCTAGCCCTGTCAGGGCCCGGGCAGGTTGACGACAAAAAACGAGGGAGGCATAACGCCTCCCTCTTCTTGTTGTCGCCAGCCAGCCTGGCGGGCCATCGGTGACATCACACCCCCAGGCGATCGCGCAGGGTGTACCAGGCGGCGCCGGCGGCGGTGAAGGGGATGCGCAGCAGGCGGCCACCCGGGAAGGGGTAGTGCGGCAGCCTGGCGAACGCATCGAAGCGCTCCGCCTGACCGCTCAGCACCTCGGAGAGCAGCTTGCCCGCCAGATGGGTACAGGTGACGCCGTGGCCGCTGTAGCCCTGCATGTAGTAGATGTTGTGACCGATGCGGCCAAACTGCGGCAGGCGCGACAGGGTGAGCAGGAAGTTGCCGGTCCAGGTGTACTCCACCTTGACGTCGGCCAGCTGCGGGAAAGTCTTGCGCATCTTGGGGATGATCAGCCGCTCGATGTCCGCCGGATCCCGCGCCCCGTAGACCACGCCGCCGCCATAGATGAGCCGGTGATCGCCGGAGGTGCGGTAGTAGTCGAGCAGGTAGTTGCAATCCTCCAGGCAGTAGTTTTGCGGCAGCAGTGAGCGGGCCCGCTCCTCCCCCAGCACCTCGGTGGCGATCACCTGGGTGCCGCAGGGCATGCTCTTGCCGGCGAGCTCGGGCACCAGGTTGCCGAGATAGGCGTTGCCGGCCACCACCACGAAGCGCGCCTTCACTGCCCCCTTGGCGGTCTTGACCAGGGCGGGTTGACCCGGAGTAATGCTGGTGACGGCGGACTGCTCGAAGATAAGCCCCCCCTGCATGCGGATGGCTTCCGCCTCCCCCAGCGCCAGGTTGAGGGGATGGATATGGCCACCGCTCTTGTCCAGCAGGGCGCCGACGTAGCGATCGCTCGCGACCACCTCGCGCACCCCGTCGGCATCGAGCAGCTCCAGCTGGTCGTTGCCCCACTTCTCCCAGCGCGCCTTCTGCGCCTTGAGTTCGTGAAGCTGCTTCTCGGTCTCGGCGGCGAACACCCCGCCCTCCTGCAGATCGCACTGGATGTTGTAGCGTTTGATCCGCTCGCGGATGATCTGGCCCCCCTCAAACAACATGGAGCCGAGCAGCCTGGCCTGATCCGGCGGGCAGTTCGCTTCGATGGTGTCGATGTCGCGGCTGTAGGAGTTGACGATCTGGCCGCCGTTGCGGCCGCTGGCGCCAAAGCCGACTCGCGCGGCCTCCAGCACCACCACCTTGTACCCCTTCTCCACCAGATGCAGGGCGCTGGAGAGGCCGGTATAACCCGCCCCGATGACGCAGACATCGCACTCCAGCTGTTCGGTCAATGTCGGGTAGGGCGCGTGTTTGTTGGCACTGGCTGCGTAGTAACTCTTTACATGTTCGGTCATGATCCCTGTTTCCTTACCGGTTCGTTTCCAACACAACGGGTTGTTCACATTAAAAGCTGGCCGGGGTGTGGGCGCTGACGATGCGGCAGACCTGCCCCGAGGGATTGCTGAAACTGTGGGGCTCGCCGGTGTCGATGACATAACTGTCCCCGGCGCACAGTTCATAGGTCTGGCCGGCCAGGGTCAGCAGCACCGACCCTTCCAGCACGGTGCCCACCTCCTCCCCCTGATGCTTCACCACGCCGCCGGTGTCGGTGCCGGGGGCATAGGTCTCCAGCATGAAGCCGAGCTGGCGCCGATTGTTGCCGTTGTGCACCAGCTTCATGGAGACCCCCTGGCTGCCAAGCTCGATGAGCTGCTCCGCCTTGATCACCACGCTGGGCGTGCTCGCCACCTCCTCTTCGGCGAAGAAGCGCGACAACGGCAGCTCGTAGACGCTCAGCAGCTTTTGCAGGGAGGCCACCGAGGGGCTCACCTTGTTCTGCTCTATCATGCAGATGGCGCCGTGGGTCAGGCCGCTCAGCTCCGCCACCCGGCGCTGGGAGAGCCCGAGCTCCCTGCGGATCCGGGCGAGCCGCTCCCCCATGTTTCTCTCGTGCTCCGCCAGGGGGTTGTCCGTCATGGTCCGCCATCGGACCTCGCCACGGGATTGCTCCATCGCCCACCTCCTTCCATGGTCATTCGAATACCTGGGGCCAACTGGTCAATATAGTGAGTCAGACACGTCAGCCCCGTTCACTATCCTGCACAACCCAGAGCGTTCATTATTTTGCACACCCTGCGCAATGAAAACCGCTACAATCGCGCTCACAGCCCCATTTCTAGCATGTGACGCCCAGTTCACTCAAATATATTTAACACTTGAAAAACATTTCGGCTCATTTTATGGTCGTTACGTGCTTATTATTCTATACGGCGGTGCCCACATAAACGCGCCACCCAGACCCACTATCGAGGCCCCTTACTTATGTCAGCATCACAACCTGCTCTCTCCCTGATCAAATCCCTGGCCTATGTCGACGGCCGCTGGTGCGAGTCCCTGGGCGGGCGCCGGTTCGAGGTCCTGAACCCGGCCACCGGCCAGGTCATCACCCAGGTGCCCGACATGGACGGGGAGGACACCCGCCTCGCCATCGCGGCGGCCCACGCGGCGCAACCCGCCTGGGCGGCCCTCACCGCCAAGGAGCGCAGCAGCAAACTCTACGCCTGGTTCGAGCGCATCATGGCCAACCAGGAGGAACTCGCCCGCATCATGACCTGCGAGCAGGGCAAGCCGCTGGCGGAAGCCAAAGGAGAGGTGGCCTACGGCGCCAGCTTCATCCAGTGGTTCGCGGAAGAGGGCAAGCGTGCCTATGGCCGCACCATCCCCGGCTTCTCCGCCGATCGGCGCCTGGCCACCATCAAGCAGCCGGTGGGGGTCGTGGCCGCCATCACCCCCTGGAACTTCCCCATCGCCATGATCACCCGCAAGGCGGGTCCGGCGCTGGCCGCCGGTTGCACCATCGTCATCAAGCCCGCCGCCGAAACGCCCCTCTGCGCCCTGGCGCTGGCGGTACTGGCGGAGCAGGCGGGCATTCCCGCCGGGGTCATCAACATCGTCACCTCCCATCAGGCGAGCGCGGTGGGCAACGAGCTGTGCAGCAACCCCGTGGTGCGCAAGCTCTCCTTCACCGGCTCCACCCGCATCGGCAAACTGCTAATGCGCCAGTGCGCCGACACCATGAAGCGCCTCTCCCTGGAGCTTGGCGGCAACGCGCCCTTCATCGTCTTTGACGACGCCGACCTCGACGCCGCCGTGGCCGGGGCCCTGGCGTCCAAATACCGCAACGCCGGCCAGACCTGCGTCTGCGCCAACCGCATTCTGGTGCAGGCCAGCGTCTATGACGCCTTCGCCGAGAAGCTCGCCGCCGCGGTCAAGGCCTTCAAGGTGGGGGACGGCATGGGCGAGGGCGTCCAGATCGGGCCCCTCATCAACCCGGCCGCCGCCAGCAAGGTGGCCGAGCTGGTGCAGCAATCGGTCGCCGCCGGTGCCCGGGTGCTGGTGGGGGGCGACGCCCACCCCGCCGGTCCCCTCTTCTATCACCCCACCATCCTGACCGGGGTCACCCGGGGCAACCCCATTCTGGACGAGGAGATCTTCGGGCCCGTCGCCCCCCTGGTGCGCTTCGAGACGGAAGCCGAGGCCATTGCGCTTGCCAACGACACCCCCTATGGCCTGGCCGCCTACTTCTATGGCCGCGACATCGCCCGGGTGTGGCGAGTGGCCGAGGGGCTCGAATACGGCATGGTGGGGATCAACGAGGGGATCATCTCCACCGAACTGGCCCCCTTTGGCGGGATCAAGGAGTCGGGGCTGGGCCGGGAAGGGGCGGCCGAAGGGCTGGAGGAGTACCTGGAGACCAAATACCTCTGCTTTGGCGGCATTCGCTGAGGGAAATGAAAAGGCAATCGCATCGTTAAAACAGATGCGTTATGACACAGCCCATCGCTTTTACAGATAGAAAGAGGGGGTCGCCGGTCACGACCGAGCGCCTTGTGGGCCCTGAGGGCACGCCCGGGGCCCCCTTTTGCGAACAGGCCGCCCTGCCCGAAGGCAGTTGGCGGCACACATATGGCCAGATGGCACAGGAACAGCGGGGGCCCATGCCCCTCAGGGAGGAAAGATGAGTCATTCAAGCAACAACCAGCAGTGGCAGGCCCGCCGCGAAGCGGCCGTGGTCCAGGGGGTCGGCACCCTGCTGCCGGTCTTCATCGACCGGGCGCACAACGCCGAGCTGTGGGACGTGGAGGGCAACCGCTACATCGACTTTGCCTCCGGCATCGCCGTGCTCAACACCGGCCACAACCATCCCAAGGTGGTGGCGGCGGTGCGCGAGCAGCTCGAGAAGTTCAGCCACACCTGCTTCCAGGTCACCCCCTACTCCGGCTATATCGAGCTGGCGGAGAAGTTGAATGCCCTGGTGCCCGGCCCCACCCCCAAGCGCACCCTCTTCCTCTCCACCGGCGCCGAGGCGGTGGAGAACGCCATCAAGATCGCCCGCGCCCACACCGGTCGCAGCGGCACCATCGCCTTCAAGGGGGGCTTCCACGGCCGCACCATGATGGGCATGGCCCTCACCGGCAAGGTGGTGCCCTACAAGACCGGCTTCGGCCCCTTCCCGGGGGAGGTCTATCACCTCCCCTTCCCCACCGACTACCTGGGAGTGAGTGAAGACGATGCCCTGGCCGCGCTGGATCTCTGCTTCAGCGCAGACATCGAACCCACCCGGGTGGCCGCCATCATCATCGAGCCGGTGCAGGGGGAAGGGGGCTTCTACCCCGCCTCCGCCAGCTTCATGCAGCGCCTGCGCCAGGTGTGCGACCAGCACGGCATCCTGCTCATCTGCGACGAGATCCAGACCGGTTTCTGTCGCACCGGCAAGACCTTCGCCACCGAATACAGCGGTGTCGAACCCGACATCATGACCCTCGCCAAGAGCCTGGCCGGCGGCTTCCCGCTCTCTGCCGTGGTGGGCAAGAGCGAGGTGATGAATGCCGCCAAGCCCGGTGGCCTGGGGGGCACCTATGCGGGCTCCCCCATCGCCTGCGCCGCCGCCCTGGCGGTGCTGGAGGTGATCGAGGAGGAGCGCCTGAACCAGAAGGCCCTGGCCCAGGGGGAGCAGATCAAGGCACGCCTGCACCAGCTGGCGACACGGTTTGACTGCATCGGCAACATCCGCGGCCCCGGCGCCATGGTGGCCATGGAGCTGGTGAAGGAGGGGGATGCCGCCAGACCGGACCCGGATCTCACCAAGCGGCTGGTGGCCGAGGCGGGCAAGCGGGGGCTGGTGCTGCTGGCCTGCGGCGTGCGTGGCAACGTGATCCGTTTCCTCGCCCCCCTGACCGCCCCGGCAGCCATCGTCGACGAGGGACTGGACCTGCTGGAGCAGGCCCTGTCCGCCTCCCTGGCCTGATCCGGAAGACCGCGTTCACCCACGTGCAAAAAAATGCGTTTTTGCTCCCTTGATATGCTTGTCAAGGGGGCATCACGAATGCACAATGCGCCGCCGTATTCAAGGACCGTCCGCTCATCGGAGCCCGGTTCTTTTTTTGCGCCAAACAAATCCATAACGAGGCCGGAACAGACCGGAAATGATAACGAGGTGGCACGCCATCTCACGACACCCGCTTCTTAGTGAGGAACTCCATGGGGCATATCATCGCTTTCCTGCCGGCCCGCGCCGGTCTGCGCCATCCGTCCGCATCCCGGACTGGCGCCCCCACCGTGCAGGATGACCTCACCGTCAGCCTGATCCCGTCAGCCTGCCTGCGGGGGATCGCCTGATGCACCCGCACCCCGCCGGTCTGAAAAAAAGCCTGAAACTCTGGCACGTGATCATCATGGGGCTAGCCTATCTCACCCCCATGGCGGTGTTCGACACCTTCGGCATCGTCACCGAGATCACCGAAGGCCATGTGCCGACCGCCTACCTGCTCGCCCTCATCGGCATGCTGTTCACCGCCATGAGCTACGGCCACCTGGTGCGCAAGTTCCCCTCGGCAGGCTCCGCCTACACCTATGCCCAGAAGGTGTTCCACCCCTATGTGGGTTTCATGGTGGGCTGGGTCTCCCTGCTCGACTACATGTTCATGCCCATGATCAACATGCTGCTGGCCAAGATCTACATGGAGGCCCTCTTCCCCGGCGTGGCCCCCTGGACCTACATCCTGGCCCTAGCCGCCGTCATGACCTTCCTGAACCTGCGGGGCATCAAGCTGGTGGCGAACTTCAACAGCCTGATCGTCATCATGCAGTTCAGCATCATCGCCGTCTTCATCGGCCTCATCGCCTGGGGCGTGAGCCACGGCGAGGGGCTGGGCACGGTGGCGAGCAGCCGCCCCTTCTTCTCCGAGCAGATGCACATCAATCCCCTGCTGACCGGCGCCTCCATCCTCTGCCTGTCGTTCCTCGGGTTTGACGCCATCACCACCCTGTCGGAGGAGACCCCGAACGCGGATCGGGTGATCCCCCGCGCCATCGTGCTCACCGCCCTCATCGGCGGCGTGCTCTTCATCTCCGTCTCCTACTTCCTGCAGCTCTTCTTCCCGGACATTTCCCGCTTCCAGCAGCCGGATGCGGTGCTGCCGGAGATCGCCCTCTATGTGGGTGGCAAGCTGTTTCAGGCGGTGGTGCTGGTCTGCACCACGGTGGCGGTGCTCGCCTCGGGGCTCGCCTCCCACGCCGGGGTATCGCGCCTGCTCTACGTGATGGGCCGGGATCGCGCCCTGCCGAGCCGCGTCTTCGGCTACATCCACCCCACCTGGCAGACCCCGGCTCTCAACGTGCTGCTGGTGGGCATGCTGGCCCTCTCGGCGGTGGTCTTCGATCTGGAGATGGCGCTGGCGCTGATCAACTTCGGCGCCCTGGTGGCCTTCACCTTCGTCAACCTGGCGGTGATTGCCCACTTCTATCTCAGGCTGGGTCACAACAAGACCCTGAAGGATCACCTGCTGTTCCTCGCCCTGCCCCTGTGCGGCGCCGCCTGCATCGGGGTGCTCTGGCTCAACCTGGAGCCAGCCTCCTTCGAGCTGGGGCTGATCTGGGCCGCCCTCGGCGCCATCTACCTGCTGCTGCGCCTCACCGTGTTCCGGGTCCGCCTCGGCCGCCCCGAGCAGGACGCCTCCTGAGCGAAACCGGCGCCCCCAGGGCGCCGGTTTCACATGGCGGCAAAGCAGGGCCCCGCCTGATGACAAGGTTGTCATCGACTTTCCGGCAGCGGTGGCGAAGTGATCGCTCACCGGGGGAACAAATTCCCCGCTGGCGGCCTTTTTCGCTTGTCTCCTCCCCCCCCCTGAGGGCACAATACGGCGCCCCTTGAGAGCCGATGTTTCAACAACATCGGTTCTTTGCTTTTCTGGGGCACACCACCATTCACCAAGAGGCCGGCCATGTGCCGGAATTGATAACCAGATTGCCAAGCAATCTCCCGACGTTGTGAGGAAAAACATGGGGCATTTCACTGCTTTCCTGCCGGTCCCCGCCGGCGTGCGCCACGCATCTGTGCCACAGATGGGCGCCCCCTGTGTCCAGCGACGCGTTCCCGCGTCCCTGATCCCGTCCCATCTCGCCCACGGGGCCTGTGCAGAGGAGAAAGCGTGATGGCCGGTGCCAAGCTGCTCAAGACCCTCACCCTGTTCCAGGTCGTGGTGATGGGTCTGGCTTACCTCACGCCCATGGCGGTATTCGATACCTTCGCCATCGTCGGTGACATCACGGATGGTCGCGTGGCCACCGCCTACCTGCTGGCGCTCGGCGGCATCCTGCTGACCGCGTTCAGCTACGGCCACCTGGTGCGCCGCTTCCCGTCCGCAGGCTCCGCCTACACCTATGCCCAGAAGGTGTTCCACCCCTATGTGGGCTTCATGGTGGGCTGGTCTTCCCTGCTGGACTACATGTTCATGCCGATGATCAACATCCTGCTGGCCAAGATCTACCTGACCGCCATGTTCCCCACCGTGGAGCCCTGGATCTTCATCTTCGGTCTGGTGACCGTGATGACCTTCCTGAACCTGCGCGGCATCAAGCTGGTGGCGAACCTCAACGGCTTCATCGTCTTCATCCAGATCGCCATCATCGTCACCTTCCTCGGCCTCATCGCCTGGGGCCTGAGTCACGGTGAAGGGGCCGGCACCCTGATGAGCAGCCGTCCGTTCCATGTGGAGTCTGCCAGCATGCTGCCGCTGTTCACCGGCGCCACCATCCTCTGCTTCTCGTTCCTGGGCTTCGACGGCCTGAGCTCTCTCTCCGAAGAGACCCCGAATGCCGGCAAGGTGATCCCCCGCGCCATCGTGCTGACGGCCCTCATCGGCGGCATCATCTTCGTCACCGTCTCCTACAGCCTGCAGCTCTTCTTCCCGGATCTGGCCCGCTTCAAGGAGCCGGACGCCGTGCTGCCGGAGATCGCCCTCTACGTGGGTGGCACTCTGTTCCAGAGCGTGGTGCTGGTGTGCACCACCGCGGCCGTGCTCGCCTCCGGCATGGCGGCCCACGCCGGCGTGTCGCGCATCCTCTACGTGATGGGTCGCGATCGCATGATCCCGGAGCGGGTGTTCGGCTATATCCACCCCACCTGGCGCACCCCGGCCATCAACGTGCTGCTGGTGGGGGCCCTGGCCCTCTCCGCGGTCTCCTTCGATCTGGACATGGCCCTGGCCCTGGTGAACTTCGGCGCCCTGGTGGCCTTCACCTTCGTCAACCTCTCGGTGATCGGCCAGTTCTGGGTACGCGAGAAGCGCAACAAGAGCCTCAAGGAGCACCTGCTGTTCCTAGTGCTGCCGCTGCTGGGGGCCGCCACCATCGGCGCCCTCTGGATCAACCTGGAGCAGAGCTCCCTGGAGCTTGGCCTCATCTGGGCGGGGATCGGGGTCACCTACCTCTTCCTTCGCCTCGCCGTGTTCCGCATCCCCTTCCGTCAGTACGAGGAAGCGGCCGACGGCCAGTAAGGCGGCACACACGCCCAAACAGAAGGGGAGCCCATGGCTCCCCTTCTTGCATTCAGACGTCCGGTGCGCGGACCCTCACCCCTGATTGAGCACGGCCGTGGCGGCCGCCTTGACCGGATCCCTGGCCACGGCGTTGACATCCTTGCGGGTCTGGTTGACCTTGTCCTGCGCCTGCTTCACGCCGGCACTCTGCTTGTTCAGGGCCGCATTGGTGTGCTGCCTAGTCTCTTTCAGTCCCGCCGTCTTCTTGTCCAGCACGTCCGTGGTGTGTTTCTTCACCTCGGCATTGGCCTTCTCCTTCTGCTGGCGCACCAGCTTGTCGGCATCGCAGTTGCCCTTGACCCCCAGGGTGGCGTTCATCGCCTCGTTCCTGACCGCCTTGTCGAGGTTGCACTCGGACTTGAACACGCTGGCCTGCGCACCGGCAGACAGCAGACCCAGGGAGAGGCACAAAACCCATGCACGCATCATCACTTCCTCAGTTTCAAGACAGGAAAGTCCGGCAGCATATTACCCTGGTATCCCAGTGCAAGGGCGGGGGCCGGTGATGAGCCGGATGGCGCCATATCGGCGTTTGCTCCGACACCTTTTGTCTGCGACGCCCCTGCCGCCCTGTCACCAAAGCATCATAAAAGTGTCACGTTGTCATATTTCTGTCATGGAGCCTTGTTGTAATGCGCCCGTCCATTTTCAACGCAGAACGACCCCAAGAGGCCATATGCACAGCACCGCATCTTCCGCACCCCTGCAGATCCGCCGTCCCGGCCCCCTGTTCAACTGGCTCGCGGTGATCACGCTGATCTACCTGATCCTGGTCGCCGTTGGCGCCGTCTCCCACGGCTTCAAGGGCTTCTCCGGCGGCGCCGAGGGCGCGGCCCAGATCTTCGCCTTCGCCAACAACCCCTTCGTCGCGCTGCTGCTCGGCATCCTGGCCACCGCCCTGGTGCAATCCTCCAGCACCGTCACCTCGGTGATCGTCGGCCTGGTGGCAGGGGGCCTGCCCATGGCCATGGCCATCCCCATGGTGATGGGGGCCAACCTCGGCACCACCATCACCAACACCATCGTCTCCCTGGGGCACATCCGGGACAGAGGCGAGTTTCGCCGCGCCTTCGCCGCCGCCACCGTGCACGACTTCTTCAACCTGCTGGCGGTCTTCATCTTCCTGCCCCTGGAGCTGATGTTCGGTCTGCTGCAAAAGAGTGCGGAAGGGATTGCCAGCCTGCTGCTGGGTTCCGCCGACATGTCGATGAAGGGGATGGATTTCATGAAGCCCCTCATCTCCCCGTCCCTGGATCTCATCGACGGTGCCGTCGCCTTCCTGCCGGGCAAGGGAGGCGCCATCGCCACCATTCTCATCGGGATTCTGCTCATCCTGTTCTGCGTCACCACCCTTGGCAAGGTGCTGCAACAGGTCATGGTGGGCCGAGCCAAGGAGCTGCTGCACATGGCCCTGGGCCGTGGCCCGCTCACCGGCATCGCCTCCGGCACCCTGGTCACCGTGATGGTGCAGTCCTCCTCCACCACCACCAGCCTGATGATCCCCCTGGCGGGCGGCGGAGTGTTCAACACCCGCCAGCTCTATCCCTTCACCTTGGGGGCCAACATCGGCACCACCATCACCGCCCTGCTGGCCGCCACCGCCATCAGCGGTGCCGGTGCCCAGCTCGCCCTGACCATCGCCCTAGTCCACGTGCTGTTCAACCTCTTCGCCGTGGTGCTCATCTACGGGGTGCCCTTCCTGCGGGAGCTGCCCATCAAGGCCGCCGAAGCCCTGGCCCGGGTCGGCAGCGAGAACAAGCTGCTGGCGCTGGGTTACGTGGCCGGGCTCTTCTTCGCCCTGCCCGCCCTGATGATGGTGGCCGTCAAGTAAATCCGAACCGGGGGCATCATGCCCCCGGTGCCTTGCCCGTCCGGTCACATCCTCCGGCATCCCCCCTCGCCCTCCCTCCCCGGCTGGGATAAGATGCCCCTTCATTGCACTCTGATTTCAAGGAACAGGAAAACCCGATGAAATTCATTCTGATAGCCCTTCTTATCGCCGGCGCCGCCTACTACTTCTACTCCAGCAGCAACAACCGGAAGCTGGCGGAAGAGAACGTGCGCAAGGGGGCCGAGTTCCTCGCCAGCAACCAGGAAAAACCCCTGGTGACCACCACCGCCTCCGGCCTGCAGTACGAAGTGCTGACCCCGGGCACCGGCACCGTTCACCCCACCGCCACCAGCAAGGTAAAGGTGCACTACGAGGGCAAGCTGCTGGACGGCACCGTGTTCGACAGCTCCGTCGCCCGTGGCGAACCCATCGAGTTCGGCCTCAACCAGGTGATCAAGGGTTGGACCGAAGGGGTGCAACTGATGGTGGAAGGGGAGAAGACTCGCTTCTACATCCCCGCCAACCTGGCCTATGGCGACAGAGCCGCCGGCAAGATCCCGCCGGGCTCAGTCCTCATCTTCGACGTGGAGCTGCTGGGCATTCAATAAACCCGCACTGGGCCCGCGTTGAGCTTGGCGGTGGCGCTGCGGGGCATCCCGTCAGAGGCCACGTCCGACGGACCCTGATCACAACGCCGGCGTACTGCGCCGGCGTTGTCGTTTCTGCCCCGGTCTCCCTCGCCCTGACGCCAGACTATCAACCAAAAGTGAAGAGTGCTTATCCTTAAAGCCTGATTGTTAACCCATAAATAGGGGCAGATAATGACCACATCGTCAGCGGCATGTCGCCCTGGCCTCGGGTTGTCGGTGCGCCGCGCGCATCGGCACAACGCATATGGAGTCTGTCATGTCTATCGCCCCTGTCTGGTTCATCTCCCACGGCGCCCCGGATCTGGTCCTGCGCGATCAGCCCGCGACCCGGTTCCTGAAGCAACTGCGCCTCGAGGGTGCCAGAGGGCTGGTGGTGATCTCGGCCCACTGGTTCAGCCGAAGCGAGCTGCAGATCAACGTCGAGCCCAGCCCGGCCCTGATGTACGACTTCTACGGCTTCCCCGAGCCCCTTTACCAGATCCGTTGGCCCGCGACGAGCCCGCAATGGTTGCAGGAAGCGGTGAGCGATCAGCTGCTGCTGGCCGGCCTGCCCGCCACCCCGGTGCGCCGCGAGCTCGATCACGGGGTCTGGTCCCCCCTCTCCCTGATGGATCCGGACAGTGAACTCCCCCTGATGCAGATCGCCATCCCGGCCAGCTTCACCCCGGCCCAGCTGTGGCAACTGGGGGAGGCATTGCAGGGGCTGCGCGAGCAAGGGATCGGCATCCTCGCCTCCGGCGCCATCACCCACAACCTCCGTGCCCTCGGGCCGGACGGCTCGCCGGTTCCCCAGTGGGCGAGCCAGTTTGCCCGCTGGCTGGAGCAGACCATGGCAGAGGGAGACAGGGGGGCGCTGGAAGATTACCGGGCCCGGGCGCCGGGCGCGGTGGAATCCCATCCCCACGACGATCACCTGCGCCCCCTGTTTGTGGCGCTCGGCGCGGCGGGGGCCGACAGACCCCGAAAGCTGCACGACAGCTGGGATTACGGCAGCCTCTACATGGGGGCCTACCAGTTCGGTTGAGGGCGGGGCGGCCAGGCCGCCCTGCTTGACGTGCTCTCGCCGACGCGCGTGGAGAAATAGCGGACTCGTTATAGCCATTTTCCGGTAGAATGGCCGCCATTGGATGAGGCTTGGCAGGGATGGCTGTCGCGTCGGGTGGCTAGATGAACCTATATCGAACACTGATCCTGCTCTGTCTGCTCTGCCTTCAACCTGTGCAGGCCCTGACCCTGCACAGCCGCTACGATCCCGCCCCGCTGCCTCCCCGCTGGTCGGAGGCTGAGCTCGGATGGCTGCGCCAGCAGTCCCAACTGCGGGTCGGCATCCTGCAAGAGGACTACCGCCCCTTCACCATGATCGCTCGCCAGCGCGTCGAGGGGCTCAGTGCCGACTACATCGACCTGCTGGCCCGGATGCTGGACAAACCCGTTGCCCTGAGCGCCTTCCCCGACAAGGCGCACCTGCTCCGTGCCCTGGCACGGGGGGAGATACACCTCGCCAGCCTCGGCAATCTCACCCTGGCGGACAGTGACATCCGGGCGATCCGCCTGAGCAACCCCTATTTCAGCAGCCCCCTCGTCTTCTCCGTGCTCAGACGTTATCGGGGGGCACTGCTCACACCGGGACAGCGGGTGGCCGCCGTCCGGGATCAGATAGACAGGGCGCGCTTTGGCCGCTACTACCCCACCCTCACCCTGGTGACCTATCCCTCCAACATGGAGGCGTTCGATGCGGTCTTCTTCGGCCGCGACGACATCCTGCTGGGGGATGCCCACGCCACCCACTACCTCAACAGCGAGCGCTTCGACAACCTTCGCCAGCGGGGCGAGGCCCCGCCCGAGCTGGCGCCTGCCGAGTTCCGCTTTGCCGTCCCGGCCACCGAGCCCGCCCTGCTCAGCCTGGTCAACCGGGGGCTGGCGGCCATCGACGACCGGGCGCGCAATACCCTCTTCACCCAGTGGAACGGGCCCATCCGCGACATGAACGAGCGAAGCGCCGATCTCTATGATGCCGCCGAGCGGGCCTGGATGCGGCAAGCGCCCCCCATCAGGGTGTGGCTGATGGACAACCTCTACCCCTATGGCGCCCTGGATCATGACGGCCAGCTGGTCGGCATGACGGTGGACATGCTGGACAAGATCCGCACACGCACCGGCCTCACCTTCGAGTTCGTGCGGGCAGATTCCGAGCGTCAGCTGGCAAAAGCCATGCAGTCAGGCGCCATCGACCTCATCGGCGCCATCTCCCAGCAGGTGGCCGAACACTACGGGCTGCACACCTCGGTGCCCTACGCCACCGACAACATCTATGTGATCCTCACCCGCCAGGAGGAACAAGGGATCGACACCCTCCGGCGTCTGGCGGGCAAGACGGTGGCGATGACGCACCATGTGCCCCTCGCACAGAGACTGGAGGGCAGCCGCATCACCCAGGTGGAGAGTGCCGCAGAAGCGATGGAGGTGCTCGCCCAGGGACGGGTGGATGCCGCCATCGTGCCCCTCTATTTTGCCCGCCATGCACTGGACAATGATCCCCAGAGCCCGCTGCGCATCGCCGGCCCCGCCGATGACGAGCCGATCCGGATGGGGTTTGCCAGCCTGCCCGGACAGGGGATGCTGATGGGGATCCTCGACAAGACCATCCTCGCCATCCCCCCCAACGAGCTCGCCATGATGAGTTACGAGTGGCGCAACCGCAAACTGCCGGTTCCCGGCTTCATGGATCGCCACGCCCACATCGTCTACCTGGTGTTCGTGGGGCTCCTCACCCTGGCGCTGGTGCTGCTCTATCGCAACCGCATGTTCAAGCGGATGGCCAGCGCCGAGCAGGCTTCCCGCCAGCAACTGGAGGCCCATGTCAGGTTCATCCGGGCACTGGGGGAGAGCCTGCCCCACCCCATCGTCGTGCGGGACAAGAGCGGCAAGGTGCTGCTGTGCAACAGCAAATACCTGACCCAGCTCGGCGCCGAGCCAAAGGCCATCCTGGGTCAGCCCTTCGCCCAGGGGCTGTCAGGGGTGCTCGATGCAGACAGCATCGCCGTGCTGGAGCAGGACTTTGCCAGGGTATTGCAGGAGGGGCAGCCCATCTTTGCGGATCGCCTCTTCCATCACAGGGGAACCCAGAGCGACATCTATCACTGGATGGTGCCCTATTTCGACGGGGAGGGGGCCATCAGCGGGGTGATCGACGGCTGGATAGACATCACGGACCGCAAGCGGCTGGAAGAGGCGCTGCGCGAGGCCAAACAGCAGGCCGACAGCGCCAGCCGCGCCAAGAGCGACTTCCTCGCCACCATGAGCCACGAGATCCGCACCCCCATGAACGCCATCCTCGGCATGCTGGAGCTGGCCACCGAGGATCCCGCTCTCAGCCGTCACAGCGGCGAGCTGCTGCGCATCGCCGCCGACTCCGCCAACGGTCTGCTGGATCTGCTGGGGGACAGCCTGGATATCGCCTCCATAGAGGCGGGCCAGATGACCCTGACTCCCACCCCCTGCGATCTCGCTCCCCTGCTCTCGTCCGTCATCCGGGTCTTTGCGGGCATGGCCGAGCAGAAGGGGCTGCTCTATGAGGTCAGGCTGCCCGACACCCCCATGCCAAGGGTGCTGATCGATCCCCTTCGCCTGCGCCAGATCCTCTTCAATCTCATCGGCAACGCCATCAAGTTCACCGAGCAGGGCCGGGTCGCCATTACCGCCACCCTGACCGGGGGCGAGCAGCCTCCTGTGCTGCACCTCACCATCACCGACACCGGAGCCGGCATTCCCGCGGACAAGCTGCCCCGGCTCTTCACCCCCTTCTATCGCGCCCACGGCCAGGGCCAGTTCCCCGGCAGCGGGCTGGGCCTCAACATCGCCCGCATCCTGTGCCAGATGATGGGGGGGGAGATAGCCGTTCACAGCCAGGTCGGCGAAGGCACCCGGCTCGAGATAAGGCTGCCCCTCACGCTCGCTCTGCAACCCCCCGCCCCGATCACGGCAATGCCGGCGCCCCAGCCCCACCAGGCTCAACCCCTCCCCCATCGGCTGCATATCCTGGTGGTCGATGACAATCACGCCAACCAGATCCTGCTGCGCCAGCAGCTCAAGCACCTGGGACACGACGTCAGTGTGCGCAGCAATGGCCTGGAGGCCCTGCGCGCCCTCGCCAGCCACCCCTTCGATCTGGTCATCACCGACTGCCAGATGCCGGTGATGGACGGCTTCGAGCTGACCCGCAGCCTGCGTGCCCTTGGCCATGGCCTGCCCGTCTGGGGCTTCACCGCCCATGCCCAGCCTCGCGAGCGGGAGCTTTGCCTCGCCGCCGGCATGAACGACTGCCTGTTCAAGCCCATCGGCCTCGCCCGTCTGCGCGCGGCGCTGGCCACCCTGGGGCCAGCGCCCTGAGTACCGCCAGCCCTTCCTCCCGTCATGTCGCACGGGCGCGGCTGAGAATGCGGCTGAGAGTGCGGCTGAGAGTGCGCCGGCGTTTGCCGCATAAAGGATCGCCCACAGGGACAAGAGACAACGTGGACCGGCCATGGATACAAGGCCGGTGGCGGTTCGAGACCCATAAAAAAACCGACACCAGGGTGTCGGTTTTTTTATATCGGGAGGTGCGCCCTGCCTGCCACGCCAGTCTGGCGCCGGGTGAAGCGGGCGTCACGGGGAGGATCAGTAGAAGATCCGCTCCCCTCGCTCGCTCATCTTGAGCCAGACCGGCTTGGTGCTGGTCTTGCTCCAGATGCGGTGCAGGTAACTGTAGAAACGGGCGCGATCCCGGCGAAACAGCATCACCGGGAAGGCGAGCAGACCCGCCATCAGGACAAAGATGCGGCGAAGGATTATCTGAGTCAGGGAGAAGGGATGAAACATGATGTAACGCCTCACTGGTAAGACCACTGAACAAAGATTACGCCAATCATTGTAGGATTACTACACCGACAGCGCCATTTTTTTATTAAAAACGGGGCTAAAAGCCTAAAAATGAAACCGGGTTACATTCTTTAACTAAAAAACAACAAAGGTGGCAAAACGCGGCCCCTGTTCCAGAGTTAACGAGGACTGGACCAGAACGGGGGAACACAGGATGAAACTTGCAGATGCAGCGCTGCTGGGGGCATTGGGCGTGCTCGCCTGGAGCCAGTGGCAGGAGTGGCGGCTCAATCGTGACGATGCCATCGACATCCCCTATCACGGGGTCCCCACCGCCAGCCTGTGGCAATGCGGTTTGCTGATAAAGGAGATGGCCGCGCTGGCAGAACAGGGGGGCGAAGAGAGGTCCGGATCCAGGGGCGAGGCATTGGCCGAGATGGATCAGCATCTGCACAAGACGTGGCAACGGGAGGGTTGTTCACGGCTGACTGACATGCAATGAAGCATCATCCTAGGCCGCCATGGCGGATGGACAACGTCAGGGATATGGAAAACAGGGAGAAGATGGAGGCACGTTCCGGAGTCGAACCGGACTAAACGGATTTGCAATCCGCTGCAT
>JADHEF010000275.1_pt1 | contig 61308 bp, 29 predicted proteins | sample 8952391 | NCBI WGS metagenome assembly JADHEF01 (sample SAMN16124439, study PRJNA663245) | bioreactor sludge metagenome | isolation source: sludge (nitrite) | place: India:Bengaluru | collected 2019-02-28 | reverse complement strand
TCCACCGCGACAACACCTTCGCCATCTCCCGACGCTTCGCCTCGCGCTTTCCCATAGACGCCTCCGCGCCACGAATACTCGGCGACTTCCCCAAGGCAGGGAAGGACGCGGTTCGTCGGACGCTTACCTTCAGCGACCGAGCGAAGCGAGCTCCGCACGCACCCGGCGGTGTCGGCCTAACTCTGTTAGGCCGCAGGGCGTCGCCGCAGCGAGCGTCAGCGAGTGGAGGCGATGCCCCGGAGGCGCGCGGGGCCTGCGCGTAGCGAAGCGGAGCGCCTCATTTCAGCCGGCGCGGCCCAAAGCGCTTTGGGCCGCGGGGCGCTGCACGGCGCGTGACAGGAGGAGGTCCGAGGAGGTGCCTCTGGCGCGCGCCGTGCCGCGCCCGCACCTTCCTCGCCCCGCGCGCCGGAGCCGCCGGGGGCGGCTCCCGGTCCCACGGCGCCCGCTGGCGCCGTGCGGGGTCCACCCTGTTCGAGGCGCTCACCCTCATGGCTGGAGCACGGTGAAGCTCGGTGCCGTCGAAGGGAAGTCGTCCGGGAAGAGGTCGCTTCGAATCTCGCCCCGGAGGAGGCGATTGAGAAACGCGTCGATCCGCAGAGGAAACTCTTCGTGCTCGCCGTCGCGTGGCGAGTAGACCACGACTGACTCTTGCCCCTCCGTCCGCCAAAACAGAACATCGCCGTTGTCTGTCACGGCCCACGGGTAGAGCGCGGGCGGCTCGACACCTAGGTCATACGGGAGACTTCGATCACCCTGCTGCTGGCGTTCGCTGTGGAGTCGGAGGATCTCTTTCCCGCGCAGTAGCAGGTTCAGGTGCGGATTACGCGAATGCGGGTTCAGGAGCCAGAGGAAGCTATCGAAACCACCGCTACCATAGAGTTGAATCAGCTTCTTCAGTTCCGTCGGTATCGTTACGTTCAAGCCCCTCCGAAGATCGTCCCACTCCTGCTCGGAGCCGGACTCCATCGGGTTCGAAGGAGCGCTGACCCGCCCCAAGAGCGCCTGAAGCTCATTCATAGCTTGTTCAGCACCGACACATCAAGCGAGAAGCCGCCGCTTCCACGTGCCTTGAGCGTCACTCCCTTCGCAAGGGGGTTCGCCCCTTCGTAGACCGGAATCGCCCAGTAATCGACTGTCTCACCTGATTCGACGGCCTTCCTGACGGCATTCTCAAAGTCACGCATTGTCGGCGTGTTCCCGGAGTCAAACATCGAAATGAGATTCCGGGGATCGTCGCCGACACCGCCCAGCTGCTTTCCCAGGAGGTGTCCGCGATGCTGCCTCCCAGGCTGGCCCACAAACCCCGCCGGTCGGATCGATGAACTTGCTCTCGTACCCGATCCGATCATGTCCGGCGTGATCCGAGCTCGGACCCCAGTGGCTCTTCCGAACTCATCGAGTTCACCGAGAACGACGAGGCCGCCACTTCGAGTTCGACGAACCGTCGAAACGGCGGCCGCCACACCACCGACGGCCAGAGTGACGGCCTTGTTCTCGACAACAAACTGGGCGGCCTTCGTTCCATACCTGATCGGCGGTTCACCGATCTCCCCTACTGCCCTGCCGAGCGCAGGTCCCGTCTTGAAGCGCTCGTCCCCGGCCTCTCTTTGAAGCTCGGTCGGCTCTGCATTCGAACTCCAGAGGTTCCTCCAGGCTCTGCCTGCCCTATCCCCGAGATCGTTCCATGCACTCCAGAGACGTCCGAGCCGACCAGGGGTCTCGTCTCTTCCGGGTTCCGGCACAGGCGGAACAGAGTCCCCATTAAGACGCTCCGTCGCTACTCGTGCACTGATGGCCTGAAATGCTCGACAGTTCTCCGGGTTCTCCGAGCGTGAGCAGTCCGTCGCCAGCCCCCACGGGTCGTTGGCCTCGTGCGGTCTCCAGCCGACGTAGGCCCATAGGTTCGTGGAGTCGACGGCCCCAAGCGGGTCCTCGGACAGCCAGTGGGCGGTTCTCGGGTCGTACCAGCGAGCTCGCGCATAGCAGAGCCCGCTTACCGGGTCGCACCACATGCCCGCGAACAGGAAACTCATGCCGCCGGGGATCCGGCCGCCAACGGAGTCGCTCGCGGAGAGGGCCGTGTCGTAGTCGTACGGGAACTTCCGGTCGTACGCCGGGTGGGAGGTGCCGTCCGGGGGGATCTCGAGCACGAGGTCGAAGCTCGGCTGCCCGTCCGGAGACCTGAAGGGGCGCGCCAAGTCATCCAGGAGCGCCTCCATCAGCCGGATCCGGTATCGCTCTCCCTTCGGCCAACAGCCAGAGGGCATTACGGACAGCCGATAGGGCGCGGAGTCGTCCGCCGCGATGGCGAACGCCCTGACCGGGACAGCCTGCCATTCCGAATCCGCCCCGTTCCAGGTCTCCACCCGCACGCCGGCAGCGAAGCTGACGGGATCGAGGCCGATTGTGAACTCGAAAGTCACGGCTCCGCCAACGGTCTGCTCAGGAATCGGGGACGCCTGGGTCGTACCGCCCACAGACGTCTTCATCGAGTCGAAGCGGCCCTGAACGAGCTCCGGCCCCGTCTCGAGGTGCGCCTCGCCGTACGGCGTGTACCTGTATCGGGCCGGAACAGGCGGTCCCCGCGGCGTAGAGGATCCCTGTGCGTCGACGAGCCCAAGGACCGTCCCCAGCTCGTCCCGGATGAAGCCGTAGAGCCGGCGGCTCGGCGTCGATCCCGCTCCGTAGTCCTCGACGAGCATCTGCACCGCGTCGTCGAGACCGCTCGCGCCCGGTGCGAGTATCTTCTTCCAGCGCGGGGCGCCCTCCGCGTCCTTCTCGACCTCCGAGAGCAGCGTGGGCCCATCCCACAGGTACTCGCGCCGCGAGATGAACGGCCGCGCGGCGCCCGGCTCAGGGAGTCGGGCCTCGTGGATACGCGCCACCAATCGACCGAGAGCGTCGTACTCGAACGACACCTTGTGGCCCGCCCAAGGGGAGACGACCGGCTCGTCCCCCAGCGTACTCGGTGGCCACTGCTCCTTGACCTCGATCGCGGTCAGCTCGCCTCGCCAGCTCCAGCTATATCGGTATCTCTCGTCCTCGGTCCTTTCCCCGGCGGCGCCATATCCGATCGGTTCGCCGTTCCGGGCCTCGGGGCGTCCCAAAACGCCGGGCGTGAGGGAGACGATCGCGGGGCGTTTGTCGAGCGTCTGGCCGAGGAGTTCGTCGCCGCCGCCGTAGCGGAGGCGGAAGGCCTCGAGCTCGTCGGAATGGGCCTCTTCGAGACGCAGCCGGGAATCGCTCAGGAAGACCCAGCCCTGCCGGCTCAGGACTCCGCTCTTCGGCGCGACCCGCATGAGCTTCCAGCCGTCTCCAGGCCGATACTCGATTCCTGTCTTCCCCCAGGCTCCGTCCATTCCGACTCCGAAGGAGGTCGTCCTCCCTTCGGAGTTGAAGCCCCTGACCTGCGAAAGACCGTCGGTTTCGAGTGTGCGGAGTGCAGTGAGGTTGGCGCGGGAGGCCCACGTCAGCTCGGCTCCCGGCGTTTCTTCCGGTAGAGGAACCTCTCCACGACGGAGCTCGACCCGGGACAGACGCCCGAGGTCGTCAAACTGCCGCAGGTACTTCGGACCGAGGCCGCCGACGAGCTCGGAGAAGACGGTCGTCTCGACCGGCTGGTCCCAGACGTCGAAGGAGCGTTCGAACGTCGGCGATGCGCCTGCGCCGAGCGTCGTCGCCTTGACGCGGCCACCGAGGTCGTAGGTCTGGCTCACGGTCGCCGCGGGCTGACCGAGCTTCTCGGCATTCTCGAGCCTCGAGAGACCGTCGAACTTCCAGCTGAGACCGTAGGTCGCGACGTTTGGAGGGCCGCCCTCGGCGCCGAGTCGGACGACACGGTTCGCGGCGTCCACCTCGCTCGTGACGGTCTGGCCGTGACGATTTCTCCAGGCCGTGGCGACGTCGTCCGGATCGAACGCGGTCACGGCTTCCGAGCTCCCGTCGGGGAACGAAACGCCGCGAAGACGGCCCGAATGGGCGAGATCGTAGGAGTAGGAGGTCCTCCATACGCCCGAGGGCGATCGGACCTCGGCGAAAGCCTTCCGGCCGTCGAGGTCGTACCCGAAGGCGGTCTCGCCGCCCGCAGGGAGGCGCCGGGACAGGAGTTTGCCGAGTCCGTCCCATGCGTACTCCTCGGGAGGATTCCCCTCGAGCCTCTTCGAAATCAGGTTTCCGGTCTCGTCGAAACTCCGGTGGACGCGGGTGCCAGCGCTCCCGGCCTCGAAAAGGACGTTCCCAAGGGCATCAAACGTCAGGTCGGTCTTGTGCCAGACCTCCGTCCCGGCGTCGGCGTGTTCGACTCGGCTCGGATAGGCGCGTGAGGGCGGGTCGTAGACCGTCTTGACCCGGTTCCCCACGGCGTCCGTCCGGAGGACGACCCGGCCCATCGAGTCGTAGTCGAGGCGCCGGTCCGTCCGGACCTTCGACCCTCCGTCACCCGTCGTGACGATCCGGAGCCGGCCCAGAAGGTCGTAGTCGAGTTTCGTGATTCGTTTGACGGGACCGCCCTGCCCCGACTCGAGGACCTCGCTGACCGTTGCGAGAGCACCGAATGCCGTGTACTCCTTCTCCGAATCCGAAAGGATCTCGCCATCCGCATCGATCACTCGCTCCCGCCGCGGCCGGCCGCCGTCGTCGAAGCAGCGCCGGACGAGGGCGCCGGTGGCGAGGCGCTCTTCATAGAGCTCGCCGAAAGAATCGAACCGACCGCGCCAGTAGCCTTCGTGCCCGTCGGTCGCGAACGCGACCCGACCACCTTCGTCGTAAAGGACGCGCCGAACGCCCGATCCGGTCGTCGTCGAGGCCAACCGGCCGGCGGCGTCGTACCCATAGGTCGTGACGACGCCTGCGGGAGACGTTTCCTTCCAGAGGCGACCGTAGACGTCGTAGGTGAAGAGGGTCGTCGCCGTCGCCGTCGCGCCCCCAGCCAGGTCCGCGACGCGAGAGGTCGAGATCGACGTCAGCTGCTCGCGGTCATTGTAGGTATAGAGCGTGTCCACTTCGCCGAGGGGCGACTGTGCCCGCCGCTCGAGGACGACGTGGCCGACCGCGTCGAATCCTCGTCTCAGCCGTGTCTCCGTCCCGATGTAGGTCCCGTCCGAGCCCCCTGGCTCGACGGCCGTCGGGCGATCCCACTCGTCATGGACGGCCTTCCCTACCACACCGCCGCTCGCCTGCTCGTCGACGTTCCCTGCCCGGTCGTAGCTCTCCACGACGGAGTAGATGTCGGCCCCCGAACCCCACCCGGTCGACTCGGGGTACCCTTTTCCCGATCGGCCGCGCGCGTCCTCCCGGAAGGTCGTCGTCTGGACGAACGCCGGATCTCCTCCACCTGGCGTACCCTCGACCTTCTCGTTCCGGGCGTGGAGGTCGAAGAACGACCTCAGGTCGATCTCGGGTCCTGCCTGCGACGAAACCGTGAAGCTCTGTGGCTCCGAGCTCGTCGTCGCGATCGGGAACCTGACGTGAGCTCCAACCGGATCTGTCATCGTCTGGCGAACGTTGGCAGCGCCGTACGTCAGGAAGGTCGTCCGGGTGGAGTCCGTCGGATCTCCACCGTCGCATTCGCCGGTCGCGCTCTGCGCCTTTCCGCTCTCCGTGAGCTCCTCGACGTTCATCCGCCTGAGGCGGTCCGCGTGCGCGACATATCTCAGGGTCGTCGTGAGTCCACCGGGCGACTTCACGGACAGCAGGCGCCCGTCAACTGCTTCGAAGGTGTACTCGTGCTCGAGTGTCGCGGGCTGCGGCTCGGCCTCCACACTCTGTACCGCGGCGTCGGACCGCAGCGTGGGAACGCTCTCGACGACCTTCTTCGTCCTTCCCTCATCGAGGATGTAGTCGACGACATGAGCCCAGGGCTCGGTCACCCGCACGGCCAGCGCCGGCGCCGCTGACGGCTGTCCCGGGGGCAAGAGGCTCCAGGCCACTGCCGGGTCCCCGGGGACAGTGACCCGAATGACCCGGCCGCTCTGGGGTTCGTACTCGAAGCCAACACGGGGCGGCGCATCCGAAGCCGAGCCGGGAAGCCGGAATCCCGTGAGACGAAGCGCGCCAAAGGGTCCGTGCAGAGGCGTCTTCACGTCGAGAGCGGCATGAGGTCCGTAGCTGTAGGCGATCGTCGGGCTCGCGTGTGAGTACTCGGCCCCGAGCGCGCTCGTGACTGACGGGAGGATCACCCTTTGCAGGAGCCTGTCACCGCGGGTTCCCACCTCGCTCCGCCATGAGTAGCCGATCGTTCTTCCCGCGAAATCGGTGAAGCTCTTCAGGAGGGCGTATTGCTCGCCGTCCTGCCGCGGGTCGCGGAACTCCTCGAAGTGATAGACGCGCCCGTAGTCGTCCTCCATCTGGGTGAGGGCGCCGAAGGCGTCGTAGACGAATTGATGCGTATTGCCTCTAACGTGAGGATCGTTGGCGTGCTCACGGTGACGGTCTCGAATCTCCAGGAGTCGACCGTGCTCGTCAAAGAGAAGGACGCTCTGCTGCCGTCCCAGGAGCTGCCACCGCTTCCCCCCCTCGAGCTTTCGGAGTCTCAGGTAGAGACCCTTGGGTACGCAATAGCTCCCGAGGGAGTCCTCTTCGGCCCAGGCCGGGCAGCCACCCTTTCCCTTCGAGACGAAACGAAAGACGTGCCCCGCGCCATCGTAGTACTCCACCATCTCGGGAATATCGGTGAGCTCCTCGAGGGACACTGGTCCCTGTCGAGAGGGTCGTTTCCCGTCGCCGTAGAGCGGGCTCGGCCTCAGGTGCTGGAGAAGCGGTGAGCTCCAGCCGGCCGACCCGAGGGGGCCGAAGCCGAGGACACCAGAGCGGTACGTGCGCTCCATCGCGACGTCGATCCCCCGACCCGGCTTCGCGTAGTCGGTCGCGGAAAAGAGCGCTTCGCCGCCTCCAAGAAGGACGCCGACGCCCCTCTCGCCCGAATCCCAGTAGGCGGGAGAAAGGACGGGTTCCTCCAGCGAAACCTGGATCGGGGCGGGAACGGAGTCGGCCCATGACGTCGCGCGTGCCAGGCCCCACGGCGCCCGATAGCCCGCGCTGTTGCCCCGGAAGAAGACCCGGGCCTGTGCGGTGGCACCAGAGTCCGCGGGGACGACCACGCTCGTGTCGTGCGGGTCGGTCCGTTCTGTCGACAGCGTCGCGCGGAGGTACGGGCCCGCTGCAAGGAGCTCGAGGATCTCGTCTGCCTGGAGAAGACCGTCGTCGATGAGGCGCTGAAGGTAGGCCGGCCTCGTGCACCGGCGGCACTGGCTCTCCTCGTCGGCGGTGACCTCGCCCTCGAGCTCTTGAAGTATGTAGCTCGTCCGGGCTCGTGGATCGGCCAGGAGCAGAACGACCTCTTTCGATTCGTAGAGGTTGTAGGCGGTCGAGAGGCGACCGTCCTCCGCAGGATACGTGCCGTCCCCTGCCGAGGCGTCGGCGGCGCCCAGCCGGCGAAGTGTGACGAAGACCTCCCTCGCGGGCCATCCCGGCCCCCCCGTCGGCGCCACGTAGGCGCCGACGTCCTCGACGCCGAGCAGGCCCTCCGCAGGAAGCGCGCGCAGGGACTGGACCTTCGCGACGAGCGTCTCCCCGAAGTCCCCCGGCAGAGCAATGCGAATGCGGAATGCCGCCGTAGCGACCTTCTCGTCGTCGGCTCGCTTGACGGGGTCCCGCTCGTCGGCCGGATCGACCCGAAGCGGCACACCGAGGGGAACGAACGCCGATGTGGGCCGGAAGGTCGGGAGGGGCCCCACGGTCGGCGGGTCACTCGGCGGCTCCGCGACCTCAGGGCGATACAACCCTGCGAAGACGAACCGCGGGTCTTCGATCGGGAGGACGATACCGTGAGCAGTCTCGCCGGCAACGGACCTCCCCCATGTGTAAAGGAATCCCGTCCCGGCTTCATCGAACGCGATGTGGTTCGTGTCCCACGCCGCCTTCAGGCTGAGGAGAAGCCTCGGGTCCTGGCCGGCCTCGTCGGGGCCTCCGTTTACGCGGTAGAGGTCCCAGACGTCGATGAACGGTTCGTTCGTGATCGCGTGAAAGCCGCCAGCGTAGAGGCGGCCGCCTCTCACGTCGGCCTGGATACGTGTGACCCAGTGGTCCTTGCGGTAGTAGAGACCAACCGGTCCGCCGAGGCGGCGGTTCGTGGCGTCGAAGGCGACGATTCCTTCGGGGCCAAGAGAGTAGAAGACGAGATCTCCGAAACGCTCCGTCGGTTTGGTCCCCGGTGCGCTCCCGACGAAGCGCCCCCCCGCGAAGACGAGCCCTGCGTCCTGCCACCGGACGTTCGCGGCCGCGGCGACGCTTCGGAGAGAGACGGGCAGGGATGGATCGGTGTCGAAGTCCGTGAGGCAAACGCCCTGTACGGTCTGAAGGCCTCCGAGATCGCTCGTGGAGGATTCCGCGCCGACGCCGCCGTAGTGGTTGACGACGAGGAAGGTGCTACGAGCGTCGCGACCTCGGGGCTCCGCCTCGTCTCCGGTCTGGCCGAGCGCGGCGATCGCGTAGGTGTTGGAAAGGTCTGGGGTCTTCCCGGAGGAGCAAGGCGCGACGCCGAAGGAGCCTGCTTCCTCGTAGCGGCCGAGCCGGCGTCCGCACTCGCCCTCGGCGTCCAGGCCTCCGGTGGAAGGAAGCCGATAGAAGCGATTCAAGTCGACGACGGTCACGCCGCTGCCGAGGACCGGAACATAGCCCGTGAGCCCGACGTTGACGCGAAGCCGGAACTCGTCGCCTCGACGTGCCTTCAGACCGGAGACGATCCTGACCCCGGGGCTCGGCGGAGATGTTCCGGGCCAGGCGTTCTCGACGTCGAAAGACCAACTCTGCCCGGTCGTGACGTTGTCGACAGTAACCCGCTGGTACCTGTCGTCAGAGGCCTCCCCCGTACAGGTCTTCGTCGACCGCGCAGCGTGATGGTTGACCGTGGAGAGGACCAGCCCGAAGGTCACGAATCCCTGCGCATCGCGCGGAAGCTCCTCGAACGCCAAGCCGCCGGGCGGCTTGTTCTCCTCGTAGAAGCTTTCGAGATCCGCAGGTTTCGTCGCGTCGTCCTTGACGAGCAGCTCGAGCCCGACCGGTCGCCCGACGGCCAGACTGCCGACACGGGCAAGGTACTCGGAGCCGAGCATGGCCCCCTCGGCCAGGAAGGCCGTTCGGACGCTCCCTTCGACCGGGCTGAAGCATGGGACGCCCTGCGCCCAGGAGGGTGAGTTGCCGTCCGGGCAGTCTGCAGCCCCCCGGACGTCCTCCAGCCTCACGATCTTCACGCCCCACGTGTTGCCGGCTCGGACGTTGAGAAAGACACGGTTGTGCCCGTCGGTAGCGAGGCCTCGGATCTCGTCGAAGGTCTCGGACATCCGCGCGAAGAGCTTGAACGGAGCAGGAGCGCCCTCCGCAACCTCCCCGCTTCGTGCGGTGGAGACGTCGAATGCGAGGAGCCGGCCCGTGCCGGTCGCGACGAAGAGGAGGTTGCCGAGCTTCACGAGGTCGCGCGCCAGGTTCGTGTCGCCGAGGGCGAGGGCGTCACTCGTCGCAAGGGGGGATTCGGCCGGCTTCCTCGTCGCGAAGAGGAACTCAGACGGCCCAAAGTAGACCGCGTCCGATCCCGAGGTCGCCCTCCGGAACCGGTCGCGTTGGAGCGTCAGCCGGAAGAGGTGTCCGCGCGGCAAAGTCCCCCGAAGCCGAACGAGCGCCTCGGAGAACTGCGCAGTGACCCCGCCAGGGGCGTCCAATTCGACCGGGAACGGGACCGCCGATCGGCAATCCCCCGGCACCGGGCCGCAATCGACGAGACGGATAGCGGTCGCCGGGTCCGGCACGGGGGCAAGAGGCTTGTCGAAGACGAATCGGAGCACCCCGAGGCCATCCGGATTCAGGTCTCCGGGCGTCACGGTCACGAGGAGATCCTCGCCACTCTGCGGCGCCACCGTTAGCGGCTCGGAACCGAGCGTACCGTTCAGGACGCGCCGCGGGGATAGGCCCCCGGTAGGGGACGACAGGGACTGCAGGGAGACGCGTGATTCGTCAGGGAGGGGGTAAGCCGGATCGGTCTCGATTCGGAGGAAACCGTCGGACGTGGCGCAAGCGCGAAGCTCGAGCCGAATCGCAAGGCACGTCGGCTCGGGACCGTCGGCTGTGAAGGCCGAGAACCGCGTGAGCCCGAACGGGCTCGCGTCAATGAGCCTCGGGGCCGTCACGTCGTTGTCGGGAAAGTCCTGAACGGGAACGAGCGCCCCGGGAACCGGGGAGACTGGACCGAACTCGTGCCTGTTGATGACCCAACCGGTGGCCCGGTCCTTTGCGACTACGGTGAACGCCTGCCCGGCCGCGGCTGGAAGGATGAAGTGCCCCGTCCAGTTGTAGGGTGGCGGAACGAAGACCATCGAGTCGGCCATTTCGTTCCAGAGGACCCCGAGCTGGCTCATGACCTCGTTCGGGACCGTCGACCCCGTGATCGCCGTGAGCTCGGCGCCCGTGGAGTAGCACAGAGCCGCAGCGGCCCGACTCGTGAACTCGAGGAGGGCCTGCCCGATGACCGTTCTCGGAACCTGGCTCGCAAGGATCGTCCCGGACGATAGGGCGACGAGCCCGGAGCTGCCCGACGGCGGATCGTTCGGCTGGTCCGCCTCCGCGTTCGAGATGACCTTCACTCCCCCGCCGCCGTCGACGATCCTGGCGAGGTCGAGGAGTCGGAGCTTCCGGCCCCAGGGGAGGTCGATCGGGGCGCCCGCGAAGACGAGCGTGCCGACGGGGGCCGTCGTCGTGACGGGAATCCGGAGACGAAGCGTCTCCTTCGCCTCCCCCTCGAAGTCGATGTCGATGAAGGTGCCGAGCTCGAGGTCGGCGGGAAGAGGCACGCCCAGTGTCGCCGGGTCCTTCTTCGCGACCCTCACGACCTTCGCCTCGTCGAACGCCCCGGCAGGCACCGTGACTTCGACCCCCTCCGGCGTCGTGTAGACGGCCTTCTCGCCGGGTTGCGCAACGAAGCCGAGGCCGTCTGCCGTGACGTAGGGACCGAGAGGGAGAACGGTGATGTTGCCTGCGGAATCGAGGGCTCTCAGGAAGACGCGCGACGAGAGGGAGACCGGGGTGGAGGCGCAGCCGGCGACGATGGAGAAGGCGCCGTTCGTGTCGACGTTCGTCGACGTCTCGGGGCAGGCGGGCGAGGGCCGGACGTTCTCGACGCTCGCGGAGACCGACCACCCGGTCGGGATCGCGCCCGCGGTGCCGACGATGCGGGCCGTGCCGTTCTCGGGAAGGAGGAGGCGGATCTTCGAGAGGTCGATCTGCCCGCCGGAGGTCACCTCCGTCGAGGTCTCGAAACTCCAGAGGTATGGGAGCGCGCCCTCGTAGGGCGTACCGCCGACATCGCGTACGCCGGAGGTGAGACGGCCGCGGATGCGGCGCCCGGGCGGAAGCGGATGCGTCGGCTGGAAGACGAGGGTGGCGCCGCCGGGCTGAAGCGTGAGCGTGCCGTTGAAGAAGGCGCCGGTTGCAGCGCCGTCGTCGCCGAGAAGCTCGGCGGTGAGGAGACCGGGGACGACCGAAGCGGGGTCGATCGGCTCGCTGAAGTGAACGAGGAGCGGCGACCCGATCAGCTGCTCCGTCAAGCCGTTCTCTGGCTCGACCCGCACGACATGCGGTCCGACGGGCTTGACGAGGAGGTCGAGCGCGACGACGGCCGACGGCGCGAGCGACGGGATGCGGCCCGTCGCCGCCTCGTCGAGCTGCGGGTGGAGGGCGGAGACGTCGCGGTTGTCGCCGGCCGGAACCGGAATCGCGTAACGGCCGCCGGGGCGCGAGAGGTCCGCCGTGCCGAGGGTCGGCGTCGTCACGCGCGAGAGCGCGAGCCCGTTGCCGCTCCCGATCCTCACGAAACCGGTCGCGAAGCCGAGCGGTGCCTGCGCGCGAAGAACGAGGTAGGTACCCTCGGAGAGGAGCCCTTCGAGAGGTAGAGGCGAGCCCGAAGCCTCCGGGGCGGCGAGCGCGCGCGGCCCGGCGACACGCGTGGCGCGGGCCGTGAGGCGCGCGAACGCGCCGCGGGCGTCGATGGGCTGCTCCACGAGCTGCGCGAGGAGGAGTCGTGCCTCCCCGGCGGCGTCGTCGGGCGCGTCGGCGGGGAGCGGGACGGAGAGCGTCGCGGCGCGCGCGAGCGTCCGCCCGGAGAAAGAGATGCGCACGGCGGCGAGGAGGTCGAAGCCCGCGGGCGGCGGGAGCCCCGCGAGCTCGGCATCCGTGAGGAGCTTCGCCTCGACGGACACGCTCTCCGCGAGCGCCCCTTCCTGGAGGGTCAGCTCGACCCCATCGGGCGAGGTGACCGTGCCGCCGAGGGCGCCCAGGATCGAGCCTCGCTCGAGCGATTCGGGGAACGGGTAGAGGCGGACGTTCTCCCAGCCGGATTCGAGGAGAACTTCCGCGGCCTTCGGGCTCGGCGAGACGGCGAAAGAGAGCGCGCCGACGGTGCCCGCCGTGGCGCCGCTCTCCTCATCCGGTGAGAGCGGGTGGTGCGTCAGAAGGAGATCCGCCGTGAACGGGGCTTCGTAGAGCTCGCCTCCCCCGGAGAGAACGAGCTTCTCGTCGAGGTAGGCCTGAACGGCGAGCCCCGAGGGCCAGAGGGTCGTGCCGTCCGCGGAGCGCGCGACGACGCGGGCCGTGGCGCGCCCCGTCGGCGAGACGACGGCCGGGTCGAGGGTGAGCGTGGCGGTGAGCGGCGGGACGGGAGACGGGAGGGCCGACGCGGTCAGAGGCTCCCCCTCGGCGCCGGAAAGGGCGGGAGGTGCGATCGCGGGTTCCGCATCGGCCAGGACGACTGCGACCGTGCCGGGGGCGGCGAGAGCGACGCGCGCAACGTCGGCATCGCCCGCGCCCGCGTGGCGGTCGACGGGGCCGAGCGTCAGCCACCGCCCCGAGGCGACGTCGTGCCGCACGGCGACGAGGCTGGCTGCGGGCGGCTCGCTCGTCGGGAGCGGCAGGGTGAGATGGACGGCGCCCGACACGAAAGCGGACGCCTGCGACAGCGGAACCGGCGTCGCCCCTTCGGGCTCGAGCGTCACGTCCGCCGCGGCGAGGGGGGACCAGCCGAGGGGAAGGAGCTCGGGGAGGGCCTGCGGGGAGATCGGGGTCAGCCGGACTCCGAGCGTCTCCGGCGGAACGTTGACGAACGCGGGGACGCCGACCTCGAGGAGGAGCCCGGAGGGACCCTCGACGCTGCCGCCGACGGCGGGGTCGAGACGCAGGGCCGCGAGCGGCGCCAAGGGAGTGAGGCGCGCGTCGAAGGGGACTGCGCCCGTCACGGGCGCGAGCGGAAGCCGGCGGAGAGCCGGCACGTAGCCCGTCTTTCCGAGGTGGATCGCATACCGCCCCGCCGCGACGTCGCCGAAGAAGCCGTAGCGTCCGCGCGCATCCGTCGCCGTCGACTCCAGGGGAGGGTCCGGCGCCCCGCCCGCGCCCGGGATTGCCGCCGCGGAGGGGTAGAGCCGCACGTCCGCTCCGTCGAGCGGCCGTCCGCTCGCGTCGTCGTAGACCTCCCCCGACAGGAAGCCGCCGGTGAGGTCTCCCGCCCCGCCGCCCGGCAGGAACGTCGTGACCCAGGGGGCAGAGACCGGGATTCCGTTCTCGTCGGCGGCGGGCTCCTGGACACGCAGTCGGACGGCCTTCTCGCGCCACCAGGCGTCGGCATCGGAGGGAAGGTCGATCCGCACCGACCGGCCGTCGGCGTCGAGCGCGAGAGTTCCGGGACGCGCGACGGCCGGCTCGTCCTCGAGAGAGAGGACGACGCTCGCGCCGTCTCCGGCCGTCGCCGAGAGTGTGACGGTGGCGGGGTCCATCCGCTCCGAGAAGCGGACGTCGACTCGGCCGGCCTCCCTGTCGAGCGCCGCCCGCTCGACGAACGGTGCCGAACAGTCCTTCCGGACGAGCCCGTGGAGCGCGGGGCCGAGCGAGCCGTCGCGACCGACGATCCGGAGGGAGACGTCGTGGAATCCGTTCGCGAGGAGCGGGACCGACAGGACGAAGCGGCCGCTCGCGTCGGCGACGGCGTTGACGGTGACGGCACCGACGCTGACCCGAAGGTTCGCTCCCGCCGGGGCGCTCCCCTTCAGCTCGAGCGCAGCCGCGCAGACGACGGCCGGCAAGGGCGTGTCGAGAGCGGGCAACGTTCCGGAGAGAGTCGGGGACACGGTGAAGGACGACTCCCGGGGGACCTCGAGCGGGTTCCCGGCCAGGTCCGAAAGGCCGGCACCGAGGACGACCCGATACGTCGCGCCGGGCGTGAGGGCGGCCCCCGGAACAAACGCGACGGCGCTCCCGGCCACCGAGAACGTGCCGACGATCGGTTCCGGCTGGCCCTCACGCGTGACGACGAACCCGTTCGTCGCCGTGAGCGATGCCCTCGAAACCTCCTCCGAGAAGAGGACAAGGACGAGACCGTTCGCGTCGACGCCCGTGGCGCCCGACGCCGGGACGACCTCGGCCACGCTCGGGGCGATCGTGTCGCGAACGAGAAGCCGCCGCGTCGAAGCCGACCGCTTCTGAAGGTCCTCCGCGCGGACGATGACTCCGAAGGGACCGTCCGTCGTCGGTGCCGCAATCGCACACTGGAAGACGACGTGCCTGCGGCCGTCCGCCGCCGCCGGCTCCCACGCGAGCGTGGCCGGATCGAGCGAGATCCCGTTGACGGAAACCGTCGCGCCCTCGGAGGCCCAGGCCTCGCCCGAAACGACGATCGATGAAGGTGAGGCCGCCGTGAGCCGCGCGAGGTCGGACGGGGCATCGAGCCGAAGCGCCGGTCCCGCAGCGTCGACCTCGACGTCGACCGGAACGGTCGTCGTGAGACCGACCGAGTCGGTCGCGACGACGGAGATCCGCACCGTGCCCGAAGCACCCCCGAGAGGGAGACCGGGCGCGCGGAACGCGCCGGTGACCGGATCGACGGTCGCGACGACCGATCCAGCCGGACTCGAAACGGCCACCGAGGCGAGGTTCGGCTCGGAGCCGAGGTCGACCACGCCCGTCACGTCGGCAACCGTCGGGGCGTCGCCGCGCCGGCCGAAGCGTGCGCCCGCCGTCGGCCAGACGACGGTGAGCCGCGGGGCTTGCGAGTCGCGCTGGAGGACGACGCGCGCTTCGGCGGTACGCCCGGCGACGTCGACGGCCCTCGCGACGAGGACGTTCGGCCCCTCCGTGAGGGCCACTCCCGGCTGAGCGAAGGCCGTTCCGGTGCGCGCGGCGGCGCCGACCTTCGTCCCGTTGACCCAGAGGTCCGCCGTCGCATCGGAGACGGCGCCGCTCACCGTCGCGCTCGACGACGTGACGACCGCGCCCGGAGCGGGGGTGGAGATCGAGACGACCGGACCGTCGCCCGAGAGGCGCGTGATCCGGTGAACGACCGTCGACGGGGCGCCCGACGCTCCCTCGCAGACGAGCTCGAGGACGTTCTCGCCGACGACGGGGAGCGGGACGTCGCCCGCCGCGAACGTCCCGTCCGCGACGGATGCGGTGTACTCCTGCGGAGCTCCGCCTTCGACCTGCGGGACGCGCACGAGAACGCGGCGCGCCGCACCGCACCTGCCGACGATCGTGACCTTCGCCTCCGTCGTCGTCGACCCGGCGCTCGGACGGACGTCGGAGAGCTCGCAGCCTCCCCCGCCGACGACGAAGCTCCGGCTCGCTCGCGTTTCGTTTCCCGCGCCGTCGACCGCGACGACGGAGAGGACCCACCCTCCCGCCTCGGGAACTGGGACCTCCGTCGTCTCAGCCGCCGAGGGAATCGCGGCGCCGTTCAGGAGAATGCGCGGGGCCGGCAGGCTGCCGCCCTCGTCGGAGACCGACACGGTGACCGTCATGGGCCCGGCGAACGCCGCGCCCTCCTCGAGCGACTGACCGTCGACGACGAACGAGACGGTGGGTGCGGTCGTGTCGGAGGCGACGGTGACGTGCGCTTCGCCGGTCCGTCCCTGGGCGTCCACGGCAGTAACGGAAAGCGTGCTCGCGCCGTCGGCGAGAGGGACGTCGAGAAGGCGGAAGGAGCCCGTCGCGTCGATGGTCGCCGAGAGGGCGCCCGCGTGGACGAGACCGTCCGCCGTGGAGGAGGCCCCGCCGACGACGGCCCCGACGACGTCGATCCGTCTCCGGTTCGTCCGCGTCCCCTCCGCCGGGGAGAGGAGGACGAGCTTCGGACCGTCGGAGCGGACGTGGACCTGGACGGCCGCCGAGGCGGAACGCCCGAGGGCATCGACGGCCACGGCGACGATCTCGTTCGGCGCGTCGGGCTCGAGAGGCAGGCCGGCGAGAGTCCACGTCCCGCCCGCGACGGAAACGACCGCCCCACGACCATTCACCCGCACGGCCGCAGGCCCCGCCGAAGGTGCTGCCGAGACGGTGCCGGAAACGTCGACCGTCGGACCCGGAAGTGTCTGGCCGTCGACGGGCGACGTGATGGCGACGCTCGGTCCGCCGGACGTGTCGATGGTGAAGGACGCCTCCGCGGACGCCGGCGTTCCGGCCGCATCGACGACGCTCGCCGTGAGAGTGTGCGGACCGGCCGCGGCGATCGGAGTGCCGAGGGCGTACGGCGCTCCGTCGAGCGTGGTCGTCAGCGTCGCGGCGCCGGACCCGCTGAGCGGCTCGTTCGTCCGGATCTCGGGAGTGACGGGCGCGAAGAAGGTCTTCCCGGTGCCGACGGGGAGGCCTCCGAGGAGGATCTCGACGACGGGGCCGGTCGTCTTTACCTGAAACGTCCGAGTGAAGGAGGCGCGATTCCCGGCTCGGTCGACGAGCTCGACGACGACGGAGTTCGCACCCTCGCGCCAGGAGTAGGGAGCCAGCGAGAACGTCGTGGAGTCGGCGCCGGGAGTTGGGGTGACGCTCTGGCCACCGACCGTGACCGTGGCGACGTCCGCCGAGGCGGTCCCGCTGAAGGTCGTGACCGGTTCCTTGAGGAGCGCGTTCTCCGTGGGGACCGTCGCGAGGAGCGCAGGCGCCGTCGTGTCGACGGAGAAGAAGGCGTACGCCGCGGATTCGTGTCCCGCGCAGTCGGTCACCCGCGCGACGAGGAGGTGATTCCCCTCGGCGGCGATCGGCGTCCCCTCGGCGTACGCCTGGCCGTCGAGCGTCAGCGTCGCGGCGGGCGCCGCGGCGGCTCCGTCGCGGACCAGCGCGCGGGCCGCAAGAGCACGATTGACGAAGATCGGGGTCGCGCCCGGAGGTGGCGCCGCGCCCGTCCCCGAGCCCGGGAAGGGCGCTCCGTCAGAGGATATCGAGACCTCGGGAGCCGCCGAGTCGAGCCTCAGCGAGGAGAGGACCCTCGAGACGTTTCCGAGGGCATCTGTCGCGGTGGCGAGGAGGGTCGCGCTCCCTTCGGTCCCCTCCGGAATCGGGAGCGAGCCCGTGAACGCCCCGGTCGCTTCGACGCTCGTCGGAATCGGCGTCGCCGCACCGGAGGGCAGCGTCAGCGTGAGGCTGACCGCGGGCCCCTCGGGCGCTCCCGCGGGCCGCGGGTGCGCGTCGATGTAGCGCCCCGCGACCGTGAGGGTCGTGCCTGCCGCCAGGCAGGAGCCCGGCGAAGGCGACGTGAGGGAGACGACCGGGGGAAGGGTGTCGAGAACGACCGGGAGGTCGCGAGACGTCTCGTTTCCCGCGGCGTCGCGGGCGACGAGCCGAAGGGGATTCGTCCCTTCGACGAGCGGCACCGTCGCGGAGAACACGCCGCCCTCCTGGAGGACGACCTGCCCGCCGAGCAGGGTGAGGGACGTCGCTCCGCTCACGGTCCCCGTGACGACGATCGGCGAGGTGGAGACGACGGCGCCCGGAGGAGGCGAAACGATGCTGAGAGAGGGTCCTTCGGTGTCGACAGTGAAGTGCCGCGTCTCCGACAGCTGGGTCGGGGGCACTGCGGAGTCGGTCACGGCGACGGCGAGGGTGTGCTCCCCGTTGGCGGAGATGACGGTCCCCGACGTCCACGCAGCGCCGTCGAGGGTCGTCGATACGGTGACCGGCGCGACCCCGCCCGTGGTCGTGACGACGGGCGTCACGGCCCTCGCGAAGAGGGCCCCCTCGGCGAGCGGCTGGCCCGATTCGGTGATAGCGAGGACGAGCGGGTCGGCGGGCGGGACGTACACGACGTCCCGGGTCAGCGTCACGCTTCCGTCGAGCGTGAGCTGGCCCCCGTAGAGCCCTCCGACGAAGACGCCGCTGCCAGCGACCTTCACCGCGGCCGCTGCGCCCGACGCGTAGACGAAGCCCTTCAGCCGGGCGCTCCCATCGAGAGTGAACGTCGTCCCGCTCGTGAAGAGCCGGAAGGCAATCGGACTCCCGGCATCGTTGACCTTCGAGGAACCTGAGAGCGACACCTTCCCCGTTGCGAGGATCCGGACGTTTCCGGACACGGAGAGGACGGAGCTGCCGCCGATCGTGATCTTCCCGAGGTAGTACGTCCCGGCCGGAAGCACGAGCGTCTCGCTTCCGCTGAGCGTGAGATCGGGCGGGCTCGAGCCGGAGAGGGGGTTCTTCCCGCCGCTCGTCTTCGGGATGCGCACGTTGTCGTTGGTCGTCGCGAGCGCCTGGCCGAGCGCCGCGAGATCGATCGGAGAGCAGGCCCACGCGGCGTCGAGGTACGACCGCGTTCCCGTGATCTGCGAAGACCCGGTCGTCTTGATCGTCTTCCCGGGCCCCGCCGAGGCGTTGCCGCGAATCTTCGAGCTGCCGTTGAGTGTGATGTTCCCGTTCGAGACGACGTGCCCCTCGCCCCCCGCTCCGGCCGACGTGACGACGGCGCTGCCGCTCACCGTCACATTTCCGCAGGAGAACGCCGCCTGCGTCCGGAAGCCGGCGGGGAGCGCGAACGGGTCCTGCTGCGCTGACGCCGGCAGCGCGCCGAAGGTCGCGACCGCCGCGAGAGCCAGGCGCGCGAGCCTGTTCAGGGACCTCCTCATTTCCGGCCTCGCTGCCGAAGAGCCGCCTCGTCCTCGGCCCAGGAGACGACGACCTCGAGCGGGCTCGGTACCCGCCGCAGGCCCTCCGGCACCGAGACGAGGCTCGCGGGCATCGCCGCCAGCGGCATCGCCTTCGTGACGACCGTCTCGAGGTACGGCTCGTCGTCCGAGATCGCGTCCGTCCGGCCCACTCTCCGCCTCGTTCTCACCGCGAGCGCGCCGCCTTCCTTCAGACGAACGGCTTCGAGCAGGTCGGCGGGGCCGACCTCGCCGTCGGCCGCGCCCAGGACGTTCCGCTCGAAGTCTGCGAGCGCCGCGACGCCCGCTGCCGCGAGTCGCGGCGCCGAGACGTCCAGCCAGACCTCGATGGCCGGTCCACCTTCGACGGAGGCGCGAAGGCGCCTCGCCGCACCGTTCGTCGCCGAAAGCGCACCCCGAGCCTTCCCCTCCGCTCCGTCCGGCACGTCTTCGATGCGCACGGGACGCTTCTCGCGCGCCGCCTGAGCCCGGACCCCCGGGGTCGCCTCGGTCTTCTCCGCGTCTTCGAGCCGCTTCCGGAGCTCCGCGAAGCGCCCGAACGAAAGGGACCAGTACGTCCCTTCGGCCGGCCGTACTTCGGTCAGCTCCCGCCGGGCGAAGTCGACGATGGTTCGGTTCCCGTCCGGCCTCTCCGAGACGAGGAAGCTCCCGCCGTAGGTGTCGCGCACCGTCTCACCCGTAACGGCCGTCCCTCCGAGGCTCCCGTCGACGACGTGGTGCTCCACGACGAATGGGGCCGGGAAGGGCTCGGAGGGCTGGGCCTCCGCGACGACGGAGGCGGCGGCGACGGCCAACGGGAGCATGGATCGATAGAGATTCAATGGGGCTCCTGTGGCCCACGCCCCGCCGTGCGGACACGAACGGGGCCGGCACCTTCACGCGCCGGACGGGCGAATCGCTTCGAGGGGCGAAGCGAGAGGGGATGCGACCGTTGTCCGGATCCGGCCGGGAGACGCTCCACGAGCCCGGGCTCCTCCGAGACGCGAATCCGGAACGCGGTCGCCGTTCTCTTGTTCGTCTGGTCTCGGACTTCGACGACGAGGAGGTACTCTCCGAACGGAAGGGAAGCCGGTAGGACGTAGGTGAGTTGGCGAGCATCCTGCCCCGGCGCCCCTTCGATCGGCACCTCCAGGAGCGAGCCTTCCACGCCGTCGACCCAGACCGAGTACTGGACGACTGCGCCCGGGGCTCCGCCCGCAGAGCAGTAGTAAGAATCGTCGCTCTCGACGTCGATAACGACATTGCCCCCGGGCCATGCCTCGACGCTCAGGGTGCCAGTCGACAGCCATGGCGCGGGATCCTCCGGGCAAACGGAATCGGAATCCGTCCACATCCACGCGGCCGGTCCGACCCGCACGACACCCTCGAGGACCTCGGACGTGCCGAGCGCCGCTCTCCCTTTCACGTTCACGGTATCGAAGACCTGCACACCGCGAAGGTCGAGCCCCCACCACGGGAGCAGGTGCGCCGCGCTCTCGTCGAGCGTCACCGTTCCCTCTTCCGGCCGGCTCTCCTCGACGTGGAAACGACCGACGAGGATCCCGTCGCTCGTGATCTCGATCGGCCTCCCCACGAGGTCGACATCTACCGGGAAGGGATCGATCGTCACGACGAGATCGTCTTCCCCGGCCAGGTTGCCCCAGCGCCAACCGACCTCGGCCAGGAAAGTCCAGCCCACTCGGGACGATGCACCGCCGTCCACGACGAGGTGGCCGTGGAGGTCCTCGGGCGACCTAAGGAACAGCGTACCCGCGCCTCCGGACGCATACCACGCGGGGCCGCTCGCGCTGCTCAGCTCCGGAGCCATGTCCTCGAGCGGGCCGAGGACGGCGATGCGGCCTCCCCCTGCGCTTCCTCCCCGTCCGACGAGCGCACCGGGGTCGCCTCCCGTCGCGTGGACCCACCCGGAGCCGCCGATCGAGATCGCTTCCAGGTGGACGCTTCCGCCGGCGCCGGCGGCTCCGCCCTCGCCCGAGGCCCCGGACGCGTCGATCGCCCCGTCGACGATCAGTCGGCCACCAACGCGGAGCTTGATGATGCCACCGCCCGAGCCCCCGGGATCCCCGTTCGGCGCAGCGCCGCCGCCGCCGCCGGGGAGGTCCGGGGTCCGACAGCTGCCGTAGGGCGCTGCGCTCGGTCCTTCCCCGGCGAACTCTCCCTCGCCGGCATGGCTTCCCCCGAACCCGGCTGGCGCTCCCTGAAGGCCTGGCACCGTCATGCCCTCGGGACTCGGGTTGGAACCCTGGAGTCCACCTTCGAAGCCGAGGCCGATCGCATCGATCGTCGCCGACGGTGAGACATAGACGTCACCGGTCACCTCGAGATCGAGGCGACCGATCGTCTCGCCCGTCGTAGCGGCGTGCGTGAGAATGGAGCCCGGGAGAACGACCAGCCGGGCGAACCGATGCTCTCCCCGCACCTCGACTCGGCCCTGGACGACGATCGTCTGGCCCTCGTTCGACACGTCGTCCGAATTGAGGACCGTCCCGTCCGTCAGCAGGGTGCCGCCGACGATTCTCACGCCCGTGGAAGCCTCCCCGACGGCACCGAGATCGTCTGTCGCTTCGATCCAGAGCGTGATCTCACTTCCCGGCGTCGCGCCCGGCGGAACGAGGAACTCCGCTGTGAGGTCTTCGCCGCTTCTCGTCGCGAAGGGAGTCGCTTCGTCGTCGCGATAGAAGGCCAGCTGGGTGATGGGCCGCGGATGCCTCAACTCGGCCATCAGCGGAAGGGTCTGACCGGCAACGGCCATCGCGCCGGACGTCGGCGCCCGGAATCGCACGAGCGGCGTCCCGGCAGGGGCGACGACGAACGTGCGCTCGGCGCTGCTGGTCCGGCCGGCGAGATCGGTCGCTTCGACCCGGACGACGACGTTGCGTTCCTCGGCTCCCGTCGGGAGGACGTGCGGCCCCGACTCGTAGGTGGACATCTCCGTCGGCTCGTTGACGGTTGCGATGAGCGCCCCGTCCACGAGGAACCGGACTGCCTGAACGGTACCGTTGTCGGACACGTCCGCGCGGAAGGTCACCTCGTCACCCGAGACGAGGCCCCATCGCGAGGAGCGGATCCTGGCGATGACCGGGTCGGTCTCGTCGACGACCGAGAAGGTCACCGTATTCGAGGAGGCCGTTCCCTCCTCGAGCTTCGCCGCGAGGGCCCCTCTGGAGTACGCGGGCCCGCCCATGTCCGCCTCAAAGGCTGCCGACCCTTCTCCGAGAGCACTCCGGGGCACAGGGATCCGAATCGTTCGAGAGACCGTATCGCTCTCGCCGTAGCTCTCTCCGAGCACGACGGGCCGTGCCCAGTCAAAGGCTCCCTGGATGGCGAGATCGACACTATTCGGGAGGTTCCAGCCGGACGCACTCAGGGCGAGCTCGAGCGTGCCGCCTGGAGCTACGACCCCGGAGCCGACAACCTCGAGGTGAAGGCCTTCGACCACTTCCAAATCGATCGGGTCCGAAGACCCTGATCGCCCTCTCCCGTCGTTCGCCGTCACGACAATTCGCATCGGCCCTCGGGCGTCGGAAGGAATAGAGAAGGAGCCGAAGGAGCCATTCACAAACCACTCGGAGGCAAGAGCCGAGACCGCACCTGACCCACCGGAGCCGTACGATCCGGCGCTCACGACATCCTCGTACGTGATTGCTCCGGTCACCTGGAGCTTCAGATAGCAGTCCTCGTAGTCGTGGAACAGGGCTTCGAATTCGACGCGCAGCGAAGCACCGGCGCCGACGAGAGACCCCGCGTTCACAGACGCCGAGACGGTCGGAGATGCATCCGCACGTACTTCCACGAGGATTGGGAGCGATGTATACGTGCTTCCAAGGACGTCCTCGACCTGCAGCCGAAGTAGACGCGTCTCGTCTGCAACGACCATCGGTACGAGGAACTCGGCGCTCAGGTACGGCCCCGTCTCTGGCCCGAGCTCGAGGACATCATCGCCGAATAGAAGTCTCGACCGTGGGAGCGGGCGGTTGTCCGACACCTCACCGATCATCCACTCGCTCGTCCCAGCCCAGAGGACGTCACCCTCTCCAGGAGAGCTCAGTGTGACGACCAGGGGCGGCGCCGCCAGAATCGTGAGGGGTGTGGTCCAGGTGCTCGTCTGGCCCGAGGAGTCGAGGACGGTCGCGATCAGAGAGATCGCCGTATCGACTGCAACCCAAGGAGCATGCAGGACAGCTGACGTTGGATTCGGACCCGGGACGACGACTCGCTGCGCTCCGAAGTCGAGAGTCACGTTCACGATGCGTTCGGCGTCGCTCGCCTCGAACGTGACCGGGAACTGAACGCCGGATTGGATCTCTGAGCCCGATGTCGGACTCAGAACACTGATTGAAGGCGGACCGTCCCAGACGGGATCGACACTCTGGAGAACGGCGCCCCCCGCAACCGTGATCGCGTCGAATCGATAGACGCCTTTCCATTCGTCACCTATCTGCAGGCTGACGGCCTCCGTGCCATTCGCCGCGAGCTTCAGGGTCGCCCCTGCGATCTCGGAGACTCGCCACACACCTACCGCCTCACCGCCCCTCCGAATCGCCACCCAGTGCCCGTCGAAGTACGCCGGGATGGCCGCCTGGCCCGTCACGAGCGTCGCCCCGCTCGTCCCCTCCTGCGCCACCCCCGACGCATGACGAGGAGGCCGCCCAGTACAACGGGCTCGTCGATGACGAGAGTCCCGGATTCGAGGTATACGGTCTCGTTCACCAGGGTCGTCCAGTTGACTGGCTCCGTCGCGGAGATCTTGAGTGCCGGAACGACGGAGACTTCCGTCTGCACCTCGGCCGAGCCGTTGCCCCCGAAGTCGAAGGCCCGTACCCGGAAGCGGACCAGCGTCGGTTCCGAAACGCTCGGCAGCGTGATCGCCGGGGTGCTGGAGGCGAAGGCTGTCACCGATCCCGAAGCGGCATCCGCGGTCGCAAACGGAGTCGTCTCGCCCTCGCGGTAGACCTCGACCCGCTGCACTCCGAGGTCATCCGAAGCGGTCCACTGGACAACGAAATTGCCGTACCCCGACGGAAGGATCGCTCCGGACGAGGGGCAGTCGATCGCGACGGTCGGCGGCACCGTGTCGACTCGCGGCATCGCCGTGATCACCCTTCTATCGGTCGCACGGTTACCCGTCAGGTCCGTCGCCTCCACGGAAACCTCGAACGTCGACGACGTCGTCACCGGCGAAACGAGCCAGACGAGCGTGGCCGGCGACGTCGCGGATTCGATCGTGTGCCCGTCTACCGAGACCCGGATTCGGGCGAGCTTCACGTTGTCCGTCGCATATGCCTGGATCGTGATCGTGTCACCTGCGGCGTAGATGTCTCCGGTCCTGACTGGTGAGAGCGCGATCGAGGTGATGACGGGTTCGGTCGCATCTCCGACGACGTTCCAGGTCGCCTCGGACACGGTCGTTCTTCCGGCGCGATCGGTCGCCCGAACGCGGTACGTCACCGGACCGGCCGGCTGCGCGGCTGGTACCGTGACTCGCGTCGGCATCGGCTCGGAGAACGCCTCGAACGGCTCCGAGAGCGTCCGCGTCGCGGTCGTCCCCGAGCCAGTCCAGGTCTCCTCGATCTTCGAGAGGCCCAGGAGGTCCGCGACTCGGAAGCGGACGTCGATCGCCGTCCCCTGCGTCACGTTCGCCCCGGGAGCCGGGCTCGTCCCCTCGAACGATACCGTCGGCTCATCTCCTCCGAGGAGGACGCGGGCCGACGGTTCGAGCGCCATCGCCGCGCGATCGTCGACGACGCCGGCGACCTCGAGCTCATCGCTCGAGACGACCCTCGCCATGCCGCGAGCCTCGAACGCCGCATAGCTCAGCCTCGCCTTCGCGGAGGCCGTCGTACCTGCCGACACTGCCGACGCGACCTGCGCCAGTTCGGCATCCGAGGCAACGACGGCGATACGGAACGACTGGTCGGCCGACCCGATCGACCCGGCCGTGCGCGTCTGCGCCGTGACCGGGAGGACGAGGATCGTCGGATTGCCGCCCGCCGGGGCCGGGATCGTGACGACGACACGCTCCCCCTCGATCGAGCCCTCCGCCGCGGGCGCGGCGACGATGAGCTCATGGTTCGTGGTGTCGACTCCCGTGACGACCGCGTTCCCGAGGCCAGGCAGCCGTGTCCACGCCGGCGGATCGGTCGAGGCCGGGTTCGAGATCCGGAGCGTCCCGCGGTCCAGCGGCAGGCCGGACGAGTCCAGTCGTTCGAGGAAGACGGTTCCGGCGCCCGCGAGAGGCGGGAGGCCAGGGCTGCCCGGGCCGGAGGAGAGGGGCGAGATCGCGCCGTCCGCCCGAGCGGAGATGCCGATGACCGCCGGCTCGGTCCAGGAGAGGGAGACACGACCGCCGCTGCCGCTCGGCCTGGAGACCCCGGCCGAGGCGAAGGAGCCGCTCGCCCGCGCCTCGCCTCGTCCTGCGAGCCGTCCCGCACGAAGACGGACTGAGCCTCCTGCGGCACCGACGCTGCCACCGCCGGGGACCGGTCCCCCATCCGCCAGGAGGTCCCCAAAGAGGCTCACCGTCGCCGACGGGGCCTCGATCCGAAGGACGCCGCCCCCCGTGGCGCCGCGGTTCCCGCCGCCGCCGCCCGGCAGTCGCGGCTCTCGGACGTTTCCGTACACGCTCCCCGGGTCACCGAGACGAGTGAGCCATTCCCCCTGCGGGGGACGACCCATCCCTCCGTGAGAGCCACCCGCTCCCGCGAGCGATGCGCGTTCGCCGGGGAGCGCGACCGGGGAGTGCGTGGCGTCGCCGCCGAGGAGCCCGCGTCCCGTGACGTCGATCGCCGCTCCGTGCGCGACTCCGAGCGTCTCGCCGATCGAGAGCTCGAGAGGGTAGTACGAGACGAGTGACTCGTACGACGTGACCTCGGGTGAGGTCAGCGTCGTTCTCCGGACCGACACCGGCGAGCCGGCGCCGGCCGAGAGGGTGCCACCCGAGTAGAGGTGGAGGCTCGCGTACGAGCGGGGACCGCCCGCGTTCTTCGGGTAGAGGCTGAGGGTCGTGCCGTCGAGGAGGAAGATGGGGAGCGCCTCGTCCCCGGCGGGCGAAGGAATCTCCACGCCGGAGCCGACCGAGGTCGTCGCCGCCTCGTAGACGTACCGCGCAGCGACCGCCTGAAGTGTGACCGTCTTCGTCGCTCTGTTCGCGCCGGCATCCACGGCCTCGGCCGTGAACGAGAGCACCGTCCCCGGGACGACCCCGTTCGGGACCCGCCAGACGCCCTCGTAGATCCACTCCCCCGCCGTCGCGCCGGGCAGGGCTGCCGCCACCGTCCAGTCGGAGGAGAGCGTTCCGCTCGCGTCGGCCGGACCGCGGAACCGGACGCTCGCGATCGAGCCCGGGACTTCGTTCCCGCTTCCGTCCAGGTCTCTGTCGGTGACGCGGAGGCGGAGGAGGAGATCCACACCGGCCTTCCCCGGGTCGACGGACACGTAGCTCGCGGGCCAGAGGCCGCCTTCGAAGGGCGAGAGCCACTCGATCACGGGCATCGTCGGGTCGCTGCTCGGAGCGAGATCGAGCTCGAGGGTCCCGACGTCGTCGTTCCCGCCGAAGTCCTCTACCGTCGCCGTAACGACGACGTGGACGGGCTCCGTGAGTGTCGCCGGGACCGTGACGGACTCGGTCCGGAAGAGGTCGGTGGTCCCGACCCGCGTCGCGGCCAGTGTCGGCGGGAGGAACCCGCCGGAAGTCGCAACGACGAGCCCCTTCACGCCCGTTTCCGAGTCGTGGACGGTGACCTCGAGAACGAACGTCTCGCCGATCACGAACGAGGCCGCGGCGTCGCCGTTCGGACGCCTCGCGACGAGGCCCGACACCGCCGGATCGATCGCGTCGTCGGCCACGACGAAGGCCGCGTCCGCTGCACCGGCAGCCCCCTTCGAGTCGACGGCCCGGACGCGGACGAAGAGCGCCGTGCCTTCGGGCTCGACGATCGGAATCGTGAACGAGAAGGCCTGCGGCGGCAGCGCGCCCCATCCCTCCGCCGGCCGGTCGACGGATCGGGCCGGAGCGGACGAGACGAGCTCGCTCGAATCCGCGGTCCCGCGCCTCAGCTCGGCCGAGACCGTGAGGCGCGCGTCGTCGCCGTCGGCGAGGCCGCCCGCCGTGGCGGAGAGCGTCGAGCCGGCGTAGGTGATGCCGGCGACGGGCGCGGTCGCCGAGACCGTCACCCCCGACACGTCGGGCGGCGTGTTCGGGAGGACCCGCATGTCGAGGCGGAGCTGCTCGCTCGGGTTGCCGCTCGTGTCGAACGCCTTCACCCAGACCGGGAAGGGCCGGGGGTTCGCACCGTCGCCGACGTAGGAGGCGACGAATCCGAGCGCGAACGGCGCCGTCGTCAGGACGGCGCCCGGCGACGAGGCCGGTTGCGTGGGATCGAGAGCGCTTCCGAAGGTGTACTCGACCCGGTCGACGTCTCCGAACGGGTTCTCGGGAGTGACGTCGTCGGGGGCGGTGAAGCTCGGGGAGAGGGTGTAGGAGGCCGAAGCGCTGAGGTCTCCGGTCGGCGCGTTCGGCGGAAGGCCGATCGAAAGGACCGGCGGGTTCTCGTCGTAGATCCGGTACTCCCCCATCCACGCGGGCATCGCGTTCCCGGACGCATCCGTCAGACCGCTGACGGTGAGCCGTCGCCGGAGGGAGTCGTCCGTGAAGGTCACTCCGGCGGGCTGATCCACGAGGATCGAGTAGCCCCCGCGCGTGAGCGACACCGTCACCGGGTGGACGGCCCAGGCGCCGCCGGTGCTCTTCCACTCGAAGAGGATCGAGGCCTGGAGCTGCGCCGGAGAAAGGACGAGGACCTCGCCGAAGTCGATCCGGATCGGTGTCTCCGGATCGACGGGCCGCGCGAGCGACGGGACCGTTCCGACGACGCGCGGTCCGTCCGTGTCCGACGTCGTGAAGCTCGCGCCGATGTCGCCGCTGTCGGTGAGTGGACGTCCCTCGAGGTCCCGGACGCCCGAGGGGCCGCCCTCGATCCGCAGGGAGTAGGTCGTCGAGTTCTCGTATCTCGGAGCCGGTATGAAGCGAACGACCTGGCGCCCGTGCTCGTCTATGAAGGAGGACCACGCACCCGCCGCCGTCGACGGTCCGAAAGTGAGGTGGAAATAGGCCGAGCTGGGGCCGGACGGAACCACGGACGGGTGAAGGCGCTCCGAGAAGAGGATCTCCACCGGGGCCGTCCGCGAGACGGACGAGGCTCCGTTCGGCGGCGAAAGCGTCACGATGCGGGGGCGCGAGGCGTCGAGGATCAGGGGCGGGATCAGGTAGTCGGTTCCGTGCTCGGAGCCGAGCGTTCCGGACGCGCGGGCGATCCGCGAGCCGTCGAGGCTCTGGGCCGCGATCGTGTATCCGCCCGGTGCGAGGCCCGAGAAGCGGAAGCCCCCGTCCGCGCCCGTGATGAGCAGCTGCGCGTCGCCCGCCGACGGCTGGATCCGGACCGAGACGCCTTCGGCCGGCTGCAGCGTCGACGGGTCGCCACTCCACGAGTCGTCCTCGGGCGCCTCGTAGATGACTCCGTGCGCCGAGACGACCGGCGAAAGCGCCAGGTCGACGTCGAGGACCTGGTCGTCCCATTCGAGAACCCGCGATGCGGAGGCGCCGAACGGAGACCCCGGGATCCAGGCCGAGACGGAGACGGTCCCTTCCTCCACGGCAGAGAACGCCGCTCTCCCGGCGGAGTCCGTGGCGCTCTCCCAGGTCCCGTTCGCGGCGTGGAGCCGCACGGTGGCACCGGCCACCGCGGCTCCCCCCGCGTCGCGAACGGTAGCCCGGACGATGCCGCGCGACTTGAGGACGACCTTGTACGGGTCGGCTTCCGTTCCCGATCCGAACGGGCCGGAGGCCAGGCTGGCGGAAGTGACGAGAACGCGACGGCGCTCGCCGCTGGATTCCTCGGCCCGAATCCAGAAGGACTTCGCAGCCAGGACGTTCGTGAAGCGGAAGTGGTGGTTCGGGAACGGCCGATCCGGGAGGAGTCGGCTCGCAATCGGAATCGGCTCGCCCGTGTAGACGTTCCAATGGCGTCCATAGGAGACGGCGAAGACGCCGTCCCCCTGCGCCGGATCGGGATTCACCTCGACGAGGCCCCGCGCCTGCTCATTCTGGTAGACCCGGGCGTACACCTCCCGGACAGCGTCGAGGATCAACACGATCTCCGGCTCCGGGGCTGTCGGCGTGAGCGTCGCCGTCCCTTCGGCACGCCGGTCACTTCCTTCGACGGCCGCGGTGAGGGAATAGGTCGCCACCGGGAGCCCGTCGAACGCGAACTTCCCAAGCGAGCCGTCCTCCCGGCTCGTCGTCGCGAGGGCCGTCACCCTTGCGCCCCAGAGCCGGCCGTTCACGGTTCCCTCGAGGCGCACGGTTCCTCCGCCGATCGGCGTCGTCCGCGCTTCGTCGTCGAAGAGGATCCCAGAGACACGCCCCTTCTGGTCGAGGACGACGACGACCTCGAGAGATTGCCCCGCCGCGTCGAGGTGGATGTCGGCGAGCCGCCCTCCGCTTCCGGTCGGAGCGTGGAAGGCGTACACGGACCACGTGCCGAGCGGAAGGGCGACGAACTGCGCCCGCCCGTCCGCGCCCGCGACGGTCGCCTCGCCGTTCGAGAGCGTCACCTGTGCGTCGGGGACGGGCGAACCCGTCTGCGCGTCCCGGACGAGAACGGTGAGGTCCCCCACCTGCCCGGAGAGAACGACGTCTCCCGCCTCCACGACCTCGAAGTCCGCGTTCAGCGCGCCGACGAGCCTTCCCTGCCGGGTCACCTGTCCGGGGTGACGGGCGACGACCGTGAAGCGGCCTGCCATGACATCCGGCACCTCGAACCGCCCGATCGCGTCCGCGGCGAAGTAGCCGGGAGCCGCCGGCAGGCGGCGGAACGGGAAGTCGTTCTCCTGGAGGGCGACCTGTGCTCCCGCCACCGGGGAGCGGACGCCCGGCGCCGTCTCTTCGACGACGCGTCCGCGGACCGTTCCTTTGGCTTTCAGGCGTACGACGACGTCGAGCGACTGCCCTGGTCCCGTGACCGCCGCGTAGGTCCGGCCCGTTCGCTCGATCGTCCCCACGAATCCGCTCGCCGTGAGAGCGAGCGGCCCCGTCGGAACGAGCTGGAACTCGAACTCGCCGTTCTGATCGGTCTCCTTGGTCTCCGGGGGAAGCTCGTGCGCGCGGAGCTCGATCGTGATGCCGCCCACGGGAGTGACACCGTCGACGTCGACCACGGTCCCCGTTACGGTCGACAGCGGCTGGAAGACGAGATCGACCTCCTTCACCTGTCCCGCGAAATCGATCGCTCCCCGGTAGGAAGCCGCCCCATAGAACGGGCTCACCCCGCTGACGCTCAGATCACCGACCGGGACGACGAGCGTGAGGCTCCCGTTGTCGTCAGTCGTCGTCTCGATCGCGGACGCCTTCTGCCGGATGGTCAGCTCCTGCGGGCTGAACCACGTCGGCTTGTAGAAGACAGGCGTCCGAACCGGACCGTTGGCAGTCCGCGTCTTCACGTGGACGGTCCCGGCACCGCGAAGCCGGACTGTCGCGAACGCCCGGTGACCACCGAAGAGGACCTCGGTCCCGGCGGCGCCGATCCACCCGATCGCTCCGGTCTGGAGACCATCCCCCTTGTGCGCCGAAACGGTGTAGGCCCGCGCGGGGACTTCCTCGAACGCGAACGTTCCGTCAGCGCCGCTCGTCGTCTCGCCGATCGGCAGCAGTGTGACCTTGACCCCCGCCGCAGGAAGACCGAGCGGGTCGAGGACGACCCCGTCGATCGCTCCGACGGCCGTTCCTCTGAGCTGAATCGTCGCTGCGACGACCGGGTCGGACGAGGCCTCTGTGACCGAAATGGCCGTCGTCCCTTCGAGCTTCCTCACGAAGTCGATCGCATGGACCCTGTACGGAGGCTCGCCGACTCCCTGCGCCGGAACGCCGTCGATCCGATAGGTGCCCGTCTCGTCGGTAAGGGCGTAGTTGCCCGGCCCCTCGACGAAGACGGTCGCCCCGGCCACGGGAACGTCGACCTGGGCCAGCGGATCTCGATAGAGGACCTGACCGCTTACGGAGCGGGGGCTCGCCGCCGCGAGCGTGAGGACGACGTTCGCGGTCGCGTCGGGGGCGAGGTCCGTGTCGACGATTGCCGGAGTCCGCGAGACGGAGAAGTCGGCGGCCTGGACGGTCACACGCCCCGCAGGGATTCCCTCGAACAGGAACGCGCCCCCGGGTCCCGTCGTCGACTGGCCGAACGGAGCTCCGGCGGAATAGACCGCGACCGACGCGCCCGAGGCCGGCTCGGTCACCGGTCCCTCCGACGACTCCCGTCGAATGAAGACGCGCCCGGAGACGGTTCCCGTTCGCGGAGTCTCGGTCCGCTGGATCCGGAGCGTGACGTCTGCCGTTGCTCCCGGTGCCGCGAGGCCGACCGTCGCGTACGACGAGCGACCCGTTGCATCGCGCGCCGTGATCGTGATCGGTCCGACCGGCATCGCCTCGAGCCGGAACGTGCCGTCGACATTCGCCTCCGTCGACCGCACCTCGGGAAACAGCGTGCTCGCCGCCGTGACGGCTGCCGCAGGGACCGGAGCGGAGTCTTCGTAGAGGACCCGGCCCGTGATCGTGCCCCGGCCGAGCATGGCGATGTTGACGCGCGCGAGACGCGACTGGAGCCGGATGGTCGACGTGACCTCCTCGCCTTCCTCCGGCGAGCCGGGGTCCGTGCCGGCCGCCGCCACGGCCTGAATCCGGAATCCGGGCTGGACGACCCCCTTCTCCGGCGGTCTCGGGACCCCGAGGACCGGCTCCTCGATGAAGGGGAAGAAGAACTCACCCGAGGCATCGGTGACTCGCTCCGCGACGAGGTCGTGGAGAACCTTCGCGTCGACGCCGCCGTTCATCTCGACGACCCGGTCGCGGATGAGCCGCACGACCGCTCCGGCGACGGCTTCGCCCGTTCCGCGCAGAACTCTTCCTTCGACGAGTCCCCCAACGTGGTTCGGCTCCACCTCGATCGCGGGAACCGGGCCGCCGAGCGGGTCGCCCCAGCCGTCTCGAAGGCCCGACAGGTCGACCCGATGCTCGTGCGAGATGACCGGCTGTCCTTCGTGCGCCGCCGTGATCGCCGAGACGGGCTGAGCGAACCGAACGGAGACGACGCGCTCGCTCGAGGGCTGCACGAGAGCCGATGCCGCGGAGAAGACGGTCGTCCGCTCGTGAACCGTCCCCGAGCTCGTCGTGTCGAGCCCGCGGAAGCTCGTCTCGACCTCGTAGTGGCCTGCCGTCTCGGCGGCGGACTTCGCCGGCGGACGGTTGAAGAGGTACCAGACGCCCGACCCGTACGGATCGAGGACGAAGTCCTGGCGAGCTCCGACGAGACGGAATGGCGGCCGCTCGACGTCGCGGACGTCGGCGTCCGGCGCGCCCGGAACCGGGATGCCGGTCGCGAGGTGGTAGAGAGAGTACTCGAGCGGGCGACCGTCGGTCTCTGCCCGTACGACATCCACGGCCCACGCCTCTCGGGGCGGAACCGCGAACGGAGGGAAGCTCACTCGGACGAAGCCATCGCCCGAAGGGGCAGGCGCGACGAACGAGAGGGTGACGGGCATCGCCGCGCCCGAGATCGGTCCATGGACGACGAGCGAGTATCCGGCCTCCCCTGAAAGCCGTCCCACGACGGCCAGCGGAGCGCGCGCCCCTCCGGGGCGGTCGAGGACGTCGTACGTCTCGCCGAACGCCAGCGATCGGAGCGCTCTCGGGTCGCCGGCGGAGTAAGCGAGATACGTCACGCCGGTGACGCCGTTGAGCTTGCGGACCTCGAGCGTCGGGGCGGTTCCCGGCCCCGCGCTCTCGAGCGCGGCCGCGACGTAGGGCCGCGCATAGCTCATCGTGCCGGCGAGGTGCTCGAGAAGCGCGGACGCCGCGAGGCTCCGCGCCTCCTGCTCCTGCCGGAGGAACGAAGCGATCCCCTCGGCCGAGCCTCTCCCCTTCTCGAGGGTCCTGCGAAGCTGGTCGAACTCCGGCAGGTCATGGCGGTTCCCGAGCTGATCGAGGAGGAGGGCCTCGAGCGAGGGGAGGCGCTCTTCGCCGAGGAACAGGCGTTGACCGGCCTCCGCGAGATCGACGGCCCTTCGCTCGACGTCGGACTTCACGAGGCGCGGCAGATCCGTCGGGATCGCGCCCGGAGGTGCGACGGCGAGGCTGTAGGCGAGACCGAGGAGGGGGACGTTCGCCGCGACGAGCGTCTCCGGAAGCAGCTCGGTGAACCTCGGAAGGACCAGGGAGGAAGGAGAGAGCGGGATGCCGTGCTCGCCGACGCCGGCCCGGAGCCGGATGACGCCCTGCACGGCATCGGAGGACTGGAACGCGGTCGCGACGCACCGTCCGGTCACTTTCGCGACGAGCCGGAACTCCACGGTCGCGCCCTCCCCGGGGCCGAGCGTCTCGATCCGCCTCTGGAACGAATCGCCCGGGTCGGCCTTGACGGCCCCGGTGGCCCTATCGGCGTCGAGAGCGAGGGTGATCGCGTTCTCCCAATCGCGCGCCGAGACGTTCGTGACCGTGACGAAGAGCGTGTACGCCTCGTCTTCTCGGACGACGTCCGGGTGGTTGAAGGCGAGATTGAAGCGCGCGTCGACGACTTCGATGGCGGCCCTGAGCTTCCCGCTCAAGGGGAGGGTGTCCCTCCCGGACCTCTCGAGGTCCGCGGCGACCTCCATCGTGACGACGTGAGTCCCGGCCGCGACCCCCTCCAGAGTGAAGCTCGCCACTCCCTGCTCGCCGGGGCCGAGGCGCGTCTCCCCCGTCAAGCCGAGGACCGGAACGGCCTGTCCGGGTGCGACGGCCGGCGTCGTCCCGGCGAGGCGGAGCAGCTCGCGTGGAACGGCTGCCGGCAGCCGGATGGTGCTCGTCACGTTCGATAGCACTGCTCCGCTTCCGGCGGGCGCTCCGTTCGCGACGAGAAGCTGAGCGTCGAAGAACTTGTGGAGGAAGGAGACGTTGCCGGGGAGGACGATGACGCCGAAGAGCTTCGTCTCGGGAGGCAGCTCTTCGAGCTCTTCCGACGTCACGAGCCCCTGCGGACCGCCCACCTCCAGCTTGAACGGGACGATGTGCGGGGGCTGCCAACGGCGCACGGCCGCAGCCAGCTCTTCGGGCAGGTTGTCGAGCTTCACTTCCGGCTTCGAGAGGAGGTCGACCTGCCCGCCGTCCTGAAAGAGGACCGGGAAGTCGATCGTCACGTTCCCGCCCTGGAACGCGAAGCCGACGGCGAAGCTGTAGGCGTCGTAGTTCTGCTGGGTGATCTGGATGCCCCGCGACTGGAGCTCCGCGAGGGTCAGCTGCCTCACCGTCGCCGTCGTGGCGAGGATCCGCCGGACCTCGAGGGTCACGACGGCCGGAGTCGCCTGGCCGAGGACCTCCTCGGTCGCGCCGGGCGGAACGGCCGCACGGACGAGGCGTATGTTCGAGAGGAGGTACGTCCCCTCCGTCTGGACCCCCGGCAGCAGGAACGCGCCTCCCGGCGTCGCCGTGTAGGTCGCCGGCGCCTGGAGCTCGGGGCCCGAGAGCTCCGCCTTCACGAGGAGACCGTTCACCCGCGGATCGCCGGCAGCCATCGACCCGCAGACCCCCGCGAAGCAGGTGCGAACGCGCGCCGACTCGGCGACGTCCAGGATCTGGGATTCGTCTCCGGGCGCAATCGAGAGACGAGTCCCCTGAATCGCGAGCTGGCCGGAAGCGAACGCCCCGCTCGACTGCGCTGGCGCGCCCCCAGCGAAGAGGAGCGAGATGACCGCGAGCGCAGGCCCCAGGAGCAGGCGGAGGCACGCCGCCGGCCGGCGTCGATCCTCTTCGGCGCCGGGGGCGGTCACCCCGAAGGACACGAAACCGCTTGGCACGCGACTTGGGACTTTATGAGGAGATGCTGGAATTGCGCAAGAACAGAATTCCGGCCTTCGTCGCCAACAAACCACACACCCGGTGTTCGGTTTTCGTCACACGCCGAGCTTCTGTGAGAGGACCTTCGGCTGAGCGGAAGACGGGAATCCTCGGAATCGGCGAGCCCATCCGCGCGGCGACGACACGATCCCGCGTCGAATCACCTCGCCTGCGAGTTGCTCCTCCGCGGAGCACCGCGCGGCGAGCCGCGCGTCGGCTCCCCCCGGGAGATGTCGCCGGATCCTCGGCCGGAACGAAGCGATCGGAGTCGCCCTGCGCCTCACGTCGACATCGGATCGCACGGCCCGGCGCCAGCGCAAAGGCCGGGAAGGACGGATCGCTCCGCCCTCCCCGGCCCGATGGTGTCAGGAGTCTGAAGAGAAGCGTTAGTAGCGGCCGCGGCCGCCGCCGCCGCCGTAGCCACCACCGCCGTAACCACCGCCGCCGCCGTAGCCACCGCGGCCACCGCCGCCGCCGCCCGTGCGGGCTTCCTGCGGGCGGGCCTCGTTGACGCGCAGGGTCCGGCCGCCGTGCTCCTGGCCGTTCAGAGCGCTCATCGCGCTCTGGGCCTCGCTGTCGTTCATCTCGACGAATCCGAAGCCCTTCGACTGGCCGGAATCGCGGTCGCTCACGACGCGGGCGGAGTGGACTTCCCCGAAGCCCTCGAACAGGCCGCGGAGGGTGGCGTCATCCATCGTGTAGGGGAGGTTTCCGACGTAAAGCTTCATTTCGATCTCGAGGTCCTTGTTTCAGTGCGCGCCGAGGCGAGCGGTTTTCGGAGTCGGCGCGATTCCGAGCCGACGGGAAGCGAGTTGTCACCGTCCTCACCGCCGGTCGGAGACGGAACGGGTCCCTTTCAGCACAACACGGCCGCGACCGGTTGTCAACTGCCGCGCGGAGGCCAGCCGCCGGGAGGCGTCCGGAGAGCCCCCCGGGCTCACTCCCACTCGATCGTCGCCGGCGGCTTCGAGGTCACGTCGTAGACGACGCGGTTCACGCCGCGGACCTCGCCGACGATGCGCCGGGACGCCCGGTCGAGGAGGTCGTGAGGGAGGCGAGCCCAGTCGGCCGTCATGTAGTCGATCGTCGTCACCGCCCGGAGCGCGACGACGTGCTCGTACGTCCGGCCGTCGCCCATCACTCCGACGGAGCGGACCGGGAGGAGGACGGCGAAGGCCTGCGCCGTCCGGTCGTAGTCGCCCGAAGCCCGCAGCTCCTCCATGAAGATCGCGTCCGCCTCCTGGAGGATGCGGACGCGCTCGGGCGTGATCTCGCCCGGGATCCGCACCGCGAGCCCCGGCCCGGGGAACGGGTGCCGGTAGAGCATCTCGCGCGGGATGCCGAGCTCCTCGCCGAGGCGGCGGACCTCGTCCTTGAAGAGCTCGCGGAGGGGCTCGACGAGCCGGAATCCGAGCTTGGCCGGGAGGCCTCCGACGTTGTGGTGCGTCTTGATGACGGCGGACGGGCCGTGGATCGAGACCGACTCGATCACGTCGGGGTAGAGAGTCCCCTGCGCCAGCCAGGCCGCGCCGTCCACCGCCTTCGCGTTCTCGGCGAAGACGTCGATGAAGAGGCCGCCGATGATCTTCCGCTTGCGCTCCGGGTCGGTCACGCCCGCGAGCGCGGAGAGGAAGCGCTCGGAGGCGTCGACGCCCGTCACCGGCAGGCCGAGGTGCCCGAAGGCCGCCAGCACGTGCCGCCCCTCGTCCTTCCGGAGGAGGCCGGTGTCGACGAAGACCCCCCGGAACCGCTCCCCCACCGCCTCCCGGATCAGGACGGCGGCGACGGTGGAGTCGACTCCGCCCGAGAGGGCGCCCAGGACGATTCCGTCGGTGACCGTCTCGCGAACCTTCGCGACGGCCGACTCCCGGAAGCTCGCCATCGTCCACTTCGGAGCGCATCCGCAGACTCCGTAGAGGAACGCCTCGAGCATCTCGGCGCCGTGGTCGGTGTGGTGGACCTCGGGGTGGAACTGGAGGCCGTAGAGCGCCCGCTTCGGGTCCTCGAAGGCCGCGACCGGGGCGTTCGTCGTCCGCGCCGTCACCGTGAACCCGTCCGGCACGTTCTCGACGTGGTCGCCGTGGCTCATCCAGACGGTCTCCCGCGGTCCGAGCGCCCCGAGGAGCCGCCCGCCCGTCACGTCCACGACGGCACGGCCGTATTCCCGCCCCGGCGCGCGGCCCACGCCGCCGCCGAAGCGGAGAGCCATGAGCTGCATGCCGTAGCAGAGGCCGAGGACCGGGACTCCGAGGTCGAAGACCCGCTCGTCGCCTCTCGGCGCCTTCTCGTCGTAGACGCTCGACGGCCCGCCGGAGAGGACGATCCCCTTCGGCGCGAGGGCCTCGATCTCCGCGGCGGTGGCGGAATACGGGAGGACGATCGAGCGGACCCGGGCCTCGCGGATCCTGCGGGCGATGACCTGGGTGTACTGGGAGCCGAAATCGAGGACGACGACGGTGTCGAAGGACGGCATCGCCTCGATCATAGCCCGCCGTCGGAACGCAGCCGGGGACCGATCCGCCGCGCGACGGCCCTCGGAATCGAGGCGACCGCCGCGAGGACGAGGGCGCAGGCCAGCGCCGCGAACGGCACGGCGGCGACGAAGACGGGAGCCACGTTCACGCCGCCCGGAAGCTCGCCGCCGTGGGCGACCTTCGGGAGCTGCGAGCCGGCCGCCGCCGCGAGGAGGAGCGCGGCGACGACGAGCGTCCAGAACGCCTCCGGCGCGAGGAGCGGGGGCCGCGGTCCCGCAATCGCGGCACGACGCTCCCGCCTCCAGAGCGAGGCGGCCGCCGAGGTTCCGATGTCCGCCAGCAGCAGGAGGACGCCCGAGCCGAGGTAGGGGACGATGAAGAAGAGCGTCGTGACGACGACGAAACGGGCCACGTTCGAGCGCGGGAGGCCCGAGCCGAGGACGTCGGCGAGGAACGGGTAGACGGTGAACGACGTCGCGGCCCTGGGGCCGGCCGCGAGGTAAGCGACCAGCGCGGCCAGGAACGCCGGGGGCGCGAGCATCAGGAATCCGCGGACCGTTCGGAACACGCGGGCGAGTATAGGAGGCCGGGCGTCAGGAGCCGGCCGGCTCGCCCGTCCAGAGGGCGAGGACCTTCCTCACGTAGGCGCGCGTCTCGCGGTACGGCGGGATCCCCCCGTACGACTCGACGGCGCCCTCGCCGGCGTTGTAGGCCGCGAGGATCTTCTCCACCTCGTTCTCCCCGAATCGCTTCGCGAGGAGCGAGAGGTAGCGCGCGCCGCCGCCGACGTTCTGGACCGGGTCGAACGAGCGGGAGACGCCGAGCCGCCGCGCGGTGGCGGGCATGAGCTGCATCAGCCCGCGCGCTCCCTTCGGCGAGACGGCCCGGGGCTTCCAGCTCGACTCGACGTGGATCACCGCCGCCACGAGGGCCGGATCGAGCCGATGGGCCTTCGCCGCGTCCTCCACGACCCGGGCCCACCGCGCGGGGGCGGAATGGGGCCGTCCCGACGGCTCGCGCACCGAGGGCCACGTCTTCGGAACGGGCGCAACGGGCTCCTCGACCAGGACGAGCGGCTCGAGCTCGTCGTCGACGATCCGCTCGACCCTCTCGATCGGGAGGACGATCTCGCCGCCGCCGACGAGGACGATCCGGATCTGCTCCTCCCCCTGGAGCTCGAAGGAAGCCGCCTTCAGGTGGCGCCCCTCCGTCAGGACGACGAGGGCGGACTCGGCCGGCCCGGCCGGAACGACGAGGGCCAGGAACGCCGCCGCGAGGAGCCTACGCACGGGGATGGCTCCTGTCGTAGACGCGACGGGCGCGGGCCCGCGAGACGTGGGTGTAGATCTCGGTCGTGGCGATGCTCGCGTGTCCGAGCATCATCTGCACGGCCCGGAGGTCCGCCTCGCCGTCGACGAGGTGCGTCGCGAACGAGTGGCGCAGGACGTGCGGGGAGACCGCGGCCGGGTCGAGGCCGGCCTTCAGCGCCGCCGCCTTGATCGCCAGGAAGATCGTCTGCCGCGTCACCGGCTTCCCGCCCGTTCCCGGGAAGAGCCACGGCGAGCTCGCCCCGCGCGTCCGGGCGCGCGGACCGGCCATCCAGCGGGCGACCCAGCGCGCCGAGGAGTCGGCCACCGGCACGACCCGCTCCTTCGAGCCCTTTCCCTTCACGACGACGAACCCGTCGGCGAGGTGGAGCGAGCCGATCCGGAGCGTCGCGAGCTCGGAGACCCGGACCCCGCAGGCGTAGAGGAGCTCGAACATCGCCTTGTTCCGAAGCCCCTTCGGCGTCTCGACGTCGGGCGCCTCGAGGAGGCGCTCCACCTCGTCGCGGCCGAGCAGCTTCGGGAGGGTCATCCAGCGCCGCGGGTTCTCGAGACCGGAAGTGGGGTCGGCGGCGATCCGCTTCTCCGCGAAGAGGAAGCGGAAGAGGCCGCGCAGCGCCGAGGTCGCCCTCGCGATCGACCGGGGCGACGCCCCCGCCGACCGGCAGAGGCCGAACCACCTCACGAGGACGTCGCGGGTCACCTCCGCCGCCGAGAGCCCCTCCGCGTCGAGGTGGCGGCCGAAGGCGGTCAGGTCTCTCCCATAGGCCTCGAGCGAGTTGCGGGCGAGCCCCTTCTCCACGGCGAGGTGGTCGAGGTAGAGGGGCAGCTCGCGCAGGAAGAACTCGCTCGGTCGCGTTTCCGTCGGGCTCGCCTCCACTTCCTGATTTTACGGAGCCCGGGCTCGCGGCGTCGGGCCGGCGGCTCCGAGGGCTCTCCCGCCCGCGCCGATCCCTCCTAGAATCCGTCTCATGAGCCAGGACCTCGGCATCGTCGGATACGACTCGTTCCACTTCATCGTCGGCGACCTCGAGCGAAGCCGTCGCTTCTACACGGAGGCCCTCGGCTTCACGGAGGTCGCGCGCGCCTCGCGCGCCAAGGTCGAAGCCGGAGGCGAGGAGGCGAGCGTCTTCGGGGCCGGGCAGATCCGCGTCCTGGTCTCGACCCCCGTCCGCCCCGACTCGAGGGCGGCGCGCTGGCTCCGGGTCCACCCCGACGGCGTCTCCTCGCTCGCGTTCCGGGTCCGGGACGTGGACGCCGCCTGGAGGTTCCTCGAGCCTCGCGGCGCGACGTTCCTGACCGACGTCCAGGTCCACGAGGAGGGCGGCGGCTACTTCCGGACGTTCTCGATCGCCACGCCGCTCGACGACGTCACGTTCCGGTTCATCGAGAGGCGCGGGTCGTATCCCGGCTTCGCCCCCGATTTCGAGAACGTCGGCGACGGCATCCCGTCGGACAACCCGAACGGCTTCGCGACGATCGACCACGTCACCTCGAACGCCTACACGATGCTCCCCGTCGTGAACTGGTACCGCGACGTCCTCGGCTTCACCCGCTACTGGGACGTCGAGTTCCACACGTCCGAGGTGGACGGCGGCCGGAAGATGACCGGCTCGGGCCTCCGCTCGATCGTCATGGCCGACCCGTCGAGCGGGATCAAGTTCGCGACGAACGAGCCGATGCGCCCGTTCTTCCGCGACAGCCAGATCAACCGGTTCTGCGAGGACCACCACGGCGCCGGCGTCCAGCACGTCGCCCTCCTCGTGAAGGAGATCCTCCCGGCCGTCGAGAGCCTCCGGTCGCGCGGCGTCCAGTTCCTCTCCGCGCCCCCCGCCTACTACGACCGGCTCCCGGAACGGCTCGCGCGGGTGAAGATCACGAACGTGAAGGAGCCGATGGACGCCCTGCGCGCGAACCACGTCCTCGTGGACGGCAAGGACGACCGCTACATGCTCCAGATCTTCATGCACGACGCCGGCACGCTCTTCGGCGACGCGAAGGCGGGGCCCTTCTTCTACGAGATCATCCAGCGCGAGGGGGACAAGGGCTTCGGCTACGGGAACTTCCGCGCTCTCTTCGAGTCGATCGAGGCCGCGCAGAGCACCGACTCGAGCTCCCTCGACGTGGTCGGCTGACATGATCGACCGGATGCAGCTCGGCGACGTGCCGGCCAAGCCCCACGTCGCGTTCCGCTCCGGGTCGGGCGCGCTCCGCTTCGAGGAGTGCTTCACCCGGCTCGGCTTCGACGGCGAGTACTCGATCCTCTACCACGAGGGCCCGCCGATGACCGACAAGTCGATCGGGCCCGCGGAGCCGGGACCTCTCGACCGCCGCGTCCCCGCCTGGGCGCCCGACCAGCCTCTCCGCCGCCGGCTCCTCCTCGGCGAGCAGGCGCCCGAGGGCTGGACGCCCGTCTGCGGCAACGCCGACGTCGTCGTCTCCCTCTTCGACCTCCCGGCGGCGCCGGCGCCGGAGACGGGCTTCGCGAACGGCGACGGGGACGACCTCCTCTACGTCTTCTCGGGGCGGGCGACGCTCGAGACCCCGTTCGGCGACCTCGCCGCGGGCGCGGGGGACTACGTCCTCGTCCCGCGGAGCGTCGTTCACCGCTGGCGGGTCGACGAGCGGATCACGGGCATCGCGTTCGAGCTCCGCGGCGGCTTCCACGTGCCGGCGCAGTACCGCAACGCCGTCGGGCAGCTCCGGATGGACGCGCCGTTCACGCACCGCGACTTCCGCCGGCCCGTCTTCCGCGGGCCGCGGCCCGGGCCGAAGGAAGTCCTCGTCAAGAAGGGGGACGCCTTCGTCCGCCGCGAGCCCCTCGTCTCGCCGTTCGGCGTCGTCGGGTGGGACGGGACCCTCTGGCCCTTCGCGTTCCCGATCCTCGCCTTCCAGCCGAAGACCGGCCTCGTCCACCTCCCCCCGACGATCCACGCGACGTTCGCCGCTCGCGGGGCGCTCGTCTGCTCGTTCGTCCCCCGGGTGACCGACTTCCACCCCGAGGCGATCCCCTGCCCCTACCCGCATTCCTCGGTCGACTGCGACGAGCTGATCTACTACGTGCGGGGGAGCTTCACGAGCCGCCGCGGCGTCGGGCCCGGGGCCGTCTCCCTCCATCCGGCGGGGATCCCGCACGGCCCGCACCCCGGCGCCTACGAAGCGTCGATCGGCACGCGGTCGACCGACGAGCTCGCGGTCATGATCGACACGTTCCTCCCCCTTCGCGTCACGGAGCAGGCGCGCGCCCTCGAGCTCCCCGAGTACCACGACTCCTGGCTGCCGAAGGAGCCGTGACCTCCTCCCTTCGGGTCGGCCTCCTCGGCTACGGAGCCGTCGGTCGGGAGCTCGTCCGCCTCCTCGGCTCGGAGGGCCCCCGCCTCGCCGAGTCGTACGGCCTCGAGCTCCGCCTCGTCGCCGTCGCGAGCCGCGCGCTCCCCCGCCGCCCCGAGCTCCTTTCCTCGATCCCGCCGGGAGTCCGCGTCGAGGAAGACCTCCCGGCCGTCGCGCTCGCGCCCGACGTCGACGTCGTCGTCGAGCTGCTCGGCGGGCTCGAGCCGGCGGGTTCGCTCGTCGAGTCGGCGCTTCGGGCAGGCCGGGCCGTCGTCACCGCCAACAAGCTCCTCCTGGCGGCCCGCGGCACCGAGCTCGCCCGCCTCGCGCGCGGAACGGGAGCCGCGCTGGCCTTCGAGGCGGCCGTCGCCGGCGGCATCCCGATCCTCCGGGCGCTCCGGGAGAGCTTTGTCTCCGACCGGATCGAAGAGGTCGGCGGGATCCTGAACGGCACGAGCAACTTCGTCCTGACGGAGATGGCGCGAACGGCCCGCCCGTACGCCGAGGTCCTCGCCGAGGCGCGCTCCCTCGGCTACGCCGAAGCCGACCCCACCGCGGACGTCGAGGGGACGGACGCCGCCTGCAAGGTCGCTCTCCTCGCCCGGATGGCGTTCGGCGCCGACGTGCCGCTCGAGGCGGTCCGGACCGAAGGCGTGACCCGCCTTCGGCCGTTCGACTTCGTCTACGCCCGCCTCCTCGAGCGGACGCCTCGCCAGCTCGGCCAGGCCCGCCGCCTCCCGGACGGCCGCCTCCTCCTCTCCGTGCGAACGGCCCTCGTCCCGACTTCGTCTCTCCTCGCGCGGATCGACGGCCCGCTCAATGCCGTCCGCGTGACGACGGCGCACGGGGGCGAGTACGTCCTGACGGGTCCCGGGGCCGGAGGCGCCCCGACCGCGACGGCCGTCCTCGCAGACGTCGTCGAGGTCGCCCGACGAGGCGCTTCGGCCGCCGTCCCGCCGTTCGGCACGGACGAGCCGCGAGCCTGCACGTTCGGGGGGCCGGCCGATTCCGTCGCGCCGTTCTACGTCCGCTTCGTCGTGGACGACCGGCCGGGGGTCCTCGCCGCCCTCACCTCGGCGTTCGCCCGCGCCGACGTCAACGTCGACGCCGTCCTCCAGGTCCCGTGGGCCGAGAAGCGAGAGCTGCCGTTCGTCGTGACGCTCGAGGCGACGGAGGAAGCCCGCATCGCCCGGGCTCTCGCCGAGATCGCGGAGCTGCCGTTCCTCGTGGAGGCGCCGCTCCTCCTTCCGATGGTCTCCTGAACGCCCGGGGTCGCGGCTCTACTTCGCTCCGCCGGAGATCTCGCGAAGCCGGCGCGCCGGCCACGCCTTCTCCGACACCTTCTCGACCGACCGCACGGTGATCTTCACGTCCGGGAGGTCGGGGGTGGGCGAGACGGGGATCTCCGCGTCCTGGAGATAGCCCTCCTCCTTGTGGAGCCACACGTACCCTTCCTGGCCGCCGAGCGCCGTGCCGGAAACCCGGTACTTGCCGCAGGGAACGCCGTCGCGGGCGACGTCCTCGACGAACTCCACCGTGGCCGTCCCCGCGGCGACGAAGAGGTTCGGGCTCTGGGGTCCGACCTTCGGGTTCTCGGTGAGGACGCCGACCTCCACCGACCCCGCCGGATCGGCGACGTGCCGGAGGGCGAGCCCGAGCGTGATGAGGTCGAGGCTGTAGAGGTGCGCCGGGATCGCCGGGAGGGGGACGGTGAACGTGGCCGCGCCCTCGGCGCCGCGGTAGAGCGCGGGGTCCTCGACGGAGACCGCCAGGACGTCCTCGCCGAACGTCCCGGTCGCCTGCCGGGTCGTCGTCCCGTCCCGGGAGACCTTCGCGAGCTCGAACGACCGGAGCGTGAACGACTCCCAGTTCATCTCCCCGGTGAAGAGCTGACCGTCGCCGGCGCCCGCCTTCACGCGAAAGATCTCCACCCGCTTCCGGTCGGGGACGTAGACGAGGACGCTCCCCGCACGTCCCCCGGCCGGATCGTAGCGGTCGTAGGCGTAGACCCGTCCCGTCTCGATCTTCCCCGCCTTGAACCGGAACTTCTTGACGGCGGACGCGGGACGCCCCTGGGCCGACGCGTCGCCCTGCGCCAGTCCGAGGACCCCCGCGAGCAGCGTGGCGCCCAACTTCACGTTCATACATCTCCTCCGGTGAGAGGCCGGTTCCTCTCCGGGCGATTCCTGAACTGGCCGATGTGCGGAACGTAACCAATATCGCCGGACCGGGCAAGGGGTATCCGGGGATCACGGTTCCGGCGGGCCCTCCGGCTCGGATCTATCATCGAAGACAGAGGGAATCGATGGCGATCAAGCTCCTCATCACCGGCGGCACGTTCGACAAGGACTACGACGAGCTGACCGGGAAGCTCTATTTCCGCGACACCCACATCCACGAGATGCTGAAGCTGGGCCGTTGCCGGCTCCAGACCCGCGTCCGGACCGTCATGATGGTCGACAGCCTCGAGATGACCGAGTCGGACCGGAAGATCATCGAGGAGATCTGCTGCAAGTCCGAGGAGGAGCAGATCGTGATCACGCACGGGACCGACACGATGGAGGAAACCGCGCGGGTCCTCGGCGCGGCCGGCCTGCCGAAGACGATCGTCCTGACCGGCGCGATGATCCCGTACGCGTTCGGGAGCTCCGACGGCCTCTTCAACCTCGGGAGCGCCCTCTCCTTCGTCCAGGTCCTGCCGCACGGCGTCTACGTCGCCATGAACGGCACCTACTTCCCCTGGAACGACGTCCGGAAGAACCGCGGGCTCGGAGTCTTCGAGAAGCTCTCGTGACGCCCGGCCCCGCGCGGAACCTTCGGCCGTGAGGGGCATCGAGCAGATCCCGCTGGTCTACGACGCCGGCCTCGCGCTCCTCGAGGCGACCGGGCTCGGGCGCTGGCGGCGCTGGCTCGCCACGGGCGCGAGCGGACGGGTCCTCGACCTCGGCTGCGGGACGGGGCGAGACCTGCCGCTCTTCGATGCGCGGGTCCGGGCCGTCGGCCTCGACCCGTGCCTCGAGACCCTCCGCGCGGCCCGGCGCCGCGCCCCCGCGACCCCGCTCGTCCTCGCCGTCGCGGAGCGACTCCCCTTCCGCGCCGGCAGCTTCGACACGGTCGTCTCCGGGCTGGTCTTCTGCTCGGTCTCCGACACCGCCCTCGCGTTCGAGGAGGTCCGGCGCGTCCTCTCCCCCTCGGGAAGTCTCCGGATGCTCGAGCACGTCCGCGCCGAGAAGCGTTGGCACGCCCGAGTCCAGGACGCCTTTCAGCCCCTCTGGACACGCCTCACCGGAGGCTGCCGGCCGAACCGGGACACCGTGGCGGCCGTCCGGGCCGCGGGCTTCCGGATCGAGGAGGGAACGCTCCGGGCGAGCGGGACGATGCGCCGGCTGGTCGCCCGGCCCTGAGATTCGAGGAGGGCGGCGGGGGGCGCCGTCGGCGAGCGCCGCCCCGGATTCCGCCTTCAGACGGCTTCGACCTCGATCGCCGGCGGCGCCACGAGGTGCTTCTTCACCGCGCACTGGTCGGTCGCGCGGAGGATCGCGGAGCGGTACTTCTCCGGGAACCCCTCCGGAAGCTTCAGCGAGATCCGGATCTTCGAGATCAGCTTCGTCTCGGGGGAGCGCTCCCAGTCCATCGTCACGCCGAGGCCTTCCGTCGGCAGACCCCGCTCCTGACAGAAACGGAGCGCGTAGAAGCCGGCGCACGTCGCGATGGAGGCGAGGAAGAGGTCGAACGGCGAGGGGGCGGAGCCGGCGCCGCCGGCCGCGACGGGCTGATCGGTTCGGATCGTCATCCCGGCGTGGATCGCCTCCACGGCGACCCCGCCCGGGAAACGGACTTCCATCGGCATCGCATCTCTCCGGGGCCCGCCGTCCGGGCGTGCCCGAGCTCCTCATCGTAGCAGCCGGCGCGCACCCGCCGGCGAGACAATCCCCGCCTCCGGCGTTACCATGATCGGCCGCGCCGCGCCCCTCTCGCACGGCGTGCCGAAGGGAGAGAGACCCGTCATGTTCAGCGACTTCAACGAGGCGAAGTCCTTCGTGGAGAAGCGGTCCGTCGAGATGGTGGACCTCAAGTTCTGCGACTTGTGGGGCCGCTGGCACCACGTCACGATCCCCGCCTCGGGCTTCACCCCCGTCCTGATGGAGAAGGGCGTCGGGTTCGACGGCTCGAGCGTCGGCTTCAAGTCGGTCAGCTCCGGCGACATGGCCCTCGTCCCCGACCTCTCGACGGGCTTTCCCGACCCGTTCTGGGAGGTCCCGACGCTGTCGTTCATCTGCACGACGCTCGAGGCCGACACGCGCGCCCTCTTCCCCTACGACCCGCGCTCGATCGCCCGTCGGGCGGAGGAGTTCCTCCGTGCGAGCGGCGTCGCCGACGAGAGCTTCTGGGGCCCGGAGTTCGAGTTCTACGTCTTCGACGGCGTCTCGTACGAGAACGGGATGAACGTCGCCTCCTACCGCGTGCAGTCGTCCGAGGGCGACTGGAACTCCCACGAGCTCGGGAGCGGCTACAACATCCCGAGGCACGGCGGCTACCACGCGATCCCGCCCCAGGACCGCCTCTTCAACTTCCGGACGCGCGTCTGCAAGCTCCTCTCGCAGATGGGCGTCGAGGTGAAGTACCACCACCACGAGGTGGGGGGCCCCGGCCAGTGCGAGATCGAGATCCCGATCTTCCCGATGATGAAGGCCGCCGACGCCGTCATGATCGTCAAGTACGTCACCCGGATGGCGGCGACGCAGCTGGGCCTCACGGCGACGTTCATGCCGAAGCCGCTCTACGGCGAGGCCGGCTCCGGGATGCACTTCCACCAGCGCCTCCTCAAGGGGGGGAAGAACCTCTTCTACGACGCGCAGGGCTACGGCTCCTCGAGCGCCGCGGAGCGCTCGTACATCGCCGGCCTCCTGCAGCACGGCGGCGCCGTCATGGCGTTCACGAACCCCTCCACGAATTCCTACCGCCGGCTCGTCCCGGGCTACGAGGCGCCGATCAGCGCCATCTACTCGCTCGGCAACCGGAGCGCGGCGATCCGGATCCCGAAGTACGCGAACCGGCCCGACAACGCCCGCTTCGAGTTCCGCCCGCCCGACGCGACCTGCAACCCCTACCTCGCGATCGCGGCCCAGCTCCTCGCGGGCGTCGACGGCATCCGCAAGGGGCTCGACCCGACCGCCCTCGGCTTCGGACCGGTGGACGACGACATCTTCTCGTGGGACGCCGAGAAGCGGGCCACGATCAAGGCGCTCCCGACCTCGCTCGAGGCGGCGATGGAGGCGCTGGAGACCGACCGGGCGTTCCTCCTCGAGGGCGACGTCTTCAACGACGACCTCCTCGAGCGCTGGGCGAAGAAGAAGCGGGCCGAGGACCGCGAGGTGCGCAACCGCCCGCACCCGTACGAGATCGAGCTCTACTACGGGCTCTGAGCCCCGGCCTCTCCCGGAAGGGCGAAGGCCCCGGACGGCACGGCGCCGTCCGGGGCCTTTCCCTTTTCGCGCCCGCCCGTCAGAGCGTGGCGAGCGCCGAGAGCGCGCGCGAGGCGCGGTCGATCTTCCGCCAGACGGGGATCCCTCCCCGCTGCAGCACGAAGACGAAATCGTCGTAGAGGCGACCCGAGTCGACCGCGACGGCGACGGGCTTCGTCGTCTTGCGGAAGAGCTCCAGCAGCCCGTTCGGGAGCGAGCCGGGCGAGTGGATGTTCTCCCGGTGCGTGCCCGAGAGGTCGGGCGCGAGGTTGTCGAGGGCGGGCGTGACCGGGACGGGCGAGACGAGGAGGAGGTCGACGTTCGGGTCGTCGACCATCGCCTGCGCGGCGGCCACGAACTGCGCCGTCGTCGCCATCGGCGTGGCGTCCGCGGGGTTCCCCGCGTGGCCGACGCCCGGCAGGCAGGCCTCGAGCTTCGCCTTCGTCTCCTCCGTGAGCGGCGCCGGGACGAGGCCGTAGAGCTTGTCGAGGACCGACGAGCACTCGAACCCGGCGTTCGAGAGGACGGCGACCCGGTTCCCGCGCGGGAGCCGGTCGTAGAGCATCGTGAACGCCTTCGTGTAGTCCTCGAGCATGTCGAGCGTCTCGGCGACGACGACGCCGGCACCCTTCATGAGGGCCTCAGCGACCGCGTAGTCGCCGGCCAGCGAGGCGGTGTGGCTCTGCGTCGCCTTCGCGGCGAGGGGCGTCTTCCCCGCCTTGAACGCGAGGACCCGCTTCCCCTTCTCCCGCAGGCGCCGCGCGAGGTCGACGAAGCGCGTTCCGTCGAGAGGCTTGAACCCTTCGACGTAGCACGCGACGACGTCCACCCCGTCGTCCTCGAGCGCCGTCTCGAGGAAGTCGGAGACCGTCAGGTCCATCTGGTTCCCGTACGAGATCGACGCCTTCGGGAAGATGATCCCGTCCAGGTTCGACGTCAGCGAGACGAGGTAGGCGCCGCTCTGGCTGACGGCCAGGAGCCGGTCGCCCGGCGCGTCGTGGAACGGCAGCTTGTACTGGGGCAGGAAGAACGTGTTGTACTGGTGCTTCGAGACGATCCCGAGACAGTTCCCGCCGACGAGGACCGGCCCTTCGTCGGCCCGCGAGCGCGAGGCGCGGAGGATCGAGACGATCTCCTCCTCGAGAGCCTTCTTCCCCGTCTCCGCGAAGCCGCCCGGGATCAGGATGATCGACTCCGCCTTCCCCGTCTCGCAGAGCGCGCGGATGGCGTCGCGCGCCCCCTCGGCCGGAATCGAGACGACCGCGACGTCCACCTTCTGCGGCAGGTCGGCGACCGTCTTCACGCACGGGATCCCGTCGATCGCCTCCTCCTTCGGATGGACGGCCCAGATGTGCCCGTAGCGGACCCCCTCGGAGAGCTTCAGGTTCCGAAGGATGATCCGGCCCGGGTTCATCGCCGTGGCCGACGCGCCGAGGACGGCGGCCGACTTCGGCTCGAGGAGGTTCTTCACCTTCCGGAGAGGCCGCTTCGGGAGCGTCGCCGTCGAGCGGCCCAGGCTCCCCTTCCCGTCGACCGCGATCCAGCGTCCGTCCGCGGCGAGGAGGAGCGGGTTGACCTCCAGCTCTTCGAGCGTGATCGGCTCGGCCGCGCCGGCCTGCGCCCCTTCGCCGAACGCCGTCGCGACGGCGCCGAGCCTCTCGAGCCGCTCCGCCGTGGCGGCGAGGTCGAGAGGAGGACGCTCGTGGAGGCGGCTCGGCCTGAAGAGGAGCGCTGCGGCCGGCCGCGCCGCGACCGCCCGTTCGAGTCCCTCGCGGACCCGGCCGGGCTGGAGGACGACCGTCGACGTCCCGCCGGTCGCGGCCCCGAACCATTCGGTCAGGACGCCGCCGAGGCCGAGGACGAGGACCGGACCGAAGGCCGGGTCCTGCTTGAGGGAGAGGAGCGTCTCGGAGGCCGGGGAGCCTCCCTTCGTCTTCACCTTCTCCACGACGAGGACGCCCGAACGCGTCGCTTCCGGCATCCGCCGGCCCACGTCGTCCCAGACCTTCCGGGCCGCCGCGGCGACGGCCGCAGGCTCGGCGGCGACGATCGCGACCCCGCCGACGTCCGACTTGTGGAGGATCTCCGGCGAGACGATCTTCAGGACCACCTCGGCCGAACCAGCGCCCAGGAGCGCGGCCACGTCCGCAGGCAGCGTCCCCGTCGGCTCCCCTTCCCAGTAGGCGAACCGGGGAACGTCGATCCCCGCGGCCCGGAGGACCTCGTAGACCTCGTGCTCGAGGAGGGCGCTGCGGCCGGCGCACCGGGCCCGGGTCAGAATCTGCTTCACCGTCTCGATCATCGTGACGAAACCCCCGACCGGCGAAAGTAACATGTCGCGCGACGCCATGGCACCGACGGACGAGAAGAGACTCCAGGACCTCCGCACGCTCCTCGAGGTCGCTCAGGCGATGACGGGCGTCCGGCAGCTGCAGCCCCTCCTCGAGCTGATCGTCGCCTCCGCGAGCCGCCTCGTCGACGCCGACCGGACGAGCCTCTTCCTCCTCGAGCCCGACGGCAGCCTCTGGACCCGCGTCGCGCAGGACTCCTCCGACATCCGCCTCCCTCCCGGGTTCGGGATCGCCGGGATCGTCGCGCGGACCGGCGAGACGATCTCGATCCGCGACGCCTACGCGGACGCCCGCTTCTCGCGCGACGTCGACCAGCGGACCGGCTTCCGCACCCGCTCGATCCTCTGCGTCCCGCTCGTGACGCCGTCCGGCTCGGTCGTCGGCGTCATCGAGGCGATGAACAAGAAGGGGGACGCCGCGTTCGACGCCGACGATGCCGAGGCGCTGCGCGCCCTCGGCAGCCACGCGGCGCTCGCCCTCGAGACGCAGCGCCTCCTCGAGGGCGAGCTCCGCCGCGAGAGGATGGAGAGCGAGCTCGAGCTCGCGCGGAAGATCCAGGAGGGCCTCCGGCCGCGCACCCTCCCCGAGCTCCCGGGGCTTCGCCTCGCCGCCTGGCAGGAGACGGCGGAGAAGACGGGCGGCGACTACTACGACGTGATGGAGGCTCCGCTCGGCGCGCTCGACCTCCTCGTCTGCGACGTCTCCGGGCACGGCCTCGCCTCGACGGTCCTGATGTCGGCGGCGCGGGCCTACCTGCGCGCCCTCCACCTCGTCGAGGCCGATCCCCGGAAGCTGATCGAGGCGCTGAACCGGCTCATCTCCCCCGACATCCCGGACGACGCGTTCGCGACGCTCGTCCTCTGCCGCATCGAGCCTTCCGGCGAGGCCTGCTACGTCTCGGCCGGGCACCTCCCGCCGCTCGTCTACCGGACCCGGACCGGGACCTTCGACCGACTCGAGGAGACCGACCTCGTCCTCGGGTGGTCGGAGACCACGAGCTACCGATCCCACGACATCGAGCCGCTCGCGGCGGGCGACCTCGTCGTCCTCGCGACCGACGGCCTCTACGAGGCCTCGAGTCCCGACGGGATCCTCTGGGGAGTGGAGGCCGCGAAGGAAGCGATCGCCGCGGCGGCCCACGAGGGCGCCCACGGCGTCATCGAGGCCCTCCGCGCCGGCGCCTTCGGGCACGCCGAGAGGCTCTTCCTGGAGGACGACATCACGCTGCTCGTCGCCGAGAAGGTCGACGGTCGGCCGGCCTGACCGGGCGCGGCCTCCGGGTCGGATCGCCTACGGCGAGGAGATCGCGAGGGCCGCGCGGAGCCGCTCCTTCAGCCATCGACCGTCGCGCGGCGGGAGCGTCCTCGGGAGCGCCTCGGCGCGGACGAGCACCTGCGCCAGGCCGCAGCCGTCGCGAGCGCGGACCTTCTCCGCGAGGCGAAGGGCTCCGCGGGGTTCGGTCACCTCCTCCGCCCACGCGAAGCCGCACGCGCGGGCGACCTCGGCGAGGCTCGTGCCGAGGCTCGTGTGGCTCGCCTGCATTCCCGTCTCGCCGTACCGGCCGTTGTCGAGGACGACGACCGTGAGATTCGGCGGCCGCTGCGCCCCGATCGTCGCGAGCGCCCCGAGCCCCATCAGCTGCTCGCCGTCGCCCGTCAGGACGACGACGCTCCGATCCGGCTGCGCCAGGGCGAGGCCGAGCCCCATCGCCGCAGCGCCCCCCATGCCGCCCCAGAGATAGAAGCTCGTGTCGCGGTCTCCCGCGGCAAAGAGGTCGTAGGCCGGGGCGCCGAGGCCGGCGACGACGAGGGCGTCCGGGCAGGCCGCCCGGAGCTCGGCCACGAAGGTCCGGCGGTCGATCGCCCGGCTCGGCGCGCTCACCGCCCGTCCCCCCAGTCCTTCCGGCCGACGAGCCGCTGGGAGAGGAGGACCGCGACGGCCTCCTCCCGGCCGTACGCGGCCTCGAGCGCCTCCCGCACGGCCGGAACGACCTGGTCGGGCTCCTCGGCCCGGACGACCCGGACTCCCATCGCCTCCAGCACGATCTCCGTCGCGCGGCCCATCGGCACCTGCCACTCGTTCCGTTCCTCCCACTCCCCTCGCATCGTCACGAGGGCGAGGAACGGGAACCGGCAGGTCGAGACGAGCGAGAGCATGTTGACGCAGTTGCCGACCCCGCTCGACTGCATCAGGAGGACCGCCCGGTCCCCTCCGAGCCAGGCGCCAGAGGAGAGCGCGACGCCCTCCTCCTCCGTCGTCAGCGGGATCCCGAGCATTTCCGGGTCGGCGAGGACCCGGTCGATCACGTGGGCGTGGCCCGCGTCGGGAACCCAGGCCACCTGCCGGACTCGGGCCTCCTTCAGGAGGCCGAAGAGCTCTTCCTGCCAGGCGACCGATGGCGCATCGTGCAACCTCTCGTCCCTCCGCTCCGACCGGGCTGCATCCTAGGCGAGCGGAGGGCATCCGGGAAGGAGACGGGCCTCCCGCCGTCCCCCGGGTCCGCCGCGTCTAGAATCCGCGCTTCATGAGCCGGGCTTCTGGTCTCCTTCTCGCCGCCCTTCTCGTCGCCGCGTGCTCGAAGCCGGCCGAGGAGCCGAAGGTCGGCCGGGCCGAGCGCAGGACGCTGGCCGAGCAGGCGAAGACGACTCTCGGAGTCCTCCCCGAGCGGATGCCCGGTGCGGAGGCGGACACCCCGGCGCGGGCCGCGCTGGGCCGGACGCTCTGGTTCGAACGGCGGCTCTCGGTCAACGGCACGCAGTCGTGCAACGACTGCCACCGGCTCGACGGGGAGGCCCCGACGGGAGCCGACGGGGCGCCGACGTCCGACGGCGCCCGCGGCACGAAGGGCGCGAGGAACTCGCCGAGCGTGAAGAACGCCGGCTACCACGTCGCTCAGTTCTGGGACGGCCGCGCCCGGACGCTCGAGGAGCAGGCCGAGGGGCCGATCCTGAACCCGGTGGAGATGGCGATGCCCGACGCCGCCGCCGTCGAGGCCGCGCTCCGGGTGCTCCCGGAGTACCGGGAGCCCTTCCAGGCCGCCTTTCCCGGCGAGACCGAGCCGATCACGCTCCGCAACACGGCCCGGGCCCTCGCCGCCTTCGAGCGGACCCTGAAGACGCGGGACCGCCTCGACGACTTCCTCCGCGGCGACCTCGACGCCCTCTCGCACAGGGAGACCGCCGGCCTGAAGCTCTTCCTGACGACCGGCTGCACGACCTGTCACAACTCGCCGACGATCGGCGCGAACCAGTTCCAGGTCCTCGGTCTCGTGAAGGAATGGGAGACGAAGGACGAGGGGCGGTTCGCGGTCACGAAGAACGAGGAGGACCGGAAGAAGTTCAAGGTCCCCTCGCTCCGGAACGCCGTCGCCACGGGCCCTTACTTCCACGACGGCTCCGTCGACCGCCTCGACGAGGCGGTCCGGAAGATGGCCTGGCACCAGCTCGGCAAGGAGCTGACCGACGACGAGATCTCCTCGATCGTCGCCTTCCTCGGGGCGCTCGCCGACCGGAGCGGCCCCGTCCTCCCGCCCGCGGCGCCGCCGAAGGAGATCGCCCGATGAAGCACCGCTCGCTCGTGAAGGACGCCGCCGCCCGCTCCGGCCTGCCGGAGGCGACCGTCGAGAGGGTCGTCGCCGCGCTCGCCGACGTCGTCCACCACGCGCACGCCACCCCCGACGAGCTCCTCCACGCGCTGCTCGGGGCCGACGAGCCGCTCCACGCCCACCCCGTCGACCCGCGCGACGCGGAGGTCGTCGCCGACCTCGTCGAGAGGGCGAAGGTCCACCCCCTCGGCCTCGACTACCTGAAGGGGGGCCACCTCGGGAGCGTCGCCGTCACGTTCGAGACCCACGCCTTCACCGTCCTCGCGGCGCGCGAGCTCCTGAGGTGAACATGACGAGCTGGAACCTTCCGAAGAGCGTCGACCTCGCCGACATCACCGTCCGCGACGGCTTCCAGCACGAGGAGAAGTGGATCCCGACCGAGGCGAAGCTCTGGGTCCTCGAGGAGCTGATCCTCGCGGGCTACCGGCGCCTCGAGGTGACGAACCTCGGGAACCCGAAGGGGATGCCGCAGTTCCGCGACGCCGACGAGCTCCTGAAGGGGATCCGGGGAAGCGCCCGCGTCTCGAAGCAGATCGGCGAGGTGGAGCTGACGGCGGTGACGATCCGCGAGAAGGCCGTCGACCGGGCGATCGCCGCGAAGGCCGAGGGGTGGGGTCCCGACCGGATCCTGATGATGGTCTCGACCTCGGCCTCCCACATGAAGAAGAACTCCGGCCTCGACCACGCCGGCTACTGGGCCGAGGCGGAGCGCTGCATCCGCAAGGCGCACGACGCCGGGATCCGCGTGAACGGGACCGTCAGCACGATCTGGGGCTGCCCGATCGAGGGGCCGACGAGGCTCGAGGACGCCGTCGCGTTCACGAAGCGCTTCCTCGACATCGGCGCGGACGACATCGAGCACGCCGACCACGACGGCTCCGCTCCGCCCGACCGGGTCTACGCCTACTACTCCATGGTCCTCGACGCCCTGCCGGACGTGACGAAGCACCTCGCCCACTTCCACGTCACCCGCGGCTGGGGCCTCGCGAACGTCCTCGCGGCGCTCCAGGCCGGGATCGTCCGGTACGAGAGCACGCTCGGCGGGATCGGCGGGCAGCCCGCGAACTTCTTCGACGGCGCCCCCGTCTCCGGCACGGGCCGGTACTACTACCAGGACCCGAACAACGTCGGCCTCGTCTGCACGGAAGACCTCGTCGTCATGCTCGACGAGATGGGGATTCGCACCGGCCTCGACGTCGACCGGGTCCTCGCCACGGGGCGGATGGTCGAGCGGATCGTCGGCCGGCGGCTCCGGAGCGAGACGGTCAAGTCGGGGCGGATCCCGAAGAAGCCGACCGGCTTCTGACGAGGCGCCCCTCGGAGCGCCGAGGATGCGTCCGGGGCCGTTCGCCCCGGGGACCGCGACCGCCTCGCGGCCGCCGGCTCGGGTCGTGAGCAGCCGGCGCCCGTGCGGCCCTCCGGCTGCCGGACTGCCCCGCCCCTGATCAGGACCAGTACGGGGCCTGTTCGTGCTCGCCGTCGTGTGGTACCTTCCACGTTTTTTTTGAGATCGTCGCTCAACAGCGACCCACCGCGAGGAGAGGGATTTGCATCGTACAGGGAGGTCCCGGCACCACCTCCGTCCGTCCGCGACAGCTCCGGGGAATCGGCCCGAGCCCGAAACGGCCCCAGGGGGGGTCGAAATTCCCCGCCTCTCTCCGAGAAAGGCATAAGCGCAGATGGCCCAGCTCTTTCCGAAGAGCGCGAACTCCCTCGCGCCCGCCTCCCTCGCCGCGCTCGTCCTCGTGGCCGGAGGCGCCGTCGGCTCGCTCCTGGCGCTCGACTACGCCGGCTTCAACCAGCGGCGCGGCGAGACGGTCGAGCAGAAGGTCCCCTTCAGCCACGAGCACCACGTGGCGGGCCTCGGCATCGACTGCCGGTACTGCCACACCTCCGTCGAGACCTCCGCCGTCGCGGGGATCCCGCCCACCTCCACCTGCTACAACTGCCACAAGACCGTCTGGAACGAGGCCCCGATGCTCGAGCCCGTCCGCTCCAGCGTGAAGACGGGCCAGCCGCTCGAGTGGACGAAGGTCCACGACCTCCCCGACTTCGCGTACTTCAACCACTCGATCCACGTCGCCAAGGGGATCGGCTGCGCGACCTGTCACGGGCCGGTCCACGAGATGCGCCTCATGCGCTCCGCGCAGCCGCTCCAGATGCGGTGGTGCCTCGACTGCCACCGGAACCCCGAGAAGTTCATCCGGCCGAAGGAAGAGATCTACAACATGACCTGGAAGGCGAAGGACCAGGAGACGCTGGGCCGCGAGCTCGTGAAGGCCTACGGCGTCCGCCCGCCCGCCGAGATCACCTCCTGCGGGACCTGCCACCGATGAGCCGGGGCGAGGAGAGAGACCTGATGAGCCTTCCGAGCCCCGGCCCCGCGCTCGCGGACGACGCCTCGGCCCCCGCCCGGTTCCCGATCGACCTCGCCGCGATCCGCGAGCGTCTCGACCGGCGCCAGGGCCCCGCCTTCTGGCGCGGGCTCGAGGAGCTGGCCGACGACGCCGGCTTCCGCGAGTTCCTGGCGACGGAGTACCCCCGTCACGCCTCCGACTGGGACGAGAGTCTCGACCGCGGCTTCTCGCGCCGCCGCTTCCTCGAGCTCGGCATGGCCTCGATGGCCCTCGCCGGGATGACGGCCTGCACCCGGCAGCCCGTCGAGAAGATCGTCCCGTACGTGAAGCAGCCCGAGGAGATCGTCCCCGGCGTGCCGCTCTTCTTCGCGACGGCGACGACCGTCGGCGGCTTCGCGCAGCCGCTCCTCGCCGAGAGCCACGAGGGGCGCCCGACGAAGGTCGAGGGGAACCCCGAGCACCCGGCGAGCCTCGGCGGCGCCACGGCCCTCGCGCAGGCCTCCGTCCTCGGCCTCTACGACCCCGACCGCCTCAAGGTCCCGACGAAGCTCGGCGTCCTCGACACCTGGCCCCGCCTCGTCTCCGAGCTCCAGGCCGCCGCGAAGGCCCAGAAGCAGGTGGAGGGCGCGGGGCTCCGCGTCCTGACGCAGACCGTCACGTCGCCCACGCTCGGCGCGCAGCTCGCGGCGCTCCTCGCCGCCTACCCCAAGGCCAAGTGGCACCAGTGGGAGCCGGCCGGCCGCGACGCCGTCCGGGCCGGAGCCCGGCTCGCCTTCGGGCGCCCCGTCGAGACCCGTTACGACCTCGGCGCCGCCGACGTCGTCGTCTCCCTCGACTCCGACCTCCTCGCCTCCGGCCCCGACTCGGTCCGCAACGCGAAGGCCTTCTCCGCCCGCCGCCGCCTCGTGGACGGGAAGACCGAGACGTCGCGGTTCTACGCCGTCGAGGTCTCCCCGACCCCGACCGGAACGCTCGCCGACCACCGCCTCCCGCTCCGCGCGAGCCTCCTGCCCGCCTTCGCGCAGGCGCTCGCCGCGGCCCTCGGCCTCCCCGCGTTCGCCGCGCCGGCCGGCCTCGGCGAGCAGGCGGCGAAGCTCGCCGCCGCAGCGGCCCGCGATCTTCGTGGCGCCGCGGGCCGCTCCGTCGTCGTCGCGGGCGAGTTCGCCCCGCCCGAGGTCCACGCCGCGGCGCACGCGATCAACGAGGCGCTCGGAAACGTCGGGAAGACCGTCTTCCTCACGGAACCTGTCGAGGCGGAGCCGGTCGACCAGCTCGCCTCGCTCCGCGCGCTCGTGGAGGACGTGAGGGCGGGCTCCGTCGAGCTCCTCCTGATCCTGGGCGGGAACCCGGTCTACGACGCGCCGTCGGACCTCGCGTTCGGCGAGGCGCTCCTGAAGGCCGGCCTGACGGTCGCGCTCGCCACCCATCCCGACGAGACGACGCGCTACGGACACTGGGCCGTCCCGATGGCCCACGACCTCGAGGCGTGGAGCGACGCCCGCTCCCTCGACGGCACCGCGGCGCTCGTCCAGCCGCTGGTCGAGCCGCTCTACGAGGGGAAGTCGGCGCACGAGCTCCTCTCCGTCCTCCTCGACGAGGTCCCGCGGAAGGGTTACGACGTCGTCCGGGAAACCTGGAAGGCCGCGCGTCCCGCCGAGGCCGACTTCGAGGCGTTCTGGCGGAAGGCGCTCCACGACGGCGTCGTCCCCGGGACCGCCGCCGCCGCCGTCGCGCTCCCCGTCCGCCTCGCCGAGGTCGCCTCCGCCCTCTCCGCCGCCGCGGCGGCGAAGCCCGCGCCGCTCGAGGCGGTCTTCCGCCCCGACCCGTCGATCCTCGACGGCCGCTACGCGAACAACGGCTGGCTCCAGGAGCTCCCGAAGCCGCTCAGCAAGCTGACCTGGGACAACGCCGCGGTCGTCTCTCCGGCGACGGCCCAGGAGCTCGGCGTCACGAACGAGGACGTCGTGAAGGTCGAGGCGGGCGGGCGCTCCGTCGAGCTCCCCGTTCTCGTCCAGCCGGGGCAGGCGGCCGGCGTCGTCACGCTCCACCTCGGCTTCGGACGGAAGCACGCGGGACGCGTCGGCAACGGCGTCGGCGCCGACGTGACGCCGCTCCGGACGACGGACGCGCCGTGGCTCGTCCCCGCGGTCACATTGAAGAAGACCGGCGGGCGCCATCCCCTCGCCCACACGCAGCAGCACTTCCGGATGGAGGGGCGCGACATCGTCCGGACGATGACCCTCCCCGAGTACCGGAAGGACCCGGCGAAGGCGAAGGGGCACGGCCTCCCGCCGAAGGAGGCGTCGCTCTTCCAGCCGGGCTGGGAATACAAGGAGAACGCCTGGGGGCTCTCCGTCGACCTCGGCTCCTGCTTCGGCTGCAACGCCTGCGTCGTCGCCTGCCAGTCGGAGAACAACGTCCCCGTCGTCGGCAAGGAGCAGGTCGCGAAGAACCGCGAGATGCACTGGATCCGCGTCGACCAGTACTACGAGGGGAGCGACCTCGAGAACCCGGCCGTCCACCACCAGCCCCTCATGTGCCAGCACTGCGAGATGGCGCCGTGCGAGGTCGTCTGCCCCGTGGCCGCCACGGTCCACGGCGCCGAGGGCCTCAACGAGATGGCCTACAACCGCTGCGTCGGCACCCGCTACTGCTCGAACAACTGCCCCTACAAGGTCCGGCGCTTCAACTTCCTCGAGTACAACGGCCAGAGGGAGGAGGAGCCGGTCCTGAAGATGCTCGCGAACCCGGACGTCACCGTCCGCTCGCGGGGCGTCATGGAGAAGTGCACCTACTGCATCCAGCGGATCAACCGGACCCGCATCGCCGCCGAGCGCGAGGGGCGCGCGATCCGCGACGGAGAGATCAAGACCGCCTGCCAGCAGACCTGCCCGGCCGACGCGATCGTCTTCGGGAACATCAACGACCCGGCGGCGGGCGTCTCGAAGCTCCGGAGCGAGCCGCGGACCTTCTGGCTCCTCGACGAGCTGAACACCCGTCCGCGGACGACCTATCTGGCCCGGGTCACGAACCCGAGCCCCGACGTGGAGGGCGCCTGACATGTCGACGGCCTACGACGACGTCCGCGGCGCCGACCCGATCGCGCAGCCTCCCGTCCTCGCCCCGGGTCACACGCCGGCCACCGTCACCGAGCGGATCAGCGAGGCCGTCACCACGAAGCTGACGAAGACGCCGAAGTGGTGGCTCGGCGGGTTCGCCGTCGGGTTCGCCCTCCTGAACGTCTTCCTCTTCGCCGTCACGAACCTCTTCATGACCGGCATCGGCGTCTGGGGGAACAACGTCCCGGTCGGCTGGGGCTGGGACATCATCTGCTTCGTCTGGTGGATCGGCATCGGGCACGCGGGGACGCTGATCTCCGCGATCCTCCTCCTCCTCCGGCAGAGCTGGCGCAACTCGATCAACCGCTTCGCCGAGGCGATGACGGTCTTCGCCGTCGCGTGCGCCGGCATGTACCCGATCCTCCACCTCGGCCGCCCGTGGCTCCCCCACTGGCTCCTCCCGCTCCCGGGGACGCTCGGCATGTGGCCGAACTTCCGGAGCCCCCTCATCTGGGACGTCTTCGCCGTCTCGACCTACGCGACGATCTCGATCGTCTTCTGGTACGTCGGGATGCTTCCCGACCTCGCGACGCTCCGCGACCACGCGAAGGCGAAGTTCGCCCGCTTCGCGTACGGCGCGGCGGCCCTCGGGTGGCGGAACTCCTCCCGCCACTGGGCGAACTACGAGGTCGCCTCGCTCCTCCTCGCGGGGCTCTCGACGCCGCTCGTCCTCTCGGTCCACTCCATCGTCTCGTTCGACTTCGCGGTCGGCATCGTCCCCGGGTGGCACACGACGGTCTTCCCCCCGTACTTCGTCGCCGGGGCCGTCTTCGCCGGCTTCGCGATGGTCCTCACGCTCGTCCTGCCGCTCCGGCCGCTCTTCAAGCTCCACGACTTCATCACCGAGCGGCACCTGCAGAACATGGCGAAGGTGATGCTGACGACCGGCCTCATCGTCGCCTACGGCTACGTCCTCGAGATCTGGGCGGCCTTCTACAGCGGGAACGAGTTCGAGATCTTCATGGTCCTGAACCGGTTCACCGGGCCGTACGCCACCCAGTATTGGCTCCTCATCCTCCTCAACGTCCTCGTGCCGCAGCTCCTCTGGCTCAAGGGAGTCCGATCGAACGTCTGGGCCCTCTGGGCGATCTCGATGTGCATCAACGTCGGGATGTGGCTCGAGCGGTTCGTCATCATCGTCGTCAGCCTCCACCGCGACTACGTCCCCTCGAACTGGGCGATGTACTCGGGGACGAAGTTCGACGTGATGACGTTCGTCGGGACGATCGGGCTCTTCCTGACGCTCATCTTCCTCTTCCTCCGGTTCCTCCCCGCGCTGAACATGTTCGAGATGCGCGTCCTGACCCCCGAGGCCACGAAGGGCCACGGGGAGGAGAAGTAGGCGATGCACTCCAGCCCCGCCGAGACCTCCCTCCACGGCGTCCTGGCCGAGTTCCGCACGCCCGAGGAGCTCCTCGCGGCGATCGAGTCCGCGAAGGCCGCCGGCTACACGAAGCTCGACGCCTACACGCCCTATCCGATCGAGAAGGTCCTCGACGCCCTGGACCTCCACCACTCGAAGGTGCCGCTCCTGACGCTCGGGGCGGCGATCTTCGGCGCCGTGGCGGTCTTCTCCTTCGCCTACTGGGCGAGCGCGATCGACTACCCGCTCAACATCGGCGGGCGGCCCCTGAACTCCTGGCCGGCGTTCATCCCGGCGACGTTCGAAGGGGCGGTCTTCCACGGCGGGCTCGCGGCGGCGCTCGGGATGCTCGTCCTGAACGGCCTTCCGCGGCCGCACCACCCGGTCTTCGAGGTGAAGAGGTTCGTCGAGCACGCCTCGAAGGACGGCTACTTCCTCCTCGTCGAGGCCGACGACCCGAGGTTCGACGCCCCCGCCGTCCGCCAGCTGCTCGAGGGCCTCGCCCCCGTGGAGGTCAATCTCCTTGAGAACTGAACCGACTTCCGGCTCGCGCCGCCTCGGCGTGGCCGCGCTCGCCTTCGCGGCGCTCCTCGCCGCGGGCTGCCGGCAGGGGATGTACGACCAGCCGAAGGAGAGGCCGCTCGGCCGGAGCGACTTCTTTCGCGACGGCCTCGCCTCCCGCGTCCCGCCCGCGGGCACCATCGCCCGCGGCTGGCTCCGCGAGGACCGGGTCCTCCACACCGGGATCGGCCCCGACGGGAAGTTCGTCTCCGAGCTCCCGGCCGCCGTTCCGCTCGACCGCGCGCTCCTCGACCGGGGCCGCCAGCGCTACGACGTCTTCTGCTCCCCCTGCCACGGCCGGCAGGGGAACGGCGAGGGGATGATCGTCCAGCGCGGCTTCAAGCAGCCGGCCTCGTTCCACGTCGACCGCCTCCGCGCCCAGCCGCTCGGCTACTTCTTCGACGTGATGACGAACGGCTTCAACGAGATGTCGAGCTACGCGAGCCAGGTCCCCGCGAAGGACCGCTGGGCCATCGCGGCCTACGTCCGC
>JADHEF010000276.1_pt1 | contig 61375 bp, 65 predicted proteins | sample 8952391 | NCBI WGS metagenome assembly JADHEF01 (sample SAMN16124439, study PRJNA663245) | bioreactor sludge metagenome | isolation source: sludge (nitrite) | place: India:Bengaluru | collected 2019-02-28 | reverse complement strand
GCAGCGGCCAGGGCCGCCGCCGTGGTGGTGGCGTCGGTGGCGCTGGTGACAGGGGCATGGATCGGGGCGCCGCCCATCTTGACGGTAACCGTGCCGCCCATGGCGCCGGCGATGGTGATGGCCCAGGCAGGGCGCACTTCAAACGTGGCCGCGGCGCCGTCTTTGGTGAGCGTTGCCAGCAGCGTCCCGTTGATGGCCGCGTCGGCGGTGGCCGGCTTGGTGCCGGAGTATATCAGTCGTTTGAAGTTGCCTACGGCGGAACGGACGTCCTGGCCGCTGGCAATCAGGTTGGCGAGCTTGGTTGACAGTTGCATGGTGGTGACTCCTCTAAAATGAGTGAACAGCGGACAGTAAACAGTGGTCAGTGATAATTCAGTACTTCATGGGACAGACCGTAGATCTCTATGACAAGGCCCAGTGGGTTATGGGCCGGGTTGACGTTGGAAGTGGTGAACAGATAGTGGGCCTGGCCGTTCTTCTCCCGCACCAGGGCCGTGCCGTACAGGCCGTACTCGTAGGAGACCTTGCCCTGGGAGAGATTAACGATCTGACCTCCGGGCCCCCCCACGATCACCCCCCGGTGGGAGGCGAAGATGCAGCAGTTGCCCATCATCTGGGCGGCCGGCACCAGCTCCCCGCGAACGTGGCAGCCGGTGCCGAGTATGACCCCGTAGGGGAGGGTCCACCCGTCGGTGAAGCCCTCCGCCTGGGGGTCGGTCCCGGCCAGGAAATGCAGCTCCGTGGTGGAGCCTATATATAAACCGCCGTCCACCCGGCGGATCATGGTGATCATGTCGTCCAGGGAGATGACGATGCTGAAGCGCTGATCCTCGTCGTCCTCCATGGCCCGGGAGCAGTAGACCGTAGTGCCCACGGCCCAGTAATTGCGGCTCCCTATGATCTCGGTCACAGGCTGGGCCAGCAGCCCTGCTATCAGCGAATCGCGGACCGTCACGCCGCCCCGGCTGTCAACGTCCACGTTGACTAGGTCGACGCACTCCCCCTTGGCCGGGTCCAGGTCGGCCGGGTCGGCGACGTTGTTCATGGTGAGAAAGCGGAATTCAGGAGGCTTTTCGTCTGTGTTGACCCATGCCATTACGACAACTCCACTTTGCGGGCTACGGTGATGCGCGGCTTTAGTCTCGCCTCCCTGCGGATTATTTCCTCAAGAGACTTTTCCCATTTGCCTTGGTGGACGTTTCCCTTTGCTGGATTGTAGATCTCTGCGTCCTGTTTGAAGTAAGCCTTGGATACCACCCCATCAAAGAGTCTGCGGTGATACTGCCTGAGAATTTCCGGAATATCCGTGTCCTTGGACAATTCAGTAAGGGGAAGCCTTTGTACGGTCAGCCGTATTGATTCCCCACTGACCGTTGCCGGGGCGCTGGTGAGAGATAGCGTGCGATGCGAATAATCCATCAGGTATGAATACGGCAGCCCCGTGTCAGACAGCCATGATGGAGAGACCGTGACGATGCTTTGTTTCGATAACGGCTCAACCTTCCATGATGGTTGAGCCGTCTGGATATCCAACACCGATTCGTGTAAGGGATAATGACGTTGCCCTGCAACCAGGGTGATCAGGCAAACAGCATCGTTGATTGAGTCGGTGACGCATAGCGTCCGTTCGTGCATTTCCTCGATACTGGCGTTGATGTATTCATCAATATCATCGTTACTCCAGTAGCTGTCAGAATCTGCACCAACCTCGTCGTCCAGGAGACTCCGACACTTTTGCCTGATCTCTGATAACGTCATCTGTTACCCCTTGATCACTTTGCCTTTTGCTACGGGAGCGGCGGCTTCAACCGGTTCTATCTTCACGTCCGGGGCGGAGGCTTCTGCCACAGGAGCCGCTACGGGTTCGAGTGAGACGGGAGCGGCAGCTTTGGCCTCAGCCAACTTGGCTGCGACGGCTTCTTCCACCGCCTTGTCAAAAGCCTCTTTCTCGGCGATAGCCTTGTCCTCTTCAACCTTGGCTGCATCTTTGGCTGTCTCGTCGTTGTGGGGGATGCAACCGGCCGCCATGGCACACTCCATGAGACCTTTGTGTCCCTTATCTGTTTCAGGATCGTAAACCGGAAGATCAACCGGTTCGCTTCCGATCATCTCAATGACGCCGGAGGTGTGGGCGACGCGCTTTGTTTCGCCGTCAACGGATACAAATTTCATGCGAGCTTCCTTTCTGGATAGGATAAGGGGAGGCGATTAACCTCCCCTGGGTTTTAGCCTTGGGTGAATTCAGAACGTCCGTCGATGATATACTGAACGGTCAGTCGGCCGGCGCCAGCGCTGGGGGCTGTTCCCTCCCCGGTCCAGACGATACCGACTGAACCGGCAGATGCCATCTTTTTGCCGATGGGTACGATTGCCGCGGCTCGACCGGTGGCGGTGATGTCTGCGGACTGGGCGGCGAAGGTGGCGGCGGTAGCTGCGGCCGACCCTTCCTTGTCCCCGATGGAAAATTTATCGGTGGTCGCGGAGTTGAACAGGGTGGTGATGGCCAGGTCTCCGCCGATGACGATAGCATTGACGGGAAGGTCTACCATTGCGGCATATGCGCCGCTGGTCAGGTCTGCATAGGTGAAGTCGCACGTTGCGACAATGGGTGCTTGTCGTGCTGCTTTTTTCGTGAGTGACATACCGTTACTCCTTGTGGAAATTGGCGGGGGAGGGTGGGCCTCCCCCGGTTATCTGGTAATCAACAATGATTATTACAGGGCGTGATCAATGGCCAGGACACCGAAATCTTCCACGGCCTTGTCGTAGATGCTGTAGAACTTCGGCTTGACGAAGCCCAGCATCTTGTCGACGTTGATACCCTGGCTGGAGCCGTACTGGAATTCCTTCTCGTTCCACTCCGGAGCCCCGAGGTCGGCCATGCCGAGTGCCTGCGCGCCGCACAGCAGCGACCGGCTGCCCTCTACGTCGGTACCGGTGCCCCACTTGGTGGCGGTGCCGAGGGTGGAGTATACCAGGCGATGCTCATGGATGACGATTCCGTCAACGGTGACGACGCCACCGGTGAAGAACGGGTTGGTCATACCGCGGTCTGCGGCCTGGATGATGGCTGCCTGATAGTCGGCAGCCTGCTTCAGCTTGGCCATAAACCCAGGCTTGACAAACATGACGTAGTACTCTTTGCCGCCAGCCATCAGAGGTTTGATGTAGTGATCCACCGCGTATGCCTTTGCCTGTACGAGCATGGCATAGCTCGGAGTGTCGCTCGAAAGCAAAGAACTGTGTGCGATAGAACCGAGTGATTTGGTCGCAGCCGCCCACTGGAGTCCGCGGTGTGCGGTCGGAGCCGAAACGTCGGCGTTGAATGCCAGGTTGGGGAAAGGGCTCCCGACGCGGAGCGAACCGTCGTTGTTGTAGGAGTAATCGATGCCGGACATGGTGAGGAATGCCAGCTGGTCGATACGGTTCGACAGCCAGTAGGTCAGTTTGTCCTTGGCCTGCTCGCGGAACTTGATGACCGTTTTCTGGTCGGCCAGTTTACCCTTGTTGCGAACGCTGTTGGTGATGAGGTCGATGGTGATGATCTCACTGTACGACTTCAGTTCTTCCTCGTTGCCTTCGCGCTCGTCGTCGCCAACCACACCATCTCCGACAAGGTCGGCCACAAGGTGCATAATGGCCTGTTCGCCTTTTTCGGTTTTGGTCAGTTCGGTGATGCGCTGGATGACGTTATTCTGGTCGGTGCCGGTGAACTTGTTGATGAAAGCCATGTCTCTTGCGGCTTTCCATACGTCCAAGCTCCAGACGAGTTTCTGCTGGGGGGTGAGTGCGGCAAAATTGGTTTGTGCCATGGGGTAATTCCTCCGTTAATGTTGGGTGTTTGTGTCTGCCGTGTTGCTTTTTGAGCATTCGACGCCTGCTCATGTGGCTGAAACAAACCATTAACGGAGGTAAGCCCCGGACATTTTACCGCCAGTCATGGCGGGATCACGTTGTTTTGAGCGTACCGTGAAACGCTTTCTACTGGTGGGGAGTTAATCCCCTCTGAGCCGCTTCTTCTCTGCGGCCGGAAGCGCTGCGAACTGCTCCTCGGTCATGGTTTCCACATTGGGAACCGCCGATCTTGAACGTTCTCCGGTTCCTACTCCACCAAGGCCAGGAGGTTGTGCCGCTGCGGCCTTGGCGTTGCGCTGTTTCGCGGCCACGTCGCCTTTGCCGTCGTCTTTTGTCACGGGTTTCGGCATGATATCGGCGATTGCGAGACGCATTGCCTCATCTGCCGGTTTTCCTTCTGCACGATAGGCCAGATCCATGCGGTTGATCTTGGCCACCAGCTCCTTGTTGTACGTCTCGGAGTTGTTGTCCAGTTCAGGATAGTCCACAAACGCCTGCTGAATAATGTCCGTCCTGTTATTGTTGATGGTGTCCTGGGTGGTTGCTCGGGCGGCTTCCTCTTTGAGTTCTGCCTTGATGCTTGCCCGTTCGTAAGCCCGGATTTCCTTGCGGATTGTCTTGGCTTTTTCCAGGTCTCCCTCGGTCAGCGCCTCGGTATAGGCGTCCTCTGCGGCGTCAGGATCGAAAGCCGGAGGTGTCTCTTCCTTGGTTGGTTCCTTGGCTGGTGTGACTACCCCTTGCACGGATTCAAGCTGTTCAAGTCGTTCCTTGAGGGCCTTGCGCTCGTTGTTTACTTCGTCGAACCGGCTCTTGGGGATGGTGCGCTCATCCTTGTCGCCGTCCTTGTCACCGTCCTTACCAGCCGGATCATCCTTGGCCAGCGCAGCAACAACATCCTCGTCTACTTCCAGAAATTCATCCGAGAGGTTATCTCCCCTGTCGGGCGGTGTTTCGGTTTCGGTTTCTTCTGTTCCCGGTGTTACGTCATCAACTTCATTGCCAAGGTCGTCAAGCATTGGTACTCCTTTCTTCGGGTTTACGCCCCCTATGGCGGGATCACGACTTTATGCCGTCGAGTAGCTGGTGTTTACGTTGCCAACTCCCAAATGAATCTCTTCATCGACACGATAAATTGTTATTCCCATAAACTTGCAGCGCCCTGTGCAGTCGATTTGTATATACGCAAGCCCCATTTTTCCTTCAGCCTTAAGCCGTTGGATTGTGCTGTATCCGAGGTAAATGGCGTTTGCCTTCTTACCTGTTTGCTGCTCGTACAGGGAGAGCGCGTGCAATATTCTGGTATGAACCACTCTGGGCTGACAACACCTGCCTGCTTCCGATGCGCTGGAATATGACCTTCCGCACACCACACAAAACACAGTCATGCTTATTCGCTCCCTTCGTTCTCTTCGTCGGAGGCGATGCTTGCCGCGTCCATCATCTGCTGTTTCGCAAAAGCCCTGACCTTACCCATGCGTTTCGGGTCTTTCTCGATCTCCTTCGCCTGACAGATAGTGCGGAAGTCGTCACGGGTCTGCCAGTCGTCTGAGGAGATAGGGGCTGAAACCTTGATCTTCTTCTTTGCCATGGTGCTCTCCTGTTACGGCGTAATACCATCTAGCCGCTGTGTCTCGATGCCTTGCTCCATACCGAGTTCAGGACTCAGCGGTTTTGTGGGTAAGGCTGGGCTGGTGTTCACCTGGACCTGGGCGCCAAGTTCCGGTTCGACTGCAGGCTGTGTAAAGATCGGAGCAGGGTTCTTATCAACAAACCCAGCAGATTTAAGTAGTTCGTCGGCCACCGGGACCAGGCCGGCCACACTTGCCATGACCTGGGCCGCCTGTACCGATGAATATGCGGCAGCCACGTTATCTACCACGGATGCGCTTCCTGCTTTTTCTGCCTGGGCCTGTTTCAACGCCCCGGACGCCTCTTTCTCTTTCAGCTCTGCACGCGCCGTAGCTTTGGCCAACTCTTCCGCTTCGGGATCGCTGTTCGACATCTGCGAGATAAGCTCCTGCTTCTTGGAGACAGACGACACTTGGACCAGGGCCGTGTCGGGGATGCCCACCCCGATCTTCTTCATCTCCAGCAGTTCGCGGAACTGGGTGCTCTGGAACGATGCTGCGTGAGGGATCGATGTCACCGTTACCCCGTACTCTCCAATGGTGAGGTCGTTCAGTATCTCGCCGGCGGGAGTGCGCCGGTTTATAGCCATTGGCTCGTGCTGTTTCTCCCCCATGTCGTCGGGTTTGGTGATCATGATGATCCGCTCTTCTGTGTAGAACTGCTGGATCAGGGTGAGCAGGATCTGAGCAACCATGTTTCTGGTACGGGCCAGGTTATCCAGCGGAACGGCCAGGTGCATCTTGGCCTGGAACTTCTTGGACTCGTAGGCCACCCCGGATTCCTCGGGGCTCCTGATATCGTCGTCAGAACTTGAAACGCCCGTGACTGACTTGATGTGCTGCTCCGACATGGAGACAACGGAAGCGTGACCAGGGGGGAGTTCGTTGGGTTTGATCTTCTGTGGTGGAGTTTTTCCGCGGGAGAACTCCACCACAAGGCCTGTCTTCATGCCAACATCACCGAGGTCGTCGGTGGTCATGTTGGTCAAACTGTCCTCTTCCACCACCCATCCGCTATTGGCCGTCGAGTTGATGGTGTGCAGGATGTTTGACAGCGCCTTGTTCATCATCTCCTGGGGAGAAATGGCGTTATCGACAAGGCCGCGAGTCTTTCCACGCCTGAAATACGGGAAGAACGGGACGATAGTGAAATGAGAATACGGGCTCCACTCGTCATGAAGCACTGCATTGATCGTCGTGACAGTCCAGCGGATCCGCGGCGCCACCTTGTAGGTCGTTATCCACTCGCCGCTGTTGACCTTGGCCTGGATGTCATTCTTGCTGGTCCCGAAGGGGATCAGTCGAAGATCGCCATTCTTGTTAAGGTAGTACTGGGACCGTTCCATTCTTCTGTGTTGGCGGTCGATGACGCGGAATCGTTTGGTTGTCCTGTCGTTCAGCGTTGAGTCGTATATCGTGGCGCCGGTCGTCTCGGTGCCGAACCTGTTGCGGCGCTCGTTGTCTCCGCCTTCGTTCTCTCCGAAATCAACGTCAGGCATGGGGCTGTTTTCTACGAGCTTGGCCGCCTCTTTTCCATACACCTGCTCAATCTCGTCAAGAGACATCCACTTTGTGACGATGACATCATTCCAATTGGCCGGGTCGTAACTTTGCGCGTCAGGGTCGGGCAGTACTTCCAGCGGATCCAGAACCGAGATTCGGATATCACCTTTCAGGTTGTCGGCGAAATCCATGCGGATATCGAAGAAACCGCGCTGCTGGATGATCCCGTCTGACCAAACCTCTGATTCCGCCCAGCCGTACTTGTTGTCGTCGGCAATCTGCATTGCCAGTTTGGTCAGCGTGTCCGCTGTTTCCTGGGTTGCGTCGCCGGCCTTCGGCTGATACGAAATGTCGGCCCGGGTCTGGATCTGTTCACCCATGACCGTGTTGATCGTGGGGAATATCTCGTTGACCTCGACGCATTTCCTGCCCTGGACTTCCTCGCACTGCTGTTTGTCGGCAGGCAGCCACTGCTCACCGCCGCCAAGGTACATATCCTCGCAGCGCTTCGCCTGGATGATGTACTTCTTGTGCCCACGGTCGCGGCAGTAAACGTACCGCTGCCACTGGTCGGTGGCGAGTTGCGAGCTGTTTTTCTTGAAGGGGTAAGGCATGGCGGTTAGTGGTTTGGTTGTGGTGTCGGTTGGCTCTCTCTGAATCGAGTCTGCTCCGTGCTGCCGACACCGTGGTTGTCAATATTCTGGCAACATGCGGCCTGATTGCCGTGCTACCTCCCGTGATATTCAATAATCCGCATAATCTCCACAAATAATCGATGTGTCAAGAATAATCACTATTGATTATCACGGAGAGTCACCCAATCAGGTTGTTCACAGGTTATGTCACTGAGTTCAAACTGTTCGGCCATACTGTTGATTATCGGGATTATGTACGTGTCATTCGTATCGAATGCCCGGCGTTTACACTCTTCGGGTGATGTCTCAAATACCACAAATTTCACTTCAGCCAGATCACCAACATGCATGACCCACTGGTTCCTGGTGCTTCTGGTGACGTTTGTAGCGTCCACAATGACTCGGTCATGACCAGCCATCAACAGCGATTTTGCCATCAGGTAAGCGTTTGCCCACACAATCGACTCGGCTGAGGCAAGAAACCTCTGACCATGAAGCGCCATCCGGATGGAGTCAGGGTTTACAACCGGGACACCCTGGCCCATTGCCCATGTTGTTTTTCCTGACCTTGGCAGTCCCACCGTCAATATCAGCTCCTTCTTCATTCCTTTACCCCCTTTTGGTTACGCCGCACCGGGCGACGTATATCGGTTCTTCTTCTTCGGTTTCTTTCGGTCGTCCCGCAGAAAAACAAACTCGGGATCAGCAAGTATGTCGTAGAGATATGCCAGCGCATCCAGCAAATCCACATGGAAAAACGGGAATTTCTCGCACTCGTTCTTGAGCGCCGCCAGTATGTCCGGGTCGAGGTCGTCAACGACGTGCAGCTTCGAATTGTTCAGCGGCCATGACAAGTTATCGATGATCTTCTTGTTCTTCGACCGGCCGGCAGGAGAAAGCAGCATCAGGTTGCCGCCGAACTTCCCGGGCTTCTTCAGTTCCAGGTAGCGTCCCTTGGCGGCCAGCGCGTTCTTGATGTGCAGCCACGCCGAATCGGTGCCAACGCGCTCTACTCCCAGCATGGATATGCGACCGTTCCTCATGTATATCGTGCAGCCAGCGTCCTGTGATTCAGCGGAACCGAGTTCCCCGCAAATCCCGTCCTCCAGGTAGACGTCACTCAGGCCCAGGTCATCCATCACCGGCTTTACACCCAGACAGAGCATGGCCCACCTGTCGTTTTTGTTCCCACTCTGCACGTCCTTGTCGCCGGCCGGGTCGATGATGATAATTTTGATCCTGTTCGACGGCAAGTCCGCCCGTTTCACCGGAAGGAAATTTTCGAACTTCAGTTTTGCATCGTGCTGCGGAGTAGGGTTGCAGAGTATCTGCGTGCTGAAACCATGGTCGGTCTTCTTTGAGTCCAGATATGCCTGGCTGAAAAACACCGGCGCCCCGTTGATGGTCCCGTCACTCGTTCCCGGGAAAATCCTTACCCGGTACATCGGGTTTCCGTGGATATCCTTCTTCTCACCCAGCTTCACCAAAACCCCGCAGTGCGAGTAATACGTCCCGATGATCTGCTCGGTGCCCCCCTCACGCCCCAGGTTTCGGGACATCATCAGTTTGTCGTAACACAACTGCAGCTGGTCGGGGTTCTGCGCCATGTCGTCAGTCTCAACGTCGTCGTAAATCCGGTGGTCGAAATGGCCCCCGGTCGGCATGCCCTCAACCAGGCCAAACGCTTCGACGGTATGTTCTCGCCGGGTAGTGTTCTGCCGCTTCACCCGGATACCACCCTGCAAACTCCAGCTCGGAGCCTGGGTGCTCGGGTTGTCATAGAGGATCTTGGGGAAAGCCCACTTCATGATCGGGAGTTCCAGTATCTTCCTGATGGAATCAAGGAACTTCTCGGCCGCCGGCTTCTTGTAGGAGAAGATCGCCGTGGTGCCCTCCGGGTTATTGACGATCCGTTTCACCGTCATGCCAATGGTGATGCAGGTGGATTTGCCGTGTTCACGACTCCAGACGTCAACGGTGCCGGTCCCTTCGCACTCATCCAGCATGTGGCACTGCTCAACGATGAACGGCTTGTTGCCACTGGACTTCCCGTCCTCCCAGCCTGCCACGAAATAGACGATGAAAAATAGGTCGCTCTTGATCAGCTGCGCGAACGTGTCCCGGTCGGGTAGATTCTTCGCCTGGATATCGCGGAAGATGCTCACATAGTCGTGCTTGTACCAGGTCTTATAAACGCCGGGGATAAACTCGGATTTGCTCGGGGCAATCTCGGGGTGCGGCTGAAAATTTGCTATCACAGATGACATGTTATTTCCGCCTCATCATACTCTGCCGTCTTGAAAAACTGGTGAAGCAGTGATCCAAAAATATCCACGAAACGCTCGTTCTTCTGTAGCTCAGTTTCGTACATCTGGTTGAGAATATGGTGGACCAGTTCGTGACAAAACACCTGCTCACACTGGTCTGATGGCCGCTCATACGAACCGGGCATGTTTGGCATCAGGGCAATCTTGTTTTCCGTGTATCTAGCCTCTCCAACGTTTCCGTATTTTCCTTCCAGGTTCGACTTGTAAACCACCTGGATCGTTTGGCCGAATAGCTGGAACCTTGACGGTATTCTCACTGAAATTTACCCCGCTTCTACTCACTATTGATTATTGCGACCAAAAAACCTACACACGGCATCGCAGCTTGCCACTGGGATTGATAACTATGGTCAAGCCTTATCAGTGTATGCGCTTGAGACTCGAACGGCTTAGAATCGAAATATGGAAGTTTTGTGGTGTTGGTCGGAATTCCGGCATCGACATCCGACTGACATCCGGCCGACATCTATCAAAAAACTTTCCGGGGAAAATTGCACGCGCCCAAGAAGGGGAGGGTATATACAGGCCGGGCCGAGCGCGAAAAGGGGGTATGGGGGGGTGCCGGTCTGTTTTTTTCTTGGTTGTGTGTCCGCTTTTGTCTGCCACCAGTCCCTCCCTTCCCTGGTCCGGGGAGGTCGAAGGCGGCGATCTCCTCGTTGCCGTACACCGATATCCCCATCAGATCCTGCCTTTTTTACCCTCAACAGCGACCACTTGACCAGCGGTCAAGGTGTCTGCCGTTGTAACATGCTGATATTGCGGTGTGTTTGTGCTGATATGGTGGCAATGTGCCAGATAATGTGCCGGGTTTGTCACGGATCACGTGTATTTCGACAGGTCGACCGGGTTTACCTCGGCGTTGACGTTCAGGTTCATGTTCTGCTTCTTGTCCCCGTATTGCCGGAAGTTGAAGCATTTGGCCAACTCCATCCTGATCCTGGCCCGCTGTTCGGCCTTCCTGAGCTCGGCCATGGACGCTTTCGGGTTGTTCGGGTCGATCTCGACATCATCGAGGATTTTGACCGCATCGCTGGCGCTTGCATGGCCCTGAAACTCGCGCGCCTGGGCAACACAGTCTGAAAACTCGGGTGAAAGCTGCATCCACGTCCATATTGTTTGCCGAACCACTCCGACGCTTGCTGCGATCTCGTCCATGGTTTTGCCGTTCTCAATTCCCTCGACGATCTCCGCAGCTCTCTCTGGTGTGAAGAGGGACATCCTGCCTTCCCGCCTCTTCGCCAGTTCTTTGTGGAGTCCTTCGCCGATGTTGGCTGGCATGTTGTTGCCGTTGAGTCCTATTTTGGCGATTGAGGGGGCCATGGGTTTTCTGGTTGGTGCGACAGGAGCCGGTTCCGCTCGATACTCGGCTGCAGGTTCCGTGACGACCGGCGCCTGCTCATCCAGGGTGATGTTGTCTGGGAGAATGGAGAATGGATCGAAGCCTGCCGGGTTGAATTCCGTCGGGTCGGGCGCCTCGTGTCTGAGGGGCTCTAGTTGCGTGGGGGGTGATGGATCGGCTGTTTTGCGGCCAGCTCCCCTGGTTTTGGCTTTCTGTGGAGCTCTGTGGCTGGTTTTCTCGTTACTGGCCATATTCTCGTATCCCCTGTTTTTTGGGTTATCGTATTCGCGGCGAACTCCCTGTGTCAATGCTTACGGCTTAAGTGATTGTATTTTATGGAGAATTTGAGGGGTGTGTAATGATATGGGCTGGTTGTAATAGCTGGTAAGGGTTTTTGTAAGGCCAAATGTTCAATAATATCAACGGTTTTCTCTATATATATAATAATACATTACATATATTTATATATATATACATGTACGACTCTGTATTTTTGTATTTCTCTCTCTCTTTTTCTCTCTCTTTTTGTATATATGTCTTGAAAAAAAGCGTAATGCGTAATGATCTGATATAAGGTCTTGAATGTACTAAGAAAAACACCATTCCGGTGATTGTTATGAATGGCTGTTATGTAATGGTTTTCACGGATATTTAGGGTGCTGCAGTTAAAATACGGATAAAAATAAGCCATCACGCGCAAGGGTGGCTCTGGCCCGCTCGGGTTAAAATTAAGGTGGCAAAGGTTAAAATTAAGGAGCCATGAGTTATTTTTATTTGGTGGCGGAGTGGTTTCGACCTAGTTGCCGGGCGGGGATCTTGAGTCCTGGAGCAGCATCTCCATCATGGAGAAGGTATGTGATAGAGGTCCGGGCCCCTCTGCCGGAGAGAAAGTGCCTCACCAGTGAAAATATCTCCTTGACCGATAACAAACCGTTTGTTAGTGTTTGGTTAGACGCTAATCAATGGTGATTATCGTAGAATAAAAGGAGACTGTCATGTTGCGAGAAGAATTTGAATCCCTGGCGATGGCGAATGGCGAGAGCATCCCCCAAGTGATGTATGAGCAGATCGAATATTTTTACATGGCCGACAACGATTATCACGCACAGCATGGGGGTGTTGATGAGGACCAAGCCTCTTTTGTTCTCCGGGTTTTTGGAGGCAAGGTCAACACAAAGAGGTCTGTGCTTGCCAAGCTGGTGAAAGAGACAATCCGGGAAAATCGGTGGGCACTTCGTGGTAACCCGTCCTGCACCGCTTCGAAGCTCCGACAGATGGACAGGGTGATTCTTTTTCACCACCGCTGGATGGTGGGGTAAGGTCTGTCGTTGCGCCGGTGGTCAACTCACCGCCAAACACTAATCAATGGTGATTATCAAAGAGTAACTGAAAATGAATCCGACAATACCACTGGAGTTGATAGGGCTGGCAATCGTTGTCTGGGGAGTTGTTGAAACGCTGAGAGGGAGGTGAAATATGTCTGTGAAGATGCCTGACGTATCAGACGTGCATGCTGCCGTCCGGATCATTCTGGAAGATCTTGGCCGGAGGGAGAGCATCCTCTAGGGAGCCGTGAATTACTGCAAGCAGGCCTTGGTGTGGAAAGGAGATGATCTCAGGATCATGTGCCACTACATCCTGGTTGAGTCGGTAGGGTGGAACGACCATCCCGAGAGTGAGCGGGTTAAACAGGTTTTGAGGGACTACAACAGATCGGAGGATTGATATGAGCAAGCACACTGCAGGGCCGTGGCATGCAGGAACAGGAAACGGGGCAGGATCTATTTTCGCGGACTCAGGCCGCATGAGGATGGAGCAGGGCGGAACCACCCTGTATCCGATTGCGAGCGTTGTCACCGGCTGGAGCGAAGAAGAGAACGACGCGAACTCGAAGCTGATCGCCGCCGCGCCAGAGCTACTGGAGGCGCTGAATCACGTTCTGAATGTCTTAGACGGGATAGCGGAAGACGAAGGGCTTAGATTTACCGATGATGACGAGTCCGCCCGCCAGATGGCGTTGGCCGCCATCGCCAAAGCGAAAGGAGAATAGGAACCATGGCACAACAACACACTGCAGGACCGTGGAAAACCCGCACAAGCCCGAGAGGGAGCGTCAACAACCAGATATTTCAGGCAAAGGCTGAAGATCTTCCGATAGCTACGATCCATTTGGGAACGGGGACAGTCATCAACCAGATCGCAAACGCCCGCCTGATCGCCGCGGCGCCGGACCTGCTCGCCGCGCTGGAAGGGCTCTACAACGATGCCCAGGACAGGGGAGAGACCACGGACGACGACGGCAACGAGTATGACGATTGGATGTTTGCCCGGGAGGCCATCGCCAAGGCGAAAGGGGAGGGGAATACACCATGAACAACGACCACGAAAACCCCGTAGAGACGAGTCAAACCACAAAGCCGGGTAGGGCCATAAAGATCCACTACACCCCGGCGGCGGATGGTTCGCTTCCCCCGGACGAGTGGATCACGCTCCCAGATGACTGTGAAGACCCCCTGATGGCCGCGTTCAATCTGTGCTCTCATGCCCGGCCCACGTATCTGTGGGTACAGGAAGGAACTATGGAACACCCGAACGGAGCGCCGATGTGCGCCACCAGATATATGTTGGATTGGAGAAAATGACATGAGCAACCCCACAAACGAGGACCGGGCCGCCAGGATCGACCCCACGATTGAATTTTACGCCGTCGAGTGCAAGGGCGACGCTTGCCCGGACGAGAACGACATCCCCGACCTGCTGACTGATATCATGCACTACTGCCGGGAGGAGGGCCTGTTGTTCGATACCCTCCTGGCCACGGCCCGGATGAATTTTGAAGCGGAGGTAAGCTATGAAAGTTGAGTGCCCCCATTGCTCGGGGATAGTTGCGATCGATGATGCCGATGTGAAATCCTACGTCTCCAGCCTGCTGGGGAGCGGTTGCAGCGAGGCGAAGCGCAAGGCGATGAAGAAGAACGGTTCCAAGCCCCGGCCAGGAGCGCAGGGAAAGCCCAGGTGGACGTTTTGCAAGACATGCGGGAAAGCAATTCCCGTGAAGGGCACCAAAGGGTATTGCGATGAGCACCGGCCCGCCACGTAGGGCAGGGATGTTGCGTCAACGAGCCAAACCACGGAGGATATCATGGCGACATTCAAGAGCTTGACCACAAAAGAAAGAAAGCACCTAAAAGACAACGGATGCACTACCCTTACAGGGTTTAAGGTAATTGCCGCAGAACAAAAGCGGATGCGTGACGACTCAACCAGCGGCATGGAACCGTGCAATGAGTGTAAGAATATAGCCAGGAAGCTGGGTCTTCCGATTTGATGTTGTTTAGCAAAACGCCCCCGACCATATCGGCCAGGGGCGTTTTTCGTGTGGCAATCTCCTGTTGTTGCTCATGTTCACGGTCTAAATATCCATATTGGTTAGTTGAACAGGGGCTCGCCAATAAGTGGTTGGCGTAAGGACACAGAGACGCGAACGGTCAAGGAGAAACGAAAACTCGGGAGGCGACATAGGGGATGGCCGGTTTCCGGTCAATAATAAGTTGGTGCAGGAAGGACTAGCTACATTCGTTTAAGTGCTTAAATTTGAATGTTATTAGCATTTTGCCCTCCGGAAACGCTAAGCTTGACTTTTTGTCAAAATTGACTAAAATTCAGTCTTAGCAATTCAGTAAAACCGACTGTGAAGCCGAAAATAAATGGCGAAGAGTGAGGATATAAATGATCTTTGAATATGGTGCCAAAAACTTCTGCTGTTTCAGGGAATGGGTAAATATTTCATTTAAAGTAAGCGCAAATTGTCCAGACATATTAAACGTAGATAGACCAGTTACAAATATTTTGTGTGTAAAAGGAGCAAATGGATCTGGTAAAACCAATGTACTTAAAGTACTTTCATTTCTTGCAGAGTTTTGCAAGAACTCATTTTCTTATAAACCTGATGAAAAAATACCTTTTGAAACATACTTCAATGGCGAAGAACCAACCGAGTTTTATCTCGAATTTGAGTCTAATGGCATAACTTACAGGTATGAAGTTGTTTTAAGTGAAAATGAAGTAATTTCTGAAATTTTCTTTAGAAAACAAAATCGTTTTACCAAGGTAATAGAGAGACAGGGCACAAAATTAATAAGATGCGCCAAAGACTTTAAAGATCTAGCGGTTGTAAAATTGAGGTCGAATGCCTCACTAATCAGCACAGCTAATCAATACGAAATAGCTTCCTTTTCGCCCATTTACGCTATATTTAGTCAAATAGTTACTAATGTTAACTATTTTGGCCATTTAGGTGAAAACATAGAACTCGGAAGGGCATCTGAGTTCTATCACGGCAATGAGCCTATATTTAAATTTGTTAAAAATCTCATTTTGCGATTCGACAAGGGCATAAAAGATATTGAAATAAAGTTAACTAAGTCAGAAGATGGATCTATGGAATACTATCCTATATTTATATATGAAGTAGGCAAGAAAAGAAAAGTTCTTTCCTATTTTTCACAATCTAGTGGAACTAAATCGTTATACCTACAATTGTCATTTTATAAGTTAGTTTTGAATGCTGGTGGAATTCTTGCTTTAGATGAATTTGACAGCAAGTTACATCCGCACATTCTGCCAGCCTTGCTGAAAATATTTACTGATCCAAAGATCAATGTCAATAGGGCTCAATTGATTTTTAGTACTCATAATGCTGAAATATTAGATTTGCTAGGAAAGTATAGAACTTATCTCATAAACAAAGAAGATAATGAAAGTTATGCCTATCGACTTGATGAAATACCAGGAGATATTATTAGAAATGATCGCCACTTGATGCCTATTTATAACTCAGGTAAAATCGGCGGGGTTCCAAAGATATGAGTAAATCAAGCAATACAAAAAAGGAAGCATTTCTCAACTCAATCCCTACTGCCAGCATAGATTCAGAAAATGACCAACTAACTACGAAATGTAAGTTTAATTTCGCATATATCGACTTTACCCAAACAATAGGTCAGTCATTTGAGGACTGGGATAGGCATCAACTAACCCAATTATTGAATAAGTTGAACTTATATAGCAAGGAGTCGTTGGAGTACTGGTCTAAACTGAGAATAGGCAAAAAGGGTAACACCGTGTTAGAGATCTATGGTGATTTCCCAGACAACTCTGATTTTAAGCATCCAAAACACGTACCACATCAAGCTCTGTGGGCAAGGTTTAGACTTGAATCAGCAGTGAGACTTGTAGGTTTTGTTCTGCCTGAAAAATATCATCAAATCAAACATCCTGCGACCTCGTTATATTTTGACTGTAATACCTTTTATGTTGTTTTTCTAGACGCTAATCATCGTTTTTACATCACCAAAAAATGAATTCTAGAAAGGGTCTCTACTCCAGAGGCCCTTTTCTTGTTCCCGAGTTTTCGGCTGATGGTAACCGGGCATTGATCACGGTTGAAGTCAGGCGGACGAGAGTGCCAACCAGCGGCGGCACGCGGTCTCCGCTTCGCTCCGCCGGTGCGCCTTGAGACGTTATCTCTCAGTCTGCGGACACCTTCTCCACCACCCCCAACGCCACCTTGCACCGCTACATGATGTTTTTCGGGACCAGCGCCTCGGCATGGCCCGGATGATCCCGCTTAACCATAGCCTCGGTGTAAATCTCCCTCAGCGCCGACTCCATCACCTTCAACCGGCTGCAATACTCCCGGTCATCTGCCGCCAGCTTGCGCATCGTCCCATCCCATACGGCGGGGCAGCCATTTGGAGAATTGGCATGGGTTCTTTCTTGTTCATGTCCATTTACTACTCTCCTTTCACGTACGATATCGGCAGCATCACTGCCCGCGACGCTGCGCCTGAAAACCAAACCTGCTCTCTCTTGATCGCCCCCGGGAGCCGGGCCAGGATTCGCGCCCAGTTATTCGCCCAGGGGGTCTTTTCCAATTTCTTCGCCAACTCTGCATGCTTGTTGGCTATGAGGAATCCGCCGTCAACCGCCTTGAGCCCGTGCCTCTTCAGTGTTTTCTGCGCCGGGTCCGAATCATCGATGATCACCTGCCCGGCCATGACCTGGATCAGTTCGGCAATGCTCTTCTCCTCCGGTGGTGAGGTGGGAATACGCACCAATGATTCTAGGATGATCGACAGACAACGCTGCTCGTCTGACTGCTCCACCTCCAGCTGGTGCTCTGACCAGTCCTGTTCCTTAACGAATTTCTCTGCGACGGCCGGGTCTATCTCGTTGACTGAGCGCAGGGCATAGGCTCCCGCCAGGATAGCCCCGAGCTGGTCGCCGGTTCGCTTGCTGCCCAGGTGTGCCGAGACCACCTGGGAAAAGATTGCGGCGTTCCTCCTGATCACGGGTATCAAGCGGATGATCCTTGCCCGTAAAGCCCGACAGAACTCCTCGGTCACCACCTCACGCCACACATCGAGGATCTTGGCGAACAGCTTTCCTCCGTCGTGCGTGCTCTTGAGGCCCAGCACAGATATGCGGGACTGGTCCGCCTGCTGTGTTGCGCTGACCCCTATGGAGGAGAAACAAAACGACGACCGGATCCTGAACGACTGCGCACGGCCGCCGGTGGTCCCCTTGTATATGCTACCGCCCGTCTCGCTGCTGGCCTGCCGGGCGAGCTCCAGGATACCCTGCATGCGCTTCTGTGCGTTCTGGTCCTCCCCCTCTGCCTCGTCGTAGATTACCGGGCGGGCGTCGTTTCCCAGGGACTGCCGGATACCGGCCTCGGTTGTCGCTCCCTGGACGACCAGCGCCCCCGGCCCGGCCACGGGGCGGACTATGTTATCGACGATCCAGCTCTTGCCGCAGCCGGCGCCGCCGGTGATATGGATATGTGGCCGCCAACCGAGCGCGCCGCAGATTGATGAAACGACGCACCACCCGGCTAGCAGTGTGCCGCTGATTGGTTTCTCCCATGAGAGCATCTTGCACAGTTCCTCCAGTCTGATTGCTTCCCGATTGGATAGAGCGTTTGAGCCTGTCCCAAACTCCATGGGTATCGCAGCCTCGTAGAGATACCTGGTTTTGATGTCGCCAATCTCATGCTCGACTCCATCCACGATCAGCACGTTGCCCATGTGCAGAACCGAACGACCATTGTCCTCCCAGGCGCCGCGTCCCCGGATTCTGCTGGCGTCGTAAATTCCTATCCCCTCGTTGACCCGCAGAAGTTTGTTCAGGGCCGCGTCCTGGTCGAATCCGGTTTTACTTGGGAAGTCCCGCTCCCAATACTGCAGCGGGGCGAGAGACATAAGGTTGGGTTTCGAGTGCTCGGGGGCTTTAAGGATTTTGACTTGTGGGGCTCCCCTGGGCAGGTAGTAATATTCCCCGTGGTTGTATCCCAGGCAGATGAAGGGCGCACCGTTCAGGGGGTTTGGCGAGAACTCGGCGTCGTACATCTCCTCTGGTACCGACACAGGTTCGTCATCCAGGCAGGGGTTGTACGGAGCTTCGGGGGGAGGGAACACGCACCAGCGGACGGCTTTGTCTCCCGATAGTGCGTGCAGATCGTTGAAGTCGGTTGGATGCGTGTCCAGGCTGGTGAACTGCGGTCGAACCAGAGTACCGCCGACTGATTTGGCCGCCTCTGTTGCCTTGGTGATCCCTGCGTTCTCCCGCTTGAGGCCTTTCAGTGTGCAGGGGACTTCATGGTAAACGACGGAACCGTCCGGCTGTTCCTCCTTGGCCCATCGGTCGTCATCGGCGGCGATGATTAGGGCCCACTTCGGTTGTTTCAGTCGCGCCGCCTCGGCCACCGGTTTCAAGTTGCCCGCGTCGAAGGCTACCAGCACGGCATGGCCGGTTGCCATGTGGATGCTGGCGCCGGTCGCATACCCCTCGCAGATGATCAGGGTATTATCGATCGGCTTTCCTATCATGTGCATGGCGCCGGCCTTCGCGGTCCCGGATTTGAATTTCTTGGTTCCGTCCGGGTATATGAACTGGACACCGACGAGCGCACCGCCGACGAGCGCCCGCACCGGCACCATGAGGGATCCCTTGTATATCCTCAGCCCATGGGACTTCACCCCCTTGCGCTGAAGATAGGGATGGTCGTCATGGGCAGGGGGGGCCGCCGCCCATGCCTTGGCACACCATTCCCGGCACTCGGCCTCCACCTTGGCCTGTTCCGCTTCCCTCTGCCGTCGGGCAGCCTCCATCTGCTTCTTGTAGGCGGCCTTCTGCTCGGGGGTAAAATCTTCCTGAGAATGGGAGCACCATTTGTGCTTCGCTTCGGTTTTCCAACTCCCGAACGCCGCCGCCTGGATCTCGCCGTCGTAGTATACGTACCAGCCGTTCCCGGATTTGGGCCGGTCTCCTGGCACGTCGAACCGGTGGAGTTTTCCGTCGGAGACCATGTTGGAACATTCGAGTCCGACGTTTTGCATTGCTATTTGAAGTGATTGCTGTGACAAAGCGAGCCTCCGGTTATCTGCTGCTACTCACTAATGATTATTCAATTCCCAGCGGATTACAGAGCCCCACCGCTTCGTCCGCCGACCGCACCACTCCGGCCAGGCCACCAGCCGCGCGAACCGCCGCGATGAATCGCTTCTGGTCGTCGGTAGCCTTACCTGTCGCCGTCTTGACCTCCAAGGCCAGGAACCGGGCGATGCGGCGTCCCACCATCTCGGGGGTTATCACAAGGGAGCGCCAACCTATCAGGTCAGACGACCCTACGCAAAGACCAAATTGGGTGCGCCTGCCGTTTCGGACAACCCAGTCTCCGGTTCGGAGCATGACCGGGCCGTCCTTTTCAACTCGGTGCATCTGCCCGGCCACGGCGTTTGCCACGTTGTTGCGGAACACCGTGGCGCCGGCCCGGCTGGTGGCCAACATGATCTCCGATTGGATGTTTTTTTCAGTCATGGTTACCCGCCAATCCGCAGTATCCGGTGGCGCGCGGGTCACTGCTCCGCTTGAAAGCTCGATACCAATACGGTCCGTCATCACCTTCAAGCTCAAAGACAGTTCCGTCCCCTCCGTCAGGTTCCCATCCATCAGGGACACCAATCTCAACACTCAGCCTACGGCACTGGTTATCAACTTCAGCCCAAGCGGCGCCCCATTCCGCGTCGGTCGCATGGCGGGGCAGAGACGGCAGTGATATGGCATGACCCTGGATGTGTTTCAAATGTCGATAGATGGTCTTTTTTAGCACCGGTCCCCGGGTCTTCTCCCACCGCCACATCATGCAGCCGGAGGCGATGCAACGAGTCTGTTCTGCCATTCGTTGGAAGAACTCTCCATCCCTGCCATCAAAAGATAGGCACATTGGATCAACCTTGTTTCCGACTTGTCCGCCCACGCCGACAGTTACCTTAGTGTGTGGGCACCACTTTCCCCTTGCCTCTTGTTCAGTCATCACGATCCCCCGTGTCGCGCATGCCGCGTAGGACGGCTTGAGATACCGGCCCGGGGGCGATGCCTGTTTTACCACACTCGCACTCTCCGTCGCCCCACACCTGCCTGGCGGCGCAGTGTTCAGTATGGCCTGCGTTAATCAAGTCGGTTGCTTCCTCTTGTTCCCGCTCGCAGCGCCCGCAGATGGTGCAGTTTATCTCCGCTTCTTGTAGGTCGAATGTGCGATCCCCTGTTTGTTTGCAGATGTGACATGCCATTGACTTCTCTCCTTATCGATGTGATGCGGCCAGCGCCGGAGCGCCCTATCTCTGCGACCTTGCCTTGAACCGGTGTTGAGCCCATCCCGGCTTGTATCCGCGCTCCTGCGCAAGAGCCTCGAAATCTTCCAACGTCCGGCACTTACTTTCCTCTCTCCTGCGGAACTGCTTTGCACGGTCCGCCTCGATCTGCTCCATGCGCGCCCGGTCAAATTCCACCAGTTCCCCGCTTACCTGCTCTATCTCCCGCGCCGCGGCAGGGTAGACATAGCCGCAATAGGGGCACTTCGGGGCAGGGGGGTGGACGGAATAGCACTGCTCGCACTGCTTTATTTTTATGTCGGCCTCGTCGTCTCCCTTCTTTTTTTTGCCGCTGTAATCTCCCCCCAGTGACCAATTTCTTTCCTCGTCGGGGAGCCCGTGTCGCATGCAGTTACCCACGTGGTCGAGGATGATCGCCTCAGACTTGCCTGGGTACATGCGGAGAGCCCGGCCAACCTGCTGGAGGTAGAGCCCCATGGAGGCGGTAGGGCGGAGCAGGATCGCAGCGCCCACGATAGGGATATCCGTACCCTCTGACACAACGTCGCAACTGGTGAGCACATGCAGGCCGCCGTTGCCCAGCGCCGTTATCTTCCCTTTTCGCTCTGAGTCTCCCATGGTTCCGTCAATGCTGGCCGCTTTGTACCCAGCGGCCCGGAACTGGTCGGCGACGTGCTCGGCATGGGCCACACTGGCGCAGAACGCGATGGCCGGCACCCCGGAGGCCAGCTTGCGGTAGTGCTCCACCGCGCTGCCGGTGATGACCGGTCGATCCATTGCCGCCACCACATCGGCGCCGACAAACTCACCGTATTTTTTCCGGAGGTTCGCCAGGTCGGCGCCGATTGGCGGGGCATAAATGCGGGGACGGGCAAGGAATCCCCGGTTGATCAGTTCCGCAACACTCGGACCCTTCACCATGTCATCGAAGAATCCACCGGACTGCCGGCCTAGCCCGCTACCATCAAGCCGGCAAGGCGTAGCGGTTACCCCCAGGATGCTGGCACCGTTGAAATGTTCGAAGATCTTCCTCCATGTGCCCGCGTTGGCGTGATGGCACTCGTCGGAAATGATCAGTTGCGGGGGGTGTATTTTATGTAAACGGCGCACCAGCGTCTGCACGCTGGCGACCTGGACCATATCCCATGTCGGAGTGAAGCCGGGGGCGATGATGCCATGCGGCACTCCGATATCCGATAACGATGTGGAAGTCTGCCGGATAAGCTCTTGCCGATGGACCAGGATCAGGACGCGATTGCTTTTCTTTGCGGCGTTCTCGGTGATGTAGCAGAAAACCACCGTGTTGTGCGTAACCGTAAAGTCCCCCAAGAGGAACAGCCGGTCAGGTCCAGAGATTTCAAAACCGTAATAATCTCCGGGTCCAATCGGTTCAATTTTGATGCCTGTAACGAGAACCGACTTAATTTGTTTGCGCGGATTTGCTTTTTTTCGAAGTATTAAGCACGGGATATCGTTGATACCGTCACCGCTTATATTGCAACGCCAATAATCTCCGGAAACGCCATTGTTATGGCATGTTTTACGGGCAATCTTCTTGTACGCTGCGAAACCAAGTGAACGAGCCACAAAAATCACATCATCTAGCAGTGTTTCGCTCTTGAGTGTAATGTCATATCCCTTGCCTGTGTAGTGGCCGTCTGTATCAATAATGCCAGCCAATAAGTTAAGCCGTTCCGACCTTGATGCTGTTTTATATAAAAGCGGTATGTGTTTATTTCTGTGTACGCCCAGCGTCCTAAGTATGTTGCCGGTGGACGTCCCCCCTCTACCAGTATGCTTTCGATCCTTCACATGAAACACAATGGAATTTTCAGAGTTATATTCCTTCCTGTGTGTTAAGTCATTGATATCGGTGTATTGTTCAAGATATTCGATTACCTCGGGATCACCCGTGGTAATCGACGGCATTTTCGAGCTGCCATCACCAAGCCACAAGCCAAGGAAATACGGATCGATGGGCAATGGGCTGCAACTGTTGTGAAAATCAACACCTACGCGCCAGCCCTTGTGGATATGTTTGAATGTTTTTGATTGGGCCAGATATTCACGTACAGATATATTCACGATCTGGCCGCTTTTGTTTCTGCTCATGGGGGTGCGAGGGGGGTATTTGCCGATATTGGTGCGCTTCAGGCTGAGTATATGACTTTCATTCACCACATACGAATCCCCCTTGACAGGGGTTACCCTGTAGAGCATTTCTCGGCCGCGGCAGGTCGTTTCAACCGTGCGGGGCTGACTGTCTGGCCCCATAAGAAGATCGCCTACTATAATGTTTTGAACCATTTTGATGGTGCCATCAAACATCAAAACAGGGGTGTTTTTGCCTAGGCATTTTCCGCCACCCGTAGGCAGTTGGAACAGCACATTCCGGCTGCCGTTCCGGAAACTGGCCCGGATCTTCTCGACCCCCGCCATCTGGTAGTCGCGCAGCTGGATGTTCATGCCACAAACACCCTCCACCCGTGATCCTTGCCATATACCTGATGCACCTGGCAGCCCAGCAGCGTACCCTGCATGATCAATTCGTTGACATGCGGGTCCAGTGCGTCCTGCTCGGCCGACTCTCGCCTCATGGTGTTAAACGTGGCGTCGTCGATATAGACGCGTATCTTCGGCTCTGAGTTCCCGGGGGAGGCCATCCGCGCCATAACATGCTTTCGGATAATCTCTGTTGTGATATCGGTGATGATCATGCCACTGCCTCCGCCACCGCATCCGAGTTGATCCAGTACGAGGCGCCCAGTTTGGCCTTACCAAGATTCGGCACCAACTCCTTGGCGTCCATGGTCATCGTCACCAGTGCCGGGAGCCCGGCCAGTTTCAGCGTCTTGAACAGCCCATTGCGGCCGCCCTTATCCAGAATATCCGCCGCGTCAATGATCACCGCCTGGCTGCGGTCCATGGCCGCCATGGCCAAGGCCAGCACAGTGCGCACTCGGAATTTGGCCGACTCCGACAGCAGCATGTAGGGAGTCCCCCCGTAGGTGGGGGAGAAATCAGGTTCCAGCGCAACAGCTCGCCAGCCGGCCGCCGCGCACAACGGCATCATCTTTTCGTTGAAACCAGTCAGTGCCTTCGCCAGCACGTCGCCGCGAATCCCCTCCGGTGCAATCTTGGCTATCAACTCCTGATTCTGTCCGATAGCGGTGTGCAGGCGGTCGGCTTCCCGCTTCTGAGTAAACGCCTTGAGCCGCGATTCCGCCCGGGCCAACGTCACGCGGCACTGCTCGATGTAGGCGATATCCGAAGCCGGGCCTGCTGGCGCTGCTTCCATGCCCTGCAGTTCCCGCTCCGCCTGTTCCGCCTCGGCAACAAGCCGCTTGCACTCGCGGATCTTGTCTGCTCTCGCCTGCTCCGCAACCTGTATTGCTGACCTGATTTTGCTGATTCCCTCCATGTGCTGCTGTATCGATCTGTTTACGGCATCCAGCCTCTTTGTGGCCTCGTCCAATGCAGTTGCCCGTGCCGCAATCTCTTCCTCTGGCAGGACAGTCACTTTGGCCAGATCGCCCTGAATCACTGTCAGCACCGTGCCACACTCCGGACACGGCTGTCCGGCGGCCTGTTCCGCTGGCGGGAGATTGCGCAGTTCTGCGGCGATGGCGTCACGTTTCTCGCTGATGCTGGCGACAAACCCGTTGCCCTCTTCAAGTTGCGCCTTCATAGCCGGGTCGATGGTTGCATGCTCGGCCGCCTGCAGGTCTATTAGCCTGCCCGGCAGCAGCGAGACCAGGTTTTCCAGGTCGGCTTTCCGGGATTCGTCCACGGCGTCGGCCGCAATGGTCGCTTCCAGGGCGTCCCGCGCATCGGTGACAACAGCCTTCAGAGTATCCTCTGACATGCCCATCAGGTCTTGCTCGTAGCCGTCCGGGATCCAGTTCTCCGCCTTTTTCGTGCCGTAGCGGTCGGCGGTGACGTTTTCCCACTGCCCTTTGAGCCTGGCGCCCTTGTCCTTGATCTGAGCGTGGGCGTTATCCCATCCCTGTGTCTCGATCAGCTTCCAGAGTTGGTCCAGAACCGCGACAGGAAGGTTCATGTCCTTGAGCTGGGCGTCCAGGTCGGCCCTGGTCGGAACGGCATGGAGATATTCGGCCAGCACCTTCGGGCGGTCTTTCTCGTCGATGGTAGCGATTGACTGGAGCCCAGCGGCGAAATGCGAAGCATACGGTGCCTGTCCCTCGGACTTCACCTTGGCGGTCGGCCATGCCACGTGCGCTGATCCCGCCTCGGCTACCAGGTCGACGCTGCCGGCCGCTGTGCCGCTGCGCACAAGCAGGCCCGCCGATGTTTTCTTGACTCCTGGAATCGGTATCGCTTCGCCGGTCAGGGCTGCGGCCAAGGCCTGCGCCGCGCTGGTCTTACCCGCCTCGTTGGTGCCGGCCAGCAGGCAGATACGGGATATATCGAGAACGGCGGCTTGGATGCCGCGGTAGTTTTTGATGGTTGCTTGCATGATTTCTCCGTGTGATTGTCCGGGGGCGATAATCACCCCCGGACTGTTTGCTACTCATCATTGATTATCAAAAAGTGCGACTTACGCCAGGATGGTTGATGTAGGCAGAGCATCCCGGAGCCAGTCACGGATGCGGCGGATACTTTCCAGTTGCCAGTTACCGCCGTCCGCCTCGAACAGGGCCGCCGTTGGCCCTTGGTCGCCTTTTTTGAGTCGGAACACGAAAGCGCTGGCCGGCTGGTCGACTTCAAGGAATGTTCGATAGGGAGCCAATACGACCGGGTTGGGAAGGAGGATGTTTTCGACGCGGGTGATCCCGGTTTTTGCCTGGGTCTTCTGGGTCACTCCGTCGTCGATCAGGGTGACTGATGCTTCGTCAATCAGGTTGCCTGCAACCTTCAGCAGGGCCGTTACCGTGTCGTCCTGAACGAAATACGTCTGGAGTGCGATAAGGAAATCCTCGATAGGCAGATACCGGCCAAACGGGAATTCTTTTGGATTGATGCCCACGGTGAGGTAGTCGTGTCGCTGAATCCATGTGCCGGTTACGGCGGATGTGACATTGACCTGGTTGTGTGACCGAACATGGATAATGGCCTTGCTCAGATCGATAGCGTCAGGGTTGACGGTGAAGTACTCTTTCACGGCCGTCAGTGTGGAAATGGTCAGGGAGTCCTGTGTCGGTTCGATAACTGGAATGATTTTGGCGTTAGTATAGTTGCGTCCGCCGATATTTATTTCCTGTACGTCTGCCAGGTTCAGAAGTAATTTCATTGCTGCTTCGATCATTTGTTTCCTCCTCCTATGGAGCGTATTGAGGTGACGTTTGAGCTGATTTCAGGGAGTACAGGCTGTTTCGGGTTGTACTCGGTAGCGACCGCGCCATCCTTGGTCTCGGCCACAAAGACAGTGGTCTCCAGCGGTGCGGCCGGTGCGAGCTTGGAAGACACCTCGACGGTCAACCGCGCAATATCTCGGTTCTGGTCGGGCTTGATCTTCACCTTCAGGTTGACTTCACGGACCCCCAAGGTGGTGTTCGGGTCCAGCATGTTCTTCAGAACTACCTTCAGTTCATCATCGAACCGTTCCACCACCCCTCCGCCGGCAAGGTTGGATAAGGTGACATCTTCCTGGTCTTTCATACGTGCTCTCCTTTGTGTAAAATCCTGTGGCAGTGAGTCACAGGTACTCAACATTGATTAGCCATTGTCCACGTTCTTAATATCCGACACCGTTTCCCGAATCTCCTGGGCGATGCGCTTGATCTCCTGCATGGCCTGCCGAACTCGGGTGCCTGCCGTCTTGTTGCCGTTCTCAAATTTCTTTGCGTCGGTCATGGCACCGTTCATAACCTCCAGAATCTTGCTGAACTTCGGTGAGATGACTGACTTCGGTGTATCTTCCATGGTTGCTTCTCCTTTGGTTATTTTATGGCTCTGAAATATCCGGGAAGAATCAGGCATGTCGCCGAAAGCCCGCCAGCCCCACCGGCGAAAATGATCTTGGCTATGCCCCAAGCTATACCTGAAGCGATGAAGCCGCCCTTGATTGCAGCGACAAGCTGCACGATGCCTCCGATAAACATGAGGTAAACCCCCACATACAGGCCCAGTGCTACACCAGCCGCCATCATCAAAATTCCAATTACCAAGTTTGCCATTGCTGTGCCTTTCTCGTTTGGTTTGTTTCCGGGGGCCGGGCTTGATACCGGCTTGAGGGGCATACGTCTTTGCCTATAGTCCTCAGAACGTAGCAATGGATTCTGTGTGTCCTTCCACACCGCCCCGGATGTTGTTAAAACAAATCCGCTCCATCACCGCCTGTTTCAGGTTCCGGATTGGTCTCCACTGCTGCCTGCTCCACCGGGTGCGGCGGTTCGTGGCTGCCGGGAGGGTCGGGCCAGCCGGCATCGTCATCCCCGGCTGCGGCCAGGGGAGGCGGCTCCGGGTCAGGCCCGGCCACATTGATCTGCTCCGCTGCCTTGGTTTCTGCCTGCTCCGCCGCCAGCCTATCGGCCTCGATCTCCGCTTTTGTGCGGCGGTGGCGCTTCGGTGGCTCCGGCTGCGGGGCGGTTTCGATAACCTCACCCGTAGTCATATCCACCGTCTCGGTTTGCGGTGTGACGAGCGCCGGTGCTGAACCAGACGAGGTCGATGCTCCTGCCGTGGCCTGTGTCGCTGGTGCCGGTTCAACCAACGTCGGTGCTGCCGGTTTCGCCTCCTCCGGGTAGAACTCCTCGATAACATCCAGGTCTGAATCATCGCCCAATCCAGATGTGGGCGTGTGCGACAGCAACAGCATGGCGTCCTGCTCGATCTGTTTCATGGAGATGCCGTGCTTCGCCTCGTCCATGGCGATTTGGTAGCCGGTAGAGCGAAGCATGTCCATGTTGCCGTTGTACTTGAGTCCCACGACATAGATGGTCTGCTGGTTTCCATGAATCGGATCCTGCACGGTTTTCGGGGTCACGGTCATAAGCAGGGGGATACCGGCCAGCCTGCCGCCAGTAATGCGCTGAATCAGGGCCAGGGAGGACATGATGCCTACTACGGAGTTGTAACTGGTCGTGCGGAACTTCCAGACTCCGCCTACGCATTCGGCGCCGTCTATGATCGTAGACAAGATTCCGTTGATTTTGCACTTGCCTTTTCCCTTGCCGTCGTCTCCAGCGAATTTAGGATCTTGCCGGTGGCAAGGGCAACTTACCGTTTCGTACGAACCGTCTTTCTTGAGGCGTTGAGCACACTCCCCGTCACCTGAGCAGTACACGGTTTTCCCGTAGTAGCAAATATACCTGGTGGCGAAATCCAGGGCGATGTCGTCATAGATCAGGCGCACCGGTATTTCTTTGGGAGCTTCCCCGAACAGCCTGTGCAACTGCTCGTCCAGCAGGAAATTGTTGTCCTTGCCCCGCTCCATGGTGGTGATCAGGAAGTGGTCGAGTTTCTGCGGCGCCTGCCATGACCCGCCACCCTGGGACTGTCTGACGGCTCCCTTATTGCCGATCTTGATCTTGCCCATCTCCATCAAGCCGGGGCAGAGGTTCTTGATCATCATGGCGTTGCGCGGTTTGGGCTGGTACGGGATGATGCTGGTTTCGTTACTGGTCCCACTCATACTGTTGCTTCTCCTTTTCCGAATGATTTTTTGGTGTCCCTGGCTATGCCTGACAATGGGCGCCGTACCTCAAGCGGGCTTGGGCGCCTCATTTTGAAATTCAGCCACTGTGACTCTCCGCACAGAAGACAAACGAGGCGGTCACTGGCGGTATACCTGTCTTGATCCATAATCATGTATGCGTCCCCACAGCGGGGACAGCGGGTTTTTCTAGCCATTACAATCTCCCTTCCTTGGTTGCGAAATATAGCCCCCCTTGACACCCGCCGTAGCGAGTGAGGGGGGCAGCCCCAGGCCATGCCGCCGTGTTTCTGGTTGTGGCTCCCCCGAGCACACGGCGGCGGCGTTTCGGCAGTAAAGGAGACGCCCGGGGGAAACTGGTGGATACTCAACCTGATAATTCGCAGAACGGCGTGCCCCAGGCTGGGCAGTATTTGTCTGTACACATCATCGACATCTTGTTGCATGGGAACGACTCCAGATCTCCGGTCGCATTGAACCGGGCCATGTCCTCTTTGATCTTGGTAATTGTCCCCATGGCGTTACGTTCGCAGGGTGGTACGGCATAGCTGGTCAGTACTGGCGGCGTTTGAAACTTGGTCTTACCCATCCTTGGGATGTATCGCATCCCAAGGCCCGACAGCTCAGCTATCCGATTACTGCGGACCAGGAGGGAATAACCACCAAGCTGTCCATGGTAAGGGCGCACAACCGCCCCGGTTTTGGTGTCTTCGAGAAATCTGTTCTCGTCGATAAGATCAGGGTGACCGGTCAGTATCCAGCCGTCGCCACAATCCGCTGACAAACCCTGATCTCCTCCGATCTCTACTGCAGGCTCTCCATTGATGGTGAGCGGCATTCGAGGAACGTAAACAGCGGTCATCCTCCTGATCTGTGCCTGTGCTGTGTTAATGTTTGGGGTTGTGTCGTCCCACACTGCACCGGGAGCTACTTCCTTGATAAATTCCACCATTGCCAGTTCCACTGCCTGCTCCAGGTTGGGGGCTCTACCTCTCCATAAAGATTTGTTCAACTCAGTTGTTGCAGCGTGAACGGCAGTACCAACCGATGAGCCTATCGACGGCGGTAGTTCCCGAAACTGGTAGCCCAGTTTTTCGAATGTGCGGCGGTACTGTTTGGCGACTGCCCGGCGGGGGCAGTCCGGGTAACTGGGGAGCATGCTGGCCCTGATGTTCATGGCGTCTCTTTCTGTTCTTCGTAGTTTCTGACAAGATGAGTCAGCAGGCGCTCGACGCCATCGGCCAGACGAACGTCGTCGATAGCGGCCATTACTTCAAGGCGGTGTGCCACATCATCCTCCAGCACAATTTCAACCCTTCTCATATCTTCTTGCCCTTGATGCCCAGGCTGTTCAGGAATTTTCCCTTGCTCTCGGATTCCAGTAGCGCGTTGTACTGCTCCCCGGTCACCGGTTCGAATCGATACTTCGCGCCGCCCTTGTAGCTGACGTGCAGGGTTGTCCCGTGGTGGCCGACGTGCGTGGTGTTGCTGGACTTGACCGGAATCATTTTCATGCAGTAGCCTCCTGCGTTACCACCGTAACAACAGCCTTGACCGGTTGGCCGGGGAAGTGAGCGCTCTTGACCAGCATGGATGCCAGCCGCGGCCAAATTGCCTTCTGGCGGAATTTGTGCACGATTCCTGAGGGGGTTGTTACTGTTACGATGTACTCCAGCATGGACGGTTCACTGCAGGACGGCTTGTTGTGCTTAACCTGAGTCTTCATGCCGCCGCCCTCCGGTCATGCTTGTTCCTTGGGTGATTGATGCGGATCCATGCTCCGTTGCTGGCAACCCTGTAGGCAGAGTTCGAAGGAAGGACGCGAATATCAGGTGCATCTTTCGGCGTCAGCGCATGGTACAAGCACTCGTACTTGAAGTTGCGGCCTCTGCGGCTGTGATTTTCCGGAGGAACGGGAAAGGAGATAATCCCCACGGAATCCAGGAAGCCTTTCAATGTCTTCATCATTTCGTTGATTCTCCTTGTGTGTTGTTTTTCACCAGCACGGTTCCTGTGATTTGCCTCGTCGGTTCCGGCCCTTTGTCGATGGCGACCCATGCAAGGAACGCGAAGCCAATGATCAGGCATATGGTGCCGATGATGGTATCCAATGGTTCGTGGTCGATGTGGTGCATGATGACTCCTCGCTGCTCATTATTGATTAGCAAAAACCTTGCTTTGCCTTGCCTTGCCGGGCCGCGCCAGTTTAATTCGTTTTCCCTTTCGCCGGGGTTATCCCTAGGAAAACCCGGTCCAGTTCCGCAACCGGGATGAACCACTTGTTGCAGACCTTCGTTGCCTTGATCTGTTTTCTGAGGCACATATCCTTTAGGGTCGTGGCCTTCAGGCCCAGGTATCGCTTACACGCTTCCTTGGTTGTCATCGCAACAGGTTCCATGCCTACCTCCCCACGATATCGAGGTATGCAGGGAAACCACCCTCGGCCGGCACGATATCTATAGCGGTGATATCTTCTCCCGCGATCTTGACGGCGATATTGCTGCCGTGCTTTTCCAGTTCGGCCTTGAGCCTGGCTATCAGGTCAATTATTGTTGTTGGCATCGCGACCTCCTGTCTCCGCAGATTCCTTTTGTGGCTTCTCTTCGTAATAACCGTCTTTTTTAAGGGCGTTCAGTATGTCGGCCGTCACCCCTATTTTCCTCTTTCCTGCAAAACCATTGAGAACCTTTACGACCGTCTGGTACCTGAACCCCCTTTTTGTAGACCATCCTTTAACGGTCATGCCTACACTTCGAATGTTTTTGATGGTTGGCGTTAAATCTGGCCGTAAACACACTTGACAACCTCCTTCACTCAGTTAATACTATGAACAAATCAGTTCATGTTGATGATTTCGATTTCCGAGGTGAACAATAATCCACTGAGAGAACTGTGTCAATACTTTAATTCCTGAATACGACAATTTTTTAGCGGAGATAATTGTGGAGGCAAAAGACAAAATTACGGCAGTACGACAGGCTCTAAATTTCAATAAAAAAACGTTTGCGAAAGAAATCCATGTTTCTGCGGGTTACATTTCGGACATAGAATCTGGCAAAAAGGAGCCTAGTGACTCACTTCTCGACCTGATAATTTCAAAATGGAACGTGAACGAGGAATGGTGGGAAAGCCAAGAAGGGGGGATTTTTAAAAAGGATGATGAAATACTGGACATGGTGCAGAAAGAGGTCCGGCGGCTGTACGACGAAATGGCCGCCGGGGGAGCACTTGTGGACAGGTCTAAGGCAGGGACGGTGATTTTGGAAAAACTGGCGGAATTGGCACGGGGTTAGATGAGAGATCTACCAGTTTTGCGGCCAGTTCATCTACACGGTCAGGAACAAGTAATATGATTGATGCCAACAAGTAATCTTCTGGTCGCAAACCAGCAAAGAGCGCTTGCCTGAGTACAGAAACAATTTCGTCATTCGTTAAAGACCTGCATTTTTCGGCAACTTTTGGGTCGAACATGGTGATTCCTTTCACGGTTTTAGAGGATCGGTGATAGTAGGATAAACCGTCTTGTTTGAGCGGGCAACAAGAAATCATGTTAATGTATAAGATATAACAGCAAAGATTATGACGAAAGAATCTAATCACTTTTTTCAATAAATGTACCGTATATTTACAGTGATTTAAATAAGTTGAAAAGCAAAAAATAAGGATCGAAGAAGATGTGTATGGACAAAATATGCAGGCAGAAAAAAGGAGACGGACATGTCAGAAGGAATAACAGTAATCGAATTCCTGCAGGAAAAATTCAGAGAGACTGGTTATGCGACGGTCACGGATTGGATGGCTGACTCACGGGTACACCTCTCACTCCAGAGCTGCACGACCGTGTTGTTGAGGGGCCAGGACAAGGGGCTGATCGTCATGCTTGCCCTGGCCGTGGCGCTGGGCTGCACTCCGGAAGAGATCAGGTGGGTGGCACAGGAGAAGGGTGATAAGGTTTTGTGGCGCCTCTTTGCCAACGAGGTAATCACCAATGAGGAGTCAAAGCTGCTTGAGGATTATCGAACCCTTGCTCCCGCGCAAAAGAAGATGATTAAATCCATGATAAAAGAAATGGTCCCCCACAAGGAAGGAGTGCAGCCATGAAAGCCGTTAAGCGGACTTCGTGCGAGTGCGGATACAACAACAGGACAACTGAAGGCAAGGCCGACAAGAACGGCTTTTCCGCGAAACTGAAATGCCCAAAGTGCGGGGGGGCGCTCAAGCTGTCATCGCAGTGGTACGCCAGGGGGCAGATTAACGGAAAGCAGATATTCCAACCGTGTGGCCCCAAGAAGGCTGATGCCGATGCGTATATTGCCTCTTGTTTACTCGCCGTCCGATCCGGTTCCGTTATCCCAGGTCAGGAGAAAGACATCAGTTGGGCGGACGCAGTGGAGAACTGTAACGGTTGGTGGGACAGGGATGTGGAGCGCGGGAAGATGCGCAGCGGGACAAGGGAACACTACCGATACCAGGTAATAGCACTGGAAAAGCACTTCTTTGGTGCTTCGCTCCTGACCATCACCCGGGCCAGCGTCGAGGAGTTCATTATCGACATGGGCAAGACGCATGCACCTGCTACCGTAGCTCACGCGGTCAAGGCGCTCAAACGCATGTACTCGATGCACTTAGAAAACCTCAACCTGGAAGAAAATCCGCGCCCGAAGCTCATGGAAAAAGCGTTTATCATCGAGAAAATTGAGTTGCCGGCAGTAAATAACGAGAAGACGGCGTCATGCACCGAGGTTGACCTTCAGGCCGTGTTATCGGCCATCCAGAAAGGGAAGGGCAAGAGGATAGACAAACAGCGCCTACGGCTGGCGATCATGATGGGGGTGGGTATGTTGATGCGTCCCGCCAACATCAACGCGCTGGAGTGGTCTGAAATCGATTTTGAGGGTGGGGTGCTGCGCATACCGAAGGAGAAAATGAAGGGCAAGAGGGACTTTGAACAGCCGATTCCCGGACCGGTTCTTGACGAGCTTCGATCATGGCGGATTAAATGTGAACTCAAGAGTCGGTGGGTATTCCCTTCTCCATCCGATCCCGACGAGCCGGTTAAGCGCATGTCGAAGGCTATCACCAACTGGATCGAGAGAGCCGGGCTCAACCCTGAAGGCGTCAACCGACATGAGAAGGTCACACCCTATGTCTTGACCAGGCACACCGGCGCCACACAGCTCTACGAAGAGTCGGGAGAGAACCTGGAGATGGTTTCGAAAACGGCCGCGCATGCAGACAGCAGAATCACCAGGCAGAGGTACGTCAAGAACCGGGTAGAGTACGCCAAGAGGACGGTTGTCCCGATTCAGGAAGCGATGATCAAGAGGATGGTGGGAGGGTAAAATTGTTTGCAGTATACGGTAAAATGTGCCAAGAATGTGCCAGGCATCGAAAAGCGCGTACCAGCGCAGGCGGCGACAATGCAGCAAAAACGGGTAATTGCACATAGTGCAGCAACCGCTAACCATTGGTTATTTCGTGGCTTTTTGAAACAATATCAATACGTTATCTTTATGAAAACCTGACTGGGGGTCTAGTGGTCGCTGGTTCGAATCCAGTCGCACCGACCATAAAAACAAGGGGTTAGCCAAATGGCTAGCCCCTTGTTTCGTTTCAATGTGCCGACAATGTGCCAACTCTATGGTGCGATGTTCCAGTCCTCGGCCAAAATATCGGTCTGTGAAGCCAGCCAGGGAACGATGCATCCGTCCGCTGTTTTCATGGTGATGTACGGCAGTACCGTAGCTTTGCCGCCATTCTTTTCTGCAAACTCCCTGTTCGGTCCCGCCCAAAATTTATCAGCAGGTAGGTCTACCGCACCAGGCGAATAGGCCAGAAACATACCTTTACCGTTCCAGCCATCCCGCGCAACCTTCTTTCCCCATTTCAAAGCCTCAAGTGCTTCTCCGAAATTCATATCTCAATCCTTTCTGTTTTTGATGCAGTCGGCTCCTGGTGGACCCGCTGCTGTGGTAAATGTGCCGACAATGTGCCGGTTCGTCCCGCGCTACGGAGTCTCCAGGGCGGAAATCCCCCAGTTGGCGGACTTCACTTTCAGCAGCGCAGCTTTCAGTTCCTCGTCCGTCATATCGGTATTCAGGGTGATCAGGATCTGCGTCTGGCTGATAACGAACTCCGAGACGACCGGGGCAAGGATAGTCAGGGCTGCGCCGGCGGCCGGGTTGTAGACGGAGACGAGCGGGGCGGCAGCGGCAGCGAGAGAACTGGCTACCGTCACACCGTTCTGGATACCGGTAAGGACTTGTGTCGCGGTGGTGGCATCGCTGCTCATTTCGTCGCCTCCGTTGCCGTTTTCAGGCCGTACTGTGTCGCCAGGGTGGTGAGGTCTGCCAACAGCGTGGCCAACTCTGCGGCTTTAGCCTGGGCGGTGGTATTGTCTCCGGTGTCGATGCCCAGCACGGTGGCGTCAACCGCTGCATCGAATATCGGCTTTGCCTTATCGGTGATTTCATCCACTTTTTGACACGTTTCCTTTTTTACCACCCCTGTTTTGCATGGCGAACGAAACAGTTCGTGGATCGATACGATCTCCTGCTGCGTGGCCAGCAAGGTTTTGCCGATGACCTGTTGATTGTTCGCGCAGCCTACAATGGCGCTAAGAGTCAGCGCCGTCAGTGCCAGTAGAAACGTCTTTCTCATTCTTCCCTTCCTCCTTCTTCGTTGATAGGCGGATTATCGCCGCCAGTGTGGGCACGTCGAGCAGTAACCATATTGCGTCGACAATGCGGTTGAATAGCGCCTTGTTCTCGGCGTCCTTGGGCACGATCTCTGCTCCGAACGACATGGCGATCAGGCCGGAAACAACGATAGCCCCCAGGGTGACCTGGACCAGAGTGGGGAGCGATACTTTCTTCATGCGGCAACGGCACCATTCTGCATCTGGATCAGGCGGTCCTCTTCGAACGAGCTCCACCCGAACAGATGCACACCCTCATAGAGGCGGAATTGCTGTATGTCGGAGACACCCAGTAATTTCATGGCTTCGTTGAATGTATCGTCGCAAAACTCCTTGGAGTATTTCAGGTAGCGGTAGCAAATGTCATGAAGGAAGGCGGCCATCCAATATGCACCGAACGGGGGGAGCGTTAGCCACATGGGGCGGGGCGCGCTTGCCCCGTCGCTGCCCCATCCCGGTTTGGCCTCTATCACCGTGCCGTCCTTCCTGGTGTACTTGAACCCGACAACCAGCAAGAAGTTCCGGCCGTCATTGCTTCCGACGGTCAGGTAGGGCACGTTAAATCCGTACTGCAGTTCGTCGTCCCAGGTTTTCACGCCAGCGCCTCCTTCAGCATCGACTCGAACGACCGTGCGTATTCGGCAATCGTCTCGGCCCGGTCGGTGCAGTTGATGATCCGACGTGCATTGATGTAATCACATACGTCATCGTGGATGTAGCGAGTCAACATCACGCCGGTATACGCTCCGCGACGCATGCCGTATGACATGATCCGGTAGGCAATATCGTATTTCAGCGTCTCTTCCGGATGGCGGTACAGGTCCACCCCGATGGCCTGGCCGAGGCGCTTGTAGTTCTCAGCAAACGTGAGCTGGACGTATCCGCGACCGTAGTATGCCTTGCCGGTCTTCGGGTCCATCTTGCCGTAGGGCTTCCCTTTTCCCTTGCCGTGCTCCTCTATCGGCGCCCAGGTCCGGGCGCACTCATGCATTACGGTAGCCAGCATGTAGGCGGCATGGCGAATATCGACAACACGGGTATCAGCCACCATCATGGCCAGCAGGATCTGCATGTCGGCCCGGGCCTTGTCCGGCAGCTTGCCGTATTTCTTCTGGTACAGGCCGGTGAATTTTTCCTTGTCAATGCTCTGCATGGGCTATTTACTCCTTCTGGTCGTCGATCATATCGTGATCGTCTTTCTGCTTTCGGTCTGTAACTTGAGGTGGAACTGATTTGTGCAGGTAGTTTTGACCATCCAAAACCCATAGGCCAAACGCTGCAATGGCGATAATGGCAGCAACGATCAACCCGGACTTTACCGGATTCGATATCTGCAAATCCTGTGACTCGTGCTGGTCGTGTACCTTTTTGAACTGCTCAAGCATGGCGATTTTTAACTCCGCCCCTCGCATGCGCCGAAACAGTTCATTGTCATCCCGCTCGAATACCTCACTGCGATTGAACAGAGTCTTGATCTGTTCGCCTTGAGCAGCAATCCCTTCAAGCACCTCGATAAACCGGTTTTGTCCCGCCCGAATATCGTCCAGAGTCCGTAGGAATATTTCTTCTCTGGCGGTTATCTGAGCTATGGTCAATTCTTGCTTACACGGTTCTGCCATGCCGCCCCCAGTTGGTAATCACTGACGAAAACTATAGACTAATCACTATTGATTAGTCTACGAATTTGCGCAAATTTATCATCCGTTTCTTGTCCGGCTTCGATGCAGCTACGGAACGGCTGATTGATTCCGAGGTGATTACTCCCACGACTGGCCATGCCTGGGACTTCCTTACGTCCCGATTGAACTTCAAGATTTCCCGCACAACTTCCTTGCGTTCGGCCGAACCGCGGGCCATTCGCAAAGAATCTATCAGTTCGCCGCGCTGCTCCCTCCAGAACGACTGGGTGACCTTGACTGACTGTGCAGCTTCCGACCTGGATGACTGCTCCAGTGGTTGAATACCAACCGCCCTCTTTACAGCATCCAGCCCCGAATACTTCACCGGCCTGCCGTTCTCGTCAAATACCGGCTTGCCGTGGCTGGTAGTGGCGCCCTGTGTAGCCATCCGGTAGGCCCTCATGGGGGAGGCGATGACTTCCGGTGCTGCCGACTCAGCGGCGCGCCCATACTGCCCCCTGGATGCGTACATCGCCGCATTGCTCGCCTTATCTGCCAGTCCGGACCAGATCCCCATGGCAGACTCTCCGGCTGTGGATTCGCCTGTGATGAACCCGGACATAGGAATATTGAGGCGCATGGCGTTGGAGATATTCACCCCGAGGGTTCCCATGCCTCCGTGCCATACCGCGGCATGCATCAGTTCCCCTACTGTGCCGTACTCCTTGGCGTGAGTGCGTGACCATGCCTGCATGGCAAGCCGGTAATCCTTTCCGGTCAGGCGCCGGATGATCTTGTTTGCCTCGTCTCCACCGCCGAGCGCCGTAACTCCTCCAATGACAGATATCATGCTGGCATATTTCAACAGCGCCAGCATGTCGGCTTTCTCCCCGGACGTGGCCCGGTTGTAGATCCAGTTCCAGTTGTTCCATACGAATGACTGGAGAGCATAGGCCGTGCGACCCACGGGATGGTGAGCCCATGTGGGCAGGTTTGCTCTGCCCATTTCGAAGTTCGTCATGCGGTTTACGTCCAACGCTTCGGATATGGCGTTCTCTTTATTCATGCCGTCGGCCAGGAATGACCGGTAGGCAGCAAGCACCATGGTGCGCCGGTTCATCATCTCCATTTCCTGGAAGGGTATGAGCGACTTCCCGACCAGCGTATGCAAGAACCTGGATGCTTTCCCCGTGGCGCCTTCCCCATGACCGGACATTTCGTGGATGGCCGTCGCCATCTCCTGCTCTTTCCAGAGCTGGTTGTCGAATAGCGCCTGCTCGTCCTTGGACAGGTTCCCTTTCAGTATATCGAGTTGGGCTTTCCCAATTGCCTTGATGCTGTTCTGTTTCGTCCTGCGCCCCAGTTCCGCGATACCAAGCGTCCACGTCTGTGTGGCGTTGACAAGTACCGACGACATTTTTAGGCCCAGGTACATGAAGGTTGCCACGGCCCGCACGTTGGCGCCGATGCGGTCAGCGTGCCCCATGTTGCGGAGCGTGTCTTTGATGTACGTCTCCGCCCACGGCTTGATGTCAGCCGGAGCATATCGGTAGTTGTCGAACTGCTGTTTTGCGTACATGGCCTTGGAGAGCATGCCGGCCGCAGCCGTCATGTAGTCGCGGTAGAGCTGGTTCGTGTCGGCCTGGTCGTAGCCCTGAATCAGGTACGGTGCCCGGGTGATCTGGCTGCGGCCGGCACCGCGGGCCAACATGATGTCTGCGTAGTTTCTAAACAGAGAGTCGCGGACTCCCGCGGCGTCCTTACCACCGATCTTCCCGGTCTGCTGCGCCCGGTCAATGGCTTTCTTGATGATATTCTCCGCCGCAAAGTCGCCGGCGATATCCCCGTACATCCCCTCGGACGCCGGATCGATCACCTTGTATGTCGTGGTGTACTGCTCGCCCGGGTGGTAGACATGATCCAGGTGTTTCTGGAGATTGCCAGATACTTCCGCCTTGAGCTTTTCTGCCTGGCGCTGCGTCTCGTTCAACCGCATGTAGACCTTGACCTTCACAGTCCCATCACCCAGTCTATCCATCTCCGACTTGATACGGAGGATTTCGCCCTTGTGTCCCTTGGCCTTTGCCTCGGCCATCTGATTGCGTAACGGCTGCATGCTGGCTTCGTACTGACTGCGGATATTCGAGAGGAACCCCTTGGATGCTTCCATGAACTCCTGGATGCGGACGTTGGACGGGCGGGAAGCAATGGCCAGTTTTGCGTGGAGCGCCTGCAGCTGCTCCTCGTACAACACCCTCTTCATTTCGTCGGAGGTCTTAGCCAGTCGCCCCTCCAGTGTGGTGATGGCTTTCTGGATCTTCTCCCGCGTCTTGTCACTGGCGACAACAATGGGAGCCCCGGTGCTGTCCCGGTGGATGACCAGCATGTGCTCCCGGGCGAACTTCCTGATCTCCCTTTGCACGTCCTTGCCTGCATAGAAGGGGAGGGTGGCCGCGTGTCCCCCTTCAATGGCCCGCGCCACAAACGGCAGGGACCGGATGATGTGGTACACGTTGACCTGATGCACACCTTCTCCGTGCTTACGCGGCATCCACCCTTTCAGCTCTCCGATCTGTGTGCGGTACGCCTTGATCGTTTTCGCCACCAGTTCCTTGTCAGCGCCGGTGGACTCCCCGAGGCGCTGAATCAATCGCTCGCGGGCTTCGACCATCGGCCCATCGATGAAGTTGCGCACCCGCTTGTAAGCGTCAAAGACTGCCGGGGTGGGCTTGGCCGCTGCAATTCGACGGTTCTTCATGGCCTGGGACAGAGATTCGTACACCCTGTTGCCGATGTCTCCCTCGCGCTGCATGACGTCCAGGGCCGCCTGCTGCTTCTGGTCGAGGTTCTTGCGCACATCCTTCTCTATGCGCCCCCATTCTGTCGTGGTGTCCGTCGCCTCCCATGTGGTGACACCCTCCTTCATCCGCTGCCAGAATGTGGGAGCCTTACGGGGCTTGTTCGGGTCCAGTCCGTCCCATGCCTGCATCTCCAACTGGAACTCCATGTTATTGTTCGCCCGGTTGATGCCGGTATCCACGAAGTCCTTGATGCTGACCTCGTCGGCCTTACGGCTCCTGGCGTCTCTCTCTCCCAGGAAGGTTGGGATATTGAAAAGCCAGCCCATTGCGTCCGCCGCGCGGGGGAATGTTTCCTTGAACGTCTTGGTGGTCCTGGATATGTCGGTGGGATTAAATAGGCGCGCGGCGCTCCTGGCCATGGTCTCCGCGTCTGCCGACGACACATAATCTTTGGCTGCGCTGATAATGCTGTCTGCTGCAGTGGCGGCGCTGGTGGCAGCATTGCGCGCCGCCTTGACACCGGCGACATCACCTATCGCCCCCACGTCGTTCCCCAGCGGGCTGTTGCGGTACGCCGCCTTGGCCTTCCCGAATATCGACAGCATCCTGTTCTTGAACGTGCCCCACTTGTCGCCCAGGTGCCCCCTCATTGCCTTGGCGAACTCCTGGAACGTGCGGGCACCGTCGTGGATCACCCGCTGCCCGAGCCGGACCAGTTTGGGGATATCTCGCTGGAGGTTCGACGCGAGACCCGAGAGGGAGTCCACGATGAGCTTGGGGCTGAACATGGGGTTTGAGTGGAGGGTGTCTGTTCCCCCCGCCTCTTCAATAAACTCCTGGCCGGGCAGCGTGCCTGTGTCGGCCGTCTGTTGTTCCCCCTCGGCGGCGAGCTCATTTTGCAGCCGCGTCACCTCGGCAACCTTTTCGGCCAAGTCCTTGGCGTATGAATAGGGAGCCCCGAGGCGTTTTACGATCACTGCCAGTTCTTCCTGGAGATCCTGTTCCTTTTGCTCCAGTTCACGCAGTTCCCTGGCAACTCCATTGAGCGTGTTGATGATCTTGTCCGTCAATCCCCGTGGAGATTCGTTCAGTTCGAACTTGCCATAGTCTGCCCTGACGACTGTCCCGCTGATCTTGTCCGTGATTTCCAGTAAGAGCGAAGGATCCCTAACATACGTGGACTTCGTGTCAAGGTCAGTACTGACGTGGTACTGAAGACTGATCCCGAATCCGTTGATGGTGCCAAGGGGCTTGGTCCCTCCCTTCTTGGGTGGGTCGTCAATCACCCCGTCAACCAGTTCGGTGTACTTGTCCAGCAGCGCTTGGCCGAACTCTTCGCGGTTGGTATATTCTATGCCGCCCACATCTCCGGTAAACTCCCGGACGTGCCCTCCGATTTTATTGCCGGCCTCCTTCAAATCCGAAATCCTGCCCTTTGCCCATTTGATGTTGCTCTCGGCATTGGTGCGCTTGTAGCGCAGGGTGCTCTGCTCTTGTGCGTGAGAATTCTGGAGGGTGGTCAGTCTCTCTACGTCGGCTTGCAGTCCGGCCAGCTGAATGACCCGCTCATCACCGGAGGCCAGCGCCGATGCCATGGCGAACTGATTGGACTCAGACAAATCCTCAATCGATCGCACCGAATCGTCGCCATTCAGGAAACTCTCGATAGCCTTGGCCTTGCGGGCCACCATCTGCCACTGAGTTGAGTCGTAGCTGCCCTTGGTAGCATACCGCTTGAGCGTCACCACTTCGTTCTGGTTGCCCTGACGTAATATCCTGCCGTCTGGCTGGGTAACGTCCGCCGGATACCATGGCGGATCAAGATAGTGCATGGCGACCAGCCGCTTCTGAACGTTTATGCCCGTTCCCATCTTCTTGGCCGAACCAAACAGTATCCGCTTCTGCCCCTGGCGGACCTCCTTCATCATGGCTTCTTTTTTGTCCGCGGTGGGGTAGTCGTCGATCCATGCTATTTCTTTAGCCGGGATCTTGGCCTCTTTGAGTCGCTTCATAACCCATGCTCGCGCATCAAAGCCGCGGTTCTTGGCCACACCCGCCCCCATGCCCTGGTTGTAAAACACGATCTGGGCGCCGCCTTTTATAGATTCGGGGGTTCCTGTCTCCTTGTCGGTATACTGGAGATCCTTTGTTTCGTGGTACGCCTCAATGATACCGTCAATCATCCTGTTGAGCTTGCTGTCGGGATTGCTCGGCAAGCTGTTGTCTACAAACCGCATATCAATGGCCGCCAGCCTACCGTCCGCGATAATGGCAATAACGGGGTCGGGGTTGAATCGCTGTTCTCTGGAGGGTTTCCACTTCTTGCTCCGCTCGATCCTTGGCAAGAGCGTGTGTTGCTGGTAATCCTTCATTTCCTCCGACGGGGGAACCACAACTATCTCTGGCTGACCACCCTTTATTTCTGGACGTTTGACGTAGGCGGAAAGCTGGTCGGAAGTCAGAACATCCATAAACATCCGGACTCTCTTGGAGAGCTCCGGCAGATTGTCGAACCTGCTGAACCGCTCCACCACTTCGTAGCGGCCTGCCGCGTTCATCTCAAAGCCAGGTTCCACCTCTCCGAACATGGCTGACCATGCGTCAAAGTGGTGGATGCCGTCCTCTTCCATCAGGCTGTGATTGAAAAACCGCTGGATGGTGTAGAGCTCCCCGATGGTGTTGGTGATGGGGGTGCCTGATGCAAATACGATAGCCCTGCCTGGTCTGCGGCTTTGCAGCCATCGCGTCTTGACGTACATGTCCAATGCCGCCCTGCTGCCCTGCGGATCAATCCCCTTTACCTGTCTACTGGTGGTGAAATCCAACTTTCGAAATTGATGTGCCTCGTCCACGAAAATGAAGTCACAACCAAGTTCCTCGAACGTCATGGACTGGTCGGCTTTTTCGTTGACCGCAATGCTGTCGAATCTCTGTTCCGCCGCCTCTATGCGGCTCTCCAACTGTTTTACCTTCTGGGACTTTGCTCCCTCCTCGTCCGCCAGTTCGGACAGGTACTCACGGAGTTCGTCAAGAATTTCGTCCCTCACTTGGGTGACGTTTTCCGGCTTCATTCCCAACAGCCCGTATGAGGAATGCGTGATGATAACCGCGTCGGGGTTGTTCATGGCGGCTTGCGCCATAAACCTCCTCCTGTTGCTGGTGTGAAAATTGGTTTCGTCCGCCACCATGATGTTCGCCAGTGGGTACAGGTCCATGAATTCGCTGCTGAATTGCTCCAGCATGTGATTCGGAACGACATAGAGCGGTTTGGCGATGAGGCCAAGACGCTTCATCTCCATGCCTGATGCGATCATTTCAATGGTTTTTCCGGCGCCAACCGCATGTGCGAGATACGTGTCACCGGTCTGTATGACCCGCCAGATGGCGCGAAGCTGGTGAGGATGCAGCTTGTACTTGAGGGAAACCCCCGGGAGTGTGAGGTGCGCCCCATCGAACCTCCTGGGCGCAATGTTGTTGAAGCGCTTGTTATACTCGTCGAGCAGTATCCCGGCCCGCTCGGAGTCCTCCCATATCCAGGCAGAGAAACGCTTCCTTATTTCGCTGGCCTTTTCGTTGGCCGCTGCCGTGGCCTCTGTGTCGGTGTACGTTTTCTTGTTCTCGTCGGTCCTGGTGATTTTGATGCTCAGGTTGTTGAGAATTGAATCCAACAGTTCGTTCGGGCCTCGGTCCGCGGTTGACCACTCTCCCCCGGCGCTGCGCAGACCATGGGGCCGTGCTGCCTTGGGCGCACCGCGGCGGCCATAGTACCAGCCGTCTTTCTTCTTGGGGGCGCTGTTGGTGACAATCCACTTACCAGTGGCGGGCACGTAGCTTATCGACATGGGGGCGCCAAGCACTTCGGATGCGAATTCTTCTATAACTCCGGGGTCCAACCACGTGGATCCGAGCTTTACAGAGATGTCCTTGTTGGTGAGAGGCTTCGGCTGTACCTTCGAGAGCGCTTCGACGTTGCGCTTGAAGCGGTCGTCCATGCGGGCCGCCTGCTCCGCCTCTTCCAGTTTACGAACCACGTTGCCCGAAAGGTACTCATCGGACAACTGCCACGCTCCATCCGTTGTTTCGTAGACCAGATCACCCAGCCCCTCGATAACCTCCTGGCGGGAAACATTGGCCAACTCCGCCACATGATTAAGGTCGAACGAGCCGAGCGTATCCAGCGATACGGCCAGCGCGTCGGACAACGTCTTGACCTGAGGGGGGTCTGGTTTGCGAATGGTGCGCTCTTTCAGGAAGGCGGCTTCCTTTATGGTCCCGTTGTCATCAATGGACTCTAGGGCGAACACCAACGCGCCCTCTGTATCCTTCTTCAAGAGGCTGTTGTTTTTGAACTTTCGTGTGACGGTTTTGGCGTCATTACCGTCTTCGTCCTGAGTAATTTTCTCTATTGTGGTGTACTCTAATATTCGGCCATGCTTCGAAACGAATTCCTTATAGCGCCTGTTGACTTCTTTTAAGGACAGCTCCCAGTCGCCATCATTCCATTGATCCGCCTTGGCCTGTTTCAATGCATCGCGCAGCGGCACGTAATCAGACAACCACTCCATATCTCGTTTAGAAAACCGATCCAGTGTGTCGAGTTGCTGACCGGCGCCATGCTCCACCCGCATCAGGACTCCATCATCGTTCAGGTAGACGCCACCCTCTTTTTTGATTTTAGGGTTGAAGTCGCGTTCAGCGACCTGCGCCCGTTGCTGCTCCGCCGGAACTCTTGCCGAGGAGTAGATGCTTTCAGGCAGGTTTTCCAAGGCCGCGGCGAACTGCTCGTCAATGCTGCCGTCGTTCGGCAATACCGTGTATTGGTTTGCGCCGTACATTGAGCCCTGCAACGAATTGCGTCCAAGGATCATCTCCGGGCGGTCTGCGTAATACTCGTTGATGCTGACCGGCCCTTCGGGGGTCTGGACTTCTTTCAAACCTTTCCACGTCGCCCCGGACGTCTCTACTCCCGGTTCGTGTTTGCGCAGAAAAAGTATGTCGGTGACAACCTCTGTTCCGCTGTGCTGCGCGAAAGCCGTTTGCGGCAGACGCACGGCGCCAAGAAGATCGGCGCGATCCGCAAGGTAGGTCCTGGCCTTGTCGTCAACCTTGTCCATGGTGTAGCGGCTGGTGACAAAGACCATCAGCCCGCCGGGGCGCACCCGGTCAATGGTTTTGGCGAAGAAATAGTCGTGAATGGGAAATTTGAACTTTTTGTACTCCGGGTCGGTCAGGATCGGGATCTTGCCGAATGGTGGATTTCCGATAGCCAAGTCAAAGAAGTTGTTGGGGAGCTTCTTCTTGGTGTAATCGGCCTGAAGGATGTTCTGCTGAGGATAAAGATATTTGGCTATTGAGGCGGTCAGGTGGTCCATTTCCAGGCCGGTATAGCGTGACGCCCCGTAAATGGAGTCGGGCATTGCCCCGATGAAGTTCCCACTCCCCATGCCCGGATCAACAATTTTGCCACCATGAAAACCGCGCGATTCCAGTGCCGTGTATATTCCTCGTACGATACCCTCGCTGGTGTAGTGAGCATACTGGGTGGATCTTGCCAGGGTTTTTAGTTCGGCGGGGGATAGGTCCAGCGCCAGCAGTTTGTCAACGAGTGGGCGCCATTCCTTGTCGGCCCAATTTTCGAAGATCTTGCCGTGTTCCGCATAGCCGGGAAACAATTTGTTGGCGAGTTCGGATGCACCGAAACCGGTGTACTTGGAAAGGAGTTCCTGTTCTTCTGGGGTGGCCTGGCGGCCTTCAGTGTCCAGCTTTTTGACCAGGGCGATAATGTCAAGGTTGCGCTCTGCCGTGGTTTTCCACGACCCTTCGCGTTTCAGCCCCCCTGAGGGGATTCGATAGTCTCGTCCTGAAACTCCAGTGCTGTTCCCAGTGCGCTTTCCCACGCTTCGTGAAGGGCCATCGTCACTTCCTGCTCTCTTCCTATCGGGCCGTTGTCCTTCCTCAGAATCGGGTACAGCGTTTCGTCGGACACGTCGTCGTACGTCTCCATCAGAAGTTTGTCCCGGTCTTCCAGCACCTGTTGCAACTTCCCTGACTGCATCAGCTCCTGGTGCATCCTTGGTGCCCGGTCCTTCATGGCTTGCTCGATCATGTTTAGTCGCTTCGGTAAGCTCATCACGATCATGTTCAACACCTCCTTCCTCTGCGTCTGCTTTGACTATATCATCACTTTTTAACTCTGGAGCATCGTTTTTGACGTCATCCAGGAACCTCAGCGCATACGGCTTGATTCCGGTACCGAATTGTGCGAACAGGAACTGGATGTACTCCTTCAATCCCTTGCCCGCCTGGACGAAGTGATCCAGTGCTTCTTTGAAATGCGGCCGGGCCGCGGCGTAGGTCTCTTCATCCACGGCGCCGGGGAAGGATTTCAGCGAAGCGCCTCCGAACAGGGCGTGCAGACCTTTCAGCGCAGACTCGGCGCCCTTGACTCCTTCGGCTGCAGCAGCCTTGAGTATGTCGTTTGCGTCGCGGGCATCGGCTGGAGTAGGCGTGTCGTTCTGTTCAGGCTGGAGGGAGACCGGTTCTCCCTGCGGGGTTTTCTGCGCCAGCGCGGTTTCCAGCTTGTCCTTGAACTCCAGCGGTGGGTTCACACTGTTCCATCTCGAAGGCTCCCCGGAGATTGGTTTGACGGCATACTCCCACGCGCCGCCTGTCTTCCGGTAGATATAGGGCGTGCCTTCCGGCTGTACCTCGTTGGCTTTCAGTTCGTACTCGGCCGCCGGCGCCGTCTCCCCAACAGGCTTGCCCTGCCAGTTTGCAACGATCTGCCTGCGCATGGGAGAATCCTTGGCGTACCAGACGCGGGAGCCCCTGGCCCACCGGAAGCCGTTCGCCTTGACCTTGGAAATGATCTCTTCCGAAGGTTTGCTGTCGAACCGCAACTCAATACCGCTTTTGGCCGCATTGAGTGAGACCGTCAGGCCCGGCATGGTGCCGGCCTGAGCGGGAATAGTCGCAGGGGAGGGGGATGCCTTGTCCTGGTGCTTGGCCGCTTCTTCCGGATATTGGGTAGCCCATTCGTCAAAGGCCTTCTGCTGCTTGTCAGCCCGGTCGTCCATGGCTTTGGCCGAGTTCTTCAGTGCCTGGATTTTGTCGGCCTTCCTCGCTCTGGCTGCCGCTGCACGGTAGTCCGCTGCCTGCTTCCGCTGGTATTTGATGTTGCTCAGGAGTGCACTCGGTTCTACCCGTCCGTTTTCTCCTGCAGGCGCTGGGACAACCGCCGGGGCGGGGGATGTTTCGTGCGCCATTTCGGCGAAAGAGCCGTATCCTGAAACGCCATTGTCCCACAGCACGTCATAGCTGTGTTGCCACCGAGTACTGCCCCCCTCCACTCCGCCGGCGCCGATGATGACCGCGCGAACGGAATACGATGATGCTTTCGTAATTACCCCGTGCCTGCCATCTCCGGCCTGGATTCGCTCGCCTTCCTTGAAGTAGGGGGCCTCCTGGTTATCGCTCTTCGGTTTTTTGCTTGTCTCCTGTGCCGATGCCGCCTGTTTTGCCGGTTCGGCCTGCTTTGCCGCGGAGCCAGGTTTCCCGAACGGATAGCGCTGCTGGTCTGTCAGCGGGATGTGCTTGGGTGCTCCGTACTCCTTTTCCGGGTAGTGGAACGTGGTGATGATGCTCATGTGCGCGGGAGCGCCTGCCACAATGTCGTCTACCTGGAAGCCATAAGGTTCCACCGAGTTGATGAAGTCCTCTTGTGCGTCCTGGTCTATCGTAACCTTGAACTCGTCCGAGGTTATCTCCTGTACCCGCGCCTTTTCTCCCAGCGCCGTAATGGTGCGCACCAAGAAACCTCTCAGATCCAGTTCACCATCCTTTTCCGGGATCAGCTCAAGAGTGGGGCGGGACGCCTTCTTCCTCAGCTTGTCGAGTGCCGCCTTGGCGTTGTCCTTGGCTTTCTGCCCTTTGGCATTACGCAGCATGCGGTGCAGGAAAGCCTTATGCTTCTGCTGCGCGCCGGGAGTCCGTTTCTTGGCGCTCTCCCCGGCGACCTCGTCCATCATCGCGGAGATATCGTCAAGCGAGAGAGTGTTGATCTCGTCCATGATGGAAGCAGGGGTGGCGGAAGAGGCGGTTTTTTGTTTGGTCGCATCGCGCAGGGCCTGCTCGGCCCCTCGGTCATCCATCTCCTGGTAATACAGGTCTTCCACCAGGCTATCGATATCTGCGGGCGTTAACCCAGTATCGAGCGCATTGGCGATGGTCTGCCGGTCCAGTCGGTCGTATTTCCCGGCCACGGCCATGACGGGGTTATCGATGGCATTGTTCGCCATGAAGAATCCATAGGAGAACCCTTCCGGGGTCACGCTGCGGGCATTCTTCGTGGCCTGTGACTTGCCACCGTACTTGCTGTGCATCTTAGAACCCTCGACAGGATCGACGGGAGCAATGGGTAGATCACCGTTGAATCGGCCCCATATAAGCGTTTTTTTGGTGTATGTGTCTCCTAAGTGGTTCGGGTCGAAGGAGAGACGCCACGGCGGGAGTCCTCCCAGTTTCTCGATCCGGCCGACCGGGTTTTCCAGTGCCCATACTGCGGGCTTGAAATACTCAATGGTGGCCAGTGTCTGATGGACCAGTTTTACCGATGAGACGGTGCGGCCGTCGGCGTCCTTGGCTGCAAAGTGTCGTGCACCGGATACGGCAAAATCTGTGCAGGGTGTGGCCGCTAAGATGGCGTAGATGTCCATGCCGTCGAAGCTACCGAACCAGTCGTTGAAAAACTCGGTACTGAACTTGTTGACGTCTCCTGTTTCCGGGTCCGCCTGGATGTCGAAACGGAATACTTGGTATCCTGCCTCCTCCCACGGTTTCGACCACTCTCCTGACAGATCGAACAGGGACAGCACAACCTTGTCACTATTGGCCCGTGTCTCGCCCTGCTTCTGAGCGTGCTGTTTCCACTCCGCAATTTTGGTCTTTGCCTCGTCAGGAGTCATCCAACCATGTTCGGCATGGTACATCTTGACCTTATTCTGGAGACGAACAACGTCAGCAGGTTTCGGCGCGTCGAAAATATGGGTGACGGGTACCTCGTCGGACGTCACCCGTTCCTGTGCGGAATTGAACTCATCCACTATCTTGGCCAAATCCTGATCACTGGCGCCCGTCGTGACGTGTTCCGGGGCTGTCGCGTTAGGATGGGCCTCGCCATCTTTCTGCAGCGCTACTTCGGCGGTTTCTCGCGATTGTAAATCACTCATATCCTCCTGTTTTTGTTCCGCTACGGGAATTCCCGTAGCGGTCTGTTTCTCCCCCACAGCCTCCTTCAGCTGATCGAAGGTCATCAGTTCCTTGAACCCATCCACCACAAATCGGAGTTTCGCAACATCGGTCTTATCGTTGATCTTGACCTCGTTGGGCGCCATGCCCTTACCCTGGGCGGCCTCATCGGGAAACACGATCGCGGCGCTGATCTTGTCGTTGGGGCCGTAGGCCACGATCGGCTTCTTGCCGTCGACCAGCTGGGCGCTGATGCCGCTCCTTCCCTCGAAGTCCTTACCCGGTCGGAGAGTGCCCGTCTTGATGATGTCGTGCAGTTCATCCACGGTGGTGAGGCGAATGGGGTTGCTGTGCGGGATCTCCTTGGATTTTAACTTCTCGTTGAGTGTGTCCTTGGTCTGCTGCTTGGTCGCAGTTCCCACGGCAGTCATAACCTCGCGGGGAGCGGCCACGGCGTTGACAACGTGGGAGGGGATTTCCTCCGTTGCTGTGTCCTGAGTGGTCAGGCTGTTGATGTGCTCCTGCACGGCGGCCAGGTGGGGGAATGACTGCTCGCCAACCTTGTAGGATCCGTCCGCCTGTTTCTTGGAAACGCTGAGGCCATGCTTCTTGGCCTGGGCGTTCAGCTTGAGGAAGTTGGCGGCGGGGGCGGCCGGGGGCGCCTCGTCTCTTGCAGGGGCTTCTGGAAGATGCTTGTTCGCCGTCATTTCGTGGGTAATATACTGGCTTGAGTGGCCCCTTTCTTTGTCGTACTTGTCCCTAAACGCACGTCCATCTTCCGTCAAGACGTCGGCGCGTCTGAAATCGAGCTTCGCGCCTTCCGGCAAGAACTGTTGGAAAGAATCATAGAGCTTCGTAGCAATACCTTGTCTGCGATAGGCCGGCTCGACACCTATGGAATCGGGTACAAACACACCATCCCAGTACTGGGTAGCAGCTGCGTTTCCAATAACCCGACCATCTGAGTCCTTTGCGATCAGTTGAAGATCTCCCCGTTGATCAACCTCGCCGGTTATTTTTATTTGCCCTGGCGCTGCGTCCTGTGTCTTGTTCGGCATGGCCGACGGGACGCTGCTCGCGGGGGTAGCTACTTCGGCGATTTCTCTCTGTTGTGAATCACGCTGCTCTCCTGTGGTCTGTGCTGCCGTGGTCTGCTGCGTTACCTTTGTGTTCTGCGGGTACTCGCCCCTGGTCACCGTTATCCCGCTGTTATCCTTCCGGGGAACGAACGGCTTGAGGCGGGACATGGCCTTCTTGATCTCCTTCACATCCAGTCCGGGTGTCTGGAGTGCATGGTTGACGATCTCGTTGATATGCTGGCTTGTGACGACACTGCCGTCGGGCGTGACGAAATGTGTGGGAGCGGGCAGGGCAGGGGTGTAGCCGAGCAGCATCTTCGCATCACCGGTGAGCATAGGAGGGGTGGCGTCCGTATACTCACCGTCAACGTATTCCGATCCGGTCGGCGCCTCAATAAGCCGCTGGTTGTCGCCTCCCAACTGCATCGGGGTCACATCCTCGTACTCGGCGTCAACGTAGCCGTTCGCACCGGGGCTCTGGCCCTGGTTTGCCGGGTTCGATACCGTGGCCAGGGCCGAGGTAAGCGGTCCGTTAACCGCGGGACTGTCGCCAAGGGTCGGTGCGGGCAGGGCCAGCTGCGGCGCCGGCAGCATGCCGGGGGCAGACTCCTGTTCGTTTCCTGCTCTTGCCGCTCTGGCGTCGTTGTAGTGGCCGGGGATTCCGAATGGGGCCATGAGGGTGGTCATGCCGATGGTGGGGGCAATGGCTTCCTTGGCGGATTCCCAGGGCGTCAGGTCTTTGCCGTCCTTGGTCCTCTCCCTGATCCCGTATGCCCGTTCAACTGCAGTCTCTCCTGCGCCCTGTCCCATCTCCGTGGGCACTTCGGTCCCGAGGGCTTCCGCGTAGGACAGGCCCAGCCTGCCCAACATGGACTGTTCGATCTTGGCGCCGATATCTTTGCCCAGCACCTTGGCGATGATGCTGTTGCCAGCCTTGCCGGCGACTCCGAGCAGACGGGTGGCCGCAAGTCCGCCAAGGGCCTCCCCGCCCGTCTCGATTGCTCCGGACATGCGCCCGGCTGCCAGCGCGTTGGAGCGAGCCACTTCTTCCGATACTCCGGTTTTGCGCTGGGCGGCCAGCGTCTTTTCGTACGTTTCCTGGCCCTGTGCCATGCCTGCTGGGACTGCGCCGCCGGCAGCGCCAAGTAGGCCCGCTCCGGCTGCCCCGAGAGCTGTTGCCGTCAGTGCTTCGGGGGCGAGTGCTACGGCCCCGGCAGCGGCCAATGCCGGGGCAATGCTCTGTGGTATCATTCTTGCCCCTGATGCAAGCGCCCCAGTGATCATCCCTTCGGATGCCTTGGACGGCATGTTTTCGGGGAGTGCTCCGCGTTCGTCAGCTCCGGAGACGATATCCTGTCCGAGTTGGTAGAGCGGGCGCCCCTCGTCGCTGACATACTTTATGGCTTGGCCTGCCATGCGGGGGAGGTCGACTACCGCACCGGCCTTGAACTGGTTTGCTATCTCTCCGAGAACGCTCCGCTCGGGCAGTTCCGGGGCGGGGGGCGTGTATCTCGGGGCCGCTTGCGCCTCTGCAAGTGCGCCCTCAACTGATTTGGATACGTCCAGATTATCGAAGCCGGTAAAGCGGTCATACAGCGCCATGTTTATTCCTCCACTTGGCCCAACACGTTTTTACGTGCAGTGGCCAATGTTTGGTATCGCTGGAAGTTGGGAACAGCCAGGCCAACGCCTGCTTGGTTTGCGGCGGCAGCCACGCGGGCCGCTGCGTCGTTGTGGCTGTAGCCTTTGTTTCTCCATGCTTGGTAAACGCTCTCATACGCTTTGGGCAAAGCCATGTGAGCGCGATTAGGGCCATTGGCGCCCAGGAGGAATACCTTGCCTGCCGGGTCTTCCGATTCGGCTACAATTGAGGCGTAGCGCGCCAGATTGGGGGCGTACTCAGGTGGAAGGTTCAGTTTGTCCCATTCTTTCAGCAGCCCGGATGCCCGATCCTTGAAGTCTTTTCTGCCTTCGTCTTTGGCATCTTGCAGCACCTTTGCCTTTGCTGCTTCAATCCTGCCCAGGTTGCCGAGTTCCGCTGCCTTGATGTGGGCCTCGGTCCGCATTGCTTGCCCCTTGAAACCCATGTCGGCCGTATACTTGCGCATAGCCAATTCTTCCGACTTGTCGGAGCTCCGCTGTGCATCGGCAATGTTCCGCTGGATGTTATCGCTTTGTGCCTGGATGCCCGCAATGCGCATGGTATCCGCGAAACCATCTGACGAATTCCCGATGTTCTGCATCAGGCTCCCGATATCCTGCGCGTTGCGGGAGACCTGCTCTCTTTGCGCTGCCATCAGACTGTTCGCGTCTTGCGATCCCAGTGCGGCTCCTGGGTCATTGGAGAACATGATGCCTCCGCGCGAATGCAGCGGGTCTTTTGGCGTGCCGATGTCCCGATAGTTGATGCGCTTGCCGCCCACTGTTGCGTATCCGGAACCGCTGCCTGCCTCTGTACCAGGCGAACCGCCGCCAAGCACTCCAGATGTGTCCTGCTGGTTTAGTGTTTTTTGGGATGGCGCCGGCTGAACTGGCGAAGATGGTTGTGTCCGCGACCATCCCATCGGATACGGCCCCTTCATCTGGCCAAGTGCAGGCGTGAGCGCTTCGACACTCCCGAGGTTGGGATTCTCTCTCCCCTGGCTGAAGTTGATGATCGTCTCCAGGGAACCGGGGGTACCGGTGAACAGGGTGGGGTTGGCCTGCTCCTCCGCACTTTTTGCCAAGTATTCTGACCTCGCTTTTTGCCCGGCCGGTGTCAAAAAAGTATTGTCGTGCAAATTGCTGATTGCTCCGCCAAGGACGTTAAGCCCTTTCATTGTCGGTGTGTAGGCATCGATTTCTTTGTACGGATGTGCCATTTTTGCCCCTCCATAATCATTGATTCATATTTATCACACACCAATGATTATTTAAACCATCTCTTAGGTGGCTGACCCCACCTTCTGTGTCATTACGCCGATGGTGTTGTTGGTGGTGGCCGCGACCAGTCTGGCCGCAACGTTGGCATAGGCGATCTTGGACTGAATGCCGCGCTGGATATCAGCCTTCATTATTTCGATCTTGCCGTTGAAGCGGGACACGTTCTGCTCTATGTCCACCCTGTATTTGTCAATTGCCGATCTGGCGGAAATATTGGCAATCTCCGCGTTGGCCTTGTATGCCTCGGCCAGCACCATCACCGCTTTGACGTTGGCCTCCAGCTTCTCCAGCTCGACCTGGATCTGTGTGCGATACTTCTCCAGCACCGCGGTCAGCAGGGTGGTGTAGAGCTCGCGGTAGATGGTCGAATACTTGTAGGCGAAGTCCATGTGCAGCTGCTCGATGCTGATTCCCTGCTGGATGGAAAACTGGAAGTTCTGGCGTGCCCACTCCTCGCACAGCTTCGTGATCTCGCGGCTCTGGTTCTCCAGGTCATACTGGTGCTTCTGAGTCAGGTCCAGGATGGCGGCGTTGGTCTGGCCGTTGGCGTACTTGAACCCCCGCCCGCTGGTCTGGGCCTTGATCAGGTCGATGGAGTCCGCCAATGCCCGCTGCTTGCGCTCCCGGTCCTGATCGAAGATGGCGTCCTGATGCGCCTGTGACGGCATTCCCATAGCGTCGGCCTGGGCCATAACCGTGGCCAGCAGGCGGTCCAGGTGGGCATCCTCCCAGACGTGTCTCTTATAGCGCTCGATCTCGTCCGCCGCCGGCGCCGTGGGGAACGGATCGGGGGTGATGTCCCGGACGCTGGCCATGATTTCCGCCACGGTGGGAAGAGCCGACACATCGATGTATGTCACGTTGGGGGTTGTGAAGCTGGTGACTGCCTCGTTGAATATGACGCTGGAACTGGACAGCGCCTCGCTCACCAATGCGTTCAGCGCCTTCTCCGCGTCGTCCTGAAGGTTTTGAATGATATAGGAGTTGCTGTTCCATAGATCGGATACCGAGGATTTTGTTGCTTCGACTGCTGTTGACATGGTTCACCTCTCCTGGGTTGCGAGAAAATAGGAAGCGCCGTAGACCGGCAGGACGTTGATCGTTATGAGTTCGGGGGGTGAAGTGCAGAGGCAAACCAGTAGCGACACCCAGAAACCGAGGCACAAACGGCACTCTATGGGATGCTTACTTTCGCCAATCACCAGCCAGGGGGTTACGTGTTTGACCCTCTCCCGCAACGGCCCGAACAGGCTGGACGCCGTCACCACGCAGGTGATGATGTAGGCCGCAAAAATCTTACTCAAAATACCGATACCAGATTCCATCGCAAAGTTTCTCCCATCCCAGCCGTTTCATGGCTGGAGAACTGTTTTCAACCAGCACTAGGCCGGTGACTGGTGGGTTATTAAGTTGCCGTTTTACCTCAATGAGTTCGGCAATTGATCGGCTGTTCGTGATCTCGACATACACTTGCCATGCTTTGCCAGAGTACCCACGCAAGCTCCACAGTGTGTAGTTAATACTGATCACGCTATTCTCTTAATAAGGATAGTACCAGATTGCGCAAACGGGAAAGTTATCTTGCCAAGTGACGACCACACAGTAGTTGTGTCTTTCCAGATACCAGCAAATACCTCATTCTGCATAGATAACGGTGCTGTTGTTCCTCCGAGCCGTACACACTGACCAGTAATACTTTTTGAGTTTGTTATGGTACTTATGCGATATTTACCTGTCATGATGTAGACATAGCCTATAGCAAATGTGCCGGAAGTAGCTCCATTGTGCCATCCTGACCAAGAAGCAGCACCATCCGCTACGTTTACTGCGTTATCAGTTCTGCTTTCACTGAATACAAAACTGTTTGCGTATGCAGTTTCATTTGGTTGTAGGCTTACACCGCCTTCAACACTGTTGGTTGTTACATAAGGTTGGTCAATCGACAGTTCATACACACCTTCTACTGTTGCTACACGCAGTGAGAGTGAGGTAACTCCTGAATATACAAGCTTGGCTGTTTCACCTACGCCAAGAAGGTAATTGGATGTCGCAGCAGAAAGGTCTATTATCTGCTTAGTTGAGTCATAACCATCAGGTATTAAAAAGCCTTCAAAATATGTGTAGCCTATAGTACCATTCAACTCCCTGCTTACAGTATCTTCTGTTGCTACATAAACTTCTACATAATCACCTACAGCTAATTTTAAATCTGTGGATATATCAGGAGCCACATTAACAGCAGTTACTCCAGGCATGATACGTCCAGCTTTAGCAAAAACACCATTAACTCGCAACGAGGCAAATATAGCTTTATCTGTAGTAACACCACTAGTACGGCAAACAACGTTAAAGTGGTATAAGCCGGATATTGGGGCTATGAATTTAGAATTTACAGTATCATAGCAATTACCTGTGGAGTGTGCCAAAGTACCAAATGTTACTTTTGTGGCTGTCCAAGCTGTTCCGAGTCCTGTCTGCGTTACACCATTCTTATGTGCACTAAAACTCACAGGAGTTTGCGGAAGTCCCATCCCGCCAACAGCCTGCCACAACCCGGATGCCGCATTGTACTTTTTAAGGACGGACATTAGTAAATCCTCCTGATGATAATAGCTCCAGATTGCGCATACGGGAATGTTAAAGTACCAAGAGATGCCCATGCTGTTGTTGTGTCTTCCCAAGTTGCATCAAATTTTACTTGGTATTTTGTACCATTATTGTGCTTCTTTACTCCGTCACCAGATATGAATTTATTAGCTGTGACAGTAGATACCCTACCTGAGAAATACACTAAAGCGCCATAGCCCATATAATAAGCATTTTGAGCGTGGTGCTCAGCTGTTAAAGTAGTGCCTCCAAATATGTGATATATCTGTTCGCGAAGTATAGCGCCAGTATATGTGGTATTGTTAGGAGACAAACCAACATCACCGTTAGTCGGATTTGCTGCTATGGATAAACCAACAATACTTAATTCATACACACCCTCAACAGTCTTAATATGCAGCGGAACACTTGTGGCTGCTGAGTAGTTTACGATAGCAGTCTCTCCGCGCCGCAGAGGATAGTCGGTAGTGAAGTTCGTTACGTCAATAAAGTTATTTTGATCCTGCACTCCTTGCGTTTCATCAATCCACAGTTGTCCGTCAACCGGACTTGCTGGTGGTGTAGTACCGATAGCTATCTCAGTACCACCACTGGGATCATCCCAACCAGCATCACCATCAGTCACACTTTGCTTTGTTAGTACTTGCCCAACTGTACCTCCGACAGGTAAGCTAGTAGGCGCGTCAATAAACTCAAGCGCATCCTCAGCAGTATTCACAGCCGCCATCTTTCCGGCCTGTCCCGCATAACTGTCCGGCGTATCTCCCTGGCCGATAAAAGTGGTATTAACAACAGGATCTTCGCCCTGCAATACACTCGCAGGAAATCTTACAGCCTCCCCGCCTTTGATACCGAGCAAGTACGATGTCGCATCAATCTCGCTGACGTAATCAAGATCAGAAATTTTCGGCATTACACACTCTCCAAAGACAGGGATGCCCCTGATTCGTCAGTCAGTATTTCACCAACTTCGGTTCTCAGCCAGTAATCGGCCACGATAGTAATTGGCGGTGTCGAACCGGAGCCGCCTGTCGTAGATATCTCAGTGTCTTCCACATAATCAGATGTTGACGAGCTGGCGCCAGAACCGCCTGACCAGATGTTTGTCGTCGCGTCAGTTTCTCCTGAATTGTTCACCGCGGTTGTGTTCGATATAACCGCTCCAACATCGCCGGCAGTAAACCACTGTGTATCACTCCAATCGCTCATAACGGTGTCACCGGGAATAGTGCTGAGTATCTACCACCAAGCGGAGCGCCGCAGGCCTTGATGGCGGCGAACAGATCGCCGATATTGGACTCGTTATGAACAATGCCTTGGCCGCCAACATGATCTCCAAACTGTAAGACCAGCGAGGCAACGAACTGTTCCTTGCTATCCAGCGCCAGTGAGCCGATTGGCCAGGGATACACAGTAGGGGTAGGCGGTATCCAACTTGTTGTTCCTTCTAAATTCAGTCGTTCAGATACCGAGCCACCTGTTTCCGTTTTGCTTCCGGCGTAGATCACCTCGTAGCGTTGATCAGCAGTGGCTCTCCAAACCGAATCTGGAGGCATCTGGCGGCACCAGTACGGGTAAAAATAATCCTTGCCGCCGTCGTCTTTGGGCAGGGAATTCTCCGCAAAACCACCCTCGACCGCGTTGTAGTCATAGAATCCGTAATACAGGCAATCGTTGTCCTGGCACATGGCCAGCTTGGGCGGTGTCGGGAAAACCAGAATGCAGGACACATCAGCTGTATCCGGCGAACTTGCGTTGTTCACCACATTGCCATACAGTCCCCAGTTGCCGCCCTGGATATCGTTCTGCGGGAAAGGGTTGTAGCTGTACTCCACCTCGGCCAGGACTTTCTGGATGCCGTCCTTGAGCATAACGAAGCGCTCAACACCGACAGTACGCACCGAGTTGGGGATACATACCTTGTTTCCACGGAATATTCCCCATTTCACCTTGAACGCTGCCGCTTTGCTGGAGGTGACGGAAAATACCAGCTCTTCTCTGATGTGCTTCCACAGGTAGATTCCCCTCAACCTATCCCAGTAGTAGGGCACCTTCTTCTCGATCAGGCACGACTCAGAACATGTCGCACTTGGAATTGCGTTGGCTGAGGAATCGCATTTGAAGTAGTCCGAGGCACAGCCTGCCAGTACATACCCAGGGTCAATAGCCCTGTCCCAGCCGTAGCTTACCGAGAACGAGCGGATCGTCTTATGTACAAATTCCAGCACATCATCAGTGGTTGCCGTTCTGGTGTAGCTGTGGCTGAAATCAGAAGACTCGTCATACGTCGCGGCTTCCAGTGATTTATCACCGCAGTCTATGTACTGGTCACAGTCGCAGGCCATTAGCGCACCGTTCCTCCGCCACAAGAGCCGCACTTACCAGGTTTCCCAGTACTCAGTGCTTGAACTTCTTCTGCGGATGGTTCAGATCCTTCAACATAAGGAATAAATCCAGTTTCTGGATCATACTTCCCAAGCGATTTTATCACGTTTAATGGGTGACTCTTGTCAGCAATATCTAACATCTGTGCGCCTCACTAACATCTGTATTCCGATATGGTGTAGTAATATATGTAGTTATGCCGAGGTTCTGTTTCGCCGCAAGTACATGCTTGCCCACAAACATTGCAGCCCGTGCCAGTATCTATGGTGCCTCCTGTTGGTGCGCAACTTCCTGTTTCATCGGTTCGACAGCAGTACGAATTATAGTAAATACGCCTAGCAGGACTTGTGTATATAGTGCATATCGAAGGAGCTCCGCATGTACACAGCGCTGCTCCTGGATTAAATGTCTCTACCACAACCCAAGTTCCGCTAACTCCCCGCACCACTTTATTGGCAGATCCGCATGAATCAGTTGCGGTAACTGTAATAGTTCCACAAGCTGTTCCGGTAATAACACCAGTTTGTGAGTTAATTGACCCAGCACTAATAGACCAAGTAACAGGCCCTACAGCATTGCTTACCGTGTACTGAGCTCCAAGTGACGCAACGTCAGGCCCTCCCATAATCTTTACTGTATTGGTGGTTAATGAAGCAGATCTTCCACAAAAGTCAGTTGCTGTGATAGTTGGATTACAACCAAGTTCAGTAATCTGCCCTGAATCGCTAATAGCTCCTGAACTTATTGACCAAGTAATAGGTGCTATGCCGTGGTTAGCTGAGTACTGCGCCCCAACAGTTGCACTAGCAGGGCCACTCACAGTCATGTCTTCTTGCTCTGCGGTATGTGTGTAAGTATCGCTAACGCCTTGCGGGAGTAAAGTAACTGATACAGTAAAGTTTGAATTGCAGCCATCAGTCATTGACTTCCAGGCTCGTGTGTCTTTATATCTATCAACCCCAGACCAAATAACTGAACAGTAACTTCCAGTAAAAACAGCGTCAAACACAAAGCCGTTATCATAACCAGCTATTATCGAAACACCAGTTGCTGGGTTACCTCGGTATACTGGAACCTGTGTCGTCTGATTTTTAGTGTCTCCACTGCCAGTCCCGCCAAATGCCGCCTCTTCCTTGATCGTGGTATACGCCAGCCCATCTGTTTCCTTGGACAATGCCGGCCAGAGGTGACGCACTCCTTCGTAATGGTAGGTACTGCCATACCCGCCAGCGCCGTGAATCGTGCGGGTGCCGGTTACGCTGGTCGGTATCTTCGCTCCGGCCGCCACCGAAGAGATCGCGGGGTCGATCTGATACAACTGGCCGCCGTACACGAAGCGGCGCCCGTCCTGGGAGATGAACGCCGTTACCGCGGCCCGAAGCGAGGGGAACTCATTCAGCAACTGCCAGGTCTTTCCGGTATCCTCAGACCGCCATACCTGGAGTACATGGGCGCTCCCCTTGTGGGTTACCGTCATGGCCACCAGCCAGCGTTTTCTTGTCTCGTCCGTGGCGTAGCAGGCCCCCACGATCAGGGTGCGCTCCGGCTCGTCGGGATACCATGCCGGCCCGTGACATAGCCGTGCGCCGTCGCTGTAAATGAAACACCCGAACACGGAATTGCCGCCAGGCACCTCCATGGTCAGCCCCGGAATGGTGTATTCCGCCCCGATGGGGAACTGGATTGATGGCGGCCCCCTCCAGGAGAGCACGTTCGGCTCGTCCCCCGTGCCCGACCACCAGATGTTTCCGTAGTTGTCGTCAGCGTTCCCGGCCCATTCCACCTCCAGGTCTTCGCCGTCGATGCTGATGACGAACGTCCCGTGATCGTTATCCACCAGAGGGTAGGGGGAGCGGGCCGCCAGTTCAACGAACCCGTCGCCGGACTGCGCCCAGCCTCCGCCGTTGATGCCGGCGAGGGTGAACTTTTCGTAATCGGTATTCCAGTAGGGGAGCTTGGCAAGGCGGCCGCTGCGGGGGTGCATGGTGAAATCCCCCTGGGAGAGGGTGATCAGGGTCGCGTGGTGGAGGGTGTACTTGCAGATCACCAGCCACCGGCCGTCGCGGATGGCCTTGGCACCGCCGAAACCGGAACGCCGGGCCTGTTCCAGGCAGGTGCGGCCGAACCAGATGTAGTCACGGGCCGCCTCGCTGGTGGGTCTGATATCCATCACTTCACCCGCTGGGAGACTGCCGGCAAAACCTCGATGGACGAGAGCGTGAAACGCTCCCCGGAGACGATGAACTGCCAGTTGGTTCCCCGCACGCCCCGGGCCAGTTTAAGCCGGCGCCGGTGCAGCCCCTGCCTGCCGTCCTCATGGAGCGTGTAGGAGCGCTCTGCCTGCTCGTCGGTCACCGTGGCAACAGTCAGGTCGGAGTCCAGGCGGCCATGGACATACAGATCGGGGACATGTTTGGCCCGGTCGCTGCCCAGCTGGCTGACGGGAGTCACCACCCGGCCCTGAATGGGAGAAAGAGTGCCGTCCAGGGGGCCGGTATAGCGGGAGTGTCCGCCGGTGGCCAGGTTGACGCACCAGGCGGTGGTGTCGTCGGAAACCGGGTCGACGCTGGGGGAGGGCTCCAGCACCCTGCCGTAGCAGTGTTCGCCGAATGAAACAGACTCGCGGCTCGTGCCGCTGATGGGGGAGAAGCCGCGGGAACTCTCCGAGAATGACAGGGCCTCTCCGGAGCGGCCCCATATCCCCCCACGGGCCGACTCGCGGAAGCGGATCCCCTCGGCTGCGGTCCCCTGGATAACCACACTTCCCCGGCAGTATTCGGAGAACGACAGGGCTTCCGATGACGTGCCGTGGTTGGTAACCACCCCGGAGGACGATTCCGAAAAGGATATCGCCTCCGCGGAGGTGGCCACCATCGTGACGATGCCCAGGGCGTATTCGCTGAATTCTAGGGTTTCAGCCATGACGGGTCTCGATCAGCTTGCGGTGGAAAACGTGCCACCGGTGGCTTCGACCGGCGTACCGGCGGTGATCAGCGTGGAGCCCAGCTCCATGTCCCCGCCGCCGCCGACGGAGGTGATGGTCCCCTGTTTGCGCAGGAAAGCGGTGGAGGCGACGCCGGTATCGGCAGCAGAGTACACGTCGCGGTACCAGGTGGCGGTACCGCCGGCATCGGCCGACAAATCCTTCCAGGTCTGCGATGAGGTCAGCACCCCGGCCACGGAACGGGCGTCGAAATCGCAGCAGTTGACCGCATCCACCCCCAGGGTGGTGCCGTTGTTGCCGTCGGGCAGACCGGCCGAAGCCACGGTGGCGGTGACCGAGTCGGTGACCGAAGTCGAGCAGACCAGGGCGTTGAGCGACGCCCCCGAGCCCACCGGGCCGACGACGGAGAGCACGGCGCCTGACGCCGATGCGGTGAAACCGGCGAACGGCTTGATGGTGGTGGCGTTGATGGCAGCGGCCAGGGCCGCCGCCGTGGTGG